>Ga0137457_1000336_pt1 | contig 12387 bp, 10 predicted proteins | sample EasRivERMGT630_2_FD_102321 | JGI IMG/M metagenome (GOLD analysis project Ga0137457, IMG submission 102321) | Soil microbial communities from meander-bound floodplain in the East River, Colorado, USA - East River MetaG ERMGT630_2 | ecosystem: Environmental > Terrestrial > Soil > Floodplain ...
AGGAGCACCCGGCCCGAGCTGTCGAGCGACGTCTCGTGCACGTTCGAGAAGAAGAGCCGCTGCATGGTGCGCAGCTGCGCGCCGCCGAAGGGCTGGGTCGTCAGGCGCTTCAGCACTTCCCCGTAACCCTCCTTGGAGAACAGGAAGAGGCAGCCCTCGAAGCCCCTCGTCAGTACGGCGACGTGATGGCCCTGCTCGTCCCGCCCGAGCAGGTCCTGGAAGCGCTTGGGCACGAAGACCCGATTCTTCGGGTCGAGCGTGTGGATGGAGTCACCGGTGAACACCGCCTCCGCCCCCATCCACCGTCGGTTGCTCTGGTGAGTTGATCGCTGTTGCGAGTGCCACTTTGCGCCACCTGACTGAACGCGCGTGAGTATAGATGCCGCCGCGCGGATGGCGACTGCCAAGTGAAGAAAACTTTGGGAAGCGCGGAAGTCGAGCGCGCATCGGGGACCACGGATCGACGGAAAACCCCGAGGAATCCCGCCGATCCGGCGTCCTCCCGGAGGCGCCATCCAGCCCGGACCGAGGCCGTGTGCCGGCCTAGTCGCGGGCCGGGGCCTCGGCCACGGGAGCGTCCTTGGCCTCCGCGCCCGATTCCAACCCTGGTGCGCTCAATCCCTCGACGCCGGCCCCCTCGAACACCCGCGCGAGCTCTGCCCGGAGGGCCGTGGCGCGCGCGGAATCGAGCTCGAAGACGCGCACCTCGAACTCCTCCTGCCGCCGCGGTCGCCGGAGGCAGAAGGTCTCGCCGGAGGGCTGGCGCCGGACCCCGACCAGCTTCAGGCGCTTCTTGCGCAAGAGCAGCAGGGCCAAGAGGTAACGGAGCTCCTGCTGGGCCGGCTCGCGCACGCCATCGAGGGCCAGGAAGAGCTCCTCGATGGCCTCGAAGTCGACCGCGAAGCGAGCGCGGCGGTCGAGGGTGTGGCGCGTGCGCCAGAAGAGCAGCTCCCCCTTCGGATCGCCCGGCTCCTCGAAGCAGGCTTCACAGTGGTCCTCCCGCCGCAGGCGCTCGCCCTCCAGATACAGCATCGAGAAGATGAGGTCGCCCTCCACGAACGCCCGCTCGCAGCGGGCACAGCTCGGCTCGCGCCGGTGGATGCGCCAATCGTTCATCGAAGCCGCAGTATAGGAAGCCGATCCCGGGGTGCCAGGCGCCCCGGAGGAACGGCAGGAGTCCAGGAAAACCGTCGCGTGGCCGAGAAGGGCCTTCCCCGAGCACAGGATGCGCGCCTGGCTCGTTCCCGTCCGCTATAAAGAAAGGCGCCCTCCGAACCTCATCGAGGGTCCTGAACCCCCACTCGACCGCCCTGCATGCCCACCCACCTCGAAGAGTCGCTCCAGCGTGAGATCGACCGTATCCGGGAGCGCATCGGGGCCATGGCGGGGCTGGCGGAGCAAGCCCTGCGCGACTGCGTCCGGGCCCTGCAAGAGGGGAACCGCCAGGTCGCCTACTCGGTCATCCTGCGCGACCAGCGCATCGACGAGCTGGAGAAGGAGACCGACCGGCTGTGCCTCGAGTTCCTCGTGCGCCAGCAGCCGGTGGCCGGGCACCTGCGCTTCGTCTACGCCTCGATCAAGCTGAACCTCGAGCTCGAACGCATCGGCGACTACGCCGAGAGCATCGCCCGCCAGGTCCTGAAGCTGATCGACCACAAGCTGCCGGTGCCGACGCAGCGCTTCGTGGACATGGCGAATCTCTCGATCCCGATGCTGCGCGATGCGGTGCGGGCCTTCCTCACGCAGGACCTCGAGCTCGCCACGGCCACCATGAGCGTCGAGGACGCGGTGGACGTGCAGCGCTGGGACCTCAACACCGAGATCCTCCGCTCCGCGCAGGAAGGGCGCCTGCCGCTCGAGTCCTTGGCACCGCTCTCGACCATCGCCTATCGCTTCGAGCGCGTCTCCGACCAGGCCAAGAACATCTGCCAGGACACGATCTACATGTGCACCGGGCAGTATGCGAAGCACCTGGGCAGCGAGGTGTTCCGGCTCCTCTTCATGGACGAGCACAACTCCTGCCGCAGCCAGATGGCGGAGGCGATCGCGACCTCGCTGCGTCTCGACAAGTTCCTGTTCGCCAGCGCGGGCTCGGATCCGCGGCCGGTCGACGAGTACACCAAGCGCTTCCTGAAGAAGAAGGGGCACGACATCTCGCGCAACGCGCCCAAGCGCATCGAGCAGGTCCCCAACGCCGACTTCTTCCACGTCATCGTCGGGCTCGACAAGTCCGCGCAGAAGGCGCTACCGCCGCCGCCGCGCAAGGTCGTGTACATCGACTGGGCGCTGAACGACCCCTCCCAGACCAAGGGCACTCCGGCCGAGGTCGAGGCCGCCTACGAGGAGGCCTATCGCTTCCTGAAGACGCAGATCCATGACCTCATCGAGGCCGTGGCAGTGGACAACGAGTGAGACCCCGACCCCTTCCGCCCCACCCCATGAGAACCTCCGCCCGTACGAAGACGAGTATCCCGATCGGCGCCGTGCTCGGGCTCGCGCCCATCCTGCTGGCTCCGGGCTGCGGCGGCTCCGGCGGTACCGCCACCGACGGCCGCGCCGAGACGACGATCGCCAACGTCGGCTCCGACACCATGCTGCAGCTCGCGATGGCCTGGAGCGAGGCGTACAAGGTCATCGAACCCGTCGTCCGCGTCGAGGTCAACGGCGGAGGTTCCGGCGTCGGCATCGCCGGCCTGATCAACGGTAGCGTGGACCTCGCGAACTCCAGCCGCAGCTTCGAGGCGAAGGAGATCGAGGACATGAAGGCGAAGCAGGGCAAGGAGCCGGTGGAGGTCAAGGTCGGCTACGACGCGCTGTCCATCTACGTGCACAAGGACAATCCCCTGGAGGAGATCACGATGGAGCAGCTCGCCCAGATCTACTCCAAGGACGGGAAGATCCGGAACTGGAGCGATCTCGGCGTGCGCGACATCCCGGGCGCGAAGGGCGACGAGATCATCGTCATCAGCCGGCAGAACAACTCCGGGACCCATCACTACTTCAAGGAAGCCGTGATCGGGAAGAAGAACCTGCAGCGACCCGACACCATCAACCAGAACGGCTCCGCCGACGTCGTGAACCTCGTCTCCACGACGCCCAACGCGATCGGGTACTCCGGCATGGGTTACCGCACGGCCGCGGTCAAGGTGCTCAGGGTCGCGAAGGAAGCCGGCGGGCATGCCGTCTCGCCCAGCATCGAGAGCACGCTCGACAAGACGTACCCGATCGCGCGGCCGATGTTCGTGTACACGGCGGGCGAGCCCCCGGCACACATCAAGAAGTACGTCGACTGGATACTCTCCGACTCCGGCCAGCACATCCTGAAGGAAAACGGCTACGTGCCCCTGCCCAGGCAGTGATCCGCCGGCAGATCGAAGGGCACGCCCGGGCCCACGACCCGGCTGATTCACGGAGTCCAGGCTGCGATGCCGCGAGCTGGCTGCATCTGCAGCGCTCGGCTCCATGCGCGTCCTCACCGCCCCGGAGAGACGCTGCCCACGGCGCAGAGCGTGCGCGCTCGTGCCGGCTCACCGCGCTCCCGGGATCCCCGTCGAGATGACCGACAGCACACCCAGACCCAAGCTGCCGGCCGCCCGCAGGCGCCTCGAGCTGCTCGCCGAGAAGGGCATCGAGCTGTTGATCCGCCTGTCCGGCATCTCGGCGATCGTCTTCGTCTTCGGGATCTTCTTCTTCGTGTTCCGCGAGGGCGCGCCCTACCTTCCGCACCTCGACGCCCGCGAGTTCCTGTTCGGCACCGACTGGTATCCCTCCAGCGACCCGGCGCAGTACGGAGCCGGGGCGCTCCTCGTCGGTACGCTGAGCGTCACGCTCCTGGCCATGGTCGTCGCCGTGCCGTTCGGTCTCGGCGCGGCGATCTACGTGTCGGAGTTCTGCGAGAGGCGGCCCCGCGAGACGCTGAAAATCGTCATCGAGCTCCTGGCCGCGATCCCCTCGGTGGTGTGGGGCTTCATCGGCATGAGCGTGCTCGGGCCGATGATCAAGGAGGTGTTCGACGTTCCGCTGGGCGTGAACATGTTCAACGCCGCGTTGCTGCTCGCGTTGATGAGCGTGCCGATCATGGTCAGCATCGGCGAGGACGCGCTGAAGGCCGTGCCCGACACGTATCGCGAGGCCGCGCTCGCGCTGGGCGCCACGCGCTGGCAGACCGTCTTCCGGGTGCTGGTCCCGGCCGCCAAGAACGGACTGCTCGCGGCCGTGCTGCTCGGGGTCGGACGCGCCATCGGCGAGACCATGGCCGTGCTCATGGCGACCGGCCACTCGGCGCGCATCCCCGAGAGCATCTTCGACCCCGTGCAGACCCTGACCGCGACGATCGCGGCCGAGCTCGGCGAGGCACGCCAGGGCAGCGAGCACTACCAGGTCCTGTTCCTGATCGGCGTGCTGCTGTTCACGCTGACGTTCGTCGTGAACCTGACGGCGGACATGGTCGTGAAGGGCATCAGGAGGAAGTAGCCCTGTTCACCGAGACTCCCCTGGCCCGCCAGAAGCAGCGCCAAGAACGCGTCGCGCGCGCCTTCTTCGGCTCGATGGCGGCAGCCATGGTGGTCCCGCTGCTCTTCATCGTCGTGTACATCGTCGCCAAGGGCGCGCCGGCGCTGACGTGGGAGTTCTTCACGGAGAACCCGCGCCGCGGCGGCATCGAGGGCGGGATCTGGCCCGCGCTCGTCGGCACGGTCTATCTCATCCTGATCTCGCTGTGCATCTCGGCGCCGATCGGCGTGCTCGCCGCCGTGTACATCGAGGAGTATGCGAAGGAGAACTGGTTCACGCGCATCGTGAACCTGGCCGTCGTCAACCTCGCCGGCGTGCCCAGCATCGTGCACGGCCTGTTCGGGCTGGGCGCGTTCGTCTACGGGATGCAGTTCGGGAAGAGCATCCTCGCGGCCTCGCTCACGCTCGCGATCATGACCCTGCCGGTCATCATCGCCTCGACCAAGGAGGCGCTGGCTGCCGTGCCGCGCTCCTTCCGCGAGGCCTGCTGGAACGTGGGCGCCACGCGCTGGCAGACGATCTGGCACATCGTGCTGCCGAACTCGATCAGTGGCATCCTCACCGGCGTGATCCTGCAGGTCAGCCGCACCGCCGGCGAGACCGCCCCGGTCATGCTGACCGGAGTCGCCACCTGGGCCATCGGTGGTGACGGGCTGTTCCTCTACAACCTCAGGGAACAGTGCATGTCGCTCTCGATGCACCTCTTCTACATCCGCACGCAGGCCAGCGGCGCGAAGGAAGAGCTGAGCTACGCCATCGCCGCGACCCTGCTCGGCGTGGTGCTGCTCGTCAATGCCTCGGCCATCGTCTTCCGCATCTACCTGCGCTCGCGGAAGAAGTGGTAGGGCGATGGCGCCGCGCAAGAAGATCGAGGTCGAGGGCCTGCGCCTCCGCTACGGCGGCAAGGAGGTCCTGCACGGCATCTCCTTCGACGTGCACGAGAACGAGATCCTGGGCGTGATCGGCCCGGCCCAGAGCGGCAAGACGTCGCTCCTCCGCTGCCTCAACCGCACCATCGAGTTCACGCCCGGCACCCAGGTGGTGGGCAAGGTCGTGGTGGACGGCCAGGACGTCCGGCGCATCACGGACATCTACGGGCTGCGCCGCAAGATCGGCATGGTCGCGCCGCTGCCGGTCGGCCTGCCGCTCTCGATCTACGACAACGTCGCCTTCGCTCCGCGCGCGGCCGGCAACCGCGACAAGACCTGGCTCGACGGGCACGTGGAGAAGTGCCTGCGCCAGGCCGCGCTGTGGGACGAGGTCAAGGATCGGCTCGACTCGCTGGGCACCAAGCTGAGCGGTGGCCAGCAGCAACGCCTGACGATCGCGCGCGCCCTGAGCCACGAGCCCGAGATCCTGTGCCTGGACGAGTTCTCGATCGCCATCGACCCGGTGACCACGATGCGCATCGAGGACGTGCTGAAGGAGCTGAAGCGCGCGATGACCATCATCCTGGTCACGAACCTGGTGCAGCAGGCCAGGCGCCTGGCCGCGCGCACGATGTTCCTGTGGAACGGGGAGATCGTCGAGCTCGACCGGACCGAGGTCGTGTTCAGCGATTCGCCCGGGGATCGACGCACCTACGAGTACGTCAACGGGATCTTCGGATGAGCGCGACCGTCGAGCACGGCATCTCGACCGGCGACCTGTGCCTGTGGTACGGCAAGTTCCAGGCCCTCAGGAACGTCAACCTGGAGGTCAAGCACGGCCTGATCACCTCGCTGATCGGGCCCTCGGGCTGCGGCAAGACGACGCTCCTGCGCTGCTTCAACCGCGTCAACGAGCGCTACGGCAACGTCACCACCACCGGCCTGATCCGGATCCGCGGCAAGAACATCTACGACCCGGACGTGTCGCTGATCGAGCTCAGGAAGAGCGTCGGCATGGTCTTCCAGCGCCCGAACCCGATGCCCCTCTCGGTCTACGAGAACGTCGTCTTCGGACTGCGCATCCACGCCGAGAAGCGCCCGCAGAAGTCCGTCCTGGACGAGGCCGTCGAGAAGGCCTTGAGCGAGGTGGGGCTGTGGAAGGACCTGAAGGACCGCCTGCAGGCGAAGGCCACCGGGTTGCAGCTCGAGCAGCAGCAGAAGCTGTGCATCGCGCGCCTCCTGCCGCTCAAGCCCGAGGTCATCCTGATGGACGAGCCGTGCAGCGCGCTCGACGTCGAGGGCACGCGCGCGATCGAGGAGCTGATGTTCGCCCTGAAGGGCCAGTACACGATCCTGATCGTGACGCACAACATGGCCCAGGCCCGGCGCGCCTCGGACGAGTGCGCCTTCATGCTGCTGGGCGAGCTCGTCGAGCACACGCGCACCGAGGACCTGTTCCTGAACCCGCGCAACCCGAAGACGGCCGAGTACATCGAAGGCCGCTACGGCTGAGAGGCGAGCAGAATGCCGCTTACGGCATTCTGCTCGCCTCGAGGGATCGGCCAGCTCGCGTTCATCACGCGCTCAATGTGGCGGCCGCTGCCGCCCCCAGCGCGCGTGCGCCTTGCGCCCGGCGCGCCGGGTCGAGACGCGCAGGCGCCGCAACCACTGGCGCGCCCACACGAACTCGGTCGCGAGCAGCGTCAGGCCGAGGAAGAGGAACAAGAGGCCCGGTCCGGGCAAGAAGAGCAGCAACAGGCCGAACAGGAGCACGCTGACACCGACGACGAAGACGACGGTGCGCTTGGCACTGCGATAGGAGACTCCCAGCACGGCGCGGCCTCAGCCCGGGCCCAGGTACAGAGCCTCGAGGCGCTCCACGACCTCCTCGAGAGCCGGCACGCTTGGACGGCTCCGGGCCAGGCGATCGTAGAGCGCCGCGTCGCGCGCGAGCGCGCGGATGCATTGCGCCAGGGCGTGCTCGTCGCCGCGCGGGAAGGTGAGGCCGGTCACGTCGTGCTCCACCGCCTCGGCCATGCCGCCCAGGTCCGTCACGACCACCGGGATGCCGTGCCGGTGGGCCTCGTGGATCGTGATGGGCATGTTCTCGTACCAGACGGAGGGCACGACGAGCAGGTCCAGCTCGGACAGGACCGCGTCCACCGCGCCGTGCTCGAAGGCTCCGCGGAAGCGCACCGGCGAGCCCTCGGCCTCCTGCCGCAGCCCGGCCACGTAGTCGGGGAACCAGTCCAGATGCCCGTGGACGGCCAGCTCGACGGGGTCGCAGCGCAGGTGGCGGAAGGCGCGCACGAGCACGTGCACCCCCTTCGAGAAGTAGATCCCGCCCACGTACCCGACCCGCAACGGGCGGGACGAGTCGCGGCGACGCGGCGGGAAGCGCGGACCGGGATAGCCGGCCTTCAGGATCTCGAACTCGCGCTCGGACCTGAAACCGGCGGCGGCGAAGGTGCGCGCCAGGAAGCGCGAGGGCGAGATCACCACGTGGGCCGCGGCCAGGTCGGCGCGGTGGCGCTCGAAGCGCGTACGCGCGGCTTCCGGCCAGATCGATTCCGGCTCGCGTCCGTCCCAGCGCTCGCGCCACAGCGTGTGGCGCCGCAGGCACGCGCTGCACGCGCCGCGCAGGCCATCCGTGCACAGCTCGCGGTCCGGCCGGAGCAGGGTGCTGACGTCGCACAGCAGGTGGTAGTCGTGCAGCGTCACCACCACGCGCGCGCCGCTCGCGCGCGCGGCCGGAATGCAGCGCGACCCCCAGATGGCGAGGTGCTGGAAGTGCACGACGTCGGGGCGCAGGGCCGCGAGCTGTCGCTGGAAGAACGCAAGCGAGCGCTCCTCCTCCCAGGTCTCGCGCACGTCGGCGTACTCGCGCTGGTGCACGACCTCGAGCGTGCGCACGCCGTCGAGCACGCCCTCCCGGACCTCGCCGTCCCGCGCCGCGAGATCGCGCTCGGTGAAGAGCGCCGTGACGGCGTGCCCGCGCCGCGCGAGCTCGCGCGCCGCCTGGTGAGCGTGGATCTCCGAGCCGCCCGTGTGGCGCGGCAGGTAGTCGTGGAGGCAGACGAGGATCCTCACGCGGGCGGAGATCCTATGCGCCGCAGGCCGTGCGGCCGCTGCGCGCATCCGAGGCGCGCGGCAAGGAAATCAGAGCCCGTGGCTCACCGGGAGGCGATCACACGGTCTCCCGACCGCGGATCCACCGCCACCAGGGCCTGCAGGACCTGACTCGCCGCGATCACTTGATCGCCGGCCAGGGCGAGGCCGCCGAAGCTGGCGAAGACCCCCGCGCCGGTGGAGGAGTCCGAGAGAATCGTGCGCTCTCCGCTCGCCAGGTCCACCGCGAACAGGGCGGAACCGAGCGGGCCGCGGCCAGACAAGAGGACGCGGCCGCCGTCCAGCACGAGGCTCGACGGGTCGCTGAACTCCGGTCCGGAACCGGTGGTGCAATCCGAGACGAGAGTGCGATCTCCGTTCGAGAGGTCCACCGCGAGAATCCCCGAGGAGAGGCAGGGCGCGACGAACCCGACCACCAGAGCACGCTGGCCATCCAGCACGAGGCCGGACGCAGCGGACATTTGCGGCCCGGTTCCCGTGGAGGCGTCCGAGACGACCGTGCGGTTCCCGCTCGATAGATCCACGGCGAAGACACCGGCCCCGCCGATGGCATCGGCCGTCACGAAGGCACGGCCGCCATCCAGTGCGATGCCACTGACGTGGAGGAACACCGGGCCCGTGCCCGTGGAGAGATCGGAGACGATCGTGCGATCCCCGCTCGACAGATCCACCGCGTAGACGCCGGCCACGTGGAAACCGTTGGCCGTCACGAGGGCGCGCTCGCCGTTCACGACGATCCCATCCAGGCTGCCGAGCGCCGGCCCCGTTCCGACCGGGGTGGAGAAGGAGGCGTCCGTGAGGATCGTGCGATCTCCACTCGCCAGGTCCACCTCGTAGATCCTGGAGCCGGCCACGACGAGAGCGCGACCGTCGACCACCGCGACTTCCTCCGGAAACTGAAAGCCGACGCCGGCGCCGACCAGCATGGGAGGAGAAACGAAGGAGCGCTCGCCGCTCGCCAGATCCAGCGCGAGAACTCCGCCGAAAGCGTTTCCGACGAGGGCCCTGTCCCCGTCCAACGACAGCGCCGACGGACGCGATAGGGCCGGACCCGTTCCGGTCGCAGCGTCCGAGAAGATCACGCGGTCACCGCTCGCGAGGTCGACGGCGAGAATGCCGGAATAGCTCTCGTCAGCCACCAGAGCTCGGCCTCCGTCCAGCACGATTCCGCGCGGTTGATCGAACAGCGGCCCGAGACCGTTGTTCTCGTCCGACAGGATGCTCCGGTCACCGCTCGCGAAGTCCACGGCCATCAGGGCACGCCGGCACCGGTCCACCACGAGGGCACGCCCTCCGTCCAGGGCCATGCCCTCCGGACAGCTCGGGGCGAGGCCGTCCCCGACGCCGGTCTTCGAGACGAACGTTCGATCACCGCTCGTCAGATCCACGGCGATCAGGGCGAAGCTGAGCTGGCCGCCCGAATCGATGTCGGAGGTCACCAGCGCACGGTTCCCGTCCACGACGATCGCGAGGAGGGCACCGAGGTCCTCCCCCGCACCGTGGGAGTTGTCCGAGAGGATCGAGCGATCTCCGGTCGTCAGATCGACCGCGAGCACCGCCGCGGGAAACCCTCGTTCGACGACCAGGGCGCGGTTGCCGTCGAGAGCGATCGAGAACGAATTGCTGAAGCTCGGCCCGGCGCCGTGCGACTCGTCCGAAAGGATCGTGCGAACGCCGTTCACGAGGTCCACGGTCAGGACCCGCTCGCGATCGAGCACCAGAGCACGCTGGCCCAGGGGATCCGTCACGATTCCGGAGGGTCCGAACAGGAACGCCTGGGACTCGATCTCGGCTCCGGCGGCATGGGCGTCGGAGTTTCCGCGCGTGTCCCCGGCCGTGACCGTGAGCGTGTTCGTTCCCGGCAACAGGGGAACGCTGGCCTGCCAAGTGGCGAAGCCGTCGCCCGTGGAGGCCAGCACGCCGTTCACGCGAACCTCTGCCACGCCGCTCGGGTCGGACGCAGTGCCCGACACCGTGATCGCCCCGGCCTCCGTCGCCGAGGTGGGCGGAGGAAAGGCAATCGCGACCGAGGGAGCGACGACGTCTCCACCCACGACGCCTCCTCCACCACCGTCGTTGCAGGACACGGCCAAACCGAGAATCGCCGCGACGCGCAGCGCTGAGTGCTTCAATTCCTTGCTACCTCTCGCTCTTCTGGTGCTGGCTCGTTTCCAGGGATTTCCGGCCGGTCAGGATACAACGCCACTCTCTCCCACGACCGTCCGACTCTCCGGTCGCGATGTCCACCGGGACGAGGAACGCCTCTCGACCCCACCAGGGCTCGATCCTCCTCCAGCGCGATCGCAATCGACGCGAAGGACGGCCCCGTCCCGACGGACGTGGGCGGAGAAACGAACGCGCGCCTTCTGGAGAGGCGAGGGATCAGCGGGCGACGATGGTGCGCTGGCCGGTCCGTGGATCCACCGCCACGATGGCTCCGAGATCGTGATCCGTCACGTACACGCGGTCTCCGCTCCTGGCGATTCCTTCGGGCTGGATCGGTCCCAGCCCGGTCGAGAAGCCCGAGAGGATCGTGCGATCGCCGGTCGCCAGGTCCACGGTGAAGATCCCGAGGCGTGCCACCACCAGGACACGGTCTCCGTCCAGGAGCAGGTCGTCCGTGTCCCTGAACATCGGTCCTTGTCCCGTGAACTCGCCCGAGACGATCGAGCGATCCCCGCTCGCGAGGTCGACCGCCACGAGCCTGAAATTGGTATCGCTCTCGTCGGCCACGATGGCACGGTTCCCATCGAGGACGATGCTGGGCTGATGGTCGAGGAAGTGCGGTCCCTGGCCCCTGGTCCGATTGGAAACGATCGTTCGGTCCCCGCTCGCGAGGTCCACCGCGATCACGCCGTCCCCGAGCGTGAGGACGCGATTCCCTGCCAGGGCGATGTCGCCGTCTTCGCCGAGCGGGCGTCCTGCGCCGGTGGACGAGTCCGAGACGATCGATCGATCCCCGCTCGCGAGGTCCACGGCGAACAAGGCCATGTCGTCGTCGCTGTCCGGGGCGCCGGGGTTGGAGGCCAATACGATGGCCCGCCCTCCGTCCAGGGCGACGGCGTCCGGACCCCGAAACCTCGGCCCTGTGCCTGTAGAGGAATCGGACACGATCCTCCGAGCGCCGCTCGCGAGATCCACCGCGACGAGGGAGGACTCACCCTCACCCCTCACCAGGGCCAGATCACCCTCCAGCGCGATCACCCTCGACTTGATCGACGGACCCGTTCCGACGGACGTGGGAGGAGAGACGAAGGTGCGCTCTCCGCTCGCCAGGTCCACGCCCTGGACGGCGCGGTGCCCAACGTGGGTGACGAGCACCCTGGTCCCATCGGTCACGTCCAGGGCGATCGCCGTCAGGTTGGGGATCACGGGCTCTGCGGGAGGAATCCCGAGGAACGTGCGGTCCCCGTTCACCAGATCGACCGCGATGATGGCGTCCAGCCCGCCGTCCACCACCAGTGCGCGATCGCCGTCCAGCGTGATTGCCTTCTGATACGGGCTGAAGACGGGACCCGTTCCCGTGCTCGCGTCCGACACGATCGTCCGATCGCCGCTCGCCAGGTCCACCGCCACCAGCGCCGTGAGACTCCGGTCCAACACCAGCGCGCGCCCGCCGTCCACGACGATGCCCTCCGGGGTGCGTAACCCCGGGCCGCTGCCCGCCGTGGCGCCCGAGAGGATCGTGCGGTCGCCGCTCACGAGGTCCACCGCAACGACGGCACCGGAACCACTCACCATCGGGAGATGGGAGGTCACCAGCGCACGGTCACCGTCCACGGTGATCCCCAGCAGGAGTCCGAAGCTCGGCCCCATCCCGAGGGTGTCGTCCGAGACGATCGTGCGATCGCCGCTCATGGGGTCCACCGCGATCACG
>Ga0137457_1000337_pt1 | contig 12381 bp, 11 predicted proteins | sample EasRivERMGT630_2_FD_102321 | JGI IMG/M metagenome (GOLD analysis project Ga0137457, IMG submission 102321) | Soil microbial communities from meander-bound floodplain in the East River, Colorado, USA - East River MetaG ERMGT630_2 | ecosystem: Environmental > Terrestrial > Soil > Floodplain ...
CGTCCGAAGGGCACGAGGTCCTTGGGGTCGGCACGGTGGCCGTCCCGGGCCACGATCCGTAGCTCGCCGGCCTTCTCGGTCCCGGAATACATTGCCACGAGGGCCGCCCCCGACGACGCCATGAGGATCGAGTCGATCCCCGCGGCGTCCAGGGACATGCTGCCGCTCGTGTCGACCATCACCGTGCCCCCGCGCAGGTGCGCGCGGCGGCGGAAGATGGCACGGTCGAGCGGCCAGCGGTGCATGTAGCGCGGCAGCGAGCCTTCGTCCGTGGCGCGCCCCCGCCCGCGGGCCGAGCCGCGCAGGTTCGGCATGCAGTGCGGGAGCGCGGCGACCACGACGCGCATCTCGCCCGAGGGGCAGTCCTCGGGCGTGCCCTCGCCTTCTCCGCTCCCCTTGGCGCCGCGCCGCCCGCGCGCCAGCGCGTGCGGGCCGGCGTGGCCGTGCCCGAGGCAGCAGCCGGCTCCGGCGAGCTGCAGCGGGAACGGCAGGCGCCGCGGGAAGCCCAGGCGCTCGAGCTGGGGCTCGAGATCGCGCGCGAGCTCGGCTGCCAGGCGCCGTGCCACGCGGAAGCTCGCCACCGGGCTCTTGCGCGAACGGCGCGCGCGCAGGAGCGCGATCCGCACGCGACGGATGGTGCTGTAGGCGAGGTCGCGCACCTTCTCGGGCTGGGACCCGAGCTCGCGCAGCATGGCCTCCTCGGCGTTCGTGCCCTGGGCCGCGATGGCACGCAGCACGTAGGCGAGGAGATCCCTCTCCGCCAGGTCCTGCTGGGCGAGGCGTGCGACCTGTGCGATCTCGCCCGCGGTCAGCATCAACGGCAGGCCGATCCACACCAGGCCCAGGTTGATGCGCGCGTCCTCGACCGCCATCAGGTAGCGGATGTCGAAGTCGACCTTCGGCAGGCTCTTCGGGGAGAACTTCACGTGGGCGAGCTCGTGCAGCGCCACGCTGCGCGCGCCCTCGACCAGCGGCACCAGGATCTTGCGCTCCTGGATGCTGGTCATGCCGTTGGTCGGCAGCCAGGGTTTGCCGACCGTGTCGATGATGGAGTAGGGATCGGGGTTGGGGAGCGGCTCGACCAGCTCCGGGTAGGGCATGTGGTGGGCCGGCACGCTGCGATAGGCGGGCCAATAGCCGTAGGCGTGGCTGGACATGGTTTGCCCCCTAGTTCTGGGCCTCGCCCAGGATGAAGCTGTCGTGGAGGAGGATCCCGCGCGCCGGCCCGAAGACGGCCATGAACGCGCCCTTGATGCCGAACTCGAGCATCAGGCGCTGCACGCTGAACCAGCCGCGCAGGCTGATGCGGCGCTCGGGCTCGAGGTTGAAGGAGCGCGCGGCTGGGCCGCGCAGGCGCTCGTCGAGCTTGGTGAGGGCCGCGGGGTGCGGCTCGCGCACGTGCAGGATGCAGTCGAAGCGGTCGCGCAGCGCCGGGGGGAGCTCCTCGGGCGGCAGGTTGTCGGTGCAGATCAACTGGAACCCGGAGGCGGGTCGCACCGTCTCACCGGTCGGCAGCGTCAGACGCGCGGTGTCCGGGTTCTCGAGCAGCGGGTGCATGATCGAGAGCACGTCGGACGATCCGTGCGTCAGCTCGTTGATCACGAGGCGCCCGCCCTCCAGCATGGCCGTGGTGGCGGGGCCGTTGCGCCATTCCATGCCGTTGTCGACGGGCAGGTAGTGCCCGCGGATCTCGGCCGCGGGCGTGTCCTCGGTCAGCGTGATGGCGTAGAGCGCGCCGCGCACGCCGACGTAGTAGGCGGCGTAGGTCTTGCCGCAGCCTGGCGGGCCCCACATGTAGACCGTGCGTACGTTCGGCGAGCGCAGCACCTTCTCGACCAGGCCCCAGTCGGTGGTGGGGCCGGAGTCCTTGGGATCGCGGGGATTGCGTTTCGGAGGGACTGTCATGTTTTTTGCCTCGGTTCGGATCGAGCGAGATCGATCGGGCCCGCCCTGCGCGAGCTCGACGATTCGGATGTTGACGCCGGAGCGGTCCTCGGGAGGGGTAATCCGGAGCGGGTGTTCGAGCCGTGGCGTCGATTCGGCCCGGAACCGCTGTGCGCGAGCACGCCCACGAGCCACGTGAGCGCGCTCGCGCAGAGCCTTCAGGCCAGCACGAGCTCGGCCTTGCTCGGCGCGGGCCTCGCTGGCGCGGGCACCGGCGGAGCGGAGTGCAGCTCGTGCTGCACGAGGATCTCGATCTTCCAGTCCATGCAGAAGCGCAGGTCGGTCGCGCGCTCGGGGAGCTCGCCGAGCTCGAGCTCGGCCATGACGAAGCCCGGCTTCTCGAGCAACCGCCTCAGCTTCGGATCACGTGCGAGCCGGTAGCACCAGCAGAGCGTCGTGCAGCCGTCCAGGCCCCAGGCGCACAGGTAACCCGGCCCCGCGGGCCAAGCCTCGTCCAGGCGCAGCAGGAAGAGCGCCGTGCGCGGCGCGCCCCCGTACTTGTGCCAGCCCTTGCCGTCGAGCGCGTTCAGGCGGTGGTAGGGCGCGCCCCAGCCCTTCTGCCGGAAGCTCATCTCGCGGCGGTCCAGGGAGCCCTGGCGCACGAGGTCCCTGACCTCCGGACCGACGCACACGTGCGTGCGCGAGCTGTACGAGACGAAGGGCTTCCAGGCCTCGAACTGGAAGTATTCGAGGTCGGTGTAGGCCCGCTCGATCTGCCGCCGCGGGCCCTCGTCGATGTCGTTCATCGGGGGCCGCGTGGTCTGCAGGATCAGGTCTCCGGCCCGCAGGAGCGAGAGGTCGACCTTGTAGAGTTTCTCGAAGGGGACCGGCTCCTGCGGCGGTATCGCGGCGGGGTGCTGGAAGATCGGCTCGCCCTGGGCGAAGCCGAGCTGGTAGAGCGGGAAGAGGAGCTCGCTCGATGCTGTGCAGTCGCGGCGGGCGAACAACTTCGGCGCGCGTTCACGGGCTTTGCGCGCCACGGGATACGTCAGGGGGTGAACTCTGCGCATAGCGTGGTGCTCGTCGAGGGGGGTGATGAGAGACGTCGCCGACGACGTCGGCGACGAATCTAGCAGAGATCGCGAGCTCGGTTTGCAGCGCACGCGACGCGCGTACGAGTGCACGCGACGTAAGCTCTCGTGGCGAACGCTTGATGCGCGCGAGTTTTTTTCTGCGCGAGTTTGTGCGTCACGTCGCGCTGGCGAGAACGAGACAGCGCGTGCGCAGCGCTGCTGCCTGTGTGCGCGGAAACGACGAGCGCGACTTCGACGTCGACGCGAACGCGACGCGTGGATGTGGATGATGATGATGATGATGATGGTGACGCGCGAACCACGGAGACGAGCGTGTTGCGCGCTCCACGACACGTCGAGCGCTCGCGCACACCCTTGGTCGTGTTCTCGAACGGCGTGTGCGAGCGCGATGGCTGTGCGTTTTCCCGCGCGCGAGGACCTCCGGCCCCGGGCACCGCCCGGCTCCAGCGCCCCGCAGGAATGCCTGTATCCTGGGCTCAGCGCTTCGTCGCGCGCGCCTTCTTGGCAGCCTTCTTCTTGCCGCGGTGTCCGAGGACCTTGCGGATGTACTGCGCGGCGTCGGGGGTCTTGCAGCCGGTCGCACCGTGATCGACGTCCACCGGGCCGATGCGCTCGGCCGCGGCCAGGGCCTCGGCCCGCAGGCCGGGGCTGCCGATGCCGATCCCGATCAGGGCCGAGTTCATGGCGTAGCGCGTGCGGTTCTTGGCCGAGTGGATGCGTTTCTCGATCAAGCGCAGATGCCCCCGCAGCTCCGCCTCCTCGAGCGCGGTGCCCGCCTGCAGGGACCAGCACAGGGTCGACCAGCCGGCCGTGCTCACCCATTCACCGCTGTCCGCGAGCCACTTCACGGCCGCGTCCTGGCCCGCCGGGCTGCGGGCTGCCAGCTTGGCAAAGGCGTCGGTCAGCACGTAGTTGTCGAGCGTCTTGACCCAGCGGCCGAGCTCGCGCGCGCCGAGGCGCCGAGGATCGGCGATCATCGTGGCCAGCACGCGCGCGTCGTGGTTGGCGCTGGCCCACAGCTCGAGCGCGAGCTCGTGCTGGCCGCGCAGCTCCTGCGCCAGCTTGCCGAGGTCGGCGTAGCTGACGCCGAACACCGGCCCCGTGACGCCGTGGCGGACGTAGACCTTGCGATTCTGGGCCGTGCCGAGCGCCGCGAGCTTCTTCAGGGTCGAGCCAGCGTCCATGGCGATCCTCCGGCCCGATGGTAGCGCCGGCTCGCCGCGCGGGGCGTGCTATCCTGGAAGGCAGCGACGAGCCCCGAGCGATGCCGATCTACGAGTACGTCTGTCGCGGGTGTGAGCACGCCTTCGAGGCCCTGGTCTACGGATCCGAGCGCCCGCGTTGCCCCGAGTGCGAGGGCGAGGAGCTGGAGAAGCAGCTCTCGGCCTTCGCAGCGCACGGCGGGACACGGCCCGAGCTTCCCGCGCCCGGAGCGTGCGGGACGTGCGGAGACCCGCGCGGCCCGGGCGCCTGCTCGATGAACTGATGACCTGATGGCTTCCAGGCGCGATCTCGGCGAGAAGCTGCGGCGCTTCGGCCTCACCCTGCCGGGCGCGTCCGAGGACCACCCGTGGGGCGAGCTCGTGCTCAAGGCCAAGAAGAAGGTCTTCGTGTTCCTCGGGAAGCCCGGCGAGGCGCTGGGATTCAGCGTCAAGCTCCCGAAGTCGGGAGAGCGCCTGCTCGACCAGGACTGGGCTGCGCCGACGGCGTACGGGCTCGGGAAGAGCGGCTGGGTCACGCTCACGGTGGACGGTGCGAACCCGCTCACCGATGAGGCGCTATGCGCCCTGATCGAGGAGAGCTACCGCGCGGTGGCCCCGAAGACGCTCGTGAAAGAGCTCGATGCCCTTCAGCCGGGAGCGCCGGGCTCCAGCCCGGCTCAGGTCTCTTCCTCCCGTTCTTCACGTGCCCGTGCCCACGCCCCTGCCCGATTCGGGCACGGGCAGGGGCACGGGCACGTGATGAAGAAGGAGAAGAAAGAAGAGAAGAGCCGGGCTGGAGCCCGGCGCTCCCGGCTGAGGAAATGAACCCCCTGCGCGCGCACTGGACGCTCGACCCCGAGGTCCGCTTCCTCAACCACGGCTCCTTCGGGGCCTGCCCGAAGCCCGTGCTGGCCGTGCAGCAGGAGCTGCGCGCGCGCATCGAGCGCGAGCCCGTGCTGTTCCTGGCGCGCGAGCTCGAGACCCGTCTCGACGAGGTCCGCGCGGTCCTGGCACCCTTCCTCGGGGTCCAGGCCGAGGACGTCGTGCCGGTGGCGAACGCGACCACGGGCGTGAACGCAGTGCTGCGATCGCTGGACCTCCAGGCAGGGGACGAGATCCTGCTCACCAACCAGGGCTACAACGCCTGCCGCAACGCGGCCGAGTTCGTGGCCGAGCGCTGCGGCGCGCGCGTCGTGGTCGCCCAGGTCCCGTTCCCGCTGCGATCCCAGGACGAGGTCCTGGAGGCCGTGCTCGCGGCCGTCACGCCGAGGACGCGCCTCGCGCTCCTCGATCACGTCACCAGCCCGACCGGGCTGGTCTTCCCGATCGCCGAGCTCGTCTCCGGACTGCGCGGACGCGGCGTCGAGACCCTCGTCGACGGCGCCCACGCGCCGGGCATGCTGCCCCTCGACCTCGGGGCGCTCGACCCGGCCTACTACACCGGCAATCTGCACAAGTGGGTGTGCGCACCCAAGGGCGCCGCCTTCCTGTACGTGCGCCGCGAGCTGCAGCGGTCGGTCCGGCCGCCGGTCCTGAGCCACGGCGCGAACTCGCCGCGCACCGACCGCGCGCGCTTCCGCCTCGAGTTCGACTTCACGGGAACGGACGATCCGACGCCCTTCCTGTGCGTGCCCGAGTGCCTGCGCTTCCTGGGCGGGCTCTTCCCGGGCGGCTGGGAGGAGCTGCGACGCCGCAACCACGAGCTCGTGCTGCACGGGCGCTCGCTCCTGTGCGAGGCGCTCGACGCTCCCTCTCCCGCGCCGGAGTCGATGCTCGGCAGCCTGGCCACCGTCCCGCTCCCCGACGGCAAGCCGAGCGCTCGCCCCGACGCCTTCGCCATCGACCCGCTGCAGCGCGCGCTCTTCGAGCAGCACCGCATCGAGGTCCCGGTCTTCACCTGGCCCACGCCGCCGCGGCGGCACGTGCGCATCTCGGCCCAGGCCTACAACGAGCCGGCCGAGTACGCGGCCCTCGCGCAGGCCCTCCGCGCCCTCTGATTCCGGGCGGGGCGCCCGGCTCCTACGAACCTCGCGGGGAGCGTCTGCGCACAACGCGCCACCTCCGCGAACGCCCCCGTCCCGCATGCTTCCTTGGGCGCTCGAGGCCCGGAACAGGAGCCAACCATGGTCATCGTGTGCGGGATCGACGGTTCGGTGCGGTCTCGGGAAGCTGCGCGCGCGGCGGCAGCGCTCGCCAAGCTGGAAAGGGAAGCCCTCGTCCTGGTCCACGTGCAGGAGGCGGTCGTCCTGACCGCCGAGCCCCTCGCCGGGGCGACGCCCGTGGCCCTGGCCAACACGGCTCACCTCGAGGCCGATCGCGAGCGCGTGCGGGGCGAGCTCGAGCACGAGGCGGAACGCCTGAGGTCCGCCTTCGGGATCCAGGTGAAGTGCCAGGTACGCACGGGGCTGCCCGACCACGAGCTGGCGCGTGTGACCGAGCAAGAGGAGGCCGATCTCCTGGTCGTCGGATCGCTCGGGCGGAGGTCGGCATCGATGTGGCGCCTGGGCAGCGTGGCCGACCGGCTCTCGCAGAGCGCGCCCGTCGCGCTGCTCGTCGTGCGCGATGCGCGCCCGTTCGAACGCTGGGCCATGGAAGGGAACAGGCTCGCGGTGGCGCTGGCGCTCGGTACCGGCAAGCCGACGCGTGTCGCCGGGCAGTACGTGATGGGCCTCTGCAAGCTCGGGGACTGCGCCGTGACCGAGGTGCACGTCTACGATCCGCTCGAGGAGGCGCGGCGGCGCGGGCTCGAGAACCCCGAGAGCCTGGACGTCCGGGTCGGGATCGAATCCTCGCTGGCGCGCGAGTTGCAGGGATGCGTCGAGCCCGATGGGCCCGCGGAGCGCAGGCACTTCGTCGCCGTGGCCGCGCGCGGCCACGTAGCCGAGACCCTGGCCGAGCTCGCCGACCAGGAGCGTTTCGATCTCCTGGTCCTCGGTGCGCATCGGCACGGGGCCCTGGGCCGCCGCTTCTTCGGATCGGTCTCGTACGGCGTGCTCGCGATGGTCGCGACGAATGTCCTGGTCGTGCCTCCCAAGGTGGTGAAACGCGCGCTCGAGGGTCAGGAGAGGCCGCGGCCCGTCCGGCGAGTCCTCGTGGCGACCGATCTCACGCCGTCAGGCAACCGCGCGGTCGAGGTGGCGCTGGGATTGCTCCCCGAGGGGGGCCAGCTCGTGCTGCTGCACGTGGACGTTCCGGTCGAGCTGCCCTCGGGGTGGATCATGGGCTACCACCCCGGAGTCCAACCGACACCCGGCGAGCGGCGCATGAAGCGAGCGCTGGCCGAGGCCGAGCTCGAGAAACTGGGGCGCATGGACACCGGCCGTTCCTTCGAGACGCTGATCGAGGTGGTCGAGACGAGCGACGTCCCGCGCGCGATCCTCGAGGCTGCCGAGCGCCACGAGGCCGACCTCGTGTGCCTCGGGACACACCACCACGGACGCGTGACCACGGCCCTGATCGGCTCGGTGGCCCGCGCCGTCGCGCGGCGTTCGACGCGGCCCGTATTGCTGGTCCCGGACGAGCCCTGACCGCGACCAGGAGCTCCCGGCCCGTCTCGGGCGGCCAGCGCAGAGAATATGCGCAGCGGGCCCGGCTATGCGGAATAAATATGCAGTAGTTGCCCGGTCTCGGTTCGCTTCTATTCTGAAGCGATGTCGAAGTCCGAAGAGCGCCGGGCGGTCATCCGCCGGCTCGTGCTGGAGGGCTCGATCCAGAGCCAGGCCGAGCTGCGCGCCAAGCTGAAGGCCGCTGGCCACCGCGCCTCGCAGCCGGTGCTGTCGCGCGACCTGCGGCTCCTGCGCGTGGCCAAGGAGGCCGGCGTCTACCAGATCCGCGAGCCCGAGCGCGTGACGCCGCTCGCGGCGCTGAAGAGTCTCCTGCGCTCGACCGATGCGGCGCGCGAGTTCCTGCTGCTGCGCTGCGAGCCCGGTGCGGCCAGCGCCGTCGCGCGCGCGCTCGAGGCCGAAGAGCTCGAGGGCGTCGCGGGCACCGTGGCCGGCGACGACACCGTGCTCGTGGCGCTCGACTCGAAGGCAGCGGCACAACGCGTGAAGAAACGCGTCGCTCTCCTCGTATCCGATTCCTGACGCGATGAAAGTACTCCTCGCCTACTCCGGCGGTCTCGATACTTCCTTCCTCGTCGCCTGGCTCACGCGCGAGCAAGGGCACGAGGTCACCACGCTCTCGATCGACTGCGGAGGCTGGAGCCCGGCCGAGCGCGACGAGCTCGAGCAGCGCGCGCTCGCGACCGGCGCGGTCGCGCACGTCCTGGTGGACGCCCGGGCCGAGCTGTACACGCGCGTGATCCGCTGGCTGATCGCCGGCAACGTGCGGCGCGGCGAGGTCTATCCGCTGTCGGTCGGCGCCGAGCGCGGCCTGCAGGCCGAGATCCTGGCGCGCGAGGCGCTCGCGCGCCGGTTCGACGCCGTGGCCCACGGCTGCACGGCGGCGGGCAACGACCAGGTGCGCTTCGAGGCCGCGCTCGCGACGCTCGCGCCCGAGCTGGTCGTGCTCGCGCCAGTGCGAGAGCTCGGGCTCTCGCGCGACGAGCAGCGGAAGTACCTCTCCGAGCAGGGTCTCGCGCTCCCGCCCTCTGGCGGCCGGTACTCGGTCAACGCGGGCCTGTGGGGCCTGACGATCGGCGGCGGTGAGCTCGCGACGAGCTGGGAGGCGCTGCCCGAGGACGCCTGGCGCTGGACGCGCGGCGCGCGCGGTTCGGGGATCTTCGTGGTCACGTTCGAGCGCGGCGAGCCCGTGGCGCTCGACGGCGAGGCACTCCCGCCGGTCGAGCTGATCGAGCGGCTGAACGAGGGTGCCGGTGCCCTGGGCGCCGGACGCGGCTACCACCTCGGGGACACCGTCCTCGGCATCAAAGGACGCATCGCCTTCGAGGCGCCGGCGGCGGAGCTGCTGCTCCTGGCGCACCGCGAGCTCGAGAAGCTCGTGCTGACGGAAGAGCAGCGCCTCACGAAGGACCAGCTCGGCGACCAGTACGGCCGCCGGCTGCACCAGGGGCTCTTCCACGATCCGCTGCAGCGCGACATCGAGGCGCTGTTCGACTCCTCTCAGGAGCGCGTGACCGGGCGAGCGCGCGTGTGCGTGCGCGGCGGCGCCGCGCTGGTCGAGGGCGTCGAGTCGCCCTTCAGCCTGATGAGCGCTTCGGACGCGCGCTACGGCGAGCGCGCCGCGACGGGTACCGACCCGCGCGCGGCGCTGGGCCTTGCTCGCATCCTGGCGGAACCCGCGCGCCTGCACAGGAAGGCCGGTGCGCCTCAGCCGGGCACGCCGGGCTCCAGCCCGGCTCCGGTGCATCCAAGCTCTTCTTCCTCTTCGGGACGGAGAGCGAGCCAGAAGAAAGAAGCCAGGCTGGAGCCTGGCGTTCCCGGCTGAGAAGAAACATGAAACGTGTCACCCTGGACAAGATTGCCTCGGTCACGAGCCGCCTCGCGCTCGACCCGAACGCCGTGCTCGGCGAGGAGATCCCGGCCGTAGCCGGCACGGTCGTGGCCGCGCGCGTGCTCAACGCGAAGTCGAGCTACAACACGCTCGAGGACGTGCACGGCCGCATGGTCGCGCTGCACCCCGGCGACGTGATCGCCGGCGCGCTCGGCCACCGAGACGCGCTCTACGGTCACGCCGGGCGCGTGCCGGATTCGGTCGCGGTCGGCGACGAGCTGCGCCTCCTGAACCTGGGCGGCGTCATCGGCCAGACCGACGGTCCGTCGCTGAACATGGAAGAGCCCTTCCGGCTCGAGGTCCTGGGCAGCGTGCTCGAGTTCCCGTACTTCGGGCGCCGCGTCGGGTTGCCGGCGCAGATCGCACGCGCGGCGCTGCCGATCCGCGTGCCGGACCCGGACGAGCTCCCGCCGCTCGTGGCGTTCGTCGGCACCTCGATGGACGCCGGCAAGACCACGGCCGCGGCGGCCTTCGTGCGCGCGCTCGCGCGCCGCGGCCTCACCGTCGCGGCCGGCAAGATGACGGGCGTCTCGCTGCGGCGCGACGTCCTGATGATGCAGGACTGCGGCGCGCGGCCGGTGGCGATCTTCACCGACTTCGGCGTGGTCACGACCAACCGCGAGAACGCGGTCGCGGCGGCTCACGGGCTCGTCGCGCACCTCGCGGAGGCGCGGCCCGACCTGATCGTGCTCGAGATGGGCGACGGCCTGCTCGGAACGTACGGCGTGGACGCGCTGCTCTCGGATGCGCTGCTCTCCGGCGCGATCCGCTCGGTGGTCCTGTGCGCCCAGGACCCGGTCGGGGCGTGGGGCGCGCAGGAGCTGTTGCGGACGAAGTACGGCCTCGAGGCCGACGTCGTCTCCGGGCGCGTGACCGACGGCGTCAGCGGCGTGCGCTTCTGCCGCGAGAAGCTCGGGTTGCCGGGCCACAACGCGCTGCGCGACGGCGAGAAGCTGGCCGAGACCGTGCTCGCGGCCGTCGAGCTGCGCTGCGCGCGGCTCGAGCGCGCCTTCGCGGCGGTTTCCTGAGGAGCCCAATGCCCATGAACGATTCCCTTCATCCGGGAGCGCCGGGCTCCAGCCCGGCTCAGGGTTCCTTCTCCGTTCCGAAGAGAAAGGGAAAGAGCCGGAATGAAGAGCCGGGCTGGAGCCCGGCGCTCCCGGATGAGAGGAACGCCACCCGCACCTCGAGGGTCCCCGTGTTCCTGTTCGGAGCGCGCGGCATGCTGGCGGGCGAGTTCCTGCGCCTGATGGAGTCCCATCCGGTGCTCGAGCTCGCGGCCGCGGCCTCGCGCGAGACCGGAGCGGAGCTGCACCGGAACCTGGCTCGCGCGCTGACGGCGGTCGAACCGGCCGCGGCGACGCGCGAGCTCGCGGGCGTCCTCGGTCGCGGCCAGCGCGCGGCCGTCGTGCTCGCCCTGCCGCACGGTGAATCCGCCCGTGCTTTGATCGCGCTCGAATCCGAGCTCGGCCCGGCGGCCGAAGATCTCGTGCTGGTCGACCTCGCGGCCGACTTCCGTCTGCGGGATGCCGAGCGCTACCGCCGGACCTACGGGCATGCGCATCCCGCGCCGGGGGCGCTCGAGCGCTTCGCCTATGGCCTGCCGGAGCTCTTCCGCTCCGAGCTCGCCGGCGCGCGCCGCGTCGCCGTGCCCGGCTGCTTCGCGACCGCGCTCCAGCTCGCCGTCGTGCCCGCGGCCGAGGCGCGCCTCCTCGACCCGACGCGCCCGTGGATCCTGAACGGCATCACCGGCTCGTCGGGCAGCGGCAACGAGCCCAAGCCCGGCACGCACCATCCGCACCGGCACGACAACCTGTGGGCTTACAGCGTCGGCGGTCACCGCCACGAGGCCGAGCTCGAGCAGGCCCTCGCGCGTCTCGGCCTCGAGCCGCCGCTCGACTTCATCGCCTGCTCCGGCCCGTTCGCGCGCGGGATCCATCTCACCGCGAGCCTGCCGCTCAGGGAGCCGATCGACGTCCGCGAGGCGCGCTCCGTCTACGCCGAGCGCTACGCCGGCGAGCCCTTCGTCGAGGTGCTCGCGGAGGGCGTGCCCGACCTGCGCTCCGTCGTCGGCTCGAACCGTGCGGCGCTCGCCGTCTCCGTGCGCGGCTCGACGCTGCACGTGCTGCTCACGCTCGACAACCTCGTCAAGGGCGGCGCCGGCCAGGCGCTGCAGTGTCTCAACCTCGTGCTCGGTCTACCCGAGACGCTCGGACTGCCCCGTTCGGGGCTGGGAGTGAGCTGATGGTTCTCGAATCGCTGGGTCTGGAGGAGATCGACGTCTATCCGCGTCTGCCGGTGCCGGTGCGCTCGGCCAGGGGCTGCGAGCTCGTGCTCGCCGACGGGCGCAGCGTGCTCGACCTCTACGGCGGGCACTGCGTCAACACGCTCGGCGCCGGGGATGCCGGGCTCGAGCGGGTGATCCAGCGCCAGTGGAGCAAGCTCTCCTTCGCCACGAACCTGCTCGACCACGAGCCGCGGCGCGAATTCCTGGCGGCGCTGGCGCCGACGCTGCCCGCGCGCGCCGACGGCGAGGCCTGGCGGGTGTTCTGCTCGAACAGCGGCGCCGAGGCGAACGAGAACGCGCTCAAGCTCGCGCTCGACGCGACCCGGCGCACGGTCGTCGTTGCCTTCGGCGGCGCCTTCCACGGGCGCACGGCCGGCGCGGCTGCGGTCACGGACGGCAAGAAGGCCTTCCCTGCGGCCCCGTTCGAGGTGCGGCGCGTGCCCTTCGGCGACCTGGCGGC
>Ga0137457_1000338_pt1 | contig 12367 bp, 8 predicted proteins | sample EasRivERMGT630_2_FD_102321 | JGI IMG/M metagenome (GOLD analysis project Ga0137457, IMG submission 102321) | Soil microbial communities from meander-bound floodplain in the East River, Colorado, USA - East River MetaG ERMGT630_2 | ecosystem: Environmental > Terrestrial > Soil > Floodplain ...
CACCGCGGCGTCCGGCTCGAGCACGTGCGCGTGCCGCGCCTCGGGCCGAAGAGCGCGCTCTTCTACGACCTGCTCGCGCTGCGCCGCGCGCGTGACTACGACGTCGTCTACATGCTCGGCTACGGCGCCGGCGCCTTCCTGGACCTGGCGCGCCGGCCCGGGAACGAGGTGTGGGTCAACATGGACGGGCTCGAGTGGCGGCGCTCGAAGTGGGGCTTCTTCACGCGCGCCTGGCTGCGCCGGGCGGAGCGCGCCGCGCTGCGCTCCGCGCAGCGCATCGTGTTCGACAACGCGGCCGTGCGCGCGTCCGTGCTCGGGCCCATGCAGGACGCGCGCGTGTCGGTGATCGAGTACGGAGCCGAGCTCGAGCTCGAGCACGATCCCGGCGTGCTGGCCTCGCTCGGAGAGCGACCGCACTCGTACTTCCTGTGCGTGGCGCGCGTCGAGCCCGAGAACCACGTGCTCGAGATCCTGCGCGCCCACGCGCGCGCTGGCGTGAAGCGCGGGCTGCTCCTGGTGGGTGACGTCGAGCGTGCCGGCCGCTATGGCCGGGCCTGCCGTGCCGCCGCGGCCTCCACGGCGCGCTTCCTCGGGCCGCTCTTCGACCAGCGCACGCTCTACGCCCTGCGGCGCGACGCGGCGGCCGCGTTGCACGGCCACTCGGTGGGCGGCACCAACCCGGCGCTGCTCGAGGGCATGGCCGCGGGCGTGCCGCTGATCGCGCACGACAATCCCTTCAACCGCGAGGTGCTGGAGGAGGGCGCGCTGTACTTCGGCCACGAAGACGGGCTGGTGGACGCCCTGCGCCAGGCCGACGGATGGAGCGGCGAGGAGCGCGCGCGCCGCGGCGCGACGCACCGTGCGCGCATCGCGGCGCGCTACACCTGGGAGCGCATCGCCGACGAGTACGCGGCACTGCTCGCGCGCCCGGCAGCGCCCGCCCGGCAAGAGCCGCGCCTCGACGACGTCGCGCCGGCCCTGCCGCGTGCGCGCGAGTCACGGCCCGCGCCGGGCCGAGAGCACGCGCCGTGAATCAGATTCTGAGCGAGAATCAGAGCGGGGCGCGTCAGGATGACGCGCCGGGACGATCCCTCGAGCCCGAGCAAGAATGCCAGGGGCATTCTTGCTCCGCCTCTCAGCCGCGCTCCTTCGGCCGCGCGGCCTTGGCGCTCCTGTCCTTCGCGGTCGTGTACCTGCCGCTCGAGGAGTTCCTGCTCAAGTGGGCTCCGGGCGGCTCGCTCGGCTACGCGGCCCTGCGAATCGCCTTCGAGGGGCTGCTGTTCCTCGCCGTCGGCTCTCTGCTCGCGGCGCGCGCGGTCAAGGGTCTGCACCTCCGCGCGACGCCGCTGGATGCGCCGCTGCTCCTGTTCGGGGCCCTGGCCACGGCCTCGCTCTTCCTCTCGGACGGCTCCGTGCTGCAGGGGCTGATCAACCTGCGCGTGCTCCTGCGCTACGTGGCGGTCTTCTATCTGGTCGTGTACCTCGAGCTGGCCCCGGCCGAGCGCCGGCGCGTGCTCGTGCTCCTGCTGTGCTCGGCCGGGCTGCAGGGCGTGCTCGGGCTCGTGCAGGCCTCCCAGGGCGGCGCGAGCGAGTTCTGGCTGCCGAGATCGGACCTGACCGCCGTCGGGGGCGTCACGCACGAGTTCGCGGCGCTGGATGGCGGGCTCGAGCAGGGCGCCGTGCTCGGGACGACCGACCACTCGGTCGCGTTCGCGCTGTTCCTGCTGGTGGCGGGCACGCTCGCGGCCGCGCTGCTCCTCGCCGGAGCCGTGCGCGGCTGGAGGAGGGCGCTGCTCGCCGGGCTGGTCGGGCTGGCGCTGGCGGGGATCGTCTTCAGCTACGTCCGCTCGTGCCTGTTCGGGCTCGGGTTGACGCTGCTCGTGCTCGCCTGGCGCGAGCGCCGCTCCGCGCCCATGCGCCGGCTCCTGCCCGCGCTCGCGCTGGTCGCGCCGATCGTGCTGGGCTTCTTGCTCCTCGTGCCCCGTGGCGAGGTCGCCTTCGTGCGCGAGAAGGAGACGCGCGTGAGCCCGCTCGCGAGCGTCGGGGCGCTGTTCACGTCCGAGTACCTGCAGGCGTCCGAGGGCTCGCGCCTGTGGGTGCTGCGCGACGTGGGGGCCGAGATCGCGCGCTCGGCCGGCTGGCTCGGCTTCGGACCGGACCAGGAGCACGTCAAGCAGTGCCTGCTGCGCTCGGGCGGCGCGAGCTTGCACCGGCTGGTCGCCTACCGCGCGTTCGAGGACGTCTACTGGGTAGCGCTGCTCGCCTACTACGGCTTCCTCGGCCTGGCCGTGTTCCTGGTCGTGCTGGCGCGCCTGGTGCCCGCGGCACGGCAGGCGCGCGAGGCCGTGGATCCGTGGGAGCGGGCGGCCGGCCACACCCTCTTCGCGCTGCTGCTCGTGCTCGTGCCGCTCAGCTTCCTCACGCCGACCCTCGACTTCCGCACCTTCGCCTTCCCGTTCTGGATGCTGGCCGGGATGGTCGTCGCGCGCGCCCGTCCCGCGGCCGCACCCGCGCGCGCCGGCACGCACGAGCCCGTGCGCGCGGTCAGGCTCGCATGAGTCCCGGGCCCAGCCTGGCGCTCTTCATCGGCGGAGCCCACAAGGCCGGGACGACGGCGCTGTACCAGGCGCTCGTGCAGCACCCCGAGCTGGCCGGGCACGCGCAGCCGGAGCTGACCTTCTTCGTCGAGGACGAGCAGAACGAGGACGGCTTCGAGTCGCGCACCTGGCGGCGCTACGTGCCGCGCGCGCTCGGCGCGCGGCGCTTCGTCGGCAAGCACGTCAAGCTCTTCTATCGACGAACGGCGCTGGAGCACCTGCACGCGCATTCTCCGTCGGCCCACCTCGTGCTGCTCCTGCGCCATCCGGTCGAGCGCGCCCGCTCGGCCTACTGGCACGCGCGCGCCCACGGACGCGAGGAGCTGCCCAGCTTCGAGGCCGCGCTGGCGGCCGAGGACGAGCGCGTGCGCGCCGGCCGCGTGCCCTGGCACGACACCTGCTACGTCCGGAACGGCCTCTACGCCGGACCTCTGGCGGACGCCTTCGAGGTCTTCGGGCACGAGCGGGTGCACGTGCACCTCGGCGAGGATCTGCAGGCGCGCCCGCTGGAGCTCGTGCGCGGTCTCTACGCCCTCCTGGGCGTCGATCCAGCCTTCCGCCCCGACCTCGAGCGCGGCGCCAACCGCGCCATGAGGGCCCGCTCCCAGGGACTCGCGCTCCTGATGGGCCGCGTCTTCGACAGCCGCTCGCGCGCCAAGCGCGCGCTGCGCGCCTGCGTGCCCGAGCGCGTGGCGGTCGCGCTGCGCCACGGGCTCGTGCGCTGGAACGAGCGGCCGTTCCAGGCGCCGCCGATCGAGCCGAGAACGCGCGCGCAGCTCCTGGAACGCTTCCGGGCCTCGAACGAACGAGTCGCGGAGCAGCTCGAGCGTGACCTCGGCCACTGGCAGCGCTGATTCCTCTCATCCGGGAGCGCCGGGCTCCAGCCCGGCTCCGCTTTCTCTTCTCTTCCTGTTTCTCCCCGAGGTCGGAGGAAGAGCCGGGCTGGAGCCCGGCGCTCCCGGATGAGTGGGACCTGCGAGCAGCGCGTTCTCGGTGCGCTCGAAGGGGCCACGCAGGATGGGGGCGAGCTCTAGCGGGGCCGGGGGGCCGCCTACGCGCGCGCTCTTCTGGGCGTAGGCGAGCACGCGCTCGTCGCTCGTGAGCCCGGCGAAGCCGAGCGCGCGCGCGACGCTCTCGCGCGGCCGGCCGACGAGATCCTCATAGCGCACGGCGAGGACGTGGCGCGGGTGCCGCTCGGCTGCCGCATACCCGGCGCGCATGGCCAGCAGCCACTCGAGGGCGGCCATGTCCTCCTGGCGCGTGAGGGCCGACAGCTCCGGGCCTGCGCCGGCCAGGTCGGGCTCGCGCGCGGCCCCCTGCTCGACCAGGATGCGGAACTTGCGCCGCTCGCGGCCCCACCAGTCGACGCGGCCCTCTCCGTGAGCCGCCGACCAGGCCGCCACCGAGCGGCAGATGTCGGCTCCGTCGCGTACGAGCAGCAGGAAGCGCGCGTCGGGGAAGAGCGCGCGCACGCAGTCGACGCGGAAGACGAGCTCGGGGTACTTGTCGAGCACGCGCCGCGTCCCCGTCAGGCGCAGGAACGCGCCATAGCCGCGCGCGAGCGTGCGTGCCGCGTGCGGCGTGGCGTCGCGCTGGTCGAGATGGAGGCGCGCGGGCGTGCGGCTGTAGCTCCCCACCAGGTCCTCGTCGGGGATCGCGGCGTGCCACAGGGCCTTGGGCTCGTTCAAGAATCCGACCTCGGGGTGCAGCGAGAGCACCTTGCCGAGCCAGGTCGTGCCGCTGCGGCCGGTGCCGATGAGGAAGAGCGGCGCGCGCACGGGCGCGAGCGGTGGCAGAGCGCGCGCGGCAGCGAGCGTGGCGAACACCAACGGGTTGAGCCAGCGCGCGCGCGCGCTCAGCGGGCGGCCCTCGAAGGCGGTCGCGGCCAGGAGGCGCCCGAGCGCCTTCGATGGACGCGCGGCGACGTAGGCGCGGTCGAGCTGCGCGGGCACGGGCTATCCGACCTCCCGGTACACCGCGGCGAGGCGCGTGTAGTGCTCCTCCGGCGAGTAGCGCTCGAGCGCGCCCGCGCGCCCGCACGCACCGAGATCGGCGGCCTCGGAGGGGTGAGCTGCCATCCAGCGCAGACGCTCGGCCAGCGCCCCGGCGTCGCCGGAAGGGACGAGGAAGCCGTTCTCGCCGTCCTGCACGAGCTCCGGCAAGGCCCCGATGCGGCTCGCGATCACGGCCCGGCCCTGCGCCAGGGCCTCGAGCGCGGAGAGGCCGAAGGTCTCGTGCCAGCACGAGGGCACGACCACGCAGCGGCTGGCGCGCACGAGCGCCGCGAGGGCCGCGGAGTCCTGGAAGCCGAGCACGCGCACGTGGGCGAGACCGAGGCGCGCGACGCGGCGCTCGAGCTCGGAGCGCGCCGGACCGTCGCCCGCGAACAGGACCGGCAAGGCGCGCGCCTCGGCCGCGGCCTCGAGCAGCGTGAAGACGCCCTTGTAGTCCTCGAGCCGTCCGGCGAAGAGCACGTGCTCGCCCGGCCCGCTCGCCGGCACGAGCGCGGCCGCGTCGATGAAGTTCGGCACGGTGACCACGCGCTCGGGCGCGAAGCCGTGCTGCAGCACCTTCGCGCGCAGGAACTCGCTCACCGCCACGAAGCGCGCCACGCGCGAATCCACGCCCAGGGCGCGCGCGAGGTAGGCCTCGGACACGCTCATCGCCGTGCGCGCGAGCGAGCCGCGGTTGCAGCGCCGCGGCAGGGCGCGCCAGAAGTGGCGCCCGGCGCAGGCCTCGCACGGCCGGCCGCGCGAGACCAGGTTGTGCACCGGGCAGAGCAGCTTGTACTCGTGCAGCGTCTGCACGATCGGCACCCCGGCGCGCGTCAAGGGAGCGAGGATCGCGGGCGTGAGCTGGCCGTAGTAGATGTGCAAGTGCGCGAGCTGGATGCGCTCGCGGGCCAGCAGGCCCTCGACCGCCCGCGCGGCGCGGCGCGAGTAATGGAAGCGCACCAGGTCGAGCGGTCCGGGGCGGGAGAGGTCGTTGGGCGGCACGAAGACCGCCGGCCCCGGCGGCGGCTCGTTCCTCGGATGCGCCGTCGAGAGGTGCACCACGCGGTGCCCGCGCGCGGCCAGGAGGCGTCCGAGGTCCAGGAAGACGCGCTCCGAGCCGCCGCGCAGGTAGTGGTAGTTGTTGACCCCGAGGACGGTCGGACGGCTCACGACCTCTTTTCGACCAGCACGCCGGCCAGGTTGCGCGCGCCCGTGGCGCGCAGCGCCCGGGCCGCCGCCGCGACGCGCGCGCGCGGCCGGGTGCGCGCGCGGTGCGCGAAGCAGACGATGTCCAGCGCCCGGGCGAGGCCGGGGGCGGCGGGCAGGGTCTCGAGGGGCGGGAGCGACACCACGACGACGTCGTAACGCGCCCTGGCCTCGTTCAGGAAGCGCTCCGCCGAGGCGCGCGACAGGAGGTCGCCGGCGGGGACCAGGGTCTTGCCGCCGAGCAGCACGTCCGGGCCGCCGTTCCTGGCTGCGTGCACGAGCTCCGGCCAGGTGCCTCCGTCCTCCAGCTCCTCCGCCAGGCCGGCCGATTCCGCGAGCTCGAAGCGCGCGGCGAGCCCGGGACGGCCGAGGTCGGCCTCGACCAGGAGCGTGCGGCGGCCCTCGCTCGCGAAGGCCACGGCCAGCTCGGCAGCGAGCGCGCCGGCGGAGTCGTCGCCGCCCAGCGATGTCAGACCGACCGAGCGCCTCACGCTGCCGTCGGGCGCGAAGCGCAGCGTCCCGCGCAGCGCCCGGATGGCTTCCGCCATCGGGCTCGCGCGCGCGCAAGCGAAGACGAGCTCGCGCGTCCCGAGCCTGCTCAGCACCGCCACGCGCTCGAGTCCGAGGGCTTCCGCGAGCTCGTCGGCGCGGTGCACGCGCTCGCGCAAGGGCGCGCGCGCGAAGGTGACGGCCATGCCCGCTCCGAGTCCGGCGAGGAGCCCGAGCGCCACGAGGAGCGGCAGGTTCGGCGCGGCGAGCTCGTCGGGCGGCGTGGCCGGATCCACGAGCTCGGCCAGCGTCTCGGCCGAGGAGCGCGTGATCTCCGCGCCCTGCAGGCTCTTGATCAGGTAGGGCACGAGCTCGCGGTGGATGCCGAGCTGGACGCGCGCCTCGGCCATGTCGCGCATGCCGGTGGGCATGGCCGCGAGCTCGGCGCGCATCTCACCCTGGATGGTCTCGAGCTCCGCCTTGCGCGCCGCGATGCCCGTCAGGCGGCTCTGGAGCTGCTCGCGCGTGCGCTGCACGAGGTCGGCGGAGGCGGCCTGGTTGCGCGCGAGCATCGGGTGGCCTTCGAGGAGATCGGCGCCGAGCGAGCTCCCCTGGGCCTCGAGGCGCGCCAGCTCGGCCAGCAGGCCGCTCGTGATCGGGTCCACGAGCACGCCGACGTTGAGCGTGCTGTCGATGCGCGCCAGCGCCCTCCGGTCGCCGGCCTCGAGCGCCGCCACGATCTCGCCGAAGGCGTGCTGGGCGAGATCGAGCTGCACGCGCTCGACCTCCAGCGTGGCCATCTGCTCGATCAGGGACGTGGCCGCGCCCTCGGGCGAGATCAGCTCGGGGTTCGCGGTCTGCAGGCGCATGACCTCGTCCTGGTTCTCCTGGAAGCTCGCGAATTCCTGCTCCAGCAGCCCCTGCACGTACTCGACCGTCTTGGATGCGCGGCGCTGGCCGCGGGCCGCAAGCGCGTCGAGGTAGTGCTGGCACAGCGCGTTCACGCTGCGCGCGGCGCGGCGCGGGTCGGTGTCCTCGAGCTCGACCTCGATCACGCCGGAGTTGAGCGCGGTCTCGCGCACGGCCAGGTTCTCCTGCAGCCGCCGCAGGGCATCGTGCCGCCCCAGGCGCTCGAGCACGAAGCTCGCGCCGGCGTAGGCGCCCCAGGGCTCGAGCTCGAGCTCGAGGCCCTGGTAGGCGAGCGGCTCGCGCGGCGTGAAGGCGCGCTCCTCGGCATCGCGCGCGCCGAGGTGCAGCTCGGCGAGCCGGCCGGCGCGCGCGAGCCGCACGCGCGACCCGTCCAGGAACTCGAGGCGGATGCGCGTGGGGGCGTCGGCGCCGCTCGTGAGCACGCGCGCGTAGAGGCCGCGCTCGGGCAGGACCAGGGGCTCGTCCAGGGGCGGCGGCGCGAACAGCCTGCGCCGCAGGAGCGAGAGCGGCTGCAGGCCCTCGTCGTCGACCAGGGTCCCGAGGCCGAGGTGCAGCGCGTCGCGCGGCTCCCATTCCCCGGCGGGGTCGCGGCCCTCCTCGAGCACGCGCTCGGCCAGGCTGCGCGACTCGAGCACCGAGAGCTCGCTGGCCGTGGCCGGGGCCGACGCGATCGAGGCCAGCATGGCCAGGTCGCCCAGCAGTCCGGGCGAGCTCTCCTGCTCGATCAGGATGGTGGCGCGCGCGCGAAAGCGCGGCGTCGCGAGCGCGGCCCAGCCGGCCGCCAGCGCCAGCCCCCCGAGCATCCATGCGCCCAGCGTCCAGCGCGCGTGCCACAGGCACAGGCCGAGTTCACCCAGGCTCGCGGGAGTCGCCTCGCGCTCGCTCTCTGTCATTGGTTCAGCTGGTCCGCCACGACGAGCAGGCTGGCGAATCCGGTGATGGGCGGCACCAGGCTCTGTACGACCGGGAGCATCTGGTCGCGGTAGGTGCCCGCGCCCGAGAGGCGCACGAACAGGAAGTCGTCCGGCTGCACGAAGACCAGGCCGTCCGGTCCGGGCGTGGCGCCATCGAAGAAGTACACCTGCAGCGCGTCCCGTCGGCCGCGCAGGAGCGCGACCTTCTCGCGGTCCGCTCCGGGCCGGAAGCCGCCTGCCAGGGTGAGGGCCTGGAGCGCCGTCAGCGGTCGGTCCATGGGGTAGACACCGGGGCGTTCCATCTCGCCGAAGATGTAGATCCGCCGGCTGGCGAGCTGGACCACGGAGACGACCACCTGCGGATCGCGCAGGTAGCGCGCGAACTCGTCCGTGAGGCGCGCACGGGCCTCGTCCGGGGTCAGGTTCGCGAGGTTGATCGGCCCCACCAGGGGCAGGTCGATCCGGCCCTCGGTGTCGAGCGGTGCCCCCTCGGCCGGGGTCGAGCTCTCGGGATGCAGGAAGACGAGCACGCTGACGCGGTCCCCCGGGCCGAGCTCGATGCGCGGCGCGCCGGCCTCGGCCACGCGCGACTCCACGTTTCCCACCGCCAGGGGCGGTGCGTGGCAGGCCAGGGCGAGGATCGTGGGAGACGCGAGGAACGCGGCGAGACGCATCCAGCGGGCGTTTCTACTCTTGCCTCCAGGGCGATTCAATCGCACCCCGGGACGGCGCGAGGGCCCGGCGCGCGCGCCCACTCGAGCCCGCCCGCCGCGCTCCCGCGCTGCGAGCTCTGCTCGCCGCGCGTTGTGGTCGATCTGGCGCCGGTCGGTGGAGTCGTCCGGCTGGCCGAGTCGGAAGCGAGAGCGGCCGTACGCACTCATCCCGCACCGTCGAGCCGTCGAGGGAAAAACGCGCGTGACGAGCTCCATCGCCACGCCCGGGGCAAGCCCGGGGACTTTGCTAGGATGCGGGTTCGAACGCCCCTCACAGGGCCGACAGTCGATGGCTTCCGTGCTGGTCCTGCCGCTCTTCCTGGCCCTGGCCGTGCAGGCTCGCCTTGGGGCCGGAGAGGGCGCCCTGAGCGAGGCGCAAGCTCTGCTCGAGCGCGGCGCGCTCGATCGGGCCATCCAGGTGCTCGAGGCCGGGCTCGTGAAGGACCCGAGCGATGCGGCGCTGGAGCGCGCCCTGGCCCAGGCGCTGGAGCAGTTCGTCGACCAGGGCGGCTCGTGGCTCGCGCTGAGCGACGCGCGCGACGCCTGGGACCGCGCGCGCAGGCTCGAGCCGAGCGAGCTCGAGCCCCAGCGCGGCGCGATCGCGGTGCGGCTGCGCCTCGGCGAATACGAGGAGGCCCTGGCGCTGGCCGAGCGCGCGCTCGGCGCGGCCTGGCTCTCGGGCGGCAGCGCGCCGCCGCTCCTGCTCGAGCTCGCCTGTCGCGCGCGTCTGGGGGCGCTGCCGCCGGCGGAATCGGAGGCGCGACCTGCGGCCCTGGCCGGGGCCTGGGCCGCGCTGCGCCATGCGCGGGCGCTGGCGGACGGCTCGGTGGAGCTCGTGCTGCTCGCGTCCTCGCTGCTCGAGGCCGAGGGTTTGACCGCGCGCGCGGCCGACGAGCTCGTGCACGCCATCGAGCGCGCCCCGGCCGCGAGCGAGCCGCACGTCAGTGATCTGCACAGGGCCCTGATCGACCTCTACCTGGAGGAGGGCATCGAGGAGCGTCTGGGCGCGCTCTACGAGCGCTGGAGCGCCGCGGGCACGAACGCCACGCTGGCCTGGTTCACCGGCTATGCCTGGCGCCTGGGCGGCGATCTGGCGCAGCGCGAACGACGCTTCGGGGACGCGCTCGAGGCCTACCAGCGCTCCGGGCAGTGGATGGGCGTCGCCGCCACGCTCGAGCCCTCCTTTGCCGCGACGTCCGACGCGATCCGTTTCGCGGTCCAGGTCTCGAGCGCGTGGTGCGAGCTCGACTCGGGTGCGCTGGACGCGGCCAGCGAGCGCCTGTTCGCCCTCCTGCGCAGCGAGCGCGCGAGGCGCGACGAGCCCGATGGCCTCGGGCGCACGTTGATGCACGCGCTCGCGGCGCTGGGCGAGCGCAGGGTCGAGGCCAGCGACTTCGAGCACGCGGCGGCCGAGGCGCGCGCCGTGGTGGCGCAGGTGCCCGATCTGGGCGGATGGTGGAACAACCTCGCCTTCCTCTTGCGCGAGTACGCCACCCAGCTCGAGGCCGGCAAGGTCCCGGACGGCGGCGCGCGCGAGCTGCGCGCGCGAGAGACGTTTCGCGAGTCCTGGCAGGCCTACCGGCGCGCGGTCGAGCTCGCCCCCGACGATGCGCGCGTCCTGAACGACGCGGCGCTGGTGCAGGTCTACCACCTGCGCGACAACCTGGCCGAGGCCGAGGCCCTGCTCGCGCGCGCGATCGCGAACGGGGAGTCGCAGCTCGCCGCCCTCGGCCCGCTCGACGGAGAGCGCGCACGCTTCCCGCTGGCCCAGGCCCTGGGCGATGCCTACCTGAACCTCGGCTATCTCTGCTACCACGTCTATCGCCAGCCGGGACGCGCGAAGGATGCATTCGAGCGCGCGCTCGCCACCGACTCGGGCGAGCGTCCGTACCTCGCCGACTACCTGGCTGCCATCGCGGGCCAGCGCGGGCCGATCGCCGAGCCGGATCGGGGCGCCATGGTGGGGGCGCCGAGGAACGAGGCGCGCCAGCGCGCCGCGATTCCGTGGGAGGCATCGCTCGCGGAGGCGCGTGAGCGCGCGCGCTCCGAGGGGCGCGCGCTGCTCCTGTACCAGCGCGGCGACGCGCTCGGTCTGGGGGTGAGCGAGCTGGACGAGCTGGTCACCTCGAGCGAGTTCGCTCGCGCGACGCAGGGCCTGGTGCTGATCGTCTCCGACGCCGAGCGGCTCACGTTCGTCGAGCGCCGCCACGACGGGCGGCGCGTGAGCTGCCCGCGCTTCGGCACGGTCACCTGCGGCGAGCACCTGCGCGCCCACGACGAGGTGAGCGCCTGGCTGGGCGAGCTCTTCGGGGAACCGCCAGGGGAGTCCGAGGAGGGCCTGTGGCTCTTCCCTGCGGGCAGCACGGAGCCGGAGCGGCTGCGAGACCTGGCGCGCCTGGCCGAGCTCCCCGCGCCGTCCGCGCTCCGCACCGGACCCTTCGAGGCGCTCGAGGCGAGCCTGGGCGGCGAGGACGGCGGCAGCGAGGCGCGCGAATTGGTCGGCACGCGCAGCCTGGAGGCGCGCCTGGCCTGCGAGCGCATCCTGTGGGAGGGCTTTCGCTCCAGCCCCGCGCGCGGGTTCGTGCTGACGGCCCTGGCCGAGGATCCGAGCCCGAGCGCGCGCGAGCTCCTGGCCGCGAGCGCGCGCCAGTGCGGGGACACGGAGCTCGAGCTCGCTGCCCTCGCGGTCTGGCCCCGTGGTCAGGAGCTCGCGCCCGTGCAGCACGCCTGGCGCTGGTCGCCCTCGAGCGATGTGAGAGCGGCGGCCGAGAAGGTGCTCCTGCGCGAGCGTCCCGACGATCCTGTCTGGAAGGCGCGCGCCGTTCTCGACTGATCAAGGGCAGTGAGACGATCCCCGCCAGCCGGACAGGCCTCTCGGCCTCTCATCTCCCGGCAACGAGAAGGCCCCGCGGCCGGGGGCCGCGGGGCCGTTGCGAGGAGCCTCAACCCCTGCCGTGGGCTCCCCGGAGTGAGCGTGGTTCAGCCGCAGTTCCCGCGCGCGACCCAGCGTCCCGGTTGGTACACGCGCTCCTGGCGGATCTCGTAGTGGCCCGGGAGCTGGACGGTGCGCCAGTAGCCCTGGCGCACGCACACGTACCGCACTCCGCAGCTACCGATGCGCCACTCGTACTGGGGCGCAACCCACACGCGCTTCACGGGGCCGGGAACGAACACCCGTCGCGAGACGATCTCGTGGTAGCCGGGCACCCACACGCGGCTCGATTCGTAGCCGCCGCGGAAGTAGGCGGCCGAGAGGGAAGGTTTCGCGCCGTAGCCGCTGCGCTGCGCGGAGAGGGCGGGCGCGAAAGCCGCCAGGGCGCCGATCAGGAGCATGGAGAGCCGAGCCTTCATGGGAGTACCTCTTTCGAGAAGCCTTTGCGTGGACGCGCCCAGGAGGGCGAAGCCCGTGCCAGGCGTGGCCTCCGGGCGCAAGGGCCGGCGCGGAGCGCCTCTGTCTCAACGCGGATCTGCCCGCGAGGACAGACTGACCCTTGTACTACTCAGCAGGAAGCTCGTCGGAGCGC
>Ga0137457_1000339_pt1 | contig 12367 bp, 9 predicted proteins | sample EasRivERMGT630_2_FD_102321 | JGI IMG/M metagenome (GOLD analysis project Ga0137457, IMG submission 102321) | Soil microbial communities from meander-bound floodplain in the East River, Colorado, USA - East River MetaG ERMGT630_2 | ecosystem: Environmental > Terrestrial > Soil > Floodplain ...
CCCTCACCCTTGGTCTGGCGCACGCCTTCCGGGCATCGAAGGCCGTGGCCCTCCTGGCCGCCCAGATCTCCTTCCCCCTGATGATTCCTCCGATCCTGTACGCCTCGCTCGTCCTGGGGCGCTGGCTGCTCGGCGACGCGTCCGCGACCGGGCTCGGTTTCGAGCGTGCGGATACCCTGAACTGGTTCGTCGGAAGCTTCGCGCTGGCCGCCCTGGTCTCGTTGGCGGGCTTCGGGATCACCCTGATCGTCCTGTCGGGAGCGCGCAAGTCGCTCCGCAAGTGGAAGACCGAGTAGTGCGGCGTCGGGCCGGCCCGATCCTTCCTCTGGCAGCGACCCTCGTAGTCCTGGCGCTGGCGATCCTGGCCGCCAGCCGCCTCACCATCGACCACGACATCACCCGTCTCCTGCCGGACTCGGACGCGAGGCTGGGCCAGAGCGCGAGGGCCCTGCGCAGCTTCCTGGAGCACACGATCGTCGATGTTGGCTCCGAGGACGGCTCCCACTCGGTGGAGCTCCTGGGCGAGATCGCGGACCGCCTGATCGAGGATCTCGAGGCTTCGGGCACCGTGCTCCGCGCGCGCGCCGACCTCGCGCTGGAGGACGCCCTCGAGTTCGTGGACTTCATCCGCGCGCACACGCCGCTCTTGCTCTCCGAGTCCGCCTGGACCGAGATCGAAGCCGGGCTCCGGCCCGACGTCGTGAACGCGACCTTGGAAACCCTCGAGCGGCGGATCCAGGAGCCTGACGGCGCCTACCTCGCGGGCCAGGCACCCCTCGATCCCCTGGGCTTCGGCAACCTCGCCCTGGCACCCCTCGTCGCTCTCGCAGCCGGTCCACCCGGCGCCAAGCTGGTCGACGGCCGTATCCTGAGTGCGGACGGCAAGCATCTCCTTGTGCTGATCGAGCCGGGGGTTCCCGCCAGCGACCTCGCTCACACCACCCGCTTTCTGGAGGCACTCGAGGAGAGCGAGACGCACCTCGCCAAGGTGCCGGCCTATCGCGGCGTACGGCTGCGCGAGATGGGAGCCCATCGCGCGTCGAAGGACAACGAGCTCCAGATCCGGCGCGACGTGATGGTCACCTCGCTCGCGGCCTCGGTGCTGGTCGCGCTCCTCATCTTCCTGTGCTTCGGACGCTTGCGGCTGGCGCTGCTCTGCCTGACGCCCGCGCTCGTCGGCGGAGTGGTCGCGCTGGGTCTCTTTTCACTCTTCAAGGGGAGCGTCGCCGCGCCGGCCCTGGGCTTCGGCGCGGTCCTGATCGGGTTGACCGACGACTTCGCGGTCCACGTCCTGGCCACGCTGACGAAGGGCCGCGAGCGCGCCGAGATCCCCGCCCGCGCCCTCTTGCTGGGAGCGTTCGTCACCAGCCTGGCCTGCGCCCTCTTGTGCGGCTCCTCCTTGCCCGGGATCCGCGACATCGGGCTCCTGGGGAGCATCGGCATCCTGGTGGCGGCTCTCTATGCGCTCTGGGTCCTGCCGAGCCTGAAGCCTTTCCTGGGGGCGCCCAAGCGACCCCTCGTGGACCTGGAGCGGCTCCTGCAGTACGCGCCTGTACCGCGGCGCGCGGCAGGGATCGCGCTCCTCGCCACGCCGTTGCTCGCGCTGGGAGCGCCGCGGATCGGCTTCGACGACGAGATCAGGAACCTGAGCAGCCTGAGTCCCGACGCCAGGGCCGACGAGGAGGTGATGCGCTCCACCTGGGGGGATTCGCAGACCTCATCCCTGGTGATCGAAGCGCCGAGCGTGCAGGCTGCCCTGGAAGCGAACGACGAGCTCGCGCGCTGGCTGGAGGTCGCGCAGCGCGAAGGACGACTCGTGGGCTACGCCTCCATCGCGGGGATGGTTCCCGCGCTCGCGACCCAGGAGGAGCGTTGGCTCCGCTGGCAATCCTTCTGGACACCCCAGCGCCGGGAGGAGCTGGACGCGAACCTGCGCGCCGCCGCCGCGCGTACGCGCTTTCGCGCCGATGCCTTCGCGCCCTTCCTGCGCTCGCTGGAGGCGGCTCCCTCCTGGATCGAACCCGCCCACTTCGATCAGGGGGACCAGGACTCGAGCGCGCAGTGGGTCGCCGATCGGCTCGTGCGCGACGGCGAGAACTGGCGCGTGCTGACGCCGATCTTCACCAGCGACGGGGATCAGCTCGCGCACCTGGCCGAGCGCATGCGTGTCGAGCAACCGGGGGTCGTGCTGGCCAACAGCGAGGCACTCATGCGCCAGATCGCCGGATTGGTGAGCCGGGAGATGGTCGTCTTCGGGATCCTGTCGTTCCTCGTGGTCGCCACGGTTGTCTTCGGCTGGCTGGCCGAATCGCTCCTGACGCTGGTGGTCCTGTCGCCGCTCGTGCTCGGGCTCCTGTGGACGCTGGGGATCCTGGGCTGGCTGGGCCTGAAGCTCGACCTGATCAACGCCGTCTTCGTCGTCTTCCAGTTCGGCGTGGCGGTGGACTACTCGATCTTCATCGCCGCCTCCTACGTGGAGCGCATGCGGACGGGCGTGGAGCGCAGCGCGGAAGCGCGCGGCGCCGCGCTCCTGTGCGCGCTGACAACCTGCGCCGGCTTCGGGGCCATGGGGCTGGCCGGCCATCCCGTGCTCTTCACGATCGGGGTGACCGCGTTCGTCGGCATCGCCTCCGCGGCCACCGCGGCGCAGCTCTTCGTGCCCGTCATCTGCGAAGCCCTCCTGGTGGCGCAGGGTCCGAACGGAGCGCCGGCACCCCGCAACGTTTGCGCCACCGTGTGGGTCGCGGTGCGGATCCTCCTGTACCGGCTGCGCGTATCCGTGTTCGGTACTTCCGCGGGGGCGGCGCTAGGCGGCCTGGCGAGCGACATCCGGCGGCGCCTGCCGATCGGACGGCGGGTTTTCGACGGAGCGCTGCAGCCTGGAGCCGAGCGCCCGCGCATCCTGGTGGCCAACCACGAGTCGGACTACGACGCCATCGGCGTCCTGGCGCTCGTCCCGAACACGGACGTCCCCGTGCCCGCGGCTCTACGCCGCCTGGCGGGCGCCGGCTCCGCGACCGACGCCAGCGCCCTCGGCCCGCGCGCGCGCGCGGCCCTGCGGCGCGGGCGCTCCGTCCTGGTCTTTCCGGGGGGCGACCGTCCCGAGACCCGCTGGCAAGCGTTCCAGAGCGAGGCCTTCGCTCTCGCGCGTGAGCTCGAGGTGCCCGTGCAGCCCGTCGCCCTGGTGAACACGCGCGAGTTTCGCCAGATCGGCGGCTGGATCGGCGATCACGATCTCCGTGTCTCCTTGCTTGCCCCGATCGATCCGGCCGAGGATCCGGGCACCGACGGCGACCAAAACCTGGCGCGGCGCGCCGAGCAGTGCATCCGGGAGCGCTGCGCGGAGCTGTGGCTGGACACCTTCCACGGCCCCCAGTGGCATCGACCCGTGGCCGGCATTTACCGTCATCACGGTCCGTTCCTCAAGAACTACGCAGCGTCCAAGGCCAGACGCGATCCCTTGGTCTTCGCCCTGCCCGGACTGTGTTCCGGCACGGGGGCAGTCCTGATCGTGGGCTGCGGCTACGGCATCATGACGGCACGCCTGGCGAGCGCCTATCCCGAGCGCGAGATCGTGGCCCTCGATCCCGACGGCCGCAAGCTCGACGCGGCGCGCAACGCCCTGGGGAACAGATTCGCCGTACGCTTCCTGCGCGAAGACATCCGTGCTCATGTCTCGTCTTCGAGCTACGAATGGGTGTGTCTCGTCGACGTCCTGCACTACTGGGACGAGGCTGCGCAGCGCGAGATCCTGGCCTGCCTGCGCGCGCGGATGAGCGCGAGCTCGCGGCTGCTCTTTCGCGACGGCTGTGCGGGACCCGGCACCCGCAACTGGATCGTGCGGGGGGCCGAGTCGCTGGCCTTGCTCTCGGGCTTCACGCGCGCCTCGGGCAAGCTGAACTTCCACTCCGAGGAGGTGTGGCGCCGTCTGCTGGGCGAGTGCGGTTTCAGCGTCGAGTCCGCCCACCCCGAACTAGGGCTCTTCTCGAATCTCGTCTTGATCTGTTCCAGGACAGCACATCCATGAAGCTCGCACTCGGTTTCCTGCTCACCCTCCTGGCGTTGGCGCTCCCTGCTCCCGAGGTCCAGGACGAAGCAGCGCGCTTCCTCGAGGGCGCCGAGCGCGAGCGCTTCCTGGACCAGCTCGAGGCGCGCATGTCCGCGCGCAAGACGGTCGCCGCCGAGTTCGAGCAGGAGAAGGTGATGTCGCTGTTCGAGGACACGCTGCGGACCCGCGGCGCCATCCTCTTCTCGTCCCCCGACAAGCTGCGCTGGGAAACGCAGGCGCCCTTCCAGTCCATCCTCGTCGTCGCGGGAGACGCCGTGGCCAAGTTCGAGTTCGTCAGCGGCGAGAGGCGCGCCCTCGAACTGGGGCGCGCCAAGGAGCCGCTCCTGGACGTGATGAACCAGATCCGCGGCTGGTTCCTCGGTCGCTTCGACCGGCGCCAGAAGACCTATCGCCTGCGTGTGACCCTGGAACCGCAGCCGCTCATCGTCCTCGAGCCCGTCGACGCGGGGCTGCGGAAGAGCCTCGCGGCGCTGGAGGTCACCCTGACGAGCACCCTGGATGCGGTGAGTCGCGTCGTCGTGCTGGAGCGTGGCGGAGACCGGACGACGATGACCTTCCACGAGAAGTGGCGCGACGTGGTGATCCCCGCGGCCTACTTCGATCTGGAGGATCCGCACCCGCTCGACCTCGAGGCCTTGCTCGCGTCGCAGGAGCGGGCGGGGCGGTGAGGACGAGGCTTGGACTGGCGTGATCCGGGGCGAGCGCCTCGGGAAGCTGTCGTGCGTCCACTCGATCCGCTGGAGAGGGCTCGTGTACCTGCGGGTTTCTAGGGATCGTAGGCACCGGAAGCCGGAGGCGGCTCGGTTGTCTAGTGTGAAGCGGCCGCTCTAGACTCTGGCAGAGAAATGATCCGAGCGCTCCTCGCCGTCCTGGCCCTCGGCTCGGTGTTGGGCTGCGGCGGCCCACGTTTTCCATCCTCTGTCGTGCTGGAGGATCCGCTGCTCGAGCGCGAATGGCGCGCGAGCCTGTTCGTGCCGCCGGCCAGGACGAAGAGTCAGCAGCGCGCGGTCTTGGCCCGCGCTGGAGCCGAGATCGACTGCTCCATCCTGATGCAGGCTCGCCGTCCCGACCACGTGCAAGTCGTCGGCCTGGACGATCTCGGGGGGACGATGTTCCACGTCCTGCGCACCGCCGAGGGGACTCAGGTGATCCAGGGCTCACCGATCCTGGCCGATGATTTCCTCGTGAACACGCTGGTCGAGGGCCTGGCCCTGGTCTTCATCGGGGTACCCAGCGCCGACCTGCGGCTCGTGCGCCTGGAATCCGGGGCGCTGGCCCTGCACGGGGCCTTCGGTTTGGGCGAGGCGCTCTTCGTGCGCGAGGGCGCAGGCGCCGTCGAGCCGGATCGCTTCGAGATAGGGCAGCGCGGTCGTCTGCGAGCCTCGATCCGGATCCTCGAGTGGAGCCGGGACCAGGGTGGCCGGGTCCTCTTTCCCGGGCGCTTCCTCCTGAGCGACGCTGCGGGGCGTTGTCGTCTCGAGATCCGGGTCATCGAATGGCGCACGGAGGCTGCGTCGTGAGGGAAGACGTCGGCAAGCCCTCGCCCGAGCTGACCCGCGAGATGTCATGCAAGCAGGACGGTGTTCCGGCCCGGAGCCCACGACTCCAGCCGGAGACGGGTGCGCTCGCTTGTCGCCTCCTCTCTGCGGACGGAGCGCCCGCGGCGGGGCGCGTTGAGTTCGTACTGGCAACGGTGAGCCATGGCGGCGCCGGCGCGGGCCGGCATCCGCCGGCCGGGATCCGCGTGGACGTCCCGCTGCGGACCTTGGGCGAACCGGTGCTCGAGGTGTGGACGAGTTCCTGCGAGCCAGAGGTCCGGCGCGCAGGAGCCCTGCGGCTTGCCTGCACCGACGACCTCGCCTTCGGTGCCATCGAAGTCGAGGAGAACGATCTCGAGTCGGACGTCGGCCGAGCGTACGACCTCCTGCTCGGCGTCCTCGCGGATTCACCCCAGCGCCACCTCCTGCGCATGTGGAACGTGATCCCGCGCGTCTCCGAGCCCGCGCGTCGCCCTGCGCAGCGGGCCGATGCGATCGACCGCTACATGCTCTTCTGCCGCGCGCGTTCCCTGGCCTTCGAGCGGCACCACGGCGCCGCGTTCGCTCGGCAGCTCAGCGCCGCCAGCGCCGTGGGCAGCGACGGGGGGCCCATCGTCGTCTACTTCCTGGCGAGCCGCCGGCCCGGCCTGCGCATCAGCAACCCGCGCCAGGAAGAGCCTTGGCGCTATCCTGCACGCTACGGACCGCGCCCGCCCAGCTTCGCGCGCGCGATGCGGGCTCCGGCTCCCTTCGACCGGACGACCCTCGTGTCCGGGACCGCGAGCATCGTCGGGCACGCGAGCCTCCACCGCGACGACCTCCTCGGCCAGGTCGAGGAGACCTTGCGCAACCTGGAGGTCGTCGCGCAGACGCCCGCAGACTCGCAGCGTGCCGGAGGGTGGACCCTCAAGGTCTTTCTCCGGAACGCGCAGGACCTGGAGCCAGTACGCGCGCGCCTGCTGGCCGCGTTCGGCGCAGGGACGCCCATGCTGTTCCTGCGCGCCGACATGTGCCGGCCCGAGCTGGCCCTCGAGATCGAGGGAGTGAGATGCGACCGATGAAGCACGACTCCCGCATCGTCATCGTGGCCGAGCGCTGCCGCGCGTGATCGACGAGCCGGAGCCGCGGGCGTCCGCTCCGGCGTCGCGCGCTCGGCGTTCACCTCGCGTCGCGCTGCTCCCCTTCCTCTCCACGATCCTGGCCGGCTGCGGCGGACTCGGCACGCGGCAGACGCAGCAGAGTCCGGACCAAGAGCGGATCGATCGGGGCCTGCTGGAAGGCATGGATCCGAATGGCCGCATCCCCAAGGTAGAGCTACCCCCCGACGTGCCGAACCCGGAGCGCTGGCGGTACTTCCCCGAGGGCCGCATCGTGGAGGGGAGCATCGCCGATCGCCTGTTCATCAGCACGTTCGCCGTCCCCATCTTCTTCTTCAAGAGCGACGTGGGCGCCGGCGGCGGCCTCTCCCTGACGGACATCGACTTCCGGACGCAACGGCGCCGCGAGTTCGCGACCACCACGCTCACCTACACCACCGAGGGACAGCAGAACTACGCCATCCTCTGGCGGCGCTGGCTCGACAACCGCGACCTGGAGGGCGGCGGCGTCATTCAAGAGGAGCGCAGCTACGTCCGTCTGTTCGCCGGCTACACCAAGACGCTCAGCCGGCGCTTCTTCGGCTTCGGCCCGGACACGCTCGCGAGCGCGGAGACGAGCTACACAGAGGAATTGAGCTCCGTAGATGCAGGCTACCAGGAGTCGCTCCCCGAGGCGGGGGACGATTGGGTCGTCAACGCGGGCGCGCGCGTGGAGCATCGCAATCTCGGGCGCGGATTCGTGGAAGGAGCTCCCGACACCAAGGATGCCTTCCCGGAGACCTTCGCGGATGGGGACGATCTCAGCAGCCTGTGGCTGAACGCTGGACTGCGCTACGACACCCGCGACAGCCAGGCCAATCCCTATCGCGGCTGGTCCCTCGGCGCCTGGCTCGAGGGGACTCCGCTGATGTCCGGTGGCAGGAGCGGCTCGTTGTACGGCCTGGAGAGCTCGGCAGCCTTTCCGCTCCCGCCCTTGCTGCACGACGGCGGGGACGAGCAAGAAGAGGACCCGCCGACCGACGTCCTGGCCTGGACTTTCCAGGTACAGGACTCGTCGGGCGACTTGCCCTTCTGGGCCCTGCCGACCCTGGGGGGCAGCAGCCGCCTGCGCGGCTACATCGCGAACCGTTGGACCGACGAGTCCGCCTGGTTCTCCGCCATGGAGTACCGCTTCGCGGTCGTGCCACGGGGGTTCGCGGTCAGCAAGAGGGTTCGCGTCGAGCGCGTCGGCCTGGCGCTCTTCTACGAGCTGGGTTCCGTGGCCCCGGCGCTCGACGAGCTGGACGACGCAGAGGTGCACGACAGCGTCGGCTTCGGCCTGCGCATCCAGCTCGAGCGCTCGGCGGTGTTCCGCTTCGACGTTGGGTTCTCGGACGAGGACACCAACCTCACCGTGCTGTACGGGCTGAGCTTCTGAGCCCGTGACAGGCCCTCAGCTCATGCCGCCGTCGATTCCCAGCACTTGAGCGGTCATGTCCGAGACGTCGAAGGGCAGGAGACGGGCGTGGTCCTGCTGGCCCTCGATCTGCGCCATGACTTCTCCCGCCGCGCTTTCGTTGGAGCGATAGTTCAGGGCGAGCTCATGACCCGCCTCGGCGAGCTCCAAGGCCACGGCGCGGCCGATGCCTCGACTGGCTCCCGTTACGAGGACGCGTTTGCTCATGCCGGGGATGCTAGGGCACGCACGCTCTGTGCGGGAGGTCGGGCGAATCGTTGGCTATACTGCGGCCGAGCGTGGGGTCCGGGCGGAGCGGAGGAACCGAGAAATGAGAATCGCCTTTGTATCGGGAAACCGCGAGCTGCTCCCCGATGCCGTCACTCCCTTGGGCCTGCTCTACGTGATGGCCAGCACGCCGGAACGGCACGAGAGGATCCTGATCGACCTGTGCTTCGAGGCGCACCCGGCGGAGGCCCTGCGGAGCGCGCTGACCGCGGCCCGGCCCGACCTCGTCGCCTTGGGCATGCGCAATATCCAGAACAACGATTACTCCGGTCTATCGGACAATCTCGACTACTACGCCGAGTTGATCCGCGTCGCGCGCGCGGCCTGCGACGCCCCGATCGTGCTCGGCGGTGCAGGCTTCAGCGTGATGCCGGCGGAACTGATGCTGCGGCTGAAGCCCGACTACGGCGTCTCCGGCGAGGGCGAGGAGGCCTTTCCACGCTTGCTGCAGGCCCTCGAACGAGGCGGAGAAGGGTTGGCCGAGATCGGCGCGCTGCATCGCCTGACGGAGCAAGGCATCGTCTCCAATCCGCGCTCGCCCGGCTTCCTCGAAATGAATGCGCTTCCAGTCCCCGACCGCAAGCTGGTGGATCGACGCTATTTTGCGGAGTACGGCATCGACTCGATCCAGACCAAGCGCGGGTGCCCGCTGAAGTGCGTCTACTGCACCTATCCCATCATCGAGGGCCGCGTCGGCCGCGTGCGCAGCCCCGCCGCCGTCGTGGACGAGATGTTCCAGGCCCTCGAAGACCAGCCCGCGACACGGCACTTCTTCATCGTCGACTCGGTCTTCAATCTGCCGACGGCTCACGCCAAGAACGTTTGCCGCGAGCTGATCGCGCGCGACTGGCGCATTCCCTGGACCTGTTACGCCAACCCCTTGGGCTTCGATCGCGAGTTCGCCGAGCTGGCGCGCGAGGCCGGGTGCGCGGGCATGGAGATCGGGTCCGATTCGGGCTGCGACCGGGTCCTGAAGAACCTCAAGAAGGGCTTCACCGTGGAGCACATCCGCCGGCTGCACGGAATCTGTGTCGCAGCCGGCATTCCCGATTGTCACACGTTCATCCTGGGCACACAGGACGAGAGCCTGGACGACGTGCGCCTGACGATCGACTTCATTGTCGAGCTCGATCCCTTCGGCGCCATCCTCATGATCTGGGTGGACGACTACGAGGCGCTGGATCCCTCGCTCCGCGCGCAGCGCATCACCCTGCGCAAGAAGATCGAGGCGCTGCTCCTGCTGTGCAAGGACGAGTACCCGCACTGGAGCATTCCCGCCCTGCGGATCCACTTCGACGAGAAACTCTTCGACTACCTGCGGCACAAGGGGCTGCACGGTCCCTTGTGGCAGCACGTCCGCGGTTCGGTCCGCCCGGAGGCGCACGACAGGGTCTGACGCGGCCGACCAGGTCGAACACCGCGCCCCCCAGGTCGGAGCCGCGGCAGGCCACGAGCAGGAGCGACGAGCGGGCCGAGAGGGCGGGCGCGCTCGCAAGCATCAGAGAGCGATCAACTTCTCCCGATCCAGCTTGCCGCGCTCGGTGCGCGGGAGCTCGCCCACGAACACGACGCTGCGCGGGAGCTGATGGGGAGCCAGCCGTGTACGGCACCAGTCGATGACGTCGAGGAACCCGAGCTCGCCGTCGCGAACGATCACGGCCCGCACGACCTCGTCGTCGTGTTCGTCTTCGCGTCCTGGTCGTGGCTTGGCGAGCACGGCGACATCGCGTACATCGGGGTGTGCCGCGATCGCCGCCTCGACCTCGCGGGGATCGACCTTGCGCCCCTTGACGTTGATCCAGTCGCTCCTGCGTCCGCACAGCTCGAGCTCGCCCGCGCGCCAGCGCCCCAGGTCCGCGCTCCGGAAGCGACCGTTGCCCAGGCGCTCGCGGTCGCCCTCGTGTTCGGGGACGTACGCGAGGCCGAGCGCGGGAGAGCGCACACTGACGATGCCCGGGTCCTCGCCAGTGACCTGGTCTTCCAGCTCGATCGTGACGCCCTCGACAAGGGTTCCCACGCGACCGCGTTCCGCGGCCGTGCCCTCGCGGTCGTAGGTGATGGCACCACACTCGCTCGCTCCATAGAGAACGTGGATCGCGAGACCGAAGCGGGCCCTGAATTCCCGCGCCACGTCCGGAGCGAGGGGCGCGCCCGCCGAGACCAGGAGGCGCAGAGCCGGCGCGAGCTCTGCGACCTGCTCGCGGCGCAGGACGGAGCGATACCAGGCGGGAACGCTGGGCAGGAAGGTCGCCTCCAAGGCGCGCGCGGCGCTCAGCAAGCCCTCGGCGCCGGGGAAGAGGAGCGTGATTCCGTGGGTCAGCGCCGGGACGGCGAGGAGCGAGAATCCGTAGGAGTGCGAGAGCGGAACGGCGACCAGGGAGCGGTCGCTCGCACGGAGGCCGAGGCACGCGACGAGCGCATCCGTATCGGCGCGCAGCGCCGCGGCGCTCACCAGCACGCCGCGCGGCTCCCCGCTCGATCCCGAGGTGAGCTTCACTGCTGCGGCGGCGGGCAGGACCCGCGGAGTCACGGGGGACAGGGGAACCGCGTTGCAGGGGGCCAGGCCATCGGTCCAGTTCTCTGGCGGTCGCCAGGCGAGGCGTGCTCCCATGCGCCGGGAGATCTCGCGCTCGGCGTCCCGGGGGACGCTCGGGTCGATCAACAGCGGCACCAGATCGGCGCACCACAGGGCCGCCAAGGCCTCGAGCGACGAGGGCGCCGCAGCGAGGACGAGGCCGGCGATCGTGCCCGGAGGCAAGCCGCGATCCCCGAGCTCTCGCGCTGCGGCCAGGATGCGCTCTCGACTCTCACCGAGGGCGCGGGTGCCGAGGGAAGCGCGGGCCCAAACGCGCCGTGGTTCACGCTCGGCGGACTCGAGGAAGGGCCCGACGAGCGCCTTTCCTGCCTCGATGACCCGTTCCAAGGGGCATACCCTCTCCGTATCATCATGCTCCTGGCCAACCGCTCCCGCAATAGCCCTTGTCCCCGAGCCGAGCATGCCTCCTCCCGACGAGAACAGGAGCCCTCGAGACAAGACGGGGTCGCGCATCCGGATCCGGATCAAGCGGGTCATCGTCGAGAGTCTGATGCTGGAGGGGTTGGCGCCGGAGGCGATCGGAGACGATCAAGCACTCTTCGGAGAGGGGCTCGGGCTCGACTCGATCGACGCGCTGGAGCTCCTCCTGGGACTCGAGACCGAGTTCTCGATCAAGGTGAAGGGTGAGCAGCTGGATCGCGAAGCCTTCGCCTGCGTGAACTCGCTGGCCGTCTTCGTCGAGCGGCACCTGGAGACAGCCGATTCGACGCCCGCCCCGGGGAAGTGACTGTCTTTGGCTGCGAACGCCCACTCCAGTCCTCTCCTGCGCATCTGGGTCACGGGCATGGGGGCCGTCACGCCCTTCGGCTGGGGCATCCCGGCCTTCACGCGGGGGCTCTTCGAAGGTCGCACGGCCATCCGACCGCTGAGCCTCTTCTCCACGGACGGCCACCGCACGCGCATCGCCGGCGAAGTGCCGGCCGGTATCGACGCGGCCCTGGCCTGTCTTCCGCCGAAGAAGCGCGCCCGGCTCTCGCGTACAGACGGATTCGCCCTGGCGGCTGCACGCGAGGCGACCCTCTCGGCCCACGTCGACCTGGCGCAGGAGGAGGCCGGCCTCTTTCTCGGGAGCAGCACGGGCGGCATGCTCGAGGGCGAAGGCTTCTTCGACGACCTCCGCACCCGAGCCGGCGAGCGCCTGGCCGCGAGTCGCATCGCCTCTCAGCAGCACAACGGCCCGACCGACGCGGTGGCCCGAGCGCTCGGGATCGGGGGGCCGGTGGTCACGCTCTCCTCGGCCTGCTCCGCCGCGGGCATGGCCATCGAGGCGGCCCTGCGCAGCCTGCGCTCAGGCGAGACCGACGTCGCCCTGGCGGGCGGAGCCGACGCCCTGTGTCAGTTGAC
>Ga0137457_1000340_pt1 | contig 12353 bp, 19 predicted proteins | sample EasRivERMGT630_2_FD_102321 | JGI IMG/M metagenome (GOLD analysis project Ga0137457, IMG submission 102321) | Soil microbial communities from meander-bound floodplain in the East River, Colorado, USA - East River MetaG ERMGT630_2 | ecosystem: Environmental > Terrestrial > Soil > Floodplain ...
CCGTGCAGATGCAGGACGCGGTTCGCCGCGGCGCGCGCGGGATCCAAGAGCGGTGGGTCGCGATGGGACCGCCCGCTGACGTGACGACGCAGGAAGCGTCGCGCGCGGGCGCGCAGATGGAAGTCGACAACGCCGTCGAAGCGATCCGGCGGGAGGTCGAGCCGTTCCGTGCTCGCGACCCGGGCGCCCACCAGATCGAGACGATGCGCCGGATGGTCGATCTCGAGACCGACGTCATGCGTGATCTCGACGGGCAGTGGGATCGGACGCGCGGCGCGGCAGCTGCGGCGGACGCCGAGGCGCAGCGGGTCGCCGACGCGATCAGCATGGATCGCACCGCCGGCTCGAAGCCGATCGCTCCGCGTGGCGCGCTCGACGGAGAGCTGCTGAACCTGCGCATGGCTGTCGACGAGATCGAGCACAGCGAGGGGCTCTTCCCGATCGGCGAGGTGCCGTTCGACCTGCTCGGCGCGATCAAGCGGCGCATGCTCGGCATCGACGACGAGCTGAACGCGACCGGGTCTGCCGCCGAGCTCGAGACCGATCTCGACCTGATCCTCGGCGCCGATGCAGCACGGCAGGCGATGGGCGGTGCCGACGAGATCGAATCGCTCCCGGTCGGATCGGCCCAGGGCGCGCTCATCCTGCGCTCGCGTCTCAGCAAGGCGATCGACGCGGCCGAGAGCTCCCACAACTACATTCGAGCGCGCATCCTGAACCAGCTGAAGAGCGCGCTCGATGACGATCTCGAAGAGTGGTCGACGGTGAACGACTCAGAGCTCGGGGTCCATATCCGTGACGTGATCGGGAGGACGCGCGAGGTCTATCAGCGCTTCCGCGACCACGCGACCGGCAACGTCATGGGGCACCGCGGCCAGGCGCCGGGCGACGCCAGCGTGCTCGACTTCTACATGGGAAGCCGCGAACGCGCACGTGAGTACCGGCTGAAGTTCGGGGGATTCCGCGGAGACATGATCGAGCACCTGTTGACGCGCGCCTATCAGGCGAGCGCTGGCGAGGGTGGCCTGCCGACGCCGGCAGGGCTGAGCAGGTGGCAGAAGTCGCATGCCGACGTGCTGCGCGAGTTCCCCGAGGCCAAGGCTCGGATGCGCAGCGTCGAGATGCTCGCACGCAGCGCCCAGGAGCTCGGCGTCTTCGGGCCGCGCACGCGAGAAGCAGTCAACCGCGGGGCGGTGTCGATCTTCATCGACTCCCCGACGAAGGCTTTCGAGAGGATCCGCGCGTCGGACAACCCCGGCCGCGCGATGGAGCAGCTGCTCGCCACCATGCCCGACAGCGCAGCCAAGGCCGGCCTCCGCGACTACTTCTGGCAGTGGATGGCGCCCGACATCATCGACGAGAAGGTGATCCCGATCGGGATCGGAGAGGGCAGTCTCGCCGGGCCGATCTCGGAGCCGATCATCAAGCCCGGCGCGATCAACAGGTGGCTCGGGAAGCCGAAGAATCGGCAGATGGCGATGGCGCTCTTCGGCGAGCACCACATTCAGAACATGGAGACGCTCTCCGGCATCGTCGATCTTCAGTCCCTGATGCCGACGAATTTCTCGACGCTGCCCATCCCGGAGCAGAAGAAGCTGTTCGAGAGCGTCGCCGGCAGCGGGGTCTTCTCTGTGATCCAGCGCCCGGCGCTCCGCGCGCTGCGCGCGACCCGGCTCATCGACAAGATCGCGAAGAGCGCGACCGACATCGAGGCTCGCAAGATCCTGGCCCGGGCTATGCTCGACCCGACGCTCGCGAATCAGCTGCTCACGCGCTTGACCCGGAAGGATCGGCAGATCATGGTGCGACGTGTCGCCGAGAACCTGAAGACGATCGCGCCGCGCCTCACGGCACAGCTCGAGGCGGAGCTCGCCGCGGAGCAGCAGAAGGAACCGGCGAAGCCGCGAGCAACGCCGCCGGACAACAAGACCACGGGACTCTGAGAGGGGGTGGCAAGCGATGCCTGGCTTCAAGTACCTGCTCCGCAACCGACAGCCGGACCTGAAGCAGTGGTGCGACATGGGCGATTCGGTCGCCGCGTCCACTTCGGTCTCGCTCATCGTCCCGACCGCGAGCGCCGTCAGCATCTCCGCGAACGACGACCGCTGTTATCTCGCGATCTTCAACCCGGGCCCGAACATCGTCTACATGGCATTCGGCGGCTCGGCGGCCGTGCAGGGTCTGTTCGGGATCCCGCCCCTGACCCTGTACGAGTTCACCGAGGCCAAGGGCAACCTCTACACCGGGCCGATCTCGCTCCGCGCAGACGCTGGCGGACCAGATCAGGTGATCGGTTACTGGCAGCCGCGACACGCACCGGGACAGCGCGTTGAGATCAGTTGACGCAGGGGGGCTGCCCTTGTCCATCGAGGTGCTACTAGCGATCGCTGCATTCCTGATGCAGCTCATCGGCGTCGTCGTCATGGGAACGTGGGTCGTCGGCCGGATCGCGACGACAACCGGAATCCTCACCGAACGAATCGACGGCTTGCGCAACATTTTCGAGTCGTGGCTCACGAGCCACAACGGGCTCGAGGCGCGGGTCAGGGAGCTCGAGGCCAGCAACGCTACGCTGATCGCACTCCGCGAAGATCGCCGAGCGAGGGCCGACAGTTGAGCGAATCGGAAACAGCGGCTGGTGCCGAGCTGCGAGCTGCAACCGGGACGGGAACGGCGGCCGACGCTGCCGCCGCAGCACTGAGAATCACGACGAACCGCAGCACGGCCGCCGCCAAGGCTTCCACGCAGGGCGGGTTGAGCGCGGTGGCGATGCTGCTCGGCTACGTGCTCGTGACGCAGGGAGTCGACCCGCAGTTGATCGCGCTCGCGATCCCGGCAGGGCAGGGCGCGGTGACGTGGATGATCCGGGTCGGGCAACGATTTGCACGGAGGCAGGGATGGACGTTCTTGTTCGAGGAGTGATCGTGGTCGCGATCGCGTGTGGCGCGATCGCATGCAAGAACCCGCCCGACACGAACCAGTGCAAGCAACTGGTGCAGGGCGCGAAGCTGCTATCGCTTGGGATCGCGTCGATCGCGGACCCGACCGACGAAGAGCGCGAAGCCTACCGGGTGAACCTCGCGGAGCTATCTGCCACGGGCGCCGAGCTCGGCTGTGTCTTCGCCGGCACGCTGCTCGAGAAACCGCTCGATCCCTGAGCCGATTCCCCAGCCGGCAATCCCGATCGCGACGATCGCGAAGAAGGTCGCGAGCGCGAGTGCAACGCTCGCGAAGCGCTCGTATCGGAGCTGCTCCCGTTCGAAGCCACGGTCGAGGCGCGCAAGGCGCTCGGCCGACTCCGCGATATCCCGGTCGTAGTCGATCATCTCCGCCTCCATGCCGCCAGCAGCGCGCACCCCGCCAGCAGCGCGATCAGCCCCGGCTCGGGCACAGGCATGGGCAGAACCTGCAGCATCGGGATCGCCCAGGGTGTGTCGACGATCTTGCCCGTGTCGAGCGGGTAGACGCTGCGCGCCGTCCAGGCGCGGCCATCCGCAATCTCTACCCGCGCCCCACGGAAGACAGCCGGGAAGCCAGCGGCGAGCTCGGCTGCTGTTGCCTCGAGGTCGCTCGCCGGAACCCGGTCGATCTGCATCGGCCGCGTGCAGAGCGGCTCCGCCTGCGACGCGCCGATGCACGTCGACACGTCGAACGCGGTGACGTACTGCTCACGACCCGGGATGTCGCCGACTGCGAGAATCGTGCTCATCCGCGCTCCCTCTTGATCCGCTCGCACTCGATGAGTGCGGACTCGTTTACGGCGGTGGCCATCGCGTCGCCTTCTTTTGCGGGCGCTGATCGTCGATCTCGATCTCGGCAGCGATCAGCACGATGTTCACCGGCATCACCGCAGGGCTGCTGATCTGGACAAAGTAGCTGCCGCCATCGGTGGTCTTGCTGATCTGAATGCGGAGCTTTCCGACGTCCATTAATCGCTCTCCTTCCCTGCATCCTGCGCGGTGGCGCCTGCCATCTTCTCCGCTGCTGCTTCCATCCGCGTCACCAGCTCTTCGAAGCGATTCAGGAACCGATACAGCGAGGTGTCGATGTTGTCCGCCGCACTTCGCATCGTCTCGGCTGCGCTGCCGATTCGACTCCCGGCAGCCTGCACTTGCTCTGCACCCATGAGCGTGATGTGGCCGGGTACGCTCACGGCGCCCAACCCCTAGCCGCCAGCCGGTACAGCGCGGCCCCGGCGCGGAGCTCGTAGTCCGACTCGCGCAGGTCGATCTCACAGACCAGTGGACGGCCGAGCAGCCGCTCGAGGTGCAGCCGCTCGAGCCAGGAATACGAGTCACCCCACAGCGCGCTCAGCATCATCTCAGGCTCTCCACTTCGCACGGCGGAACGTGCCCGTCGCCGAGCCTGCAGCCCTTGCTCACCTTGCAGGCGATCGACGGGTTCCCCATCGGACCGAAGAGATCGGGCTGAGTGGAAGCCGCAGCCGGTTCCGGTTCCACGGGTGCACCCGCTTCGTCCACCGCGCCTCGAGACGCGGGCTCCGGATCCGGCCGCGGACTCTTGAGCATCTCGCTGATCGTCACGACCCTGCCGAGGTTAGGATCGTAGGCGGGCTCCGGTCCGATCACCTCTGCATCGTCGATCGCAGGCTCGGACTGCGCTGCGCGCCGCGCCTCGAACAGCGGGTCGGGTTCCTTCGGCGGCGACACGTCGCGCACTGTCGGCTCGTCCGGGATGTCGCGGCCCTCTTCGTAGGTGCGGCACCCGAACATCAGGTCCGGCCAGTAGTCGCGGACGTGGAAGCCGAGCGCCCGGTAGCGCATCTGTCGCTGCGGGTAGAGCTTCCACGGCCCATCCTTGCTCGCGAGCTTCGCGCGCTGCGCCTCGGCCCAGGTGAACGTCGTGCGCCGCGGTTCCTGCTCGCCAACGCGCTGCGTCTCGCAGATCGCGGTCCATCCTTCCGTCAGCGCGTCGCCCTCGAACCACTCGCGGAACGAGCCTGGCACCAGCTGGCTCGACGCCTGAACGACCGTCTTCGCGAGGTCGCCCATGATGAACGGGCGCCCATTGATCGAAGGGATCAGCTGGATCGCCTGCAGCACGGGCACGCCGGTCGGGAACGCCTCGCAACGCATCTCGGCGCCCTTCTGCACGCTCACGACCACGCCGCCAGCCTTCACGCCCGGCGGGACCGCCCCCTCGTCGATCAGCAGCTGCGCGAACGTCAGCGCCTGATCGAGATCCTGCAGCTCGACGCCGCGCTCGCCCCACTTCACGAGGCTGCGCCGCTCTGCCTTCGCCTTCGCGACGGCGAGGCCGCGCTCCTGATCTGCCACCGCCGGCTTCTCACCCGCCATCAATCATCCTCCCGGAGCTCGCGCAGCTTCTCGGCGAGCTCGTAGTCCATGCGCCGCCACGGCTTCATCGGGCAGTCGTCGATCCCGTTCGCGTAGCCCGGCCACTCGTCGCGCTCGATGCAGCGAGCATAGATCGCGAGGTCGCGCTTGTACTGCTTGCGCCCGAAGTCGAGGTCGTCCTCGTGCACCGAATGCGGCTTCGCTGCGTAGGGGAACGTCTTCTCCTGCGCGAGCAGCACGCCGAGCCGTGGCGCCGGGAAGAGCGTGTTCAGCCCGTCGAGATAGAACGCCATCTGGTAGTGATAGGCGTACTCGGCGATCGCGCCGCGGAATCCAGCGAAGCTCGCATCGCGCGCGCTCTTCAGGTCCGTGACCGTCGTCCAGCTCTTGTACCCCTCCAGCTTGATCGCGTCGATCAGCGCCTTGCAACGCACGCCCGTGTCGGCGTCTTCCCAGATGATGCAGCACTCGACCATCGCGTCGGCGAGCAGCCGCTGGCAGTCCGGCCGTCGCCAGATTGCCTCGCGCATCGCCAGGATCAGCGGGTACTCGCCCGGCTCGAGGATCTGCTTGCCGGGGTTCGCGGCGACGAACGCGCCCCAGGTAGCCTTCCCGACGTTCGTGCGTCGGTCGACCTTCTCGGCCATGCCCGCATACTCGGCGTCGAACGCCTGCGGCTCGAGCACGGCCTTGTGCCACGCCTGCCCGAAGTCGAGCGCGGCAGTAGGCGCCTTCGGCTGCACCATCGACGCCCAGCAGTGCAGCGGGCTCTTGTCCGAGATGATCTTGAGGCGCGACTGGTTGGCTGCGTCGATGGCTTCGTAGACGCCGCGGTCGATGCCTTCGTAGACGCCGGGTTCGTTCGGGATGTTGCTCACGCCAGCGCCCCCTTCACGCGCTCGACCATCCGTCTGTGCCCTGCCTCTGCCTCGGCCCGTGTCGAATAGCGCTCCTGCTCGTCGCCCAGAAGCCCACCGAACACCATCGTCTCGAAGAGCACCGGGGGGCCGGCTCCGAACGAGTGGTCAATTCCCAGGAAGACAGTCGACACGCGGACATCACCGATCGTTTCGTCTGCGATGTGTCGGTTGGCAGTCTCGTACCACCGGCCCCACTCCATGAGATCGGTGCAGAGAACCGGCTCGCCTGAGTCGTCCAGCTTGTAGTTACCGCTCATCGCGACGCCACCCAGACCATCCACGCGAGCACCGCCACGAGGACCATCCCAGCCACCATCCCGAGGCCGAAGACTTGGATCTCGTGCGGCGTCACCGCGCCACCGCCATCCCGTCTTCGATGACGACCGTCGGCTCGATTGAATCGTCGGGCCGCACCACCTCGAGCAGCACCTGGAAGTCCGCGTCGTTCACCATCTCGGCCAGCAGCTTCAGGCCGTCCGCGTCGATCTTGTCGCCGTCGCGGATCAGCATGACCTTCAGCATCGGGTTCAGCGCGATCCCCATCCCGAGCGACACGATCAGCTGCTCGCGCCCGCTCGCCTGCTCGAACGGTAGCCCGTTGAAGGTGATCCCATCTTGCCCGAACCCGAGGCCCGGCACGGGAAACTTCGCGGCCGCGACGCGCGCGAGAGCAGCCGCACGGAGGCGTGCGACGACTGCGTTGTAATCGGAGATCAGCGCCTTCTGGGCGCGCTCGCGGTTTGTGAGCGCGGTCCACTGCTGCCGGTGTCGGATGCGGGCGTTCGTCCCCTCGAAGACGGCGATCTCGTTATTGATATGAGCCTGCCCGCGCGGCGGCTTCTCTTTCTGCAGCTCGATCAGCCGATCCTGCGACGCGAGCGCCGCCGCCCTGCGCTCGGAGAGGTGCTGCAGCGCGTCGTTCAGCTGCTCTCGCAGCGTCACTACGCGAGACTCCGCTGCGGCCACCTCTTCGCCGCGATTCGCGAGAGCCTGCTGACGCTGGCGCACGCTCTCGTCGTATGCTTGCAGCCGCTGGCTCTCATCGAGGAGCGGCTGCACCGAAATCTCTTCGTCGGGCAGCCCCGGGATGATCTCGGGCTCGCCTAGCGTCACCATGTTCGACTGCGTCACGTCGAGCCGCACCTTCTCGGACGTCCGCTCGCGCTCGGTCTCGACGATCTGCGCCTCGATGTCCGACGTGTCGACACCGACGAGCTTGCGCAGCGAGGCGAGCTGCTCGCGCGGGCTCAGCGCCATGAACGCCAGCGGGTCGAACGTCAGCTCGCCGACCATCGCGTCGAGGATCGCCTGCGGTGACGCGAGCGGCTTCTGATCTCGGCCCTGCCGCACGGTGAGCTTCTGCTGCTCGCCCTTGAGGTCGAGCCGCACGATCAGCCCGGAGTCGGTCTCCGCCTCGGTGAAGCCCTCGGGCTCACCGCGGCGCAGCGGCTGATCGGGGCGCCCAGCCTTTCCTCCGAATAGCATCTGCACGCAGTCGAGCAGGCTCGACTTGCCCTGCATGTTGCGGCCGGCGACGACGATCAGGTTGCCGTCCGGCGCGATCTCGAGATCGCGCAGCGCTTTCACGTTGAACGCTCTCAGTCGAACGAGCTTCACTGCTCAGCACCTCCCGGAGCCGGGTGTATACCATCAGTCTACGGCTCGCAAGAGGGCCGTGTTGACGATCAGTCTACGGCGCGCGTAGAATCGGCGCGGGGGATGGGAGCGAAGCGGAATGCAGATCAAGTACCCCGAGGGCGCTCGAGTGCGAGCTGCACGGCAGGCGAAAGGCTATTCGCTGCGCTGGCTCGCCGACAAGCTCGGGATGGCGAGCCAGTCTGGCGTGTTCATCGGACGGATCGAGGCGGGAACGTACCGGCCGAGCCTCGAGCTGAAGCTGAAGCTCGCGAAGCTGCTCGAGATCCCGGTGCGTCGGCTGGCCGACAAGGAAGAGCTCGCGCTCCTTCGCGGCGCCAACCTGCTCTGAAACCACCACCTCGCGCGCGCGGCTGGGGGGAGGGCCTGAGGCGTGATCGGTGGCTGAGAAGCGTCCGCGCTACCCGAGCGACCACCGCGATGACTTCCGGGTCTTCGAGGATCTTCTCGACAACGAGAAGGTCGCCGCCATCGACCTTGCGGACTTCGGCCTCTACGTGAAGCTGCTCGCGGTCCTGCGCCGGCAGGAGTCGCTGAGCGGGGTCGGGCGTCTGGACCACCGGGCAGCCACCGCGCTCGCGAGGTGCGTCCGGTGGCCCTATGCGCGGCCGTACTACCAGCGCCTCGCGGCTGCAAAGCTGATCTGGCTGAAGTTCGAGATCGGAAGCATCGAGTATCTCGTTCCTAACTGGCCGAAATACCAGCAAACCACTCCGGCGCTCAAGCGCTCCGAAGAGGCCGGGCAGCTGGTTCTAACGGCTCCGCCGGTGAACGGCCGGCGCACGCGGAAGAAGGCTCCTGGCGTTGAGGTCGCGTTCCCGGAGCCGTTCCCCGACGAGCTGCGCGCGCGGCTGATGCGATGGGCGCCGACGAAGGGGTTTTCGGAAGCGCAGGTCGACTACGCGATCGACGCGGTACGCGAGAAGAGCGCGGCCCGGGGCTACCTGAACGTCGAGTGGGATCGAGCGATCCAGGGCTACATGCGCGAGGGGTGGGCGCTACGGGGATTCGCCGGTACGGCCGGGGCCGGCACAGCGTTCGGATCAGTTCAACAGGCGGTCGAAGCATCACGGAGGCGAGATGGAATCGAGGGCGAGCGTGGAGAGAGAGCTGAAGCGACAGGGAATCTCTTCCCTGTTCACGATGTTCCAGAAGACCCGACTCGATCCTGAGGGTGTGCTGCTCGAGCTGTACCTCGAGGCCCTATCGAGCTACAGCGGGCGCGACGTCGCGGATGCCTGCAAGGAGCTCCTGACGACCTGGGAGTACCAAGAAGCCCCGAAGCCGGCGAAGGTGGTCTCGGTGGTCTTGGACCTGATCCGGGAGCGCAAGCGCGAGGCCGGCGCGTCCAAGCGTCTCGCACACCCGCAGCCGAGGTTCATCGGCGAGCTCGATGGCCGGGGCCGGCGGAGCTGGCTCGCCGACCACCTCTGCCCGGACAGGGATCGCGAGGACATCGCCGCGTGGGTCGATGACGTGGTGCGCCGCACCTCCGGCATGCCGACCGGCAACTTCATGCGAGTTTGCCAGAAGCTCGCGCGCAGCGGCGCGGTCCCGATCGAGCGCTTCTGGGAGGCTTTCGATCAGATCGAGGCCGAGGACAGGCAGCTCGGCAGCCCGTTCAAGCGCGGGCCTGCGCCGAACGTCCCCGCATAGGCGGGGAGGGGCCACCGAACGAGAGATCGCGGCTCCTGGGGCAGTCCCGCGAGCCGGGGTGAAACCAACCACGGGAGGAACGATGGAGCAGAGACGTAAGTTCAAGCGCGAGCTCGAGTGCCAGCTGACCGAGCCGGAGGTGGCCGAGCGGGCACAGATGCTCGGCGGCCTGGTGCACCGCCGCGACGAGGCGGAGCTCGAACGCGCCGCGCAGGCGCAGGAAGCGAAGGGCAAGATCGCGCAGATGACGTCGGAGATCAGCCGAATCGGCCGCGAGTGCCACACGGGCCGAACCCGCCGGGTGGTCGAGTGCGAGGAGTACGCGGTGTTCGAGGAGAACACGCTGCGTGAGATCCGGCTGGACACCGGCGAGGTGATCGGCGAGCGGCCGCTGACGTTCGAAGAGCGGCAGCAGACGTTGATCCGGGACGAAGCCGCGGGCGATGCGGTCGGCGAGGGCCCGGAGCCGGAGCCGGAGCCGGCGGAGTCGCCGGCGGAGAGCCCGGAGGAGTGGCAGCGTCGCGAGACCGCTCGGCGGGAGGCGGCAGCCGGGCCCGAGTAGTACGATCGGAAGCGACTCGCCCGGTTCGGCGCTGTCCGGGCCCGGGGGAACGATCCCCGGGCCCGGTGTTCCACGTGGAACCCCTCGGGAGGTGCTTTCGATGCGCGCTCGTTCTCTGATCGTCCTGATCGTCCTGCTGCTGCTCACCATCGCCCCGCCGGCCGCGGCGACGTGGACGGACGTCTGGCGCAACGCGATCTCGGGCGGGGGCAACACGCAGCCCACGGTCGGCCCTGGTGGCATCGCGTTCCTCGAGGTGCCGAACGCTGTCGCGGCGACCGACTTCTCAGCCTTCATCGAGACCAAAGTCGAGGGGAAGTTCTGCCTCGTCGTGAATCACGCCACGCCACTCGGCGCCGGTGCGTTCAGCGCGACGCTGCTCGAGATCGCGACGACCCTCGCGGACGCGACGCTCAACGCGGCGATTCCACGCGGGACCATCTCGAGCTCGGTCGACGAGGCGTGCTTCGAGAACGTGAAGCCGGGCGTCTACGCCTTCGATGCGCTCGTCGACGCCGACACCGACGGGCGGATCAAGTTCAGCGCGAACCGATGAAGCGAGCCCTCGCGCTGCTGCTGCTCGCCGGCGCCGCGAGCGCCGCCCCGCCGATCCCTCCGAGCGACCCGCTCACGCAGGAGATCGCGCGCGACATCGCCCGCGCGCCGCGCCGGGCGTACTCCGACTGCACCGCCTGCGCCGCCTGGGGCGAGGTGCCGAATTGGACGATGGCGTGCGCCGGCGATTCGATCACCGACGGCCAGGACGCGCCGGCGGTGCCGCCGACGGGCGAACAGGACTCGTGGTGTCCGCGTCTGACGTCGCCGCGCTCTGGCGTCAACATCGCGAAGGGCGGGCGCGACATGAACGCGATCGTCAACTCCGGCGCGACTCCGCCGGATGGCGGCGCTCCGGGCCTTCTCTACGCCGCCGCGAATCCGGGCGTCGTCTTCCCGGCCGACACCGCCTACGTGCTCGCCGCCGGCGGATCGAATGATCTGAACGACCCGGCGTTCGATCTCAACGCCGACATCATGGACCACCTTACCGCCGCGGTAGAAGCGCTGCTCGCCGCCGGTTACCGGCCCGTGATCTGGGCGCCGCCACCGCGCTGGGACACGCCGGCGACGAGCTGTGCCGCGCCCGTCGAAGAGGCTGTCTCCGCCGCGAACATCCCGGCGCTGCAGGCTGCGCTCGTGACGATGGCTGCCACCTACGGGATCCCGTATCTCGACGCTTACACGCTCTTCAAGGCTTACGGCACTGACATCGCCGAGTGTACCGATCTCTACAACTCGGACCGGCTGCACCCGAACCAGCACGGCCAGAAGATCATCGCCGACGCGGTCGAGGCACTGATCGACGCGGACTGGATCTCGCGCTGCTCCGACCCGACCCTGTGCGCTGCTGGCAACATGGGCGAGAGCGGGAACACGGTGGTCGCCGAGGTCGGGCGCTGCAGCACGTACTCGCTGCCGGGCGGCTCTTCCTGCGAAGACTTCTACCCGCCCGCGACCTGCGCCTCCGCCGGGATCACCGGCGCGATCGCCGATCTCGAGTGCCAGGACGACTGGCAGCTGATCGACACGATCGACCGCTCGCAGCTTCGGGTCTACTTCTTCCCGCTCGCGTCGAACGATGCCACGTGGACGTTCCCGGGCTCGACGCCCTGCACCGGAGCGCAGAATTGCAACGTCGTGTTCAGCGTCTCGTTTACGGAGTCGATTGTCTCGGCGGAAGGCACCTTCCGATTCCTCTTCCAGTTCATCTCGACCGATTCGACCAAGGCGCTCGAGCTCGATCTCGAGGCTGAGACCGACGGCGCGACCGGAAACTGGCGCTTCCAGCGCGCCGGCCCGCTCGACACGGACATCAGCGTCGACGGGGTCGCCGATCTCGATACCGCGTTCACGATCTGCCTGACCGTCACCGACGCAACTGACGTCTTCACGGCCGAGCTCGATCTCGCGTCCGGTACGCCCTGCACGGGCGCGCTCGACACGATGACGATCACCTCGGTCGGCTACTACGACCGCGCCTTCAACCGGATCACGCTGCGCGACTGCCAGAATCGGTGCGATGACATCGCGTTCGACAACCTGCTCGTGTGCCCGGGGAGTTGCTTCTGACCACGGCGATCCGATACGACCGGGACTGGTACTCGCAGCTCGAGCAGGCGATGGCGCAGGTCGAGCATGTGCCGCACTACAAGCTCACCTTTCGGCTGCCGATCAAGACGCGCA
>Ga0137457_1000341_pt1 | contig 12343 bp, 6 predicted proteins | sample EasRivERMGT630_2_FD_102321 | JGI IMG/M metagenome (GOLD analysis project Ga0137457, IMG submission 102321) | Soil microbial communities from meander-bound floodplain in the East River, Colorado, USA - East River MetaG ERMGT630_2 | ecosystem: Environmental > Terrestrial > Soil > Floodplain ...
GGCGTGCGCAGCTCGTGCGTGACCGCGGCCGTGAAACGCCGCTGGCGCGTGGCGTCGCCCTGGCTCGCGCGCAAGGCGAACGCCGCGCCCGCCACGGCGACGAGCGCGAGCAGCCAGGCGCCGCCCAGGGCCGCGGCGAGCGCGCGATCGAGCGGCAGGGCGCGCGGATCGGTCGGAACGACGAGGCGCGCGGGCAGCGTCGCGAGCCGATCGCCGGCGGGCGGCGCGTCGGGTGCGACGGGCTCGAGGCGCGCGGTCGGGAAGAGGTCGCGCGTGACCGAGAGCAAGTGCGTCTCGAGCGCGGGCCAGTCGAAGCGGAAGACCTGGTAGGTCGAATCGGAGCCTTGCTGGAGTCGTCGCCCGAAGGCGAGCACCTGTGACTCCGCCTCCCAGTCCGGCTGCAGCCCGCCGGCGTGTGCGACCAGGAAGGACCCCGATGTGAGCGCAGGAAAGAGCTGTGAGCCCAGCAAGGCGACGTTCGGGTTGTTGGGGAAGTTCGAGTTGCCGCGCGCCAGGAACTCCTGCGTCGAGCGCGGCACCGCGCGCTGGGTCCACTGCTCGAGCTCCGCTCCGCGATCCGGGAGCGGGAGGAGCACATGCGGAGGCTGCTGGACGGCGTTCCAGACCGCATCGGCGCGTGTGCGCAGGCCGTGGGACATGGGATTGCCGCTCGGATCCGCTTCGAGGAGCGCGGTCTGGATCCCCACGCGAAAGGCGAGATCCGACCCGATCGCCCCTTCCGCCCGCGCCGCCGCGCGCGCGAGCAGGGGAGCAAAGAGGAGGTCCATGCGCGCGAGCGCCGTGCGTTGGTCCTCGGCGAGCTGCGCGGCGAGCGCGGCCTCCGCCGTCGCGCGCGAGCGTTCGAGCACGGTGCGCGAGAGCCAGGCGAGACCCGCGCAGCCGGCCAGACAGCCGAGCACGAAGAGCGTCCAGGTGCGGCGCGCCTTCACCGCAGGCGCACCTCGACGAGCTCGCCGAGCCGATAGCCGCCGCCGCGCACGGTCACGACCACGCGCGCCGTCTCGGCCTCCTCGCCGAGCTTCTCGCGCAGACGTGCGACGGTCATGTCCACCGTGCGCGTGTCGAGCCCGCGTGGATCGACGCGCCAGACGCGCTCCAGGAGCTCCGCACGCGACACGATTCGGCTCGCGTGACGCGCGAGGTAGGCGCAGAGCTCGCCCTCGCGCTCGGTGAGCTCGCACGGGGCGCTCCCGTCGCGCGTGAGCAGGCGCCGGTCGAGGTCGATCCGCACACCGGGCAGCTCGAGCGCGCGCACGTCGAGCGGACGCTCCGCCGAGCGCCGCAACACGGCCTCGACGCGCGCGAGCAGCTCGCTCGCGCTGAACGGCTTCACGACGTAGTCGTCGGCGCCGCTCCGCAGGCCGCGCACGCGGTCCTCCTCGGCCCCGCGTGCGGTCACGAGCAGGACCGGCAGCTTCGGCCGCGCGGCGCGCAGCTCCGGCAGGAAGTCGAGCCCGTCGAGGCCCGGCACGACCACGTCGAGCAGCACGAGGTCGATGTCGGCCGAGAGCAGCACGCGACGCGCGCTCGCGCCGTCTGCGCACTCGAGCACGCGGTAGCCGGCGAATGAGAGACTGTCCACGAGGCCGCGGCGGATGGCGGGGTCGTCCTCGACGACGCACACGGTTCGACGGGCGGGCTGCATGGGACTCACGTGGAGAGTAGCAGGCCCCCGCCGCGTCCGGCATGCGACGCGGCAGGGGCTGCTCGAGTCAGCGACGCGGAGCGGCCGCTGGCGCGAAGGGGACCTGGCGCACGAGCTCGCCACGGTGGCGGAAGAGCACGCGCTCCTGCGCAGCGATGTCGGCCCGGCCGTCCTCGACGAGCTCGTCCACCAGGCGGCGGTGCTCGTCGCTCCCGATCACGACCGTGCGCGGCCGGGCCGGCTCGGCGCCTCCGAGATCGGAGAGGACGCGGCCCTCGATCCACTCGGTTCCGCGCTGGAAGAGCGCGCCGTGCTGGACCGGAGCCACGCTCAAGGTCGAGATGAGCTGCCCACCCTGCAGCATGACGTTGGGATTGTTGGGGTAGTTGCGCTGCTGCATCGTCATGTTGTTCTGCCCGATCTGCACCGCGAGCGCGCCCGTGCGTTCCCGCTCGTTCTCGAGCACCAGGTTCGTGCGCGCTTCGTGCTCGAGCTCGCTCCAGCCCACCAGCGGCGAGCCCTCGCGCGCCAGGAACGACGTGAACTCGCTCAGGATCCCGTACTGGAGCGAGAGCCGCAGGATCTCGTCGGCGAGCTCGCGCGTCCGTGAGTCCGCGAGCAGCGTCGCCGTGTCGCGGCCCTCGCCCGCGACCTGGCGGATGGCGTCGGTCAGCTCGCCCACGCGGCGCGTGGCCCACAGGCGAGGCACGAACTCGTTGCGCCGGCTGGCGCGCGCGAGGTCGGCCGTGAGTCGCAGCGGCTCGCCGCCGGAGCGAGCGCGGATCTCGAGCGTGAGCGCGCGCGCGGCGGTGTAGCGCCCCACGAGGACGAGCTGCTCGCCCGCGAAGAGGTCGGGCAGCTGCTGCGGCACGAGGTCGCGCAGCAGGGTCGCGTCCTCGGCCCCGTCCGCGCCGCGCACCGCGAGCTCGAGCCCCGCCATGACCGGGCCGGAGAGGCGCCGGAAGAGGGCGCCGACGACGCGCTCGACGTCCTCGCCCGGACGCACGTAGGAGCTCGTCGCGCGCGAGCCCAGAGCAAGATGGTCGAGCAGCGGCGCATTGACGTCGTGGCCCACCCCGAAGGTGAAGAGGCGCCGATTCGAGTGATTCTCCGTCTGCACGAGCGCGCGCAGCTCGAGCTCGCTCTGCGCGCCCACCGTCGGCCTCCCGTCGGTCAGGAACAGCACGACGGGCACCGTTCCCGCCGCTGCGGACGGCGCGAGCGCCAGGCTGAGCGCGGCCGCGACGTTCGTGCCGCCGCCCGTCGTGAGCCCGGCCAGGTAGGCGCGCGCGGCGGCGATGCTCTCGGGAGACTTCGTCACCGACGCGTTCGACGAGGCCGCGGCCGCGTCGGAGTAGTCGACGATGCGGAAGGACTCGCCCGCGCGCAGGCCCTCGAGCACCTGCAGCGCGGCCGTGCGCGCCTGCTCGAACTTCTGGCCGGCCATCGAGCCCGAGCGGTCGAGCACCACCGTCACCTCGCGCGCGAGGCTCGTCTCCAACGCCGCGCGCGGGCTGACGCCGGCGAAGAAGAGGAACGTCCCGCCCGGCCCCTCCTCGTCGGGGCAGGCGTACAGCGCGGCCCGCGGGCCCGTGCCGGAGAGAACGGCGCAGCGGAAGCTGCCCGATTCCAGCAGGCTCGCATCGGCGCGGTAGCGGCTGCGGAGCGCGTCCTGCTCGACGGGCTGCAGCGCGTGCGTGGGCGAGTACACCGTGGCCGCGTCGCCGAGGACCTCGAGCTCGAGGTCGAGCGGCACGGTCGCGCCCAGGGCGGCGCTGCGCAGGAGCTCGTAGTCGACGCGCGCGCCGTCGTGGGGCAGCAGCTCGTGGTAGCCGAGCTCGATCGTCTGGGTGCTGCCGGCCGGCACGGGGAACACGCTCGAGCGCACCGCGGCTGCGCCCGCGAACTCGAGCAGGGCCGGGTCGCGCAGGCGCGCGACGATCTCGTCGTACGTGCGCCGCGCCTCGTCGGCCGCGAGCAGGCGCGCGCTAGCACTACTCCCGCCGCCCTGGAAGTCGAAATGGTCGATCACGGCGCCGTCGGGCACGGGCAGGAGCAGCTCGGCCTCGGCCGGACGGTCGCTGGCGTTCGCGAGCGCGACGCGCAGGGTCGTGTGCGCCACGAGTCCGTCGATGCGCACGCGCGCCGCGAGGCCCGTGACGTGGACGGACTCGACCGTGGCGAAGGCACGCGAACGCGCGGTGGGAGCGATCCACTGTCGCGCGTCGAGCGCGGTCCCGGGCGCATGGGTCTGGCGCGCCGAGGCGAGGGTCGAGAGGAGCAAGAACAGCAGCGGTGAGCGCAACGGAAGAGTCTTCATGGGTTCCCTTTCTGCGCCCGGAATTGGGCGCGCGAACCCTACGGCCTCTCGTCCCCGCGGGTGCGTCACCGGCCGGTAACGAGGAAGAGGGGGCTCCTGCCGACCGGAGCGGCGTCAGCTGATGACGGTGGCGATGACCGAGAGCGCGCGGTCGTCGCACTTCTTTCGCAGGTCCGCATCGCGGATCGCGCCGCGCCTGCGGTAGTAGCTGTAGGGGAACTTGAAGTTGTGGCCGTGGAAACCCCAGGTCTGCCGGCGTACCGCCGGGTTGTCCCAGAAGCGGTGAGAAAGCGGCGAATCGGGCAGCGGCTCGGCGAGGGCGCCTCCCGGCTGCGCAGGCGAGGGGTCCAGGTTGATGTGGATCTTCAATGCCTCGCTCCCACGCATCGCGAGCGACTCGTACCCCAGCTCCCACAGCTCCGCGACCGCGTCGGCGTGAGTCACGTCGTGGATCAGGCCCACCGCACCGCCCGTTCCCGAGGATCTCACGAAGCAGCCGAGCGCGGACTCGAGCATCTCCTGGGGGGTCTGCCACTTCGGCATCGGATGGGCGCGATTGAAGGCGGTATCCGCGTCGGGTCTGAAGTGCTCGCGAAGGTGCTGGCCGAGCCCGAGGATCCCATCGATCCACTGGGGCTTGGCGAGGGCGGGAGCGTGGTGGAACGCCTTGAGCGCCAGCGCCGCGAAGATGACGTCGTGGCCCGCGCCCCGCAGTTGATCGATCCCCACCTCGAGTGACCGGGCGATCTCCGGCACCCGATCCGGCGTCGCCTCCTCCTTCGGCGTCTCGAACTCGAAGAACTGGCGCCCCTGGATCCGGAACGCATCCAGCTCGGTCTGGAGCGCAGCGCGGGTCCGCTCGTCGAGCTCCACCTCGCGGGCGAAGAAGTAGGCCGCGATCACCGCCGCCCCGTAGTGCCCGTTCGCCCAGCCGCTCCGCCAGGCATTCGCGAGCGCTGCCAGCCCGGCTTCCAGGTACGGCTCCGGGATCCCCTTCTCCTCACTCGCCGCGGTCGCCGCGGTCGCATCGGCTCCCGAAAGCGAGGACAAGGTCGGGAGGAACGCGGAACCGAGACCGGCCGTCACGCCGATCCTCAAGCATTCCCGGCGAGTCAACGCATCCTTCATCGTGACCTCGCGATCGTGATGTCGGTGGACCATCCTACCGGTCCACAGCTCGCCCTGATACGTCCCGCCTGCGCCACCCGCCAACGAGCCGGCGCTCGATTCCACCCCTGACCACACTGCGCTCCGGGACCCTCGGCCCAGCTCGGCTCAGAGCGTGACGTGGACGAGCTCTTCGCCGATTGTGACCGGCACGCGCCGCAGCACGTTGTTCTGCGCGTCGAGCAGCACCGCCGCGCGGGCCGTTTCGGGCACGCTCAGGACGGGCGTCTGGCCGTCGGCGAAGCGGAGCGTGTCGGCGAGAGCGATGCTCTTGAACCGCCAGGTGCTGCCGCCGCCGAAGACGCAGAGCAGGAGCGCGTGGTCCTCGGCGTCGCGCAGCTCGATCGATCCCTCCTGCGGCACCGCGCCCGCGACGGCGATCTGGACGTCGCCCAGCCAGGGATTCACCACGCGGATGTCCAGCGGATCGGCGATCGTCTCGAGCTCCAGCTCAACGCGCGGCGCTCTCTCGCCGGCGATGTGCAGGGTCATGCCGCGGCGCGGCACGCGCTCGAACTCGAAGCGCCCTTCTCCGTCGATGCTGGCGGCCGCGCGCTCCTCCCTCCCGTACCACAGGTCGTCCTGGAACGAGCGCACCCCGAAGGTCCTGCGTTCCAGGCTCACGCTCAGCCCGGCGGGCACCTCGCCGTGCGTGTCGACCACCCGGCCGGCGACGCGCTCCAGGAGCTCGTCGCCCGGGAGCGCCAGCTCCACTCCGCTGCTGCCTGCCGCGACGGGTCCGACCTGGACGATCTGGAGCGTGGCCGGATCCATGGCCGCGAGGGTGTAGCCGCGCTCGCCGAGCCCGCCGAGCTCGAACCGACCCTCGCCGTCGGTGCGCACGCAGAACCAGCGGTCCATCCACTGATCGGACTTGCCGGCCATCTCGTGCTCCAGCGTCAGGAAGCCCTCCTGCGTCGCGCCGGCGAAGGTGAGGTCATCGGCCCACACGGGCGCATCGGCGAGCGGCAGCCCGTCGGTGCCGAGCACGCGCCCGCCGATCGAGAGCGGGTCCGCGCCCAGCCAGAGCGTGACGAAGGACGGCCAGACCTCGGTTCCTCCGGCGTCGCGCTCGGGCGCGAGGATCGCCGCCTGCTCGCCGGGCACCGCGGCGACGAGCTCTCCCATGGCGGCTCGCGAGCGACGAGATCGCCAGCCAGCCGTGGGTTCCGGGCCGCCGCTGGCGTTCAGGACGCCGAGGATCCGACCTCCCACGGAAAGGGTCATCTGCCTGCCGGCCCGGGGGTTCCGGGGCACGAAGAGCTCGAACAGCCCCTCTCCGTCGGTGCGCGTCCACACGCCAGCCCGCGAGACCAGGGCTCCGGACGCGAGGGCTCCGCTCGCGTGGCGCACCTCGCCGACGAGGCGGAGCGCGTCCGGGCCGGGCGGTGGATCGCCGTGAATCGTCAGCACGAGCTCGAGGTCGAGCGCGCCCGTCTCGGGCACGGGCACGCCCTCGCTCTTCGTGTGCCCTGCCCAGGCCACGAGCTTCGCGCAGGCGAGCCCCGGCGCGCCCGCGAGCAGGAACCGGCCCTGCTCGTCCGTCTCGGCGCTCCAGTCCCGTTCCCACGCGTGGTCGAGGATCTCGCGGAAGCGTCCGCGGAAGGAGAGCGGGATCTCCATCCGCACCCCGACGTGAGCCGCGGGCGCGCCGTGCTCGTCGCGCACGACCCCGCCGAGGTCCACGGCCGGCGCGACGACGACCACGTGCTCGTCGGTGGCCGCTGCACGCTCCGGATCCAGGCGGCTCGCGAGCACGGTGGCGTAGCGCGGGTCGCGGCTCGACACCTGCCGGTTCAGCTCGGGCAGCTCGAACGCGCCGCCGGCGCCGCTCACGACGGGCTCGGGCCCGCCCTCCTGATCGAAGCCGACCTGGACTCCCGCGATCCCGACACCGCTCCCGTCCAGCACGCGGCCGTGACGCATCCCGCTGACGAGCGCGAGCGCCGCAGGTGCGGGAACTCCCGGCGCGCTGGGCGAGATCATCGCGCGCGAGCTCGCTCCCGTCGCTTCGAGCACGGCGTGCTCGACCTCCGACTCGTCCCCGTCCGGCGCGCTCACCACGGGCACGCTCGGGCTCAGCGGTTCGCGCCCGGCGCGCGGCAGCGCGAGATAGAGGCCTGCGGATACGACCGCGGCCGCGCCGGCGAGCTGCAACGCCGTGCTGGTGCGCAGCGCCGCGCTCACGCCGCCAAGGATGCCTCCGATAGGCGCACTCGCCTTCAGCAGCGGCGCCATGGCCGCCAGCCACGTCTCGCGCCCGCCGCTCTGCCGGTCGAGCTCCTCGCGCAGCAGCGCGATGCCGCGGTTCAAGCGCGTCTTGACCGTCTTGACCGGCAAGCCGAGGCGCGCCGCGATCTTGCGCGGCGGCAGCTCCTCGAAGTAGCGCAGCAGGATCGCCTGACGATAGGGCGCGTCGAGGCGCTCGATCGCGGCCATGAGGTCCTTGTGCAGCCCGAAGCGCTGGCCCTCGTCGCTGTCGGCCTCGCCCCGCGCCACCGCGCGCTCCCGCTCCACCCGCGACGTGTCCGCGCGCCGGTCGTCCGAGGCCAGGTTGCGCAACACGCGCCCGAGCCAGTTCCAGGGCGTCGCGTCCTTGCCGCGCTCGACCGCGCGCACCCAGGTCTCCTGCACCAGGTCGTCCGCGCGACCGTCGCCGACCAGCCGCCGCGCCAGCGCGCGCAGCCGCGGTCCGTGCTCGAGCAAGCTCTCGGGTTGGCTCAGGGGATGAGTCATGCCGTGGTTTTCCATGGTCCCCCACCGAACGGAGCGCGGCGCCGATCGACCTCGCCGAAACCCGGAAAGGGTGCCGCAGCGAGGGTAGCTCCTCAGGAGAGCGCCAGCCGGAAGCCGATGCACCCATCGTGCGCGTCCGGCACGATGCCATAGCGCCACGACACGGTGCAGTGCAGATCCCAGTTGTCGTGGCAACCGCCCCGCAACCGGCGCTCACTTCCCTCGCCCTCGTAAGGCGACCCGTCGGCCGGCACGGCGCCGATGTCGTCCACGCAGGCATCCTGGCACCACTCCCAGACATTGCCGCTCATGTCGTGGAGGCCGAGCTGGTTGGGGGCCTTGCTGGCCACGTCGTGGGTGCGCGTGGGCTTGCGGATTCGCCTCCGCCCGAACATGCGCCACGCCACGCGCCAGCCGAACAGCCGCACGGCGAGCGGCCGGAGGCCGAGGCTGGACCAGTTCGGACCGTGCCACGCCACGACATCCGGGTCGTCGCTGCCGCTGAACGCGTAGCCGTCCCGCCAGTGCGGCCCGCCGCGCGCCGCGTATTCCCACTCCGTCTCGGATGGCAGCCGAAAACGGAGCTCTTCGCCGCGCGCGACTGCCGCGAGGACCGGGCTCGCGTTGATGCGCTCGAGAAAGCCGCCAGGCCGGGCGATGTGATTCCAGGACACGTTGTCGACGGGACAGCGGAGATCCTTCCGCACGGAAGGGTTCACGCCCATGACGTGCTGCCACAACGCCTGCGTCACCTGGGTCGCGCCGATGAAGAAGTCCTGCACTTCGACGGGCTTGTGGCGTGACGGAGAGCCGAACGCGAACGGCGCGCCGCCCGTGCCGGGAACGTGAACGAGGACGAGCTCGTGCTCCGAGCCGCCCTCGGACCACACGTAGCGCTTTGCCGTCATGCGCGCCGTTCAGCCGCGCCGTCGTTCGCGCGCGACGCACCAACCGACCGCAGCGTGGGGATCGGGATCGAACACGCAGGACATGCCGGTGCGTACGCTGCGCTCGAGGTGGTCGCCCAGGGGCGGACACTCGTCGGCAATGCGACGGATGGCGGCACGGATCGCCTTGGTCACGCTCTGCCGTGCGCGCTCGGTCGCGCCACCGGTGCGGCGCGGGCGGCCGCCGAGGCCGACGGCGGCGGCGAGCTGGCGCGCGAGCACGTCCATCTCGGTGCGGATCGCCTCGATGCGGCCGGCATCGGCGTCTCGCCGGGCTTCGGCGAGCTCCTGCTCGAGGTCGCGTGCGCGCGCCTCGTAGGCGCGGCGCGCATCCGCGTCGAGCAGCTCCCCCGCATCGCCGGCGTCGGCGGCGCGGCCTCCGTCGCCTTGCTGGCCGGCCGCCAGCTCGATGGCCCAGCGCGGCTCACCCGGCGCGGCGAGCAGCGTTGCCAGGTGGTCGAGGCCGCGGCCGTGCTTGAGGCGCAGCTCGAGGTCGCCGAAGCGAAGCGTCCAGTAGTCGCCCTCGCGGCACAGCCAGGCTTCCCGGACAGCGGCGGTCTCGGAGAGCGCCGGACGCTCGACCCGCGGCGATCGTCGGTCCAGCTCGTCGAGGCGGCGCTGCGCCAGCACGGCCTCGTGGCCGGCGCCGATGCGCGCGAAGATCGCGCGCGCGGTCTCGAGCTCGAGCCGAGCGCCGGCCGCGTCGCCATCCTGCACGAGCGCCGCGGCGAGCACCGCGCACGTCGACGCCAGCTCGAACGGCGCATCGAGGTCGGACCACGCGCGACGCGCGCGTGCCAGCGCGGCGACGGCCGCGCTGCGCTGCTGGTCGTGGAGCGCGAGGTGTCCCTGGGCCTCGGCGCACGCGCCGATGGTCCAGGGTGAGGGGTTGCCGGCCGCCAGGCCCTCGAGCGCCGCGACGGCTTCCCGTGCGGTCGTGACCTGTCCGGCGGCCAGCGCGACCCGCGCGCGGGCGAGGAGCAGGCTGGCGCGATCCTCGCACTGCCACGCGTCCTGGGGTTCGAGGAAGACGCGCTCGATCGCGCGGAACGCAGCGGCCGCCTCGCCGCGCGCCAGCAGCGTCAAGGCGAGACCCGGCTGCGGGTCCCAGCCGAGCTGCATGGCCTCCCCGAAGGCCGCCAGCGCCCCTTCCAGGTCGCCGCGGCGGCGCCGCACCTCGCCCAGCTCGGCGAACGCGATCATCGCGTAGCGCGGGATCGAGCGCTGCAAGAGCTCGGCCGCCCGCTCGCCTTCGCGCTCGGCGTCGACGAGCCGGCCGCGCACGCGCAGCACCTCGGAGCGATGCACGCGGCACAGCGCGGGGAAGTACTCGATCTGCTGGCGCTCGACCCAGCGCGTCGCCGCCTCGGTCCAGAGGTGCGCGCGGTCCCACTCGCCGCAGTTCCGGAACAGCCAGATCGCGTTGCAGAACACGGCACCCGCCGCGTAGAGCCCGGCCTCGCCCGACGTGGCGATCGCGGTCGCGCGCTCCACCGCGGTGAACGCCTCTGCGTGCTCGCCCCGCGAAGCCGCGACGTGGCCGATCTCGACCAGGGCCAGCGACTCGACGCTGCGGTCGCGGTGCCGCAGCGCGAGCGCCAGGGCCGCTCGCGCATGGGCGAGCTGCTCGTCGGCGGCGCCGCGCGCACCGGAGGCGCGCGCTCGGTGCAACGCGAGCAGGGCGTGCTCGCGCGCCTCGGGCAGGCTCGCGAGCAGCTCCTCGGCCCTGTGGAACCAGGTCGCTGCCACCGCATCCCGCGCGTGGTCGAGGTTGACGTGCAGCAGCAAGAGAGCGGTCCGCGCCGCCCCCGCCGCGTCGCGGTCGCGCGTGTATGCGGCGTGCGCGCGCTCGAGCGGCTCGATGATGGCGTCGTCTCGGCCGATCCAGCGCGCGCTCTCGGCGAAGAGCTCGAGCCCACACGGGTCGAGATCGCCGCGCGCGTCGGCGGCCGCCAGCAAGGCGTGGGCCTGGCGCCAGTCGTTCCGGGCGCCCGAGGCCAGAGCGAGCTCATAGCCGGAGGGCTCCGGGTGCTCGTGGATCTGTCCGCTCGGGGGCTGCATGGCCGATCCGGGGCGCTCAGGGTAGCCAGGAGAACTCTCCGGGCGAGGCGTCAGGGGGGTTCGGCACACCGTGACGCCGGAATTCACGCCTGGGGGTTGGAGGCGCTCGGTTCTTCGACCCCCGAGCCAAGACCACCATGAAACGGACCCGATCGAGCTCGTCTTCCCTGTCCAGCCTGGCCGCGGCCCTGGCCGCGATGACCTGGTTCACCGCCTGCAGCGCCAGCGCGAGCATGGGTCGCAGGGCGGCCGAGGAGGTGTCCACCATCCCCGCTGCCCCGCCCAGGAGCGGCGGCCAGCTCTACCCCGGATTCGACAACTACACGCGGCCGGCATCCGACGCCTCGCGAGCGGCCCGCCCGTTCGTGGAGCACGGCCTGCAGTGGCTCTACGGATTCAACGACGACGAGGCCGTGCGCTGCTTCCAGCGCGCAACCGAGCTCGACGGGGACTGCGCCATCGCATGGTGGGGCATCGCCTACGCCAACGGCATCAACGTCAACGACCCGGTCATGTCGGAGCGCGAGTCGCGCGACGCGTACGACGCCGTGCAGCGTGCGCTGGCGCTGCGCGAGCACGCGACGCCCGTGGACCGCGCGCTGATCGAGGCGCTGGCGCAGCGCTACGCGTGGCCGCCTCCCGAGGACTTCATGCCACTCGAGAAGGCCTACTGCGCGGCGATGGGAAGGGTGTGGCAGGACTTCCCGATGGATGCAGACGTGGGCGTGCTCTACGCCGAGTCGATGATGAACCTGCAGCCGTGGAACTACTGGACGCGCGACGGCGAGCCCAGGGAGCGAGCCCGGGAGATCGTGGGCACGCTGGAGCGCGCGCTGGAACTGGCGCCGGAGCACCCGGGTGCCCTGCACTACTACATCCACGCGCTCGAGGCCTCCAGACAGCCGGAGCGCGCCGAGCAGGCTGCCGACCGTCTGCTGCACGTCGTGCCGGGCTCGAGCCACCTCGTGCACATGCCGTCGCACATCTTCGCGCGCCTCGGGCGCTACTCGGACGCCGCGGACGCGAACGCGCGCGCCGTCGCGGTCGACCGCCGGTACCTCGCCACCGCGCCGGAGCAGGACTACTACGGCCTCTACATCGCGCACAACCTCCACTTCCTCGCGTACGCCGCGATGATGGAGGGTCGTTACGAGGCCGCGGTCGAGGCCGCGCGCGGACTGGACACGCAGGTGCCGGAGACCTTCATGGCTCGCTATCCGGGGATCGCCGACGGATGGGCGGCGGCCCTGCCGCACGTGCTGGTGCGCTTCGGCAAGTGGGACGAGATCCTGGCGCTGGCCGAGTATCCCGAGTCGCGGCCCGTCAGCCGCGCGATGCGCCGCTACGCGCGGAGCATCGCCAGCTCGGCGCTGGGGCGCACGGACGCCGCGCGCGCGGAGATGGCGGCATTCGAGCGCGAGGCCGCGGCGGTGCCGATCGACTGGA
>Ga0137457_1000342_pt1 | contig 12331 bp, 6 predicted proteins | sample EasRivERMGT630_2_FD_102321 | JGI IMG/M metagenome (GOLD analysis project Ga0137457, IMG submission 102321) | Soil microbial communities from meander-bound floodplain in the East River, Colorado, USA - East River MetaG ERMGT630_2 | ecosystem: Environmental > Terrestrial > Soil > Floodplain ...
ATCGTGCCGAGGCACAGCGGGCTGACGAGGAGCCCGCTCCGCCCGAGCGGGGAATAGGTGCGCAGTCCGGCCGGGAAGGCGGGGGAGGTCATGGGAGAACCTGGTCGCGGGGGCCGCCAGTATGTTCGCCCGCGCCTGCCCGCGGATCATGGAGAATCCGTGCGGCGACCGGGGTCGGAAGGGAGAAGAGAAGAAGAGCCGGGCTGGAGCCCGGCGGTCCCAGGGCCACGCTGGAGCGTGGCGCTCCGGGATCCTGCCAGCCGCTCAAGCCCCCGGGGATTCCGGCCGAAGCTCGGAGTCGAGCTCCCCCGCATGAACCGGCGCATCCTGCTCGTGGACGACCACGCCGATTTCCTGGAGGGCGTGCGAGCGATGCTCGCGCCGCACTTCGAGGTCGTGCTGGCGTACAGCGGGGCCGAGGCGCTCGCGCGCGTCGAGCGGAACGGGCCCTTCGCGGTCGTGGTCAGCGACTACGGCATGCCGGGCATGAGCGGGGTCGAGCTCCTGTGCGAGCTCTCCGAGCAGTGGCCCGACACCGCGCGCATCCTCTTGACCGGCTGCGCCGACCTCGGGCTCGCGCTGGAGGCGCTCGAGCGCGGCGGGATCTTCCGCTTCCTCACCAAACCACCGGACGCGCGCCGGCTGATCGAGGCGGTGTCCGCCGGCGTGCAGCGCCACGACGGCATCGCGGAGGAGCGCCTGTTCACCGAGCAGCTCTCCTTCGCGCGCGAATCGTTGCAGACGCTGAACGGCATCCTGGAGCAGCGCCTGGAGCGCGAGCTCGAGCACCTGGACGCGCTCGCCCAGGGCAGCGAGCGGATCGCCTCGGCGCGCTCGGCCGAGGACGTGCTCGAGAAGACGACCGATGCCGTGCGCGAGCTCTTCGGCGCACAAGGCCCCGAGGTGCGCACCCGCGGCGAAGGCGAGCTCGAGATCGTGCCCTCCAAGAACTTGCCTGCGCGCGAGCGCCGCGCGCTGGCGATCCTGTCGTGCTCGGCGCGCGGGGCGCTGGCGACGACCCAGCGCCGGGTGCGCGCGCGCGAGGCCCAGCTCGCCACGCTGCGCGCGTTGCAGCACATGGCGCGCGAGCGCGACGACACGACCGGGATGCACCTGGCGCGCGTGAGCTCCTACACGCGGCTCCTCGCGCGCGGGCTGCGCGCGGCGGGCCACCACGCACACGACCTCAGCGACGAGTTCATCGAGGACCTCGGCCTGGCCGCGCCGCTGCACGACATCGGCAAGGTGGCCGTCCCCGACGCGATCCTCTTCAAGCCCGGCAAGCTGGACGAGCGCGAGTGGGAGGTCATGCGCACCCACGCCTCGGTCGGGGCCGAGATCCTGCGCGGCGTGCAGGCCGGACAGGAGAACGCGCCGCTGCTCTTCCTGGCGCGCCAGATCGCCTGGACGCACCACGAGCGCTGGGACGGCGCCGGCTATCCGCGCGGCCTCGCGCGCGAGGCGATCCCGCTGGCCGGGCGCATCATGGCCCTGGCCGACTGCTATGACGCCCTGACCAGCGAGCGCCCCTACAAGCCGGCCTGGCCGCACGAGGAGGCCGTCGCGCACGTGCAGGCGCAGCGCGGTCTCGCCTTCGATCCGGAGCTGGTCGACGTGTTCCTGGCGCACCAGCAGGAGTTCGAGGGCCTGCGCGCCCAGCGCGCCAGCAACCCCGCCTGACCCCAGGAACCTCGGGCTCCCCGACTCCGACGTCGACTGGAGCGCCGGGCTCCAGCCCGGCCCTGGGACCGCCGGGCTCCAGCCCGGCTCTTCAAGAGCGCTTGAGCCTGCCCGGCGAGCTCTTCATGCTGCCGGGCTCGCGTGGCCGCCGACTCCCTGCCGCGCCGCGGCTGGCGGCGGACCTTCTGGGTCGTCTTCGGCTCGAACCTGATCTCGGGCGTCGGGCTGTCGAGCTTCCTGCCCTTCTTCCCGACGCTGCTCGAGGAGCTCGGGATGCAGGACGCGCACGCGCGCGCGGTCTGGTCGGGCCTCCTGTTCGGCGCGGCGCCGCTCTCGGCGGGCTTCAGCGGGCCCCTGTGGGGCTCGATCGGCGATCGCTACGGGCGCAAGCTGATGGTCGTGCGCTCGCTCCTCGGGCTGGCGCTCTTCGTCGGCCCGATGGCCTGGGCGCACTCGGCCTGGCAGCTCCTCGGCCTGCGCCTGATGCAGGGCGTCTTCTCGGGCTACATGGCGCCGAGCCTGACGCTGGTGAGCGTGTCCGCGCCGAGCGAGCGGCAGGGGCGCGTCACGGGCTGGAACCAGACGGCGAGCACCGTCGGCACGATCGCCGGGCCGGTGCTGGGCGCGGCGCTGCTCGCCGCGGGCGGAGTGGGCGCGGTCTTCGCGGTGACGTCGCTCGCTTCGGCGGTGAGCGCAGTCCTCGTGTGGTTGCTCGCGGTCGAGGACCCGAGCGCGCGCGCGAGCCCCGGGCCGTTCTCCGCCGGCGCGGTGCTGCGCGCGTCGTGGAACGACGTGCGAGCGTCGCTCGCCAACCACTCCGTGCGTCAGGCGATGGTGCTCTACGCGGGCGTGCACTTCGCGCTCGGCGCGACCAGCCCGCAGATGGAGTTCTTCGTCGAGGCCGTGTGGCGCGGCGAGCACGCGCGCGTCGAGGGCCTGACCGGGACGCTCTTCTCGTGCATCGCGATCGCGGCCATCGTGGCCACTCCCGTGTGGGGCCGGCTCGGCGATCGCGTCGGACACGCGCTCGCGCTGCGGATCGCCGGGGCGCTCTCGGCGCTCTCGCTCCTGCTGCACGCCTTCGTGCCGACCCTGTTCTGGCTCTTCACCGTGCGGCTCTGCTTCGGGCTCGCCTCGCCGGGCGCGAGCACGGCCGCCTTCGGCCTGGCCGCGACCGAGACCGAGCGCGAGCAGCGCGGGGCCGCCATGGGCGCGGTCTTCAGCGCGCGCTGCTTCGCGATCTCGGCCGGCTCGTTCCTCGGCGGCGCGCTCACCGCCGCGCTCGGCCTGCGGGGGCTCTTCGTCGTGGCCGGCGCGGTGGTCGCACTCGGGCTCGTGGTGGGGCGTGGGGGTGTGGGGAGGGGCGCGTCCGGCTGATCGCTCGGACCGTTGCCGCCGTCATTCTGGACCCATCGTGCGCAGCTCGGCGCGCAGGGCGAGATAGCGCGTGCGCGGCTCGCCGGTGAGACCGAGCGCTTCGTCACCAGTCGCGCCGGGAGCGACGAGGTTCGTGGTCTCGTCGGGATCGAGCCAGAGGTCGTAGAACGACTCCTCGACGGCTCCTCCGGGATGACGGATGCTCACGAGCTTGAAGCGTTCGTCGCGCAGCGCGCGTCCGTGCTTGTCGGGCGCGAAGGCCGCACCCGCGCGATCACATGGCTGGTTCGGGCGGAAGTTCTCGGCGTAGACCGTCCGGCGCAGGGGCGTCGTTCGGCCCCGCAGGTAGGGGACGAGCGAGATCGAGTCCTCGGCCGGCGCCCAGGCTCCGGCCAGCTCCGCCAGCGTGGCGTAGACATCGGTCGACGACACCAGCGCCGAGCAAGTCCCGCGCGCGAGGCCGGGCCCGGCGGCGATCAGCGGCACGTGCAGGCCGCCCTCGAAGAGCGAGCCCTTGCCGCTGTTGACCTCGTCCTCTTCTCGGTCTTCTCGGGCGCTGTGATCGGTGCCGTTGTCCCCGATCACGAACACGATCGGGTCGGGCTCGAGGGCGCGCAGCTCCGCGAGCAGGCGTCCGATCTCCGTGTCCAGCGCTTCCACCATGGCGCCCAGGCGGCAAGTCTGCTCGTGGCACTCCGGCCGCCCCGGGCAGAGCGCGGCCGGTGGATCGTGCAAGGGCCAGTGCGGCGCGTTGTAGGCCACGTACAGGAACCAGGGCGGTCGCATCGCCTTCGCGCGTCCGATGGCCTCGACGGTCGTGTCCGTGGTGGCGTAGGTGTTCGAGCAGCGCGAGTCCAGGACGCCGTTCGCACGCACGTCGTAGGTCTTGGTCCAGTTGTCGTAGCCGAGCCGTCCGTTCGGCCAGCAGATGCGATCGAGCTGCATTCCCTCGCGGAGGTTGAAGAGCGAGCCCGCGTAGTACCCGAAGCCGGCGTCGAGCGGATGGTTCCAGTTCTGATCGACCTGGCTCACCAGGTGCCACTTGCCCACGGCCGAGGAGTCGTAGCCGATCAACATGCGCGGCAGCGGGTCCTCGAGGTCCAGGCGCAGGCTCCCGGGTCGCTTGCCGACACCCGTGCCGATGCCCGTGCGGAAGCCGTGCCGTCCCGTGAGGAGCTGAGCGCGCGAGGCCGAGCACAGCGGGTTGGTCCAGACGCGCGTGAAGAGCAGTCCCTCGCGCGCCAGCTCGTCCAGGTTCGGCGTGCACGGCGTCTGGAGGTCGCGCGTGCGCGGGAACGCACCCAGGAGATCCACGCCGAAGTCGTCGAGCACGATCAGGACGAGGTTCGGCGGCCGGGGAGCGTCCGGGGCCTGGGCGGCCAGCGGCGCGGCGAGCGCAACTCCCGTGCACCACCGGGCAAGGCATGGGAGCCGGGAGAGATCCATCGCGGATGCCCAGTGTCCTGTCCCTGAAGTCCGAGTCATATGTCGAGCCCCGCAGCCGCGCAAGCTAGGCGCGCCGACGACGCGTGTTAATGGAAAAACACTCGGAGGAGGCGCAACGACGCTTGCGCGAGCGAGGGGGCGACATATGACTCGGAATTCGGGGACAGGACACTTTGGTCCGAGGTGCGCGGGATGGGTCAAGGCACGATCCAGGCACGAACCTGCACCCCGGATGGGGATCATGGTGTCATCTCGGCTGGCGACCACGCCCTCCCATGAGCCCGCGCACGCCCGAGCCGCCCGATTTCCCGGCCAGCCAGCTCTTCCTGCGCCGGCTCGCCTTCAGCCTGGTGCGCGACGAGGCGCGCGCCGAGGATCTGGTGCAGGACACCTGGACGGCCTGGATCGAGCACCGGCCGAGCGGGATCGCCGAGCCGCGCGCGTGGCTGGCGCGCGTGCTGCGCAACCGGGCCTTCAACGACAAGCGCAGCGAGCGCCGGAGGGCGGAGCGCGAGGAGCTCGCCGGGCGCCCGGATCCGAGCTCACCCGAGGTCGACGGCACGCTCGAGGCCCAGGCGCAGCTCATCGAGGCGCTGCGCAAGCTCGAGGAGCCCTACCGCTCGACGCTGGTCGAGCGCTACTACCACGACCTCTCGCCCACTGAGATCGCCGGGCGCTCGGGCACGCCGCTCAACACGATCAAGGCGCGCCTGCTGCGCGGTCTCACGAAGCTGCGCGAGGAGATGGACCGGCGCTACGGCGGCGATCGCAGCGCGTGGTGCCACTGGTTGACGGTGCTGGGTGCGCCGCCCGTGCCGATCGCCGTGCCTCATGGAACGGGTGGAACAGGTGGAACGGGTGGAGCAGCGCAGGGCGCGCCCCTGTTTGCCGGCATGGGTGGAGGGGGAGGGGTACCGCTCCTCGGCTGGCTCGCGCTCGCGGGCGTGGTCGCCGTGGGAGCGGTGCTGAAGTCCGGGTGGGGACGCGCGCCGCGGGTCGAGAAGCAAACGACGGACGAGCGTCAGGCCTCCGTGCCCGTGCGCGAGACGATCGAGCGCGGCGAGCCCCGGCGCGTCCCCGTGGCGACGAACGACCCCGTGCCGCGCGCGGAACGCCCCTCGTCGTCGGATCGGCCCGTGCTCCAGGCACCCTCCGTTGTTCCCGAGCCGGCGAGCGTCGTGCGCCCGGGCTCGGCCCGAAGCGAGACATTCGACTGGCCGCAGTACGGCGGCGGGGCGGACCACAACAACTACCGCGAGCGCGAGGACGAGATCCAGGCACCTGCCGTCCTCTGGTTCGTGCCTGGATGCGCGGGGCAGCCGACGCTCGCAGGCGGCGAGCTCTACACGGGCGGGCTCACCCTGGCGCGAATCGACCCGGAGACGGGCGTGCCAAGCGGGCTGTCGTTGGAGCTCCTCTCGGAAGCGCTGCAAGCGGAGCTCGATCCGGACCGGACGAACGAGTTGGAGTTCCGCGCTCTCATCGAGAAGTTGAAGACGTTCGATCCGAACGACGCAAGCGCTCACACCGTGGCCGCGGCGCCGGTAATCACTCCCAAGCTGGTCCTGGCTCGGCGAGCGAAGGACGGGGGCGTGGTCGCCTTCGTCCGCGGGAAGGACGGAGACACGATCCAGCATCTGGAGGAAGTCTGGCGCTGGGATTCTGGCTGGCCCGCTCACGACCAGAACTCGCCCTCGACCCGGGTACCGCTGAGTCTGACCGAAGACGGGCTCGTGCTCGTGGCGCTTCACGACAAGCTGATCGCCCTGGAGGCGGCCAACGGACGCGAGGTCTGGCGCTTCCCCGTCAACGGCGTCATCGAGATGGTTCCAGCCGCGTCAGGTGGGCGCGTCTTCTTCGGGACCGACCGCGGTCTGTTCGTCGCGCTCTCCGCGGACACGGGCGAGAAGCTCTGGCAGTCAGCTCCTGATGGCTTTGGCGCATCCACTCCCGTCGTCCTCGGCAACCGCGTCTTCGTCGCCGATCGGCCCGGCAGCCCGTGGCAGACTCGACCGTCCTCGGGCCGCAAGGTGCACGCCTGGGACACGCACACGGGCGAGTCCCTCTGGGTGAGCCAGCTCTCGCGCGTCCAGGATGGTGCAGGCTTCGGGCTCGTCGAGGACGGCCGCTACCTCCTGGCTTGCAATGATGCGGAGATCACGCGCTACGACGTCGCTACTGGCAAGTACAGCGAGCGCTGGATCCAGCCCGAGGAGCAGCCCTGTGGTACTCCGATGATCGCCGGCAAGAGTCTCGTGTTCGCCAGCGAGGATGGACGGCTGAGCATCCAGCCGAGCGAGGGCGAGCGTCGCCTCCGCTGGGCGTTCCAGCTTCCCGACGGAGCCATGGTGCAGGACTTCGTGCACACCGGGAAGCGCATCTACGTCGCGACCTCGATCGGGCTCTTCTGCATCGGCGACGATCCGACCGAGGCGCCGCCGGCGCACGGCTTCGTGCTCGCCTGGAACGGCAACCCGCGCGTGCCCTCGTATCTCGCCGAGGAGCTGGCGGAGAACAAGTAGACGAGGACGAGGGCCGGGGTTTCCTGCTAGGATTCGCGCCCTTTTCTCCGGTCTTCGCCCCTGCCGTCCGATCCGATCATGCGCCACTTCCTCGTCCTGGTTCTCCCGCTCTCCCTCTCCGCCTGCTTCTTCGTCGTCAAGGACGGTTCTCACGACCACATGCACGCCCACGGTGATTCTCTCGCTGCCCCGCTCGCGGCCCGCGCGAACGACGCCGGCGCACAGAAGAGCTCCGGGGCCAAGGTCACGACCGGCAAGGTCTTCCCCTACACGATCCACGAGAAGACGCTCCCGAACGGCCTGAAGGCCATCGTCGTGCCGATGCCGTCCGACGGGCTCGTCTCCTACTGGTCGGTCGTGCGCACCGGCTCGCGCGACGAGGTCGAGCCCGGCGTGACGGGCTTCGCGCACTTCTTCGAGCACATGATGTTCCGCGGCACGGAGAAGCACCCCGAGTACGACAAGATCACGAACGGCATCGGCGCCGACGCCAACGCCTTCACGAACGACGACATCACGGCCTACCACCTCTCGTTCGCGAAGCAGGACCTCGCCACGGTCGTCGAGGTCGAGGCCGACCGCTTCCAGAGCCTGAAGTACGACGAGACGCAGTTCAAGACGGAGGCCGGCGCGGTCTACGGCGAGTACAGGAAGTCCAGGACGAGCCCGTTCTCCGTGCTGTTCGAGGCGCTCCAGGACGCGGCCTTCGACGTGCACACCTACAAGCACACGACCATCGGCTTCGAGGCGGACATCCAGAAGATGCCCGAGCAGTTCGACTACTCGAAGACCTTCTTCCAGCGCTTCTACCGCCCCGAGAACGTGGTCGTGTTCGTGTGCGGCGACGTCGAGCCGAACGCGACCTTCAAGCTGCTCGAGCAGAACTACGCCGGCTGGAAGAGCGGCTACGTCGCGCCCAAGGTCCCGGCCGAGCCGGCGCAGACCGCGCAGCGCCGCATCACGGTGCCCTTCGAGGGGCAGACGCTCCCGATCCTGTGCATCGCCTTCAAGGGCGAGCGCTTCCTCCCGAAGGACAAGAGGATGCTGGCCGGCCAGCTCCTGGGCGAGCTCGCCTTCGGCGAGACCTCGCCGCTCTACAAGAAGCTCGTGCTGGACGAGCAGCGCCTCGAGACGCTCGGCGGCTCCTTCAGCCCGAGCCGCGACCCGTCGCTGTGGGCCGTGTTCGCGATGGTCAAGGACCCCGCCGACGTGCCCGCGATCGAGGGCGAGATCTGGGACGCGGTGGCGAAGCTCCAGCGCGAGCCCGTGGCCGCGACGCGCCTCGACGAGATCCGCTCGCGCGAGAAGTACGGCTTCCTGACGGGCCTCTCGACGCCCGACGGCGTCGCGAGCGCGGTCGCCTTTCCGATCGCGATCACCGGCGGCCTCGAGTGCATCGAGGAGCAGTACGCCACGCTCGACCAGGTGACGAGCGCCGACCTCCAGGCCGCGGCGAAGGCCTGGCTGCGCCCCGAGAACGCGACCGTGGCGCTCCTGCACACCGCGGACGCGCCGCCCGCGGCGGCCGTGCTGGCCGAGAGGCCCGTGCTCTTCCCCGTGCCGCAGGACCCGAACGTGGTCTTCAAGCTGTGGTTCCGCGTCGGGAGCCAGGACGACCCGACGGGCAAGGAGGGCCTGGCCTCGCTGGTCGGCGACCTGCTCAGTGAGGGCGGCACGAAGACGAAGTCCTACGACCAGATCCTGGCCGAGCTCTTCCCGCTCGCGGCCGGCTACGGCGTCGCGGTCGACAAGGAGATGACGGTCGTGACCGGCTCGGTGCACCGCGACAAGGCGGCCGAGTTCTACGCGCTCTTCTCGGATGCCGTGCTCAACCCCGGCTTCCGGCCGGAGGACTTCGAGCGCCTGCGCGACGCGGCCGTGAACGCGATCGAGAAGAGCCTGCGCTTCTCCTCGGACGAGGAGCTCGGCAAGGCCGCGCTCGTGGCGCGCGTCTTCCGCGGCACGCGCTACGCGCATCCCGGGCTTGGCACGGTGCAGTCGCTGAAGGCCCTGACGGTCGACGACGCGCGCGCCTTCTGGGAGCAGCACTACACGAAGGAGAAGGTCGTGCTCGCGCTCGGCGGCGCCTACTCGGAGGGGTTGCTCGCGCGCGTGCAGGCCGACCTCGCGCGCCTGCCCTCGGGTGAGCCGGATTCCGTCCCGGCGCCGTCCGTCGAGCCGCTGCGCGGCCGCAGCGCGCTGATCGTAGAGAAGCCCGGCCCCTCGACCGCGATCTCGTTCGGCTTCCCGATCGACGTGCGCCGCGGCTCGAAGGAGTTCTATGCGCTCTGGCTCGTCAACTCCTGGCTGGGCGAGCACCGCAACTCCTCCAGCCACCTCTACCAGGTCATCCGCGAGGCGCGCGGCCTCAACTACGGCGACTACTCCTACATCGAGGCCTTCCCGAACGGCGGCCGGCGCCAGCAGCCGCCGACCGGCGTCGGCCGGCGCGCGCAGATGTTCGAGGTCTGGGTCCGGCCCGTGCCCGAGGAGCGCGCCGTGTTCTCGACGCGCGCGGCCCTGCGTGAGGTGGAGGCGCTCGCCAAGAACGGCATGAGCCGCGAGGACTTCGAGTTCACGAAGGGCTTCCTGCAGAAGTACTGCCTGCACTTCGCCGAGGACACCGAGGCGCGCCTCGGCTACGCGGTCGACGATCGCTACTACGGCCTCGACGAGCCGCACCTCACGAAGTTCCGGCGCTTGATGAACGAGCTCACGCTCGAAGAGGTCAACGCGGCGCTCAAGAAGCACCTCAAGCCGGAGAACATTGCCTTCGCCTTCGTGACCGCGAACGGGGCCAAGCTGAAGGAAGCGCTCACCTCCGGCGCGCCGAGCCCGATCGACTACGGCGGCGTGCCGAAACCCGACTCGATCCTGTCCGAGGACAAGGAAATCGAGCGCTACCCGCTCGGCATCCCGGCCTCGAGCGTGCAGATCGTCCCCGTGACCCGCGTGTTCGAGGACGCCGCGCTCGTCGGCGCCCCGACGGGTGGGGCGTAGGGCTCGAGGCGGTCCTCGTTCCCGGAAGCCGGCTTCGCTGTCGCGCGTAGGCGGGCGATCCGTGCGGGTCACATCCGAGCGGATGCGCAAACGCTCGCGCGCTTCTTCGGTACGCTGAGCTCTCGCTTCGCGCCCGTTCGAACCCGGCGGCGCTCCGGGTGAGCGTGGCACGTCGGTTGATCGGGCGACGGCGGAAGTCTCCCATGAGTACGAAGAGCCCTGCCCTGGTCTTGGTCATTCTCGCCGGCTGCCATTCCTCTTCGGATTCCGACCCCGCGCCGGAACCGGTGTCGCTGGTGCTCAATCTCGGCGTCGCGGCCGAGAGGCTGTACGGCGCGGGCGAGCAGCGGCTCGTGGCCGTCTCCGAGGAGGGCGAGGGGCGCGACCTCGATGGCGACGGCGACACGACCGACGTCGTGCTGCACCTCCTCGGCCTCGAGCACGCAGCTCTGGCCAACACGGCCCTCGCCTTTCCGAGGCGCTTCGCGCGCGACGAAGTCCCGCCGCCCGAGTTCGGCTGCAACGACGCGCTGGCGGTGTTCCAGGTCAGCGAGGAAGAGACCGGGCGTGACCTGGACGGGAGCGGGTTCGCGGACGGGGTGGCGACCTGGGTCTTGAACTGGCGCACGGGTCTGAGCCGCATGCCCTTTGCTCACAGCGTGCTCGCGCTCGGCGGCGACATCGCCGCCTTCCTCACGGTCGACGAGGCGGGGCAGAGCGGGTTGCAGGTCTACGACGGCCGCGACGACAGCCTGACCGCCCTCCCGCTCGAGCCCTCGGCCTTGCTCGCCGTCCAGGACGGCATCGTCGCCTTCACGCGGGCCGAGGAGGGCGTTTCCGACCTGAACGCCGACGGGGATGCCACCGACTTCAACGTGCTCCACCTGCTCGACGTCGATTCGGGCCGCGTCGTGAATTCCTCCTTCGCGATCGTGCCGTTCACGCTGCGCATCCAGGACGGCTTCGCCGGCTTCAGCGTCGCGGAGCATGAGAATGGCGGCCTGGACCTGAACGGCGACGGCGACGCCGTAGACGCGGTCTTCGTCGCGGTGGAAGCGAGGAACGGCCTGACGCGCATTCCGGGGTTCACCGGGGCGCTCGTCCTGGACCTCCCGAACCCCGATGCGAACGGCTTCCTGCTCACGCTGTTCGAGCAGGACCTCGATCGCAACGGAGACGGTGACACCTCCGATCTCGTCGCGCTGTTCTACGAGCCGCGCTCCGACCGGATCGTGGACACGGCCCTGGCGGTGTCGGGCTTCCCGCCCGTCCAGGCCGGGGCCTGGATCGGAGTGCCGGTCGGGGAGCTAGACCAGGGCGAGCTGGACCTGGACGGAGACGGGCGGATCGAGTCCATCGTCCCGCACGTCTTCGACACGCGCACGGGGCGCAGCGTGAACCTGGGCTTCCGCGGTCACTGGCTCGCGGCGCTCGAGGAACAGTTGCTCGGCGTGCGCTTGGTGATCGATTTCGACGTGGTCCTCGAGGTCGAGCTCTTCGCCTGGGATCCGCGCGCCCTTGTCGTCCGCCGAACGGGCGTCGACGCGAGCAGCGTTCTCGGGAGCTCGGGCGACCGGGCCCTGGTGGTCGCGTCGGAGACAACGCAGGACCTGAACGACGACGGGGACATGCTCGATCTCGTGCTCGCGATCTACGAGGGCCGCACGGGAATGGTGCGCAGCCTGCGCGTGGCCACGAGCGTTTCCCAGGGCGGCCTCGCCCCAGGCGGAAAGGCGGCCGTTCTCGTCTCCGAGCAAGGCCAGGGGGCCGATCTCAACGGCGACGGCGACCAGGTCGATCAGGTCCTGCACCAGATCTTCCTCGATGCGCCGCTGCAGTGAGGCGGGGAGCCCTCCGCGCTCCCGGCCGAGCGGTCTCTCACGGGGTCGGCCGAGGGCCGACCCGCCGCCGACGGTTGCGGGCCCTGCGCACGTGCCCTAACTTCGCGCTCCATGTGGTGCGCGCTCTCCCTGGCTCTGCTCCTCTCGCCACCCCAGAACCACGATCATCCGGGCCAGGTCCACGTCGGGAACGGCGAGTGGGTGCCGCAGGAAAAGGCGGCCGAGCGCGGCTTCATCCGCTACCGCGACCAGTGGTTCCCGAAGAGCGTCGAGAAGGACCTGAAGAAGTGGGAGAAAGAGGACGCCAAGGAAGGGCTCGACTGGAAGCACAAATACAACACCAAGTCGAAGTACTACCGCATCGAGACCAACGTCCCGCGCTACGTGGTCGAGCTCGAGATCAAGCCGTTCCTCGACGAGCTCTTCGAGACCTACAAGCGCGTGTTCGTCGAGGACTTCGGGCTC
>Ga0137457_1000343_pt1 | contig 12330 bp, 19 predicted proteins | sample EasRivERMGT630_2_FD_102321 | JGI IMG/M metagenome (GOLD analysis project Ga0137457, IMG submission 102321) | Soil microbial communities from meander-bound floodplain in the East River, Colorado, USA - East River MetaG ERMGT630_2 | ecosystem: Environmental > Terrestrial > Soil > Floodplain ...
ATAGATGCGCCGCTCTCCTCGCCGATGCTGAAGATGGCGAAGTGGGTGGGCACGTCGGCCACGACGCCGTAGACGGAGTACTCGTTGCGCTCGTTGAACGAGCACGGCGTGAGCTCGCGCACATCGTTCGGCGCGACCGTGATGTCGATGGCATGGATGCGCACGGCCGCCACAGGCAGCGCGAGAATGCCGTAGGACTTGCCGGTGTCGGGGCCAACGCCCGTCGACGTCGAGACGTTCTTCACGTAGAGCAGATCGCCCTTGTCGGTGACCATGGCGCGCAGCGCCTGCCAGCTCTCGTTGATGAAGGCGTTGAGCTCCGACGTGGGATGGCGCGCGTTCGTCTCCGGCTGGCAGTCCGCGAGCGCTCGCACGCGGGTTCGCAGCTGCAATAGAGTTCGAGCGCGCGCCATCTCGGCTTACTTGTCCTTCTTGTGGTGAGAGCGGTGCTCTACCGACACCGCCAGCCCCGGCCCTGGCCTGTCCGACTCCCTCGCCAGACGCCGCGCCTCCTCGACCGGTGCCTCGTTGGCTTCGTGCGCCTTGCCGACGAGCGCGCCGGCCTTCACTTCGGCCACGCGCTTCGCCTTGGCCGCGTCGTCGGCGTGCGCCTTCTCGTACGTGGCGCGCTCCTCTGGCGTCATTGCCGCCACAAGAACCCGGCGGGCGTAGTCCCGCCTTCTCTCGATATCTCGAGGGTTCATGGTTCCTTTCCCTTTCCGCCAAGGATGAGCGAAAGCCCCCCTGGCTCGTCCGACTCACCGCCGGACTTGCACAGCTCGATCAGGTCGTAGAGGCCCTGTGCAGAAGGGGCCTCCGTGAAGTCGGCGTAGGCCGATTCGAAACCGGGTGGCAGCTCGGCCCCCGCGGTCTCTTCCTCCGCCTCCGGCGGCGTGTAGCTGTCGCCTTCCTCCTCGTCAGCGCCGGGCATGGGTTTCGAGCCCATGCCCAGCGCCTTACCCATGGGGCCGATCATCAGCTGCCCTCGCATTCGCAGTAGATCCAGATCTTGTCTCCGGATGCCGGCTCCGTTGCGGTGACACCGACGGCCGTGCGAAACGTCATCGTTCCGGCCGGGTTGTCCATGATGGTGGTGATGGCGCTGCCCACCGTTCCAGCCGGCGAGAAGAGCCCGTACCAAAAGCGGCACTTGCCCGCCGGTGTCGCCGGAAGGCCAGTGCAGTTGTAAACGCCGGTTGCGCCCTTGGCGACGGCCATACCGTTTGGCTCGCCGACGAGAGTCCCCGTGGCGCCAGAAGCGCCAATGGGGACTTCCGCTGTCCACTTGATAGTGCCGGTCGTTCCGATGCGACCGAGGTCGCGACCGTTGACCATGTCCGATGCGGCGGGCATGTTAAAGCCCCGTCGTCAGAAGCGGGCAACGTCCCACTTCCTTCGGGTTGTAGACGTAGAAGGCGGGGATCACGACGAGCCTGAGCTCGTACGTGTCCTCATCCGACTTGCGCAGGATGGTGTTGCCGTCCCCCGCCATCGTCTCGGGGAAGCCGGACGCCGTACGGAAGTGGATCGCGTCGGGATTGAAGGCCCAGCACGTGTCAGGTCGCACCTTGTTCGACGAAAACACCTCGATGAAGCCGGCCGCCGTCGACATCTTGATCGACGGGAAGGCGAACCGACCCGCTTGCGCCGGAGTGCCGAGGTCTCGGAACCCCTGCGCCTCGAGCGCGTTGCCGAGCGCCGACCACTGCTCATCGTGAATGAGAATCTTGGTCGGCTTACTGCCGGCGCGAGACTTCATCCGCGTGACCAGCTTGACGATACGGTCCTTCGTGCCTAGCCCGGACACCTCCGCCGCCGTCAGACGCACGCCGCCGCGCATCATTGGGTCGAGGGAGCGGTCTACGCCGTTGAGCGTGTCGGTCGGGTCGAGCAGGGGAACGTATTCGCCGAGCGTGTTGACGATGAAGTTAGGCGTGGTGGTTCCGCCGAAGTCGGCATTGCGGAAGGCGAACATGGTGCCCGTCCAGCCCGAAGGCGTGCCGGCCGTGAGAGCCACGGCGAGCGCGTCTGACGTGGCGACAGTGAACGTCCCCGCGTTGCGATTGACCGCGAAGACGTATCCGATCGAGCCAGAGCCGAGCAGAGCGTCCGTCGTCAGCGTGCCGTTGTTGGCGGACGCCTGGAGCAGCATGCCCTTCTCGATGTGGACGATGTCCTGCTTTTGGACCATCGTGCACACGCCCGTCGAGATGGTGAATCCGCCCGGCGAAACCGTGTGGCCTTCGTCGCCGAGCAGCAGCGTTTCGAAGTACGTACCGACGCCCTCGATGAGCAGATCGGTTTCCTTCGCACGGTCCTGGAAGAACGCGCCCATGCGGTTCTTCGAAAGAACCATCGCCTTGTGGCCGATGTAGACGCTCGACTTGTAGTCACCCCAGGGGATGATCCACGCGTCGCCGTTCAGGTTGCCGCCGTTCGCCGTGGCAGCTCCCGCTTGAGCAGCCGCGCGAGTCGCGGCGTGACCTTGCGGACGCTGGTCGATGAACGGAGCTACGAGGTACTTGCCGGTACCGTCGCCCTGCTCGGACGTGCCGATGATGTCGAGGAATACGTTGTCTTTGAGAAGGAGCTCGGGCACCTTCCCGTTGTCGTCGATGTATCTCTCTTTATAGAATGCCACTAGGGCTTCAATTGTTGATCCGACCATTGGAGACTCCAATGACCGTGTCGGCTATGGCTTTGCGGTGTTCTTACTTGCCGCCGAAACCAATCTTGCCTTCGCTCGCATGCTTCTGCCCAATCGAGCTCCAGTGCTTCAGAGACTCCTCGGGTGAACGCCTGCGTTCGGGCGCAGCCTCCACAGTCGCGTGACGTGACAGAATCGTGGGTGCTTTTAGGACCCGCTTCACGTCGTGCGCGCGACGGTCGGTTGCCACCTGAGTTAACGTGCCAGGGTCACGTTCCCCGGTCGGGCTAAGCCCGCCGGTGAGCTGTTTCCACTGAGCTGCCGTGAGGCGCTCGGGGTCGTACACCGCTTCGATCGCCTCTTCTTCGGAGATGCAATCCTCGGTGTCGGTAACTTCGTCGTAGGTGTAGTTCTTGAGCAGCTCGGCGTGGACCATGCGCACGAACCACGGGAGCTTCGCGGCAGTGGCCAGGCGCTCGTCGCCGCTTTCTGCCAGGCGCTCCGTGAAGTCCTCTCGCCACCTAGCCCCGCTGCGCTCGAGAGTGGCCGTGCGCTCTTGCTCGGCGGCCTTCTGGTCGCGTTCCTCGAGGCGTTTCTCGAGCTTCTGGCGCTCGGCGCGCTCGGCGTCGAGCCGACGCGTAAGGTCGGATACGGCGGGGTCTTTCGACAGGTCGCCGCGGTGCATCTTCGCCAGCTTCTCGCGCTGCCATTGGTCCGAAGACTTGCCGAAGACGAGCTCAAAAACGCGCTCCTCGTCGCCAGCGTCGAGAGCGTCCTTTGCCTCGGCGAACTTGCGCGTATTGGCCACGATCTCGCGCGCCTCGCTCTGCACTTTCTGGTGCGCGGCGATGATGTCCGACTCGCGCTTGTGGATCTCCGCCGCCTTCTTGGCGTTGGCGTTACGCCATGATGCCCACGCCCCCCCTGGGATCTTCTCCGGGTCGAGGTCGATGAGCTTCAGGGCTTCTGCGATGTTGCCTTCCCGGGCGAGTCGTCGGGCCTTTCCGAGCCCGCCCGTAAATCCTCCGCCATCTGTTCGTTCAGCTTCTGGAGACGTTGGAGAGTCTCCACGCTTACCCCCGGCAGCTTCATCACCTCGAGCGACAGCATCATCAGTCGCCACGACATTTCGCGCTGATTCACCGGCCTTTACCTTCGGTACGGCGGGCGTGGTTTCGGCTTTGGCTTGGGCTTTCGCAGCATCATGGGTCCTCTCCTTCGCTTTGCCCTTCTCGGGCAGAAACTGGCCATTCTTGCCACGTGGCTTGTCGCCAGCGGCCGGCGCGGGCGCTTCCGCGGCCGCAGCTGCTTCCTCGACGCCGAGCGCTTCAGCGGCAACCTTGCCCCACTTCTCGGCGGAGGCCTTGTCCTTGTCGGCGCGCGCCTTCGCTGCGTCTGCCGCAGCCGCTGCCGTCGCTGCTTGCGTGGTCGTCTCGTCAGCCATAGTGCAATCTCCCAATCAGCCCCCAGCGCCTGCAAACTCCGGCCATGACCAGGTCGAAGTCGGGCCGGTGGAACGACAGCAGAAACATGTAGGGGCGAAACCTCATTGGATTGGCGCTCCCGGCGGCGCGCCCATCGCGGCCACTTCCGGCGGCATGCCCCCCATCGGCGGCACCACCGGTGGCGGCGCCATGGCCTGTTGCCTCGCGGCTTGCTGCGCTGCCATCTGCTCGATGTAGCGATCGCAATCGCCCATGAACCTGATGAAGAATTGCTGATTGTAGTCGGGGCAGCCGTCCATCTCGGCGTCGGCCCACGCTCGAGCGACCTGCACGATCACGTCCGTAAGCGGCATCCACTTGATTGGCGGCCGGTACCGGAAAGCCTTCGGATCGCCCTCAGCGCCGCGCTGCTCGGATTCCTTCGTCGCGTCGAGCCAGCTCTCGATGTACTTCGAGATGAGCTGCTCCCACTTGTTCGTGGCCGAGATGGCGCTCTCGGGGTCCTTCGAGCTGTAGATCTCCGCCCGCGCCGTGGGGCCGATGATCTGCTGCGAATAGAGCTCGTCTCCCAGCGACTGCCGGTCGGCCGGCGTATTGACGACACCGCTGACGGGATAGGGCTGAATGACGTACATGTCGTCGTCGAGCATGAAGTGCGACGCTTCCAGCTCTTCCATCTGGTCGCCGCCGTGCAGCCGGACCTTGTAGCCAGGGATTTCGGCGATGAGCTCGCGCAGACACGCCATGTTCTGCCGGGACTGACCGACGGCCGTGCGGCGCTCGTAGGCTTGCCACTGCACCGAAAACCGCTCGGTGCCGAGTAGGGCCAGTTGGCGCATGCCGACGGCGGAGTTGACGCCTGGCTGCTTCTCGCCCGTTGCGGACATCTCGGACACGCCAGAAACGTCGTGGCTCGTCCCGACGAGCAGCTGCCACCATTGCACCGTCGATTGGCTGATGGCGTTCGGCGTGTTGAAGGTCGGCGACATCGCGCCCTTTTGCACCTCGATGATGGTCTTGGCGATGTTGCTCTCGAGGCCCTCTTTCTTGACCGTGCCCTCTTCGACGAAGACCATCTGATTCGAGCCGACGCGCTCCGCCTTGCTCATCCGCTCGATCGAGGCATTCGCCTCCATCGTTAGGTGATAGACGCTGTCGACAATCGAGGTCCCGTAGATGCCTTGGAGCCATTGCTCCCATACGTAGAATTCGAAGGGGAAGAAGTCGCGCGTGTATTCCTCGCCGTCGGCCAGGTCCTCGACGCCGACAGCGATGGCGTGGCGCCCCTTGGTCCGGGCAGATATCTGCAGCCGCCACGCCTCCCGCACGAGGCAGACCCGAGAGACGTCGCTGGTCCGGCCGAACACCGACGCCCACCCCGGCTCATCGGACAGGTCGGCCGAATCGATGATGCCGTCGCGGAACTTCGACGGTGATTCGTCGGCAAGCTTGAACTTGTCGGCCGGATAGACGTGGAAGAGCGAAAGGGGCTGGCCCCCCATAGCGTCGACGGGGTCTACGAGCAGCTGCCAGCCCGGCACGGCACGGATGTCGATGCGCTTATCGGTGACGTTCGCGGTGGTCTTGACGGCGCCGAGGTCGCCGACCATGGCGAAGAGCTGCGCTTTGAGGCATTCCTCCCACGCGTCGCTCGATGGGCCCTGCCGCGCGAGCATGATGCCCTCGTTGATGCGCTCGATCTTCTTCGCCTTGCGCTTCGTGGACCAATCGCCGTCATTGACCACGAACTGCGTTTTGGGCTTCTGTTTGCCGGCAATCTTCGCGTGCGCCGCGTTGACCAGCATCCGGGCGAGGTTCACCCGAAGCGAATCGAAGTCCTCGTGAATGAGCTCGTCACGCGTGAAGTACGCGGCGGGATCGAGCCCAGCGAGCGGCCGCCCTTCGTAGAGCGTGTGATTGCGGGCGATGCGGATACGTCGCGGGCTCTGCGTCTTATCGAGGCTCTGGCACGTCGCAGTGACGGCAGACGCGCAGTCTTTACCCTTGAGCTCGTGCCATAGACTCCGGTCGGCTCGGGACGCCACGAGCCATACACTACGTGGCGCTACGAGCAGCTAGAAGCTAAGTCGATTCGAGTGTTATGAGTGTTGAATATTGGCGCGCATGGAGCCACTATTCTTAGCCATGCAGGTCGAGAAAACTTGGCGGAAGTGCACGTGCGGCGCTGTCGCGACGAGCGTTAATGCGACGTTGATAGAGCGGCTTTTTGGCTTTCAGTACGCGTGGAAATGCACGTGGTGCTATAAGCGCCTGCGATCGTGGGGGCTCACCGACCAGCCTGGTCCCATGGACTCCACGCGATCCACGTCCAAGTGTGCGCCGACGCGGCACACTTAGCGCCTCACCGCATCCACCGCCCGTGCATCGTGGCCTTCCAGGCCTTCTCGCGGGCCTTCTGCGCGCGCCCCATCGACTCCTCGCGCTCCTTCAGCCTGACCATCTCCTCATACTCGGGCGTGCCCTTCTGCGGCTTGGGCGGCGGCGCGTCCTCTTCGCCCCATGCCGTCGCCGTCCGCCACCCGTATAGGTTCATGTCGCACAGGTGGTTCGGCAGGCCAGGCATCTCCTTCAGCTTATTCTCGTCGGCGAAAGGTAATTCCTCCATCTCCACGGCGCACTTCTCGTTGCCCTCACCTTCGCACATGAGCCACTCGCGGCGCTCCATCGCGCCATTCATGAGCTTGATGTACCCGAGTTTATTTACCTTCTCGGCGGGCTCTATGGGAATGCCGTGCCGGCGGCGCATCTCTTCTGCGTAGCCTTTCCCCAGCCCCCCCACGTCTCCCACGATGCGGTCGAAGCTGTAGCGCTCCCCGAGCTCGTCGGTCTTCTCGGCGCACTCGGTCGGGATCATGTCCGTCGCCTTGTCGCTCTCTAGCAGGTAGACGGTCCGACAGTGCTTCTCCCAGCCTAGGACGCCCCACGCGCAGTCGTCGACGTTTCCGAAGTCCCAGGACAGGATGTGCCTCCATGGCTTCGCTGGGTCGATCTTCGGCCTGGGAACGACCAGTCCGCGGTGGAAGGCGTGGTATACGAGCCCGCTGCCATCCTGGACCCACACGCCGTCGCGTAGCTGCGAGCGCGTCGCCGCGTCGAGCTTATTGAGCGCCTTCTCGTACTCATCGATGTCGAGGGAAGGGTTGTCCTCGAGTTTCGCTGCCACGAATGGCGCCTTCGCCGTCTTCTCGTCGACGAACCGCTCTTTCACCCACCGGTGCCCGATGCCGCCCGGGTTCGTGGCAGCGCGCATCCGGATCGGGACGTCGGACCCGGTCAATCGGCGGAGCCGAGAGAACAGGTACAGGTACCAAGAGCGCAGGAATTGCGTGAGCTCGTCGAAGCCAACGAATTGGAAGGCGGCGGACTGGTAGCGATACTTGTGCGCCTCGGTGTCGAGGTACCCGAACGTGAGCGACGAGCCGGCGGGGAACCGCCACTGGTGACGTTCCCCGTCCCAATGAGCGGTCGAGCCGGCAAGCCACTCGTGCGATCGCGCCATGATGGCATCTGGCAGCGCGAGGTCGGCGTAGGTGCGCCGAAACAGGATCGCGGCGTAGCCAGGCACGTCGATGTACTGCAGCGCGGCCATGAGCAGCGCGTCGGACTTGCCCCCTCCGGCAGCGCCGCCGTAAAGCGCCTCGTCGCACGTCAGTGATAGAAACTCTGCCTGCTTCGGGTGCGGCGTGTGCGGGCACCAGCGGCGCCGCCGGTAAAGCTTATCGTGGCCGCGGAGGACGTCGGCGGTGCGCATTCACACCCGGCAAACACCGCATGGTTTGCGCTCGTGGTCATCGTCCAGCGTCAGGCGCTCCCCGCAGACGCTACAAAACGCGTGCATCACGATTAGGCGATCTTCCCTGGGAAGGTCTCATCAATCCCGCCTTCTGCGTCGAAGATGACCCAGCACTTCTTGCAACCAGGCGGCAGCCCCTTGGGGAACGGACACCTAACGCCGCCGCTCATGCGCTCTTCTTCCCTTCCGGCGGCACGAGCAGCCCAATCGCTCGCCGCACCTTTTCGTCCCGATACGCAATCTCGCCCTCCGCGCGCAGCCGCAGCATCCGACTTTTCTCGGCGTCCTCGCGCATCAGGTCGAACCGCGCCTCGCCGTCGAGCGCCGTTTCCTTCCAAGCCTCTGCCAGCTCCTCCATCGCCGCGGCCCGTAGATGCGACTCCGTCAGGCACGCTTGCAGCGCCTCGAAGCGTCGGCGGCTGACGAGGGGCCACTTCATCATTCGCTCCAATGCGGGAGACGCACGCTCGCAACGTCGTAGAGCCGCGCAAGCGCCGTCGCGAATCGTATCATGCCTTCGCGTCCGCAAACGTGATGCCGCATGTCGCCATCGTTGATGCCGAATTCGGTGCACCCGTCCCACTTGATCCACCCCGTCACGCACGGCTGCGCCTCGTCCAGGTTCGGCGTCGAGTCCTCCGGCAGGCTCGTCCAGCCCTTCTTCGGATAGGTGATCTCGCCCGGCGGAAGGCAGACCATCGAGAACAGCTCAAAGTCAGCGTTGTAGGCGTCGTCAGCGTTGTAGGCGTCTGCGCCGGCCAGTTTGAGACGCATGGAGTAGTGGATGTCACCCCACTCGACGATGTGAACCAATGGCTTCAAAGCGCCAACCTCTCGCTGATGCCGACCCGAATGGCCTCGATGACCTGGCGCAGCTCACGCGCCACGTCGGCAAACTTGTCCACCGGCGAGGAGCGCAAGTCATTGGCATCGATGAAGACAACGCCAGTGTAATTATAGGTACACACGAATTCGTACCCGTCGCGATCTGCGCATCGCCGCAGCTCCGCCGTGAGCCCAAGCCGCGCGAGCTCGGGGCCGATGAGCTCCGTAGCGAACGCGGCCAACGACTTCGCTTCCGCCGACTCGAGCGGCGTCATTACCTTGATGTCGCTCATGCCGCTGTCTCTTTCTTGCCCTTGCAGAAGCGCCGATGGTTGCCGAGGGCCTGGCTGGTCTTGAATGACTCTTCGCATCCGTCGCACGTGGCCTGCATGTTGAGACCATCCCAATGTATCACGTGGCCCCACCCGATGCCTTTGATGTTCTCGCCTATGACCAGAGAGAACGTCGTTGGATCAAAGCGCATGCCGGCCGCTCCCATCTGGGAGCAATCGTCCAGAGACAACTCCGAGCGCGTGCCCTCGAGCAACGGGTGTTCGAATGTGAAGTCGAGCCAGACGCGTGAGAGCTTCATGGTCGCTTCCCCTTCGCTTTCTTGCGTAGCCCCTCCTTCAGCCGTCGCTCCGACTCGGCGTCCGCCGAGTCCACCAATCGCCCGCCTGGAGACTGTCTGCCTATGAACAGGAAGCCAGCTGCCGACGCCGCAACAATGCACGCGTCGTATCTCGCCTTGCCGCGCTTGATGTCGAGGCACGCGCGCACCATTTGCTCGAGCAGCTCCGGTGCCTTGGCAATAGCCTTCTCGTAGGCGAGCTCGACCGCTGCCTCGAGGACGTACTGCGGACAGCTGTTGTCCGCGTCGAGCTTGTCTAGAAACTTCCGCTCTGCATCAGTGCACGTCGCCATGGGCTGCTCCTTTCATGGTTTCACGTTCGCGGCCCGCGCGTCGTCGATGCGCTTGCCCACGCGCCGAAGCAACTTCTCGAACGTGCGCGGCTCGTTGTCGGCCTCACTCTCGGACAGGCCTAGGATGTCGCTCAAGTCGTCGAGCGCGCTGGCATTGAACCCTGGCTTATCGTCTACCGTTACAGCTGCAATTTTGATCATCATCAGTGTATCTCTCCCTTCGAATCGCCTTCTTCTTCAGCCAGCGCCGCCTTGAGACGAACGATGCGTTCCTCTTTCGACAGCTTGGCGTATTCGTCGTCGTGTTCGGTTTTCTCTGCGTCCTTCGGCCTTCGCGTAGTCGTTACGCCGCGAATGTCCATCTGCAGCTGAATAGCCTTGATGGCAGCAACGAATTGCGGGTCGTCGACGTACTCCACGCTCCCGGCGACAACGACTGCCCGCTGGTGCTCGAGCGCGCGAGACTGAATGCTCTCCAGCTCGGCCATCCTCGCATCGATGAGGTCTTCGATGGGCTTGCCGCGACGAGCCAGCACGCCCGATGCAACCATCGCGTCGTCGCCGATGGTCCGCTCGTGCAGCTTCCACTCGGCGGCGAGCTCCTTGCGTGACCTGCCGCCCTTCCACTCGCCGCGGAGCATCATCTTCAGGATGTGGTCGGTGCGCTCGGCGGGGGTCATAGCGTTCGACCGTGCAGCCAAATGAGAACGCAGCCGATACCTACGCCGATTGCGCCGCCTATCAGGTAATCCATCACAGCCCCCTTTTCTTATTCTTCGCGCGCTCGCGGTCGAGTTCGCGTCGGAGGAACTCGGCACGGTTGTGCGATATGGCGTAGATGTTCTCGAGGTGTTCTAGACCGCCACGCATGTCGCCAAGCTCGGCGTTCGTGCTGCGCTTCAGGTTCTCCAGCTCCCGGCGGAGCTTGTTGGCTTCGTCCTTCCAGTGGGCAGCCGTAAGGTGCTCCGTGTTGCTCATCAGCTCCGCCTTCAGCCGCTCGCGCTCCTTCTCGGAGACGGCGAGGGCGCGCTTGCAGACGCTAATCTCCATCGCCAGCACGTGATACGCGACACCTCCTTCGCTGCCCACGCGAGTACCGTAGTTGGCGTCGATCCCGGCTTGCCGTAAGCCGAAGCAGTTGGGGCAAGCCTGGTAGCCGTTGCCTTGCGTGCCGCAGCGCGTGCACTTCCCCGTCGCGTCCCAGTACGGCTGCGATAGCTCACTACTCGCACGGGGGGAGGGGTCCGCCTGCTTCTCTGTTCTCCACTGCGAAAGCACGCAACCATCATCGCTGTGCGGCCCGGAGTGGCCAGGCTCGCGGTCGCAGACGCGGCCTGCGTTTCTATGCCCACAGATATCCATTCGCTACCTCCTTCGCGTGACACTACGCGATTTCACTTGACTCGTCATACCCTCGTACCCCTTGGATCCCCCTGGAACTTACGCCACGGAGTCAGCTTGGCCCTGTCTCTCGGAGTCCAGACGTAGACCGGTATCCCGACCCGTTCGAGAGCTTCGAACATGTGCCGTTGGCTTTGCCGTAGACGTTCCGTCGGGCCGCCCTTGACCTCGACTCCGTAAAGCTTCCCGGTCGCCCGATTGCGCAACAGGAAGTCTGGCCATCCGTGACGCAGCACGTCGACGTCGCCACGATCGAGAGCCCGCAAGAAGAAGTCTTCCTCCGACTCCGTGAGCGTTCGCCCAAGCTTCGGCATGTCCACCGGGCGCGGAGACCGACCGTCCATTCTCTCGACCTGGCGAACCAGTTTGGCCACACGCGCCGATGCGCTCATCGACCTCTCCGCATTGGCACGGCCCTTGTCTGGTCGGGCGCTTTCCTGCCAGGCATCGGGATTCGAGCAGCAGCAATCGCCTGCCGTGCCTGCTGCACCGAGGTCACCAGGTAGTACTCGCCCTTCGCTCGCCAGAGCCTGCGAGCCCAGCGCTCCTGGTCTTCGTCCCAGTTTCCCCTTGGAAGCTTCACCTCCAGCGCCACGAACAGGCCATCGACGCAAGCGATGATGTCGGCGCTACCCTTGCCGAGTCCGGCACGAACGGCCCTGCCACTTCGGCGAGCCGTGAGCTGCGCGTTACGCATGGCCATAACGCCCGGTTCGAGCCTGAGGGCATCGAGGATGGCGGAGACGAGCTGCGTCTCGCTCAAGCGACCTCCTTCGTCGGCAATAGCTGCTCGATTGGCCGCTCACGGGTTTTCCCCGGCTTAGCAACAAGTGCCGGGAGCCCATTGCGCACACGGTGAGCGGCAATGCCTTGCAGGATGGTGACGTGGTCGCGGCCGAAGACCTTGCCGATGCGAGAGAGCGACCAGTGCCCAGTCGCGTTTAACGCCTCCCAGAGCGCATGGCGGGCATGGGAGGCCGCTGGGGTACGTTCCCTGCCCAAAAGCTCGTCTACGGTCACGTGGTGGGCCTTAGCGAGGCGTGAGCCCAGCGCCGCGATGCTTCGGACACGCCGTACGAGGTTCGCTCATCCGCACTTCCCACAGCCAAGTTTCATCCTACGCAACCTCCTTGCTCGTCGGCAACGTTGCCTCACCCGGTGGAATGTAGCGCCGTCCTTGGCCAACACCCGGGGGCGCGAGCCCTTCGCGACGGCAATGCGACCTGATGCCCTCCATGACCGTCTGGTGCGACTTGCGGCCAAACACCTTCGCG
>Ga0137457_1000344_pt1 | contig 12326 bp, 11 predicted proteins | sample EasRivERMGT630_2_FD_102321 | JGI IMG/M metagenome (GOLD analysis project Ga0137457, IMG submission 102321) | Soil microbial communities from meander-bound floodplain in the East River, Colorado, USA - East River MetaG ERMGT630_2 | ecosystem: Environmental > Terrestrial > Soil > Floodplain ...
GTCTTCACCGCCGAGGAAGGCGGCGCCCAGCACTGCCAGCGCGATTACCTGACGCTGGTCGTCGCCACCATCGGCGACTGGCTGGAGGACAAGCTCGTCAGGATCTGATTTGCGCCCTCAGCGTCGGGCACCTCAGAACGCGAAGGTAATACCGAGTTCCGGGTAGGTGTCAGAACAACTCTTGTAGACGGTCTTGTCGCAATCGAGGTAGGACTCGTACACGACCCCGGCACTCAGGTAGGTGTTGCGCCCGGCGGCGAAGTAGACACCGGCGCGGCCGCCGGCCGAATCGAGGTTTGGCAGGTTGTCGACGTAGGTGCGGCGATAGAACACACCGACGTAGGGCGACACACGCGGCACCTGGTAGAACACGTATTGCACCGACGGCGTGAGCTTGTACATGCCGGGATCGCCGCCGGTCCAGGATTCGGCGGACAGACCGATGTTGAGACCGTCCGCCAGATAATAGCTGGCGCCCACGCCGAGAACGACGTAGCTGTTATCGAAGGCATAGCCGTTGCCGGCGACCACCGCCAGATGGGTGCGCCCCCGGCTGAATACGCCGGCGACATCGGCGGCCGCGGCCGGCGCGCTGGCCGCCGTGGCGAGGGCGGCGGCGACGAGGGTGGCGCCGATCCGGGTCATCAGCGGATCGCGGCCGGAGCCACCGACGAACCGGACGCGCCCTGGATTTTCAGCGGCTGCATCGTGAACGCGAACTCATAGACGCGCTTGGCCGCCAGCTCGTCGAGTTTGAGGTTCTCCAGGATGTGGATGCCGTTCACCACCAGGAAGATCTGGTGCACCGGCAGGCTCAGATCCTTGTCGGGGTTGGGCGAGACTTCCACCGGCCAGTTGTCCGAGCCGACGAGCAGCGGATCCTGCTTCGCAATCCATTCGGCCGCGGCCACGCCCACGCCGGGGGTCGATTTCACGAAGCGCGCGTTGTCCTTGCCCCAGAGCTTGCCCCAGCCGGTGTGGATGATGACCGCGTCGCCGGGCTGCAGCTTCAGGTTTCCCTGCTTCGCGAGCGCCTGCTGCAGGTCGGCTACGGTGATCTCGTAGGTGTCGCCGAGCATCTCCACGCCTTTGAACGCCGCGACGTCGATCAGCACGCCGCGCGCGAAGAAGCTGCCCGCGTTCTGCACTCCGAGCTTGGTGAAGCCGCCGCGCGTCGCCGTTTCGCTCACCTTGAAGCAGTTGTAGAGCGAATCGCCGTGCGTCTGGTGCGCGAAGCCGTCGAACTGCGTGCCGACCTGGCCGATTTCCGAGGTCACGACCTCCTCGTTGCTGCCGCGCGTGTTCCTTCCGGTATTCATGAAGGTGCGCTTGGTGTGCAGATTGAAGATGCGCGTTCCGAAGAACGGCATGCCGGCCCCGAGCACATGGCCGAGCTCGATCACCTCGCCGGTCTTGATGAGCCGCGCGCCGCGCAGCACGGTCTCGGGATTCTTCATGTGATTGCCCGAACCGCGTTCGTCGCCCGCGCCCCACTTGGAGGGGCAACGCTGGCTTTCGGCGGGCACGTTCCAGCCTTGCGCGCCGGCGGCGAGCGGAACGGAGAGCAAGGCGACTGCGGCTGCGATGGCGATGCGGTTCATGTGTTTTCCCCTAGTTGAGAATTTCGTACAGGCGTTCGTCGTAGAGCGCGCCGGTCATCCCGGCGAGCTTGTCGCGGAACTCGCGCTGGTGCGCGGACACGCCGTTCGCGTCGAAGGCCTCGCGCGAGCGCCACATCTCGAACACCGTGAAATGGTTCGGGCGGTTGGTCTGCTGCACCACCTCGTAGCGCAGGTTGCCGCCGGCGCCGCGGCTTGCCTCGCCCAGGACCTTCAGCGCGGCAACGGCGTTTTCCCGCTGCGGCGGGATCACATCGACGTGGGTGACCGCGTAGACGGCTCCAGAATTCTGCGGAACGTCCATCGGCCCGACGGAGAGCGAATTGTGGAAGCGGTCGTCGGCCGGGGCGTTGCGCAGCGCGTTGAGCTTGTCGCGCAATTCCTTCGCGCCCGCGGCCGCCATGTGGGCGTCCCACGCAGCCTTGTCTTTCCAGGCGGCAACGACGACGAACTGGCCGGGCCGGACGACGCTCCGCACCACCACCGAGCGCATGTTTCCCGACGCGGCTCGGCTCGCGTCGCGATAGGACTTGAGCAGCGCGGCGGCTTCATCCCGGGCGGCCGGCCTCGCCTCCACGTAGGTGACCACGTAGAGCGGGGTCACGTCGGCAGGAACGGCGGGCGGTGCGGCGGCGGGCGCCTGGGCCATGGAGTGGACTGGGTAAAGACCTAGCAGGGCCGACAGCGTGAGGGCTGCCCCATTGCAGAATGTCATGTTTTCTCCCGGGTCAGTCGAGCGGCAGCCGGGTATCGTACACCCGGGATGCGAATTGTAGTCCACGCCCCGGATTAGCGGCGCAAGCCGGACAAAGCGCTTTCGCGGAACGCCGTCTAGTTCTTGCGGGTTTGTCCCCTGGAGCCTGACACAAGGCGCCTTACGCGCGACTTCCGCCGACTGCCGCGAGAAGGGATGAGCGCGAGCGCTCCCAGCACGAGCCACTCGGCAAAGCGCGCGGCGGCGCGGCGGATACGATGTTGCAGCGGCTCCTCTCCCGTCGCGCGCGAGATCATGCGATCCGCCGAGCGCAGCACGCGCCGGCTCTTCTCCAGGTCGAGCGCTTCGATCGCTTCGTCGTAGGTGAGCCAGCGGATCCTCCGCTTGTCGAGCGGCGTCGCGCGGCCGGCGTAAGCCATGAGGAAGTACACGATGGAGATCCAATCCCCTTCCTGCTTCTGCTCGACGCGTCGCAGGCGCCGGATCGGCCGTGCGCGCACGCCCGCCTCCTCGGTGACCTCGCGCAGCGCGGTGGCGGCGGCGGTCTCCCCGTCCTCGACGTGCCCCTTCGGAAAGACCCACCGGTCGCGCGTTCCGCTGGCCTCGACGAGGAGGTAGCGGGGTCCTTCGCCCGTCAGCTTGAAGACGACAGCGCCTCCGTGCGTCGAGCGGCTCAATGCGGCGGCTCCTCGACCGCGCGCTGCGCCTCGTCCCAGAGAGGCTCGAGCTTGTCCGCGAGCGAGAACGCCTTGCGCAACGCGACGCGGCGCCCGCGGATCACCTTCACCGAGAGGCCCTCCCACCCGCGCCGCTCGGCCTTGGACGCGCCGGCCATGGAGGTCTCGAGCATCACCGCCATCGAATCCGCGTCGTGGAGATCGCCGAGCACGTCGTGGAATCGCGACGCGCTCCGGTAGAGCCGCCGGACCTCCTTGCCGAGCATGCGCGAGAAGGGTTCGATCGCGTAGCGCAGGCGCTTGTTCCCGATGCGTACGCGGTGCAGGGACTCGGGTGTCGCCTCCTGCCGCGCGGCCGTCCAGCGCGCGCGCACGTCGAGCAGGCGCTCGCGCACCCGCTCGCGCGCGAACTCGTATGTGGGCTGGCCGGATGCCGCCTCCAGCTCGAGCGACTCGATACGCGCAGCGAGCTGCGCGGGTACACCCTCGAGCCGGAGGCGATCGAGCATCGCCCCCAGCGCGTGTGCCGAGCCGAGCCGCTCCGATTCGAGGCGCGCCTGGAGGCCGACCACGCTGCTTGGCGGCTCCGCGAGCCCGGCGGTCAGCTTGCGCAGCTGGACCAGGGCCACGTCGCGATCGCGCACCTCCCCGAGGGCGTCGTTCAGGTCTTCGATCCACTCGCGATGCTTGCGGAACGTCTTCTTCCGCAGGACCGGCCGGAAGAGCCGGAAGGCCTCGCGGAAGCGTTTCACCGCGACGCGCAGGTCGTGGATTCCCCTCTTCGAGTCGCCGCTGCGCGCCTCGGGAACCTTCTCCAGGAAATCCTGGAGGATCGCCCGCAAGACGTTCGATGCCGTGCGCGCGACCGGCATGCGACGCGAGAGCCCGGCGATCCGGATCGGCTTGGCCATCCGTGGGTAGGATACTTCATGGGCAGGCGCGCGGGCGTAAGGAGCGTTGAAGCTTCTCCGGTACTGCGATCCGGATCGTCACGCCCTCGCGCCGGACCTGCCGATCGACGAACGCGCGGCAACTGATGGGCCCGGCAACCCGGGTGCTAATTTCCCGGGGCCAGTTTCCAGTTGAGGGGCAGCCCTTGAGCCCGCATGAGAACGTGATCCAGGCCGTAGAAGAACGCCAGGGTCACGGCCAGCACCAGAATCCAGCGGACCATCGCTTTTCGAGCATCAAATCTCACGCGTCGCCTCCACCCGTTGGCTGCTTGCCTCGTCGACTCCGGCGGGTCCGCACCGTTGCATCGGGCCGGTCAAAGCTTGAGAGAAACATCCGTTTTCGCGGTTTCCCCCTTCTTGACCACGATCTTTTGCTGGGACTCTCCCAGTTTTTCATGCCAGATCTTGAGCGTGTAGCTTCCCGCAGGAACGTTGGTAAGGGAGAAATTACCGTCCTTGTCGGAGACGACCGTATAGGGAGTTTCGGCCACGATCCACCATCCGCCCATCCACGAATGGATGTCGCATTTCGCGCGGACCTTGCCCGATCTCCTGATCTGGTCTTTGGTCACGACCAGCTTGGCACTGGGCTGGATTTTCTTGTTGACGTTAAAGACGCCCGTGCTGATCGTGTGGAAGTTGTGTCCGATGCTGTCGCTGTTCAACACCGCCCCCGCCATGTTGGGCTTGATCAGCATGATGCGCGGAACGAATGCGCACTTCTTCTGATCGTAGGTGAATTCCTCGGGGAAATTCCAGTCCTTTCCCGACGCAATCGTCTCGATGCTGAGTACCACGTTCTGTATCCCGCCGCTTCCGCCGACGAGAAGCTCGTCCGAAGGCCGGTCGCCCCCGCATGCCTGGACGTCCTCATCGACCTTCTGCATCACCGGAGCAGGCGCGGTTCCGCTGAAGGTGACACGACCGCTGACGGTTCCGCCGTCCTTGACGCCACCGCTCACCACCGCATACTCGGCGGCGGATGCCGAACCTGCAGCAAAGACAAACAGACTACCCAGAACAAGAGTGACCCATTGCAGTGTTTTCATGTGAATTTCTCCTGGTTGTGCGGTGATGTTAACTGGTCCGGTGACATTCTGGTGACATGAGCCGGTAAATCAACCTCGGGTCCGGCCGGCCCCCAGACGTTTTCGGCGCTCGCTCCGGACCAGCGCGAACCCTGCCAGCAGGAAAGCCAGCGTGGTCCCAAGCGACGAGCCATAGACCCAGGCGTAGTTCGTATCGGGCGGCAGCAGCAACCAGAACCACGGGGTCAGGGTATGCCTGGAACCGACCTCGGCATTGTTCCCATCCCAGTTCGCAAACGACACCGGGATGAATTGTCCCTTGCGGAAGACGAGGTCCGTCGGGCCTGCGGCGGCGCCCCCGGGCGGCGCTTCCGCGGAATTGGCAGGGATCCCGCGCGGGCGCTTCATCAGCACGCGCCAGCGACCGTCCTGCCACTCGCCCTGAGCTGCAAGGTCGGTCCCGCTTGCGCGCTTCGTCAGTTTTGCGTCGGGACCCGTGGCATCGAGCAACATTGCGAGGGGCTCGACGGGGGGCTCGATTGAACCGGCGTTCCAGTACCAGATGGTGGTGGGATGGTCCGCGTCGCCGTGGCGATAGAGCGGCTTGTCGACCGGCGCCGTGGCATACGCACCCTCTTTCGGGAACTGAAGCGCAACAGCGTCGGAAAACATCTTCTCGGTCTTGTTCGGGAGTTGCGCAAGCACCGGCCCGCCGGGACGGCTCTCGGTGCGGTCGTTGACTTCCAGCAGAAACGCGATTTCACGGTCGTTGTACACCACCCGTACGGTGATCGCATCGTTGAGCGGAGTGAACAGGCGCTTCTCCTTGACGACGTTGGGCACCAGCCTGAACGTGCTGGCCGGGACTTTTTCCCACGCTGCGTCGTGGATGCCGCCCGGCAGATCGCCCGCCAGTTCCACGCCCTCGATCACGTTGCGTTCGCCGGGCCAGGTCGTGCCGGCGCGCAGCGAATAGGCGTAGTTGGCGACGTGCCAGAGATTCTCCGGAGAGATCGCGTCCTTTTCCCCCGCGTCGGCCGCTCCATGCGCTGGCATCGGTGTCCCGCGTATTCCGACGGACGCACGCGTGTAGATATTGCGGATCGTCTCGTCGCGGCGCGACTCGCTGCGCGCGGTCTGATCGCTTTCAGACGAAGCTTCGGTCATTCGCCAGCTCCAGGGCTTGGTGAGGTCGCGGGCCCAGATGCGCTGGCCCCAGTCATCCTCCAGGAACTTGCCGGAGGTGATGTTGCCGCGGCCCGCCTGCCCATGGCATTTCCTGCAGTTCTCCTCGAAGACCTTCTTGCCCAGGGCGACGGATTCCGCCGAATAGGAAATCTGGCCCTTCGTGGGCTCCTCGTCGGTGATGACCCGCAGGTTGGGCTTCAGGTAACGCCCGTCTTTGTCGAAGTCTTCGTTCTTGGCGTCCTTGGGCGCCCAGGTTCCCGAAGTATCGAACTGCTTGATCAATACAACCAAGGCGCCGATCTGCTGGTCCGTGAGCAAAGCCGACCACCCCGGCATGCTGGTGCCGGTGAGACCGGACTTGATGGTGTCGACTATATCGATATCGCGCGGCGGGAGATCCCCGCGCGAGGTCTTGTATTTCCACAGGCCTCGCGTGAAATCGCGCGGCCGGGGATCGACGAACTCCGCCGCCGGCCCGTCTCCCGCTCCCTTTTCGCCGTGACAGACGGCGCAACGCAATTGGTAGAGTTCCATGCTGCTCATCTTGGCGCGTTGCAAGGCAATCTTTTCCTTCATGCCGGTGACCGCCCTGGAGATTCCCTGGTCCCACATGCGCGGCACTTGTCCCACATCGTCGTAGAGAAAGGTGATCACGTTCCAGACTTCCTCCTCGCTCAGCATCTCGTGCCAGACCGGCATGGCCGAGTTCCAGGGCATGCCGCCCTTGGGCAACCCGGGGCCGCCCGTGGCGATGCGCCAGAAGAGGAACGATTCCTGCAGCTGGGCGATCGTGCCCACGTCCCCGAAGTCGGTAGGGAGCGGATCGAGGCCCTTGGCGAAATGGCCTTTTCCGCCCAGCAGGTCGCCATGGCAATAAAAACAATTGCGAAAATAGACCAGGCTTCCCGCGCGCACCGCCTCCTGGTAGGCCTTCCACGCACCGTCCGGATCGCCGTCGAGCTGCTTCAGCACCCGCATGCGCACCGGATTTTCCAGCGTGGCCAGATCGTAGGTTTTGTCATACACCTTCAACCCGGCGGGCGGGGCGGGGTGGACCTGACGCAACTCAAGGGGCGTATCGCGCGAGGGTTTTACCGCATCGTATACCGCATATCCCGGCAAGAGCGGTATGACGGCGAGGAGGGTCCAGCGAAGCACCGATTTGTCGTCGTCCCGCAATGTCGCGACGATCGGCGCCCTGAACTCCGTCCAGCGCCGTTCATCGCTGGAAAAGTAAAGCATCACGCCCGTGACGACGATGATCATGTAGGGGATCATCACCGACCGCGGCATGAAAGGCTGAAATGCCCAGCTGAATATCAGCCAGGCGCCGGCAAGCACGATGACCGCCTGCCAAAAAGCGGAAACCCGTATCTTCACGATCCGGTGCCGGTCTGCTTCGCCAGGAACCTGACGATCATTTCAAGTTCCGAAACGGTCATCGCGGGAAAATCCGGCATGATGGGCGGGTAGCCTTTGGCGATTTCCGCTTTCGGATCGACGATGCTGTTGCGGATCTGGTCGATCTTCAGCCGCTTGCCTACGTCGTTCAGGCTGGGCCCTATGGAAGACTCGGTCTTCAGAACGGAGTGACAGGCCGCGCATGCGAATTTCGCGATGGCCTCCTCGGGACTTTGGGCCGGCGCAGGTTTCGCCCCTGCGGCTTCATCTTTCTTCTGGGCCCCCGGCGCGGCCGTGGGCAGAGCCACCGTCACCGGATTGCCGTCTTTTTTCTGCAAATAGGCGATGATCGCGCTGACCTCCACCTCGGAGAGCTGGATGGGGGCCTGATCGACGGCAGGCATGGGGGACTCGGTGTCATTGGAGCCCTTCTTGCCGAAGTCTTTTACGACGTAGGCGCCCGGCTGCACCATGGATTCGCGCAGATAGCCCTCCGCATCCTTGGCCTTGCCCTGGTACCGGGAGTCTGAAATTCGCTCCAGCGATACTTTTGCCGCATCGTACGCAAGGAGGTCGGGCGCCCGGCCGAGCTGGTTGTGGCACAGCGTACAGGTCCCTTTCCCGCTGTATAACTTTTCACCCATGGCAACGAAGGAATCCATGGTCAATGCCCCCACGTTGACCTCTTCCTCCCCGGGCGCTTCGCCCTTCATCTGGGGAAGCACATAAGTCACGGAGGCAAAAATCAGAATCAGCGCGGCACTGAAGCCCAGAGGTTTTATCAGTTCTTTCATGCCGCACTTTCCGCTGGAACGAATTTGCCGTCTGTCGCTGGGGGGACTTGTTTGGTGTCGCTCAGATTGGCAATCCAAAAAATGAAGATCACGAAGACGAGGAACAGCAGCGTAACCGCGGTGACCATGTTCCCTACGGTTTGCAGCGGAGGAATGAAATTATCGGGAGAGTTGTCCTTCATGACCGCATACACATGCCAGTGCGTGCGCATGGAGGAGCGGATGTAGCCCATCAGCGCCATCAGCCACGTAAAGGCGACGGGGAGAGCGAACAGGGCATATTGGGAACGGTCGGAAACCTTGCCCCAGTAGACGGGTAACGGCTTTGCTCCTTTGAACATCAGAGTGTCGATCACCACGCCTGAGACGATGACAACCGCGGTCGACGCCACCTGTAGCACGCTCGAGCCCACCTTGTAGACGGTGTTGGTGAAATAGCCGTAATACACGCCGGCGAATATGACGTTGGCGCATGCCACTATGTAGATGGCGACCATCAACGCGTTGCCCCAATTCTGCCACGCGACCGTGATCACCTTGTCCGCGCGCCGATACAGCTGAAAAGACAGGAATGTGAATATGAGCATCAGGAAGACCGCGATATTCTTGGCCGGCATGATCCCCAACGGGCCCAGCACCGGATGATTGCCGCCGCCCAGCCTGGCGACTTCTCCTCCGGTGTAAATAATGTTGTGCGGCGTCACCCACACGAGAAAACCGAGCACCAGCACCACCGCGATGTACTTGATGAGCCAACGGTAACGCTCACCCCCCTCGGTGCGCGCCATGCCGGTCCACAGGTAATAATTGCCGGCCAGCAAGATCGTGCAAATGAGCACCGCCTGGATAACGAACAACCACGCCAGAATCCCCCCCATCGCCAGAATCCCCATTTGCTGGGAGTACGCATAGACTTCAGCCATCAACCAATAGCCGGCAAACGGCAGCGGCAGGAACGCGAGTATCGCGATGAAGTTGGAGGTATAGCCCATCCAGTCGTAGTGAGCCTTTTCAGCCGGCGTCTTGGCGGCGAGGAACTTGAAGGCCGCATACGCCCCCACGACCGCGCCGCCAAAGGCGATATTGGCGATAAAGCGATGCAGGTTCAACGGGTTCCACAGCGGGCCTTTCATGATTTCCCAGATACTGCCGGTCACGGCGCCGGTTGCCGGATCGATTCCGGAAGGCGCCATCATGAATGTCGACCAGGAATTTGCGACCACGAGCAGCGTGGTGCCGACGGCGTTCAGCAGCAATCCCAGGGTCAAGTGCACCCATTTTCGATTGCCGTAGCGCAGCGCGTTCCAGCCGTAGTAGTAGATGTAGAGGAGCAGGCTCTCGAGGAAAAACAGGACCGCATAGACCAGCATCTGCGACCCGAACACCCGCGTCATGTAGGTCATGAAGTCCGGATAGAGCAGGAACAGGCACAGTGCCAGAGTGCCGCCGAACAGCGCCGTGATGGCATAGGCGGTAAGGCTGACCTTCATGAACTCGTGGGCCATGTCGTCGTAACGATCGTCGTCGGTCTTGAACCCGATGAGCTCGATGAACAGCACGAAGATCGGAACCGCCAGCACCAGGGCACCGAAAAACAGATGCATCTGCGCGACAATCCACACCACGCCGCGGCTGCTCGTGCCGATGCTCGGATAGTCCGAGCGCTTCGGTTTGGGCGCCGGTGACAACGCGCTGGACTCGTTCTTGACTCCGTCGCCGCCAACCGAAGTGGTCTGCTGTTCCGCTCCCTGGCCGTGATGCCCCGCGCCGCCGGAATAAATCAGCAGCCACCAGAAGAAGATCAGCGCGGCGAACAGAGTGACGAAAAAAAGCTTGCTGCCCCAATTCGACTTGTTCCGCGCATTGGCTGGCGTCATTTGCCTGATTTCCGTTTTCTGCTTGCAATCGCGCCCCGCTTCGGGATCGCGACGACCTTTCCCGGATGCGCGGCAAATCCCGGCCCGGCTATCCCGCTCACTTGCTCCAGGAACTCGCACATTTCCGTGAGGTCCTGAAAATAGACCTCCTCCCGTCCCTGAATGTGCTGGATATGCCCCCGCCATTTTGGAACCTCGCCGGCGGGGCGTTCGAGCCAGATTCGGGCGACGAACGACTGGGTGATCGGCGATCTAACCATTGAGATCAACTCTATAGAGCCCGCGCTAGGCGTATCGTGGTTACCTTTAGAACATGCCGCGGTGACAATCTGGTAACACACGCGCCGCGTGCGATGCGCAACGGCGGCGGCCTGCACAGCCGGCGCCGCCGTTACGGGCGGGCTTCCGGGTCGATCGGAACTTCCTCGGTCCTGCGTCGCTTGCGCCGTCGCGCCCCGGATCAGGAAGGAGCCGGCGCAGCCAAAGCCCCCGCATTCTGCTGCGCCAGTATTTGCCGGTACAGACGTTGCGTCTCGGGCATGGGCTCGACGCCGAATTCGCGGGCGAGCACGGCGTGGCAGTGGCGGAATTGAGCGATCGCTCCGTCCGGGCGCCCGAGACGCACCAGATACTGCATCAAGGCGAGGTGGAAGTTTTCGCGGCACGGATCGTGGACCAGGCCTCTGTGACACACCTGGACGGCTTCCGCGTACTCGCCGCGCTCGGCATGGCACTCCGCTTTGCGGGTCAGCATCTCCATGTAAATTTCGCCGAGGCGCTCGCGTTCCTCGGCACACCAGTCGGCAAATACGTCTTGCTCGAAGTAGTCGCCCCGGTACAGGAATTGCGCCTCGTCGTAACAGCGCAGCGCCTCGTCGCCGCGCCCCTTGCTTTGCAGCGTGCGAGCTTCGGCCACCAGCTTTTCGAAGTTCTCCGCGTCCACCCAAACCGCATCGCGCCTGAGCAGGTAGGCATCTCCGACGGTCCGCACCGCATCTTCTGCGGCGCCGGCGGCGCGCAATTGAGTGCGCAGGTAGTACATCGTCACTTTGAGCCGGCCCCAGCCGCGTTCCTCATCGACATCGGGCCACAGGCAATCCAGGATACGTTCGCGGTGCACGGGGCGATCCAGCTGGGTCACCAGGAATTTCAACAAGGTCACCGCCTGCCTGCGCTTCCATTTTTCGACCGCGATCCCGCGTCCGTCGGCCGCCAGACCGAATTTACCCAGCGCGAAAATCTGCAACGCTCCGCGCTGTGGAACTTGCACATGCCGTTCCTCTTTTTCTCGCAGGAACACCACCGCAACGATGGCGCCGCTCGGCGGTCCCTGCGTCTGCCCCGGCATCACGAGCGATGAATATCCGACGGTCACCCAATCGCCGTTCTTGCGCCGCACGCGGCAGCTGGGCGCGCCGCACGGGTGGCAGCCGCGAAAACACCGGAAGAACTCGCAGTTGGGCATGCACAGGGGTTCGCCGCCGGGCAGCACCGAATGAAGAACTTCCGAACAGCGCCGGCCGATCACTTCGTCCGGCGCATAACCGAGAAGCTGCTCCGCAACGCGGTTCCATGCCGCCACCTGGTGCCGATCGTCGATGGCGAAGGCGGCGTCCGAGGAGAGCTCGACCCACTGCGAGACGCTGGTCCTGTCCGTCTCGAAGGTAGAACTGCCCGTCTCCTGTACCGGCTTTCCAGACATGGAATCGAACATCGGCGCTCTCCGTTCGTGATTGCTTCAGAAGAACAGGTGCAACTCGGCAAAGTACAGGTTGGAGTTGAATCCGGGGTTCTGGGGTATGCCCCGGCTATCGCGGTAACCAAGGCGAACCTGGGTAAACTGGTTCAGGAAGGGTTCCCACACCAGGCTGTAGCGCGTGCGGGCATTTTCGAAAATGTTGCGGTCGGGGTCGTGATACTCATAGGACAACTTGAGGTTATTGCCCCTGGTGAGCAGGAAATTGAACTCCAGGATCCCGACAGGCTGCTTGACCGTGGAGTCGTCGATGACAACCGCTTCGGCCAGAACGCCCACGCGCCCGAACTGCGCGCCGCCATTGACTCCGTAAATAAC
>Ga0137457_1000345_pt1 | contig 12308 bp, 18 predicted proteins | sample EasRivERMGT630_2_FD_102321 | JGI IMG/M metagenome (GOLD analysis project Ga0137457, IMG submission 102321) | Soil microbial communities from meander-bound floodplain in the East River, Colorado, USA - East River MetaG ERMGT630_2 | ecosystem: Environmental > Terrestrial > Soil > Floodplain ...
AGCCGTCGTCCTCGGCGTCTACGCGCTCGCAGCGCTGGCGTCGCTCCTGCTTACGTGCGGCTGCGCCGTCCGCGTCGGCGATGCGGCGTGCCGCGAATACGTCCGCGCACTCGAGGTGAGGCTAACCGAGTGCGAGCTCTCGCCCGACGCCTGGTACCACGAGCAGCTGCGCAAGGTCTACGCGCAGTGCGACGGCGGCAAGCTCGGCGTCGTCGCGTTCGACTCCGACAAGGCAGACGAATGCGTGGCCAGGGCGCGCGAGATGTCGTGCGAGCGGCTTTCGCGTGGCTGGCCGGCGTGCGTCGGCATGGTGCAGCTGTGAGCCACTACTACGACGAGCAGTACTCGATCTACAACGAGACGAACCGCGTGGCGCGCGTTGAGCATAAGTGCGACGCGTGCGGCGAGCCGATCCGGGTGGGCGACAAGTACGCCCGCGTGTTCATCTGCCACGAGTCCAGCAAAGAGAATCTCAAGCGGTGCGCTCGATGCCAAAAGATCCACGCCCACTTGCGAAACCTCGGGGAGGACATGTGGCCCGACGAGAGGCTCAGTTGCGGCGAGGAGTACGAGGCTCATTGGGGCGAGAAACCACCCGAAGACATCGCTGCGCTCGCGTTCGCATTGCCGGGAGAAACGAAGCTGTGAATCCAATGAACAAGTCTTACGACCGCGCGCGTCAATTACTCGACCAGCTCGGCACTCATGTTTCGCGGCCGAAACACCAGCCCGAGGCGCCGCCGCAAAACGGCACTTGCTCCAAGTGCAGTGCCTGCATCGTATGGGCCACGGCGCCGAGCGGGACACGCGTCCACCTAGATTATCACCCCGATGGCGACCTCGTGCTCGTCGCCGGCAATGCCGTCGCCTTCGGGCCGGCACGCGCGGGGCTACGTCGATTCGTTTTGCACTTCGCGGCGTGCCGGACCGCTACGGAGAAAAAGCCATGAGGCGGCGTCGATTCGAATCCAACACGATGCCGTCCGAGGAGTCGACGCGGCAATCAGAGAGCAACCGCCGGCGATGGGCCGCCATAGATCTCGGCGGCGAGGCGTTCCGAACGGGCGGCAACCCGGCCGAAGAATATCCCGTCGAGTCCATGGAGAGAGCCGTGGATCTATACGAGCAAGCCAAGGCGCTCTGGCTAGAGGAGGGCGACAGAGCGTACGAGGCGCGATGTTGCCAATACGCAATCGACGCGGTCAAGCTCGCCATTGCGGCGAAGCGCGCCGACGAGGCCATAAGGGCCGCCACGGGGACGGGCCGATGAAGCTTTTGCTTGTAGACCTTTCGAGCTTGTTCCGGCCCATCTGGGAGATGTCTGGCCAGGAAGCCGACCAGGATCACGCCTCACGCGCGACCGTCGGCGCGATTCACACGATGGCGCACGGCTACGACGGAGTGGCCATCTGCTGCGATAGCCCGAAGAGCTGGCGAAAGGAGTTTGCGCCGACCTACAAGGCCAACCGCCCGGCGAGCGACGAGCCGATGCTGCACCAGCTCCGCCTCGCGCAAGAGCAGCTGCGCAGGGACGGGTTCCCGGTGTGGCAGGCCGATGGCTTCGAGGCGGACGACGTGATCGCGAGCGCCGTGGAGAAGCTGTTCCACGCGCTCGATCGCAACGCCGATTGCACGATCAGCGAAACGGAGATTGTGATCGCGTCCTCCGACAAGGACCTTTTCCAGCTCGTGTGCAGCAACGTCAAGATGAAGCCGATCCGCGGTGGCGAGCTGTACGACTCGGCCGGCGTGAAGGCGAAGCTGGGCGTGTCCCCGGAGCAAGTCAGGGACTGGCTCTGTCTTGTTGGCGATTCATCGGACAACGTGGCTGGCGTGAAGGGCATCGGCCCGAAGCGCGCAACGGAGCTACTCCAGACACACGGCTCACTCGCCAATCTCTACAGCAAACTCGGCGAAAGCTGCGCGGTGCTTAACCTCACGCCGTCGATGTTCACGAACCTGAAAGAGGGGCTGCAAAGCGCGGAGCTCGCGCGCAAGCTCATCACGCTTCGGGCCGACGTGGTGTTGCCGTTTGAGGAGATCTTCAAGCCGCGCGTGCCGCAAAACATCGACGCCGAATTCGAACAGGAGGACGACGACATGGCTGAAGTAATCGACAACGAGAGCGGGGAAGTGAAGACCGAAGAGAAACCGTCTGTGCCGCCGCCGCCGCAGCAGGACGACAAGAAAGACGACGCTATGACCGACGCGGCGCCGGCCCCGACGGCGCTCATCGTAGCGCCAGCCGAGTGGACCAAGGGCTTAGAGCCGCGGTCGTACGGAGAGGCGGCCATGGCGGCGCGGCACATGTACGCAAGCAGGCTGTTCAGCAAGTACGGTACGCCGCAGGCGGTTCTAGCGGTGATCCTTGCCGGCCGCGAGCTCGGCATCGGAGTGATGGCTTCCCTGCGCGGGTTTCACATCATCGACGGGAAACCTTCTATGTCGGCCAGCTTGATGGCGGCGCTGGTTCTCCGCAGCGGCAAGGCGAAGCAATTCGAGATCATCGAGCGGACGAATGCGCGCGCGACGATTCGGGTGTGGCGCGTCGGAGAAGACAAGCCGCAAGACGTGTCCTACTCGGTTGAAGACGCGAAGCTCGCTGGCCTCGTGAAGCCCGGCGGCGGCTGGGTCAAGAGCCCGGCGGACATGTGTGTCGCGCGCTGCAAGGCCATTGGTGCGCGCCTGAAGTGGGACGACGTGGTCGGCGGCATGTACACGCCCGAGGAGCTTGGGCGCGAAGACCTGGAGGTTGCGGCCTGATGCCAGCCACGTACGGCCACACCCGCTCGCCCGGCACTGGCGTCATCCGCCGCGCAACGAAGAACAGGGCCGGCTGGCAGGCACTCGGGCCGCAGAAGGGCGGAAAGAAGGGGCCGTACTTGGGGCACTTCGATACGTACGCGCAGGCGGAGCGCGCGATCCTGTTTTTCATCGAAAGGGCGAAGGTGGCGTGATGGGCAGAGTACGCGCAGCGCACACGGGCCGAATCGATCGCTCGCGGTGGATTCCGGGTTGGATCGCGTACGCCCCCGGGGTCAAGAACGCGCGAGGCGTGAAGCTTGGCCACTTCGACATGTATCAGCAGGCGGAGCGGGCTATCGCGGCGCACATCGCTGGGAAGAAGGTGGCGTGATGGCGACCATGTGGCGCCGGCTCCTCTGTCGGCTCGGTTTCCACGCGCGGGGCAGCTTTATCAGGTGGGGAGAAAGCTACCCGTACTCTGAGACGGCCGACGCGCTGTTCAAGTGCGCGTATTGCCCCCACGTGGAGTGGCACCGCATCCCCGACCCCTAGGCTCGCCCCATACCCTGAGGGGCCCACGCACGGCGCCTTACGAGCTGCGGCGGCGGTGGCGGCGGAGGCACGCCAACGACGTCCCCATACGCCGTACCCATGCCGTGGGCAATGCCCGACGTGTCCCCCAAACTGGTGACGAAGCCGAAGGCTGTCCCCGTGCCGTGGCTCGACCCGAGGAGCGCATTCACGTCGCCGATACCGAATATCTGCCCGGCCGCCGTGCCGGTACCGTCGGCCGTACCCTCGACCGTGCCAGCCCCACCGAGCTCTGCCGTGGCCGTTCCCTGGCCGGCCGCCGTGCCCGCGACGTCCCCAGAGCCGGTGACCGCCCCCGTGGCCGTGCCCGTCCCGTCGGCCTGGCCGGATATGGCCCCCACGCCCTCCACCGCGCCCGTGGCCGTGCCTGTGCCGGCTGCAGTGCCGGATATCGGCGCCACCGCGGCGAGCGAGGCAGATGCCGTCCCAGTGCCCGCGGCGGTGCCTGAGACGGCACCGTCCCCGGTGACAGATCCGAACGCGGCCCCTTGGCCGTGCGTCGAGCCGAGTAGCGCGTTGACGTCACCTACGCCGTAGATCTCCCCCGCCGCTGTGCCCACGCCGTCCGCGGTGCCAGCCACGTCTCCGACGGAGCCGCTGCCCGACGTGGTCGGATCGCGTAGCCTGACGTCGTTCGGCGCTGGCTCCCCCGGGTAGAGGAAGACGTCCACCATGGGTCACACCGCGACGAGCGTGTTGACCGTCGTGCCCGCGACGTCGGGACTGCCGACGAGGTACGCAACGATGTAGAAAAACCCGGCGTTGCTACCGATCGAGAACGTGAAGGCGCCAGCACCGTCGGAGATGGTTTGCGCGAGCTCCGTGTCGGTCGATGTCTCGAATAGATGAACGACGCAGTTGCCGAGCGGAGCCCCGGCGCTGTCCCGCGTCACGCCGGGGATCGAGAACGTGCCGTAGAACTTCGGCGACCGAAAGGCCCGCACGCGCAGCCCCGGCTTACCGCGAAAGCCACCCTGGCCGCAGAGCGACGGGAAGTTACCTCTCGGCCATTGCGCGGGCATTCTTAATTGTCCGCGATCAGCTCGAATTGGTGACAGAGAATCGAGTTGGCGTTGTTGAGTGACCACGTCGCGAAGAGGTCCAATGTTTGCGCTGCCGACGAGTCGAAACCGGTGCCGACGACCGGCGCCGCGTTCGGGAGCATGTGCTGACCGGCCCCGCCGGCCGTAGGCAGTGCGGAACCGATGACGCTTTCGCTCGACCATATGCCCTGGTGCATGATGTTCGCGGTCGTAGTCGCGCCGATCGCACGGCACGTGAGCTCCCATTGCAGCATCCAAGGGACGTTGGTCTTTGCGACAATGTTGAGGGCCATGGCCCCGCCGTTGGCCACGATGACGCCGCCGAGCCGAACGTCGAGCGTGAGCGTGCCTGGGGCCGTGACGATGTTGGAGACGCGGCCGCACGCCTTCAGCGTGAGTCGTCGCCCGACGTAGAAGAAGTTCGCCGGTAGCGCACACTTCGCCGACGCATGAAGAATCGACGTCGGCGTGGTGCTGGCCGTAAGCGCCGCGCCATCTACCGCCGACCAGATTAGGGTTTCTCGCCAGCTTTGGAAGCTCATGTGGTCAGTCCTGTGTGGCGACGAGCGCGCCGGCCGCCGCGGTTGGGGTGATAAGGTTTGCGATCAGGAGGGGAGCGTTCAGGGCCCCCGAGTGGATGATGTCGCCGTCGTCGTCGCCGAAACTGAAGTGCGTGGCGGTCTCGGTGCCACCGGTGCACATCGGCCACGACATGACCGACGTGTTGGCGATCTGCGTTGGCGACGAGCCGGACAGAGTGATGGCGCTGGTCGACCTGGCGATCGTCGTGCGCGCATAACCAGGATAGGCGCATTCGCTCGTTGATTGCGTCCCAGCGTCTCCAGGGTCGGCGGTGTGAAGCGCAACCTTGATGGTGCCTGCCACCGCCGATGGCAGAACGCCCGCGGCATCGCCTAGGCCAGTGATGGCGACATTCTGGTAGATGTGCGCCAGAATCGCAGCTTCGTACGTGTTGCTGATGGTCATGTCTTTTCGTCCTCTCCCTCGTCGGGAGCGAGCGCGATCGTGTGCCCCTCTTCGACGTGCGTCTCGTCCCGCGCGGCGTCGTCGGCGGCGCGCGCGACTTGGGTCATGTCGAGTAGCGGGGCCGCCTTCGGAAACTCCGTCGGCTCCTCGCCGGTGTCGTCCGTGCCGAAGTTGATGCGCTGTCCGTCGGCCGCGGCGCGCACGGCGCGGATCGCAGAGCAGATCTCCGACCGCGTGATCTCCCCGTCTTTCGGCCCGCCCCTGCCGTCAAACCCCGCATTCTGCTCGAACACGCGCCCCGAGAAGCCGGGGTCGTCTCGACGGCCAACGACGTAGCTATCGGCCCTGCCGATGGCCGCGGGGAAGAAGACGGCAAGGTAGCAATCCTCGAGGTTGTCGATTCGGTCGGCGTACGTGGAGAAGTAGCGCCGCACGTACCCGAGCTGCATCACGAACGACATCGCCTCGAGGCCCTCTGTCGATGTCCCGAGAGCCCGCGCCGTCTGCGGCATGAACTGGATCAATCCCATCGCCCCGCTGTACGGCGCGCCGCGGCGCTTGGCGTCTGCCTCTGCCCAGTGGTTACGCTGAGACGGGGAGAACGAGCCCCCCGTTTCGAACGAGACGACGCACGCGAGCCAGTCAGGATCGATACCGATAGCGTCAGCGCACGCGAAGAACGAGTGAAGCTCTTCGGACGTGAGCCTCGAGATGCCGCGCACCTTGAGAATGGATCGCATCAATCAGCCCCCGCGTCGGCGATGCGCTTTGACGGTAGCCACGCCCGTATCCGGTTGGTGCAATCGCCCATCGTGGTCTCGGGCGGGCATAGAATCTCGATGACGTCGAGTGCCGCTCGAATGGCCGTATCAGGCGATGGCCTGCCGCCGCCGCACGAGATGCCGAAGGCGATCCAGAGCGCCACGGCGATGGCCAGCTTGAGGCGCTTCACTCAGGCCCCCGATCACCCCAGATGTTCGGGGCAGTGGCCGCACCAGCCTTCCCCTTCGCTCGCCGAATCGCGCCGATGACGTCGAGCGGGAGAATGGAGAGGAGCGCCCTCACCCACGGATTGGCAGCGGCGCCGAGCGCATGCAGAGCAACGGTCAGCGCCGTAATGGCCGCCAGCAACTCAACGACTTGCTCACTCGTCACGGGTAACCTCTTTCTGCTCGAACGTCTCGCCGTTCATTACCTCGAGACGCTTCGCCTTCTCGATGGCCTTCTCTCTGATGCCAAGGATTGCGCAGATGTCTTTCAGCAAGTCGATAATCATCACCTGCTGCGTCTCGATCACACTCAGTCGTCTTTCGAATTCGGAATTCATGGCTTTACAACCCCGCTCTTTGCAAGTTGCGCAATGAGCAAGGCGCTGTCGGCCCGCTCCCTGATGTGTGCGAGTTCTTTCTTGTCCTCTCTCTGCTGCTCCTGAAGTTGCTCAATGTCCTTTGCGTACACGCGCAGATCCGAGCGCAGCTCGTCCGCCTTGTGCTCGATCGCGGCGACGTACCCGCGTACCTGCCAAGAGACCGTGGCCGTCGTGCAGACCACCGTGGCCACGGCAGTACCTAGCGCCCACACGACGCGCAGTCGCTTTTCGCGCAGCGCCTTCGCGAGCAGGTCCCCTATGTCGCTTACATCGCCCATGCTTCCCTTTACGTCGTACTGTCCACGATGAGCCCGAGCCCAGCGAGCGCGGTCAGAAGGTTCGCCAGGGCCGCATTGCCGGCCGTGGCGCCCTCGACGGTTGGCGGTGCGCCGCCAGGCAGAAAGGTCACGACGTGCGTGGTCCCGTCGGTGAGCTTGACCGTGAGAGCGCCGCCGTTGGCTGAGTCGCCGAACAGAATCGGGCCATCCCCGGGCGATGGCACTTGCGCTGCGTCGGCCGTCTTGATCTGCACCAAAAGCGTTTGCGATATCGTTCCCTCTGTCGCCATCGTCGTCTCCTTATGCAGAACCACGGTCGAGTTGGTCGAGCCGCGTCGTCATCGTCACTTTGACGCCAAGAATCATGAAACCGACGACCGCGTTGGCCCCGCTCTCGGAAACGAAGTCGACGACCCATCGGCTGGAATTGCTCACGGATAGCCCGATGCCGGACATCGTGATCGTGTGGATCGCGTTGTACGCGCCGACCGTGGCCGAGCCGTCGACCGCATCGCTTGACGTGATGGTCGTGTCCGACGCGATGACGTACCTACGCAGTCGGAATAGAGGCATCACGCCTGGCAAGGCGACGTTACCGCCGCCTATCACGGTGAGCTCGATGGTGTCGACGGTGACGCCATCCGGCAGGTCGAGGTCGTAGATTGCCGAGTCACCAGCCGTCGTGCCACACGTGACGCGGCCAGACGTGTCGATTGACCACAGCGACGGCGTCATGAACGCCGGAAGGTGCCGGCAAACGCGCGTAAGCTGGGCCTCGTAAAGGCCGGTATAGACATTCTCCCAGCCAGTGTTTCCGGTGCCGGATACCTTGGCGTAAAGCACTTGCGACGTGGCGCCGTCGGTGCGATCGAAGAAGTCGCCGACGATGCCAGTTACAGCTGCCTCCGGTGTCGAAGTGCCGGTGAGCATTCTTCGGCCACTGCCAAGCGTGGCCACGTTCGACCAGCCGGAACTTCCTGAGCCAGACGTTTTGGTGTAGAGGGACGTAGATTGGCCGCCGTCGTCGCGTAAAAACAGATCGCCAACCTCTCCGATAAAGTTGCCCTCTGGCGTGTCGCTTCCTTCGACGATCTTTCTGCCGCCAGAGAGCGATACAACGGTTGCCCACCCTGTGTTACCGGTTCCAGTTATCTTCTGGAACAAGGCCGGCGTTCCGTAGTCTAAGCAGAGCGAGCCAGGGGGGGCCGTGACGACGGCCTCGGGCGAGCCGTTGTTCGGGATCACCTTGACGGTGCCGAGAGACGCCGCCCATTCGAGGTAACCGAGGACGCCTGTGATGTTGCGAAAATCCTGAACGTCGAGCCCGGCACTGCGCGCCCTCAGGTCGTTCGCGATGGCAACTTTAGCGACCGAATCGCCTAGCTCTAGATAGTTGGCAAACGGGCCAGTAGAGTTCCACTTGGCCAGGCTTCGCGTCGCACCGGCGGGAGTGATCACGCTCAGCGACTCGTCCGGCGCCAAGGTCGCGCCGTTCGCCAAATCCGTGCGCTCACCCAACTGCGCGTTCGCGTGCGCGCCGTGCTCCCAATAGTTTACGTATGGCTCTCCCTCGTGCTCCCAGATCACAAGCCTAGACTCGCCGGCTGTACCAGTTGCCTCGATGTCGAGGTGATCAATCAGCCGCAAATCGTCGTACCAATGCACGCTACGGCAAACCAACATCAGATGAGAACAGTTGACGATCTTGATCTTGGCTTCACCCGGACTCATCGAGCCGTTGTGGCTCACGTTGAAGTCCTCGATCGTGAGGTAAACGGGGCTGTTACCTCCGTCGATCTCGATAAAGTTGCCGGCGACGCCGCTCGTTAGTGGGTTGCACTGAAAGTATCCGCCTCGAATCGAGATGCCCGATCCGGTGCCTCCTGTGGCGCGTAGCAGGCGCGCGCACCCTTCCGCGCCAAAGTTGTTGATCTGAACGTCGCTGTCAGCAGTGAGCAGCACGCAATCTGTGACCGTCGCAAAAAAGCAATTGCGGACTAAGAGGTTTCGCGAGATGGTCTGAATACCCGTAGGCACGCTGTTGATCGTGCAGTTGGAGATCTCGATGTGCGAGCTCTGCGCGGTCTGAATGTCGATGCCGACGAATTCGACATCCTGGATCATGCACTTATCGATCTTGCTCTGGTCGTTCTGGACTGGGTCGCCGGAGAAGACGATGCCGCGCTCGAACCCTGGCTGAATGATCGTATCTTCGCCGGAGATTCCGCCAATCCACAGGTTCTCGAGAGACAGCTTCGTGTTGTACGGGCTGTTTGGAATCTCAGTGTAGATATCGATCGCCGCGCTCGGAGGATTCGCCAGCTTGCCAATCAGGCGCAGGTTTTCGATGTGCGTGCCCCAGCACCTTTGCAGTCGGAGCAATGGATCAGAGGTCGTGCCGTTCCAGCGGATCGCGCCCGTGCCGCCGACGGCCGTTCCCGCACCCGCACCTGACAATACGCCGCTGAACCTCGTTAGCTCGATCGTGGAGTTGACCACGCTCGTCTCGTTCGGCGCTTGGATGTAGCCAGGCCGCATGCGCGTCGAGATGCCGAGAGACGCGAATACGGCCGCCCACGCCGCCGCGTCGTTCGACGAATTGTCCGCCTTGACGCCGTACCATCTCGGGTCGATTACGTTTTCGCGGATCCGCTTGAATCTCTCCCCGCCAGCCCCAACAAGGACGACCCCGTCATCGTCTGCAGTGGTCGTGTCCGAGGAGTCGTACGCGAACATCCCGCCGCCGCCGTCGTCAACCGTCTCTCTGCTCCTAACGAGCAAAACGGACGGAGGCGACGAGCCGAACGCGCCCGCCGCGCGAACGGCCGCATAGGTATTGACGGAGGTTGAGACGGTGCCGCCGCCACCTCCGCCTCCGCCCCCCCCTCCCGTCGTCGGCGTGACGATGTCGAGAATGTATTCGTTTTCGTCTATATCAAATAGCGAGATGCTGTAAGAGCCATCTTCGATGTCCGGCATGAACGACGGCCCGTCGCTCGTCGTCGACGACAGCACCGACGCCGATGTGCCAGGCTTGGATAGCACCCACCGCCACGTCGCGGAGTCGACCCCGGCGGGCGAAAGCTGACAGAGAATGCCAACCTCGATGGTGACGGGGGCCGGGTGAGGATCACCGGCGGCGTTCAACAGGCCGGCCCCGTTCGGCTGATAGAGTTGAATCCCGGCCATCAGACTCCAAGCCTCGCTTGCTGCCTATTTCTGAGCCTCGAAAGCTCCGACGACCCGAGCCGCCCTCGTATCTCGAAAAGCTCTTGGAATTCGACATTGGCCGGGTGAACGGCGCCGCCGTTGAGCGTTCCAACCGAAAGGGCGCCCCCGGAGCCGGCCCCGACGTCGCCAGACGCAACGGCCGCGCCGTTCACCAGTATGACGCCATTGTCGTCGTCAAGTACGAGCTCTACCCTGGCCCATACACCATTGGCTATCGCGGCGGGGTGCACGAGATTTGTTCCAGCGCCTAGAATGGTGCGAGGAGTTGAGTCGACTATTAAAAATGGCGTCACGCCTCGTGACCACGGCGTGTCATGGTTCGACGCGGCGGACTGTAGAGTCACCATCTTCATCGACATAAATACACGGCTCGGCTGGTCCGTCGTAAACGCCAACGTCAGAAGCCAGTCGTCCACCCCGTCGAATCGCAGTGTGGGCAAGCCGTTGACGCCGTTTGCGACATAAAGAGGGCGCATGTCGTTATTGGCTTGCGATGCCGTGCGCGTCCCGTCTGTCCATGCGCTGACGACGGAGCCGACCAACGTCACGCCGCTTTCGCCGACGAGAAAGTATTCCAAGCCGTACCCAGACGCGAACTTGCGCGGATCGCCGCGCTCGCGCGACGTGCGCATCGACCCCCTTGGCCGGCCAAGATAGAAGTTCATCCGTTTAGGCTCAGTCGCTGCGCTGCGCTTTTCGAGTAGATTGTGATGCGAAGGATTGTCGCGGCGACGGTGCTCTTGACCACGATGCCCTGCACGAGGTTGTTGGCGTCGATGAGCCCCGGCCGCTCGACCTTGCGCTCGCCAGCGAAGAGGCGCGGTGTGATGTTGGCCTGCGTTCCGCTGGCGCTGGTAACGGCCTGGTCGACCGTCTCTGTCGGCTCCGCTCCGCCTGTCCCCCTCGACGTCGACCAGCGGTAGAAGACGTCGTCATCACCGGTTAGGTCGACGATGCACGCGCCGGAGTTGATGAAGGCAGCGAGCGCCGCGTAGTTCCCTGCCGTGATGTCAATGTGGACGCTGGTCGACGTGACGGGGATGGCGAAGCACCGCCCCGTGACAGGGCCAATCGGCACGAACAACTCTTCAACTATCGAATTCATTGCTCTATTCCTCCAATCATTGCGTCCGTGTCTGTGGCCAATCGCGTGCTCGCGTTGGAAACCCGCGGCGGCGGGCGCGGCCCTTGACTCTGCACGGCCGCGGTGTCGCTCATGGCCGCTTGGTACTTCACGGCAAACGCCGTGGAGAACGTGCGCTCGCCAGCACCGTCCAAGTCGAGAAGCGAATCCAGGATGAGCCGCTGCCGGATCGGGACGTCGATGCCGCGCTCATCGAGCTTGCGCAGCTTCTCGAGCGTCCTCACGCGTACGTGCTGGATCAGCGCCGGATGCACGTAGGCGATGGCGGCAATCTGGTCGTGCGTGACCGACCCCTTGGGTATGTCGGCAATGACGGCGAGCGGCTGCGTCACCGCCGTGTGCAGCATCGCAAACTGGTGAATGTCGGCGCGACTCGGGTAGGTCTTCGTCGACATCGGCGTGAAGCTCTCATGCTGGACGAGCCCCCCCGGCATCTTCGCGGTGAGGAACTCGACGGCCTTCGTCGTCGCTACGACCGCGGCGCCAACGGCGTGCGGGTCGGCATCGAACGAGCTGCCGAAGACGTTGCCAGCGTTATCGCGTATGCGCTGGCCGTAGTTCTCGCCGGCCGCGAGTATCTCCCGCGCGCGCTCTTTGTAGGCGAGCTCCGGCGTCTTGTGCTTGCCCTGGAAGAGCTCGAGCGCCGTCGGTGTTGGGGCGCTCTTGGCCGCCGCAGCGACTGCTGTCACCTTGGCCCCGGCGCCTTCGATGCCGGCGAAGAGCTTGCCGAGCGAGCCGTCGATAGAGACGCCCGCCTTCTCGGCTATCCGCTCGATCATCGCCATCCGGCGGACCATCAGGCCCGGGTTCTTCAGCGTGGCGCCGACGGCGCCGATGGCCGCGCCGATGGGCCCCCCGAGCACGCCGCCGATGGCCGCGCCGGTCCCAGGGCGGCCGACGGCCGCGCCGATGATTCCACC
>Ga0137457_1000346_pt1 | contig 12305 bp, 9 predicted proteins | sample EasRivERMGT630_2_FD_102321 | JGI IMG/M metagenome (GOLD analysis project Ga0137457, IMG submission 102321) | Soil microbial communities from meander-bound floodplain in the East River, Colorado, USA - East River MetaG ERMGT630_2 | ecosystem: Environmental > Terrestrial > Soil > Floodplain ...
CACGATCGGCAAGGCGAACACCCTGCTCGGGCCCGGCGACACGCTCTACGTGATCGCGGTCACGCCGGCCGACTCTGCGGTGGCCTGCGGCCTCAACGGCAACTGCATCGATCCCGACAGCACGGGTGCCGAGTACGGCGACCTCGGCTACCCCGAGCGCGGGGGCCCGATCGTCTACGTCGGAAACACCGCCAACCCGACGCTGGTCACTGTGCTTGATATTCGGCTCGCGAGCGACTTCGTTGTTGTCCGGGGCTTCCGCTCGAAGGATGGGGTCCTCCTTCAAGATGCGTCCGACAACCTCATCAAGAACAGCGTGATCGACTCGATCTTCGCCAACGGGCGGATCGACATCTTCAACGCGCAGGACTGCCGGCTGTCCGATTCTCGGCTCCACACGACCACCAACAACAACGCGCAGATCTACTTCCGGACCGCGGTCAACTACAGCCCGCCGCACTGCACGCGCGACACGCTGGCCCGCAACGTGATCGTCGGACTCTCGCAGCTCGCGGTCGACGAGTGGGGCTTCTTCCTGCGGGACTTCACCAACAACTGTCTAATCGAGCGCAACGACGTCACCTTCACGGTGGCGGATGCGGTTGGTGGGGGTAACAACCCGGGCTGCTTCTTCCTCGAGGAGAGCTTTAGTTGCACTTTTCGCGACAACCATTGGCGCATGCGCACTCAAGGCACGATGGGGGGCGGGGTGGACCCGCGCAACGCAATCCGCTCCGGTGCGCGCTTCCACGTCTTCGAGCGCGACACCTTCGACGTCAACGCCGACACGACCACGTCGGTCGACATGGAGTTCAATCTCGCCCAGAGCTCGTGCACCGGCCCGCCGTCCGTCGACGGTTGCGAGGACCATCATTGGGACCAACACTATCCGGACCACAACCGGAACCAGACCAACTCGAACACCTTCCGCGACTGCGTCTTCAACGTCGGATCGAACTCGGTGCTGCGAACCCAGTCCACCCTCACCACCTGCCTCTTCGAGCGGTGCGTCTTCAACTCCATGAATACCGCCGCGTTCCGGATCGAGGCGGGGATCAACAGCTCGACGTTCCGTCACTGCACCTTCCACTCGCAGAGCTACGCCGGTTTCGAGTTCTTCGCCGGCGGGGCGACCGGCGTCTCGCCGCTCGACCGCTGCATCTTCTCGACCGGCGCCGTCGCCACCAACCGCGCCGGCCTGATCTGGCGCGGCGGACTATTGCCGGCGAACTTCGTCTTCACCGGCAGCGCCTACTGGGCGGCTCACGGGCTGACGTCGATCGCGGTCCGAACGATCCAGGGGACGAACTTCTCGCTCGCGCAGTGGTGCGCGGCGGGCTGGGACTGCTCCGGGCAGTTCGGGGATCCGGCCTACCGGAACGCCGGCTTCTCCACCTTCGACCCACGGTTGAAGCTCGCGAGCTCGGCGCGATTCCTCGTCGGGACTGACCGCTACGCCGGCGCGCTGGCCCCGCAGACGACCTGGGCCATCGCCAGCGGCGGCAGCGATGCCAACCTCGGCACCACGACCAACCCGCTCCGCACCATCGGCTTCGCCAACCCCTACCTGCTCGCCGGCGACACGCTGAAGGTCGCCTCGCTCACCGCGGCCGACACCTCGAGCCTGACCGCGAACGTGATCCAGCCGGCGAGGAGTGGGGAGGCGTGGGCCCAGGGTACCGGGCGGATCACTTACCTCGGCGTCCCGGGCGCTCCACAGGGGGTCCCGGTGCCCTACGTCAACCTGAACCAGCTCCCCCAGCTCGGCCACGTCACGGTGAAGGGGTTCCGGGTGAAGAACGAGACCCGGCTGACCCCGGCGAACTCCGGCGTGGCTCCGCGCTATGTCGAGCAGTGCGTGCTCGAGAACATGATCTTGAACGCGACGGTCGACCTGGTGGGGGCGCGCAACTGCCGGATCTCCGACTCGCAGATGAGCCTCACCCCGGTCAACCGGCCGGCGATCCGGATCTGCGGTGGGCCGCTCAACCGCTGCGCGGCGGCCTGGACCGACTCGGCGAGCTTCGACACGCTCGCCCGCAACGCGATCAACCTCGGCACCATTACGCCGCAGGCGCAGGGGCTGCTGCTCGACGACTGGGCGCGCTACTGCCTGATCGATCGGAACGCCTGGACCTCGAGCAACGACGCGCAGGGGCAGACCGTAGGCCCTAACGGCGAGGTGTGGGCGCTGCGCACCAGCCACCACAACACGTTCCGCGACAACAAGCGCACCATCGAGTTCGCGAGCGCGCCGCCCGACGGCAAGGCCTGGTTCCCCCAGAACCTCGCCGGCGGCTCCCACGGCCTCTCGTTCGTCCGCGACACTGCGCTCGTCGGTCTGGCGAGCACGGCGCTGACGAACGACAGGGTGCGGTTCATGTTCTCGCACGACCGCGATGCGCCGGCTCTCATCGGCTCGGCGCGCAATAACTCATGGGAGGCCTGCGTCTACCGCTTCAAGTTCGGTACGCCGACGTTCGCCGGCTGGGCGCGCGACTGTTCGATCCGCAACTCGATCTTCGCCAACGACTCCGGCCCGGCGTTGGTGGTCCGGGGCCTGCGCGGGACGACGGTCGAGTGGAACACCTTCTTCTCACAGGGGGCCCAGTCGCTCGCCGACAGCGCGGCGATTGCCGGACTCTTCGGGTCGACCGAGAACAACCGGGTGAAGGGCAACGTCTACATGACGGCTGAGCCCAACAACGGCCTGGACCGCCCCGGCGTGGCCGCGTGGTACGATCAAGTAGGCGTGTGCGTCAAGGGCACGGCCTGCGTGGACACAAACCTATACTGGGCCACGGACGGAACCCTGCGACGGGCGGTGCAGGCGATCCGAAACGATCCAGACACGCTCTATCGGGTGGGGCCGTGGGAGCGCTGGTGCTTCTCCTACCTCAACGACTGCGGCTCCAACTTCGGCGACCCGAAGATCCGCAACCCGGTCGCCGTCTCCTTTGATCCCCGGATCGAGAACGGGAGCAACGCGGCCGGCTTCGGCAAGTGGCCGTGCCAGCCCGACTCGGTCGCCGCGGGCCGCTGCTTCGACGGCTCCTACCCGCGCCCCGAGTCCTTCTACGTCGGCGCGGTCGCTCCGCGCGACACGACGCCACCGGCGGCGCCGACGAACGTCCTCTGCGAGAACGGCCTGGTCGGCGGCTTCGAGGTGCCGGTACGCATCTCATGGACCAACCCTGGAGACGACGGCAACAACGGCACGCCGAGCTTCTGGGTGATGGTGTACGGGGACGAAGGCGCCCCGGCGAGCACGTTCATCCCGTGCGAGTCCCCCCTCCCGATCACCCAACTCGCCGGCGCCACGGAGCTTGTAGAGACGCTTCCGCTGCTCTACTTCTGCGCCCCCGACGCCGAACGCTGGCGCCTGCGGATCACCGACGACGCCGGCAATCACTCGTACTCGGATGAGCTCGTATGTCCATGAACCACCCTGTAACGAAAGGAGTATGCCTTGACACGAGTCGGTCGGTTGCTATTCGCGTTGATATTGCTCGGTGGCTGCCGTTCCTTGAACGGTCCCGAGCGCGTCGAGCAGATGGTCGTGCAGCAGCAGCCTCAGATGATGGGCGAGCCCGAGCGGCGGACGCCCGATCTGACGGGGCTCGAGGCTTGGTTCAACCCGTACGAGATCCAAGTCGACATCGCGTTCGAGAACTCCGGGGGGTTGGAGTTCTTCGACGACTACGACCCGGACCCGCGCGGCTGGTACTTCGAGGGATTCGTGACCGTTAACGAGCTCGGCCGCTACGGGTGCCTCTTCGCGTCGGTGTCGGCGGACTCGGTGCGGGTGGTCCGGTTCAATCCGTGGCTGATCTATCACGCGCCGCTGGAGCTCGAAAAGACGCACGCGCGGTTCTTCATCCGCCGCGAGTGGCTGGAGAGCCCGGAGATGCCACCAGCCTTCGTCGACGTCAACCTCGGGTGGGCTGGGACGGGTGGAGGGCCAGTCGAGCCGACGCTCTTGACCGCCGCGCGCCGCTATCCGGGCCGGGGGCAGAGAGACGCGGAGACCACCGACCGCGGGCCGGTCGCACACCGTAACGAGTAGGGAGCCAAGGGAGGGGGCGTCAGGGACGATGCAGCAGACGATCAGGGCGGGGGAGTTGAGGAAGGTGATCGGGGGCAGCCTGCAGGCGCACCGCGCGCTCGAGGAGGCGGTGCTCTTCCTCCTCGAGCGCGCCGGGGTGCCGGCGACCCCGATCTACACCGGGCCGAAGATCGTCCCGTACCGCGGCGGCGGGCTCGGGTGGGGGAAGAACCCGCAGCGGGGGATGGCCGACATCCTGGCCTGCATCCCGCCCCACGGGCGTCTAGCGCTACTCGAGCTGAAGACCGGCCGGGCGGGGCGCAAGCGTCATCAGGTCGAGACCCGGGTGCGCTACGAGTCCGCCGGTGCACTGTGCCTGCTGGTGCGCTCGGTGGCCGACCTGGAGCCCATCATCGGGCGGGTGGGCTGATGTCAGACCGACCGCCGTCGTTCCAGTTCTACCCCCGGGACTTCATGGCCGACCCGGCGGTTCAAGCGATGTCTCACGTCGGGCTGGCCGGCTACATCCGACTCCTCTGCCGAGCGTGGGACCGCGACCAGCCCGGGGTGGTCCCGGACAACGACGACGAGCTGGCGGTCCTATCCGGACTCGGAGACCTCTGGAGTGAGCACCGCGCCGAGATCGTCCGAGCCTTCGATAGGGTGGCTATAGCGTCGCCATGGGGTACCCATTCGCTGGTGCAGAAACGGATGGTAGAAACGCGGGCAGCTCAGATGGTGCGCTACGAACAGTACCAAAAGGCGGGCGCTGCGGGAGCGGCTAAGCGTTGGCGTCGTAAGGGAAAGAATAGGGAGCCTATAGCGACCCCATGGCGACCCCATGGCGAGCCTATACCTACTGCCTCTGCCTTTGCCTCTGAATCTAGAACCAGTCTTTCATCAAACGCCGAGCCGAGACTTGAGCGTATGAGAGAGCCGAGCGCCGACCCACCCGGCTCGGCCGATTCGCTATCGCTCACGGGGACCGGCTCGGGACCACCCGCACCGATCGGCACCGTGCTCGGCGACGTGATGGCGAAGATCCAGCGGGCGAAGCAGGCGGCGAACGGTGAGGTCCACGACCCCGAGCCCGAACTCACCCCGGAGCAGGTCCGCCACGAGCTCGATGCCGGCAAGCCGTTGAGCGACGAAGCGATGGAGGCCGAACGACAGCGGCAGCTCGCGATCATCGCCGCCGAGCGTGTGGCGGGCCGGCTGTGAACTTCGAGCGCATCGCCAAGCGGTTCCGTCCCGGGTTCCAACGTCAAGCCGAACACCAGTTTCCGGGCGTCGAAGTCGCCGCCGTCATGGCCGAGGTCTACGAGTTCGCCCAACGCACCGGGAAGGTGCGCGACCTGAACGCCGTCGCGTACTCGTGGTGCAAGCAGCGTGCGGGTTCAGCGACGACCACGCCGCCCACGAACGGCGCCAACCGGGGCCGCGACCGCGAGGACTACGCCGTCTTCCTCGCCGGGCTCTTCGCCGCCGTCGGCCGCGGCGAGCTCCGCCCCGACGAGGTCGCCGATCGCTTTGAGCTTGCCGCCCGCGACCGCTTCGCCAGCATCAACCCACGGATCGCCGAACGGCTCCGCGAGGTTGGCCCGACGTGGTAGCCGTAGGTGTTAGCGAAAAAACGGGCTTGCGCCAAGTCGTGGTGATGCCGCACGGTGGACGGTGGCTTCAGGGCGGGCGCGCAGGGGCGCGCAGTCCGGGGTGGGGTGGACCAGCGGCGCTCGAGCGCCGGGAGGGTGCGGGGATGAAGCTGCAGCACGATCGTAACGCTCTCGAGCTGTACCGCCGCGCGGGGTGGACGCACCTCTTCGCGGCGTTCGCGTTCGCGCTGTTGGTCTTCGCGTTGAGCGCGCTCGCAACGAGCCCCGCCAGCGCCGCGACGTGGACCTGGAAGCAGGTTTACTGGGACACGACCACGTCGCGCATCGGCCTGCCGCAGATCCACATCGGCGACGAGGCTGACACGAACCGCACTAAGCTCGTCGACACGTCCGACTGGGACTGGGGCGCCTTCGAGACGCAGGTGAGCGCGAAGGGCGTCCCGGTCTGGTTCATCGCGAAAGGGATCGTCTCGGTTGCCGATTCGATCTATTACATCCCGGAGCAGGGAGCCGCGGGCATGGTCGGCGCCCACGCCAACCGCCTCGGGATCACGGTCTCGATCTACAACTCCGCAGCCACACTCGGCGGTGCCTCCGTGAACGGGGTCTATTTCGGCTATCTCCAAGTCGACTTCGACGCGCGCACCGCGGAGAATATCTACGGCGCGAAGGACTTTCGTCTGCTCGTGTTCGGTGATCAGGCCGGAACCACGCCGAGCCTCAGCGGCGTCGAGTGCTGGATCCGCTACCCGAAGAAGACCTCGCCGTAGCATGCGCAAGCGGCGGCGGGGCGAGCGGGGGCCGGACAGGCACCCGCGGAAGCTGACCGAGGCAATGATTGCGGCGCGCCGGGAGAACGCACGCAAGCCGCGGCCGAGTCGCGCAACCTCCTCCACTCGCCTGTCGCCGCAAGAGAAGGCCAGCCTCCTGGCGCTCAAGGAGGCGGTGCGCCTGCGCGGGTTCCACATGGTCGCCGAAGTCATGCTGAGCGACGTCGAGCGCTATCACGCGCAGCGCTTCGGCCTGGTGCAGGACAAGCCGGGGCGCCGCGTGTCGCGCGCCGAGTTCGAGCGCGCGGCCGAGTTCCTCGCCAACCGCTGCGGCTGGAGCGAGCGCACCACGCACGAGCTCGAGCTGTCGCACCTGAGTCCGATCACGATCGGGCGACCGGGATTCGAGCGGCCGAGCGAGGTGGTGACGCCTACCAACGGCCACGCCGCGAACGGGCACGACGGAGAGCACGCAACGCACTGACCACGAGGGTCGCGGGCACAACGGATGCCCGAGCAGTAACCCGCGCCTCGAGCGCGGGCCGCCACGGGGGCGGGGTGTTCTGGGCGGTGGTCGTGGCAGTCTCGACAGTGACAGGCGCGGCGGGCGTGGAGCCGGGATCGGGATCCGGCACCGCGCCCGCGCGCGCGCCCCGGGTGATCGCGCCGAACTCCTACGCCCAGGAGCGATGCGTGTTCTCCGAGGCCCCCACCGTCGCCTGGTCGTCGCGGGTGCGCTTCGGGAAGACCACCGGCGCCGTCATCAACGCGCTCGCCGCCGCCTCGATCCCCGGCGTGCCGGTCGCGATCACCCGCCTCGAGCGCAAGTCGATGGACGAGTCGACGCTCGTCACGCTGCGCCGGATGGTCGGCGACGAGCTGTGGTCGGCGGGATGGAAGGAAAGCAAGTCAACGCTCTTCCTGCCGAAGGTGCGATGCCCGGACGGCGTCGTGCGTCAGTCACGGATCACGGCGTTCGGATGGCTCGATCCTGGGCGCGCGCTGTCGACTGAGTACGCGCGGATCATCATCGACCAGGCAGAGCAGGTCGATCGCGAGCACTTCGACATCGCCCAGACGCGGTTGAACTTCTCCGATCCGTGGACCGAGTCCGAGTTCATCCGCCTTGGACTCGTCGCCCGCCAGCTCGTGGTGATCTTCAACCCCGACGACCCGGAGCACTGGGCGAACCTCGAGTTCGAGTTCGAGGAGAAGGGGATGAGGGTCGAGCGCGATGCCGACGGCAACGCGACCGTCGAGGTGCTGCTCTCGCACGAGGACGACAACGCCGAGAACCTGCAGGCCGACTACCGCCGGCGCATGAAGACCTTCGAGGGCACCATCGTCCACGACCGGCTGGTCGCGGGGCACTGGACCCGTGCGACGGGGCTGGTCTACGGCAAGGCGTTCGAGGCGCGGAAGCACGTCATCGACCCGGCGGGACCGGAGTCGCGCGAGCTCGGCCTCGGGCCCGAGGTGCTGGCGAAGTGGAACGGCTACCCGCCCCCCGACTGGCCACGGCTTCGCGGCTTCGACTTCGGGGTCAACCACCCCTTCACCGTCGCCTGGTACGCGGAGCATGACGGCGTGCTGCACGTCTACCGCGAGGGCTACCACACCGGGCGCTCGGGCTCTGAGTGGGCGCGCTGGATCCTCGAGCGTGAGGCGGAGGAGTTGCGGGCACTGCGGTTCGGGATTGACGACGAGGATGAAGCGCGCGCCTACGGGCCGCTGGTCAACGGCGAGCTGCGGGTCGAGGAGTCGTGGTCGGACCACGACCTCGAGTGGCGCAAGGAACTCGACGCCGGCGGGGTGTGGACACAGCCGGCGATCAAGGACATCGACGCCGGGATCATGCGCATGATCGCGACCCTACGGGAGCGGCGGATCGTCTACTGGCGGAACATGCTGGTGGAGGAGGATCCCTACCTCGCGCGCGAGAAGCTGCCGACCTCGGTGCTGCGCGAGTACGGCCGATACAAGTACCCGAAGCGGAAGTCCGGCGTCTCCGAGGTCAGCGACCACCGCACCAACCTACCCGTCGACAAGGACAATCACGGGCTGGACCGCGATCGTTACGTGGTCGCCTCGCACTGGGGCCGGGTCGAGGTCGGAGTGTGGGGAGTGGCGTCGTGAAGGAGCTTGGTGAGGCCCTGGCCCTGATCGTCCCGTTCACGCTCGCGGTCGGCGTGGTGATTGCGGTCGTGACGTGCTTCATCGTCATGCTGATCGACTTCGCGAGCCGCGACGAGACGCGGCCCGATCCGGGCGACGAGGACGAGCGCACGTGACCATGCTCGAGATGCTCCAAGGCTGCGCCTGGGTCGCGCTGCTCTCCCTCTTCTACCTCGCCGGGCGGATGTCGATGGCTAACCGCGATGGCGTGCGCATCGCCGAGGCCGAGCTGCGACGGAAACACGGACGCCTGCTGCGCGACACGGCGGCCGCGATCCGCGAGAAGGACGAGCACGGGCGGGCGGCGGCGATCACGCTCGAAGCGGTGGCGGTGACGCTCGAGGAAGGCGCATGAGCGAGGCGGTGCTCCGCGTGCTCGACCGCATCGAGGCGGCGAAGTCCTGGCCCGACTGGCCACTGCGAGGGCGCGCGGGTCGCGGCGTCCCGGACTGGGCCGAGCACTTCATCCACTGGGCGTTTCAGTTCACCGGGCGCCAGCTCGGGCACGTCGACGCCTTCATGGAAGTGCCGATCGTCAACTCGTGCGTGAACGACCTGATCGACGACATCTCGGCGATCCCGCTCCGCGTCTACCGCGGGCGCGAGGAGATGCGGGTCGAGGTCGAGCCGCTCGGCCGGCTGGTCGAGGGCGGCGGCAACCTCGCCGATCTGCTGCGCGCGGCCAACGGCCTCGACACCGGGCGGCAGATCCGGGGTGCTGCGGTCGGCTCGCTGGCGCTGACGGGCAACGCCTACTGGCACATGCTGCGGTTCTCCCCCGAGGCCCCGCCGGTCGAGCTGCGCAACCTGCCCGGGCAACTGACGCGGCCGGTGCCGGGGCCGAACCGCACCATCGCCGGCTTCGAGTACGACCGCGGCGGCCAGGGGCTCTACGAACCGCTCGCCGCCGACGCCGTGCTGCACTTCCGGCGCTTCAACCCGAAGGACGAGCCGATCGGCATCTCGCGGCTCGAGGCGGTGCGGCAGTCCTACGAGGCGCAATATTACGCGCTGCTCTGGGTGCGCGACTTCTTCAAGAAGGGTGGCGTGCTATCGGGCGTGTGGCGGCCGCAGACCGAGCAGGGCCAGTCGGCGCGGATCAAGGACAAGCGGGCCGTGATCGCCGAGATGGTGAAGAACTACTACGGCGTCGACAAGGCCTGGCAGCCGGTGATCATCGAAGGGCTCGAGTTCGTGCAGGTCGGCATGAAGCTCTCCGAGATGGAGATCGACCGGCAACTGGTGATGATCGAAGCGCAGATCATCCGCGCGCTCGGAATGCCGCCGGTCCAGGTCGGCACCAAGGAAGGCGGCGGGCTGTCGGACGCCGGCGCCAAGGTCGATCTGACGAACTACTGGACGCGGACCGTCCCGGCCTACACCACGCTCATCGACGACGTGATCAACGAGAAGCTCGCACCTGCCTTCGGGGCGCAGTTCTACGTCGAGCACGACCTGCGGAGCGTGCTGCCGATCCAGCGCGAGCGGTTGGCGCAGGCGCAGACGCACCAGGCGTTGACCGGCAGCCGTCAGCTCGAGACCGTGAACCAAGCGCTGCGCGCGATGGGTCTGCCGCCCTCGGGCGATCCCGAGGACGACATCCTGCACAACGACAAGCCGGTGCCGGGGTTCGATGAGGACGGCTTCCCGCTCGAGCCGAAGGGCGGCGAGGAGGAGCCGGCGCCGAAGCCCAAGGCGAAGGAGAAGCTCGCCGAGGACCCGCGCCTCGAACTGCGGCGTCGCGAGCAGTTCCGCCTCGGCAAGTTCCGCGAGGCCTTCCTCCGCTTCCACCGCGAGCGCTTCGACGAGCAGCGGGCCGCGGTGCTTGGGCGGCTGGACGAAATGTTCGCCCCGATCGCCACGCTCTCGGAGCGGAAGCGGCGCGTTCATCTTGACGCGATCGACTGGGAGATGCTCTTCACGCCATCGGAGGAGGACGAAGCTCAGGCGCAGCGGATGTTCGAGCAGCTCCTGAAGCAGCGGGGGCTCGACGCGCTGAAGGACGTCGCCGCGGCCGCCGGTGTCGCGCTCGAGGTCGAGATCGACGTGACGCAGGGCCGGTGGGCCGAGTACGTGCACCAGCAGGTCGATCGGGCGATCCGGGTGCCGGATCAGACGACGCGAAAGCTGCTGCGTGAGGCCCTGGCCGAGACGTTGGCCGAGGGCGGGACGCTGGCGGAGCTCCGCGCCGCGGTCGACCAGGTGTTCGACATGCGCCGCGGCAACGCGCTGACCATCGCGCGCACCGAGACGCTGTCGGCCTACAACTTCGCCGCGCTCGAGGCCTGGCGCGAGTCGGGCGTGGTCGCGCGGTCGATGTGGCTGACCTCGCGCTCAGGGGTCGGCGGGCGCCACAGCGAGGACCCTGAGGGCCGCTACGCCGCGAGCGACGGCGGCCAGGGGCTCGACGGCCAGGTGCGGGTGCTGGGCGACCCGTTCGACGTCGGCGGGATCTCGCTCATGTACCCGGGCGACCCCTCGGCGCCGCCGGCGGAGACCTGCAACTGCTTCCTGCCGTCGACGCGCGTCTCAGGCGCCTTCGTGGCGGGCGTGAAGTCCCGCTATTACGGGCCGGCCCGGGAGATAGTCCTTCAGTCGGGGGCCCGGCTTTCCCTCACGCCCAATCACCCCGTGCTGACCCCGGAGGGAATGGTCCCCGCGGGCGCGCTGCGCAAGGGCGACCACTTGGTCTGCGATCGCCGCGTGGTCGATCCCTTCACGCGAGCGCACGCTCACGATCAGCAGACACCAACCACGATCGAGGATGTATTCGAGGCGCTCCGGGTAGGCTTTGTTCCGGTCGCCGTTCATCTGCGACCCAACGACCTCCACGGCGACGCGCGACACGTCGTCGGCGAGGTCGACGTTGTAGGGCCCGACGGCGCGTTGCGGAGTCATGGGCAGACCCCGGGCCTCCGTAGCAGCAGCGATCTCCCGTTCGTGGAGGAAGCGGCTCAACTGCTTTCGTTGCCGTGTGACCGCGCGTCGCACGCGAACCTCGAAAGCGTCGCGCGATCCGCGGCGCGCCGCCCACGCGGCGCCAACACGCGCCTCGACTGCGGCGCGACCGTGCTCCTTGAGGCCTCGCCACTCGATCCGATGCTGATCACCTATCGACCGGATCTCGACGCCGCGCTTGCGGAAATGGCGGGTGAGCGTGAGGCGCACGATTCCCGTCTCGTCGCTCAGGTGCTTTACCGACTCGCCAGCGCGGTAGCGCTCGATCAGGTGGTCGAGGTTCGGGATTTCGATTGGGTGGGGCATGTCTATGACCTCCAGTCGACGACTGGCCTGATGATAGCCGGTGGGGCGATCGCGTCCAACTGTGTCGGCGCGCTGGTCCCCGAGGAGGCCGACCAGGCCGAACTGCGCGAGCGGATCGGGGCGCTGCACCACGGCGCGCCGTCGTTGAACGGGCACGCTCCGAAGAACCGGATTGCCGAGTTCTTCAACGGCGGCCGGCCGGCGCCGACCCACGATCAACCCGCACCGCGAAAGGCTGCGCCAAAGGCTGCGCCGGACCCGGCCTTGGCGGTGCGTGCCGAATGGCGCCCCCGGCCGGCACCGGCCGCGCCCGCCCCGCCCCAGCCGCCGAAGATCGACGTGCATGTGCATCTCCCCGCCGTCGTCGAGAAGGTGAAGACGGTCGAGTTCACGCGCGACGCGGACGGCAACTTGACCGCGGCCAAGGTCACCGAGGGG
>Ga0137457_1000347_pt1 | contig 12268 bp, 13 predicted proteins | sample EasRivERMGT630_2_FD_102321 | JGI IMG/M metagenome (GOLD analysis project Ga0137457, IMG submission 102321) | Soil microbial communities from meander-bound floodplain in the East River, Colorado, USA - East River MetaG ERMGT630_2 | ecosystem: Environmental > Terrestrial > Soil > Floodplain ...
CCTCGTTTCCGGGGTTTGCACCATTCCGAGACATGAAGCGCACCCGGAAGTGGTCGTTTGTGGGACAGGAGGCGACGCGGCTGGCGGCGTTGGGGCTGACGCCGCTCGAAATCGCGCACAAGATCGGCTTGGCGAAGTCCACGGTCACGAGGTGGGCAAAAGCCGGGAAGCTGGTCATACGGGCCGCGAAAGGCGGCGAACGGGACGCGGATCGGGCGGAAGTCGCTGCAAGTGGCGCCAAACAGAGCCCGTCGGACTGGTCGGCGTCGGTGCGTGCGACATACGCGCTCGACTCGACCGACGATCAGCTCGTGACGATGGCCGAGTCGGTGCTTCGTGACGCGCTCGACGAGACGAAGGGCCTGACGTTGCGGCTCGCGGCGATGGGCCGATTTCAATCCCTGGTCAAGCAGTTGGCGCTCGTCGCGCGAGCGGAGCCTCAGTCGAAGCCGGCGGCGCCTGAGACCGAGCCGAAGCGTCCGGCGCTGCAGGTGGTTCGGAAGCCGAGGACGGATCCGCGGGCGGCGCTGGCGGCGGCGAAATGATCCTCATGGTCCCGCGCGACGTGGAGCTGTACCCGACGCTGGGCGGCCAGGTCTGCGACTTCATTGAGGAGAACATGGTCCGCGGCCCGGGCGACCTTCGCGGCCATCCGGTCGTGCTCGACGAGGAGTGGCGCGCGCTGATCTACCGGATGTATGAAGTGCAGCCGAAGAAGCACCAGCACGCCGGGCGCCGGCGGTTCAAGCGCGTCGGGATCTCACTGCCCAAGGGCACCGCGAAGACGGAACTCGCCGCGATGATCGCGATCTGCGAGTTGCATCCGGAGGCGCCGGTTCGGTGCACGGGGTTTTCTCGGAAGGGCGAGCCGATCGGCGGACCGGTGACGGATCCATACATTCCGCTCGTCGCGACGTCTCAGGAGCAGTCCGACGAGCTGTGCTTTACGGCGATGCGCGTCATCGTCGAGAACTCGACGCTCCTCGACGACTTCGACGTCGGGCTCGAACGGATCATGCGGAAGAAGGGCGACGGGAAGGCCGAGGCACTGTCGTCGAACCCGAATTCCAGAGACGGTGCGCGAACGACGTTCTCCGTGATGGACGAGTCGCACCGGCTGACGCTGCCGCGGCAACGGCACGCGCATACCGTCATGCTGACCAACATTCCCAAGCGGAAGGGCGCGGACGGTTGGATGCTCGAGACGACCACGGCTCCGGAACCGGGCGGCGGGTCGGTGGCGGAAGCGACGATGGAGTATGCCCGGGCGGTCGAGGATGGACGCGTCAAGGATTCGACGTTGCTGTTCTTCCACCGGCAGGCGGGCGACGAGCACGACCTGACGACGCGCGCGGGACGGGTCGCGGCGATTATCGAGGCGTCCGGCCTGGCGGCGGCGTGGCGGGACGTGGACGGGATCGCGGCGCTCTGGGACGACCCGACGGCGGACGCGGCGTATCTCGAGCGGGTGTACACGAATCGACTGGTGAAGGGCTCGACGCAGGCGTTCCACGTGGGACGGTGGAAGGAGCTGGCGAAGCCGAGGACGGTCGCGCGCAACGTCCAGATCGTGATCGGGTTCGACGGCGCGCAGTTCCACGACTCGACTGGGCTCGTGTGCACCGAGATCGCGAGCGGTTATCAGTGGGTCGCGGGCGTCTGGGAACGGCCGTTCGGCCTCCGTCCCGACGCGCCGTGGCAGGTGCCAGCCGAGGACGTCGACGCGACGGTACGCGCGCTGTTCCAGTCCTACAAGGTGTGGCGCATGTATGCCGATCCGCCGTGGTGGCAGTCGTGGATCGCGAAGTGGGCCGGCGAGTTCGGCGATACGCGCGTGATCGAGTGGTGGTCGAACCGCCATCGACCGATGGCCGCGGCGCTCGAGAACTTCACGACGGCAATGAAGGAAGGCACCCTCGAGCACGACGGCGACGCGCGCTATCAGCGGCACATCGGGAACTCCCGTCGTCGCGATCTACCGCAGGTGGACGAGAACGGGAAGCCGCTGTGGATCATTCAGAAGGAACGGCCGGACTCACCGCACAAGATCGACTTGGCTATGGCCGGGATCCTCAGTTGGCAGGCGCGAACAGACGCCGTCTCGTCCGGGCTGCTCAAAAAGGGAAAACCCCATGCGTTCATGGTCTAAGGCGGCCCGTTCGGCGCTGAAGGTGTTCGACGCGAGCGACGTCCTCGTGCTGCTCGGGCTGGGGCTCGTCGGCGCCGGCGTCTGGCATTGGTCGCCGCCTGGCGCGTCGGTGGCGGTGGGTGTCGTGGTGCTCTGGTACGCCATGCCGCCGCGGCCGCCGTTCATCGGAGGGACGAAGTAATGGGCGTACTCGCCGGGGTGCACCAGCGCGGCACGTGGAGCGGGCCGTTCAACTTGAAGGATCCCGCGCTGAACGAGATCTACGGGATGGGATCCCGAACGCAGGCCGGACCGCTGATCACCGAGCTCACCGCGTTTATGTGCGCGGCCTTCTGGAATGGCGTCGATCAAATCTCCTCAGACGTCGGGAAGATGCCGCTCAACCTGCTCAAACGGTTGGACGGTGGCGGGAGTACGCCGTACGTCGAGTCAAAAACCTACAAACTGCTGAAGTTTCGGCCGAACCCGGAGACCGGGTCGCTCGTCCTTCGGCGCACGATGACGGCGCACGCGCTCGTGTACGGGAACGGGTACGCGGAGATCGTGCGGGACGGGATCGGTCGGCCGACGGCGATCTGGTTACTCCATCCGAAGCGGGTGAAACCGTTCTACACGAACGAGGAGACGAAGAGCGGGCTCCGGTATCTGCTCGATGGGAAGACGGAACTCGGGCCGATGGATGTCCTGCACATCAACGGCCTCAGCGACGATGCGGTGCTCGGGTACAACCTCGTCTCGATCGCCCGTGAGGCGCTCGGTCTGGCGCTGGCGTCGCAGCAGTTCGCCTCGGCGTTCTTCGGGAATGGGACGCGCTTCGGTGGCGTCCTGTCGACCGAACAGGAGATCGACGCGGATCAGGAGAAGGAGATTCGCGAGCGGGTCGAGGCGATCCACGCGAAGGCGGATCGCGCGTTCCGGTTGCTCGTGCTCGGTGGCGGGTTCAAGTTCGAAGGCACCGGGACGAAGCCGAATGACGCGCAGATGTCGGAGATCCGCGATCAGCAGGTGCAGGAGATCGCGCGCTTCCTGAACATGCCGCTCCATAAGTTGAAGCTGGCGATCCCGGGCGCGGTGAGTTACGCGTCCGTCGAGATGGCGGACCTCGATTACTACAAAGGGCCGATCCTGACGTGGTCGACGGTCTGGGAACAGGAACTCGACGCGAAGCTGATCCCGTCGCTCGAGTGGAGCCGGCAGTACTTCCGGCACAACAACAACAGTTTTCTTCGCGGGGACATCAAGAGCCGGTACGACGCGCTCGGCATCGCGCTCGACAAGGGTGTGATCAGCGCGAACGAGTGGCGCGAGCTGGAGGACATGAACCCGCAAGAGGGCGATCAGGGGGACCTGTACTTCATCCAGAGCGCATTCATCCCGAAGAACAAATCGGAAGAACTCGTGCAGTCGCAGATCGACAAGAACAACCAGCCGCCTGCGGCGCCACCGTCACCAGGCGGGAACGGTGGCGACTCGAACGCCGTGCGCGAGGCGATCGAGCGGTTCGACGCGGCTCAGGCGCTCGTCGACGAAGCGCGCGCGAAGTATCAGGTCGAGCGCGACGCCAGAGTCGCGGCTGAAGGAATCGCCGCGACGACGACCGAAGAGCGTGATCGGTTGTGTCTGTCGGAACAGTCGGCGCGGACAACGCTCGAGACGCTGAAGGTGATCTGCTGGGAGCGCGGGGCGGACGTGGAACGGCTGAAGGGGGATCTCGCGCGCTCGGAGGCCGAACTCGCCGGCGCGAATGAGTCCGGCGAAGTGGCGCGCGAAGCACTCGCGCGAGCCAGCGAAACGATCTCGGATCAGCAGTCGAAGCTCGGCGCGTTGCAGTCAGAACTGCACGTCGCGCGCGAGGCCGAGGCCGCTGCTGTGGCGCGTGCGGCCGAAGCGTCGGCGCTCGCCGTGGCTGCTGAACAGATCGCGCGGGACGCGACGACGGAGCGCGAAGCCCTGAGCGCAGCGGCCGCGCAGGCCAGGACCGACGCGGAAGCCGCGCAGGCTGAGGCGGTGACGCTCGAACAGGAGCGGCAACGGCTCGAGACGGCCTGGCGCGAGGCCGATACGCTGGCGCGTGAAACCAGCCAGCACGCCGAAGCGCTAAAGGCCGCCGCACTCGCGTCGGCCGACGTCGTGGCGGCGCTGCAGGCGTCCGACGAGGCGCGACGCCGCGAAGTGGAGGAACTGGCGCGTTCGCTCGCCGCGGCGAATGATCGCGCGCTCGGTGCGGAGTCGCGAGCCTCAGAACTCGAAACAGCCGGAACGACTGCGGCCGCAGAGGCGAAGGCCAAGCGCGCAGCCGAGATCGCGCGACTCTCCGCGCTGATCGCGTCGATCCGCGCGCTGATCGTCGACGTCATGCGCCGGCTGGTCGAGCGGGAAACGGATCGGGCGCGAAGCCGTCAGCAGTCACCGGAGAAGCTCCGCGCGTGGGTCGCGACGTTCTATGGGTCGTTCGAAGAGTCGTTCGTTGATGCGATCCTCCCGGCGATTCGCGTCCACCTATCGTGGAAGGGGAGCACCGAGGATCCGCGCGACATGGCGGCGTCGCTCGCTCAGCGGTACTGTGAGGACTCGAAGCGGCAACTGTCGGCGTTCTTCGGCTCGACGACCGATGATTTCCAAGTGGCGGTGGATCACCTGTTGCGGCGGTGGGAGAAGGATCGCCCGGATGCGATCGCCGACGCGTTGCTCGAGGAAGAGATCGCGCACCTGCGAGAGTTGGAACGGAACGACTGATGGCGAGCAGCCCGACGCGCATGAGGGTCTACGCGGATCGAGCTAGTTCGCTGAAGTGTCTCTCGAGGAAGGTCGGCTATCCGACCAAGCCGGCGGCGCTCGACGCGGCTGAACGGCTAATGGAGCAGGGACGCGTCGATCCGGGCTGCCACATCACGCCGTATCTGTGCGACGACTGCGGAGACTGGCACGTGTACAACCGACGGATTGTGGACGTGAGGACACTGTGATCATCGAACGAGCCATTCTTCAGGAAGTGATCGCCGGTCGTGGCGGTCAGACCCGCCAGTACAGCCGGCCGCGCGAAGTCCGCGAACTCGCCAAGCGGATCCGGACCTGGATGAAGAAGCCCGAGGGCTGCGTCGGCTGTCGGCGCGAAGCCAGCGCGATCCGCAACGGTCAAGCGTTCTGCCCGGTCTGCCTCGAGAACGAGGACGTCCGAGGGATCGTGCTGCCGGCGCGCGGGTTGCCGTTCAAGGAACGCCGAGCGGACGAACTCAACGGACAGGGCATTACCGGGACGTTCATCGTCTTCGATTCGGAGTCGGTCGATCTCGGGGGATTCACGGAAGTCGTCAAACCGCAAGCCGTGGATCGCTCGCTGAAGAATGACGACATTCGCAGCCTCTGGGCGCACGATACGGCGCTCGTGATCGGCCGACGTTCGGCGGATACGTTGTCCGTTGAGAAGCAGCGGCAGGGGCTGTTCGCGCGGATCCAGCCGCCGTCGTGGGCCGCGGACTACGTCGAGACGGTGAGCCGTGGCGACATCACGCAGGCGTCGTTCGGCTTCATGGTGATCGAGGACGTCTGGCACTTTATGAGGGACGAGGAGAAGATCCTTCGGGAGATCCTCGACATGGTGATCTTCGAGGTGTCGGTCGTGGCGTTTCCGGCCTATCCCGCGACGAAGGTTCGGGTCGAGAAGCTGTCAGATCGGCGCGAGCGGGAGACGCTGACACGGCTCCAGATGGTGAGGTAGGGAGAACATGCCGACGGTTTCAGGGAACTACGTCGATCCACAGCGCGCGCGGGTCCATCAGAAGACGGTGACGTTGACCGACGCGCAGATTCGATCACTTGGCAATGGGACAGCGATCGAGATCGTGGCGGCTCCTGGCGCCAATAAGGTCATCAGACTTTTAGACGCGGGCGGGGTGCTTGATGCCACGGCCGGCGCGTACTCCGGTTTTGATACAGGCTCAGGATTGGTGTTCTTACTCGACGCGCTGGCGGCGATCTACGCGTCGTCAGTGATTCCTGTGGGACCACTCGACGGGGCGGCGGCGGTCGTTCCGCTGTTGTGGTCGGCGGTGATCTCTGGTGATTCAGATATGGTCGGGGAAGGCGATTACGCGGGACTGGTGATCAGCAAGCTCCCATCGTCGACTCCTGTCAACAAAGCGCTCGAACTCAGTGATTGGTGGGGCGGCGGAACGTATACCGGCGGCCACGAATCGAATTCGCTGATTGTCTCGGTCGCCTACCTGATTTGGGACGTCTCGACTGGGGTCTACGTGTAATGCGCCACGACAAATCACGCAAGCTACCGAAACCACGGCAACAGCCGACAACGCCACAGGAGATCGACTTGCTCCACACAGACAAGATCACACTGACAGACGCCCAGATCAAGGTAATTATGCCTTTGACAAACCAAGGGCATAGCCAGCGGCAATCTGGCAACCGGGGACTATGTGTGATCGAGTTGCATTGACGGCCGAGTTCCCGTAGACTGTCCGCGTTACGTCGGGTCCGGTCAGGCTGGAGGCCAGCCGCGGGCACCAGACGACAAACAAGCCAGCGATTCGGAGGCCGAGCGCTGCTTCGAATGGTGAACTTTTCAGAGTTCGCCTGTTGAAGCCGCGCTCTTGCTGTTTCTAGGCCCGTGCGTCGGCTCTTCCAGGCGGAAGGGACTGACGTAATGACGATCGAAGATCTCCTCAAACAAAAGCGCGAGAAAGTCACCGCGGCCAACGAGATCCGGGACCGGGTCTACAAAGACCAGTCCGGCGAGTGGCGCGGCGACGATACCGCGAAATTCGACGCGCTGATGACGGACGTCGAGTCCATCTCGCAGCAGGTCGAGCGGTTCGCGAAGCTGGACGCCGCGGAAAAGAGTCTCGCGGATGCCGAGAAGCCGGGCGACCGTCGCAGCAATCCCAACGAAAACCAGCGCCACAGTCAGAGCCAACGCCATCCCGGGCAGCCGTCGAAGGAAGATCGCGCACTGGCGATCCACGGCTGGTTTGGCGCCGGCACGATGGAGGCCGACGCGGTCACGCAGCGACACCGCGAAGCGGCGCAGCGATGCGGCATCAGCCTCGATCAGCCGAAGATCCGGTTCCAGCTCGCACCGGTGGCGCTGCGATCAGCGGATCGCGAGGGACTCCGGCAGTGGGATGAGCAGCGGCTGACACAGGTCGACGTCGTGTCGCCGGATCTCGGCGGTCACTTCACCGTGCCGGACGAGATGATGCGGCCGCTGGAAATAGCACTGCTCGAGTTCGGCGGGATGCGTCAGGTCTCGACGATCCTCCGCACGGGGACCGGCGCCGAACTGCCGATTCCGACCCTGAACGACACGTCGAACTCCGGCGCGCTGCTCGGTGAAGGTCTGGAGCACACGGAACTCGACGTCACGTTCGATCAGTTGACGCTGCACGCCTTCAAGTACACGTCGCGCCGGGTGCCGGTGTCGGTGGAGTACCTGCAGGACAACGCGATCAACTTCGTCGGGCGCATCGGCGCGATTCTCGGCGAGCGCATCGGCCGGATCACGAACACGCACTTCACGACCGGCGACGGCAACGCGAAGCCGAACGGCATCGTCACGGCGGCGACGTCGGCGTCGATCACGACGGCGGCGGATGACGCGATCTCCTACGACAACGTCATCGACCTGAAGCACTCCGTCGATCCGGCGTATCGCACGAACGCGCGGTTCATGTTCAACGACACGACCTTGAAGATCTTGAAGAAGATCAAGGTTCCGCAGTTCTCCGGCGACACCGCAGGTCAGCCGCTCTGGCGTGCGGGCATGGCCGCCAGCGAGCCGAACACGATCGACGGCGATCCCTACACCATCAATCAACAGGTGGCGTCTGGAGTCAGCGCGAAGGCGATGCTCTATGGCGCGCTGAGCAAGTACCAGATCCGCGACGTGCGGGACATCACGCTCGTCAGACTGGACGAACGGTACGCGGAACTCGGCGTGGTGGCCTTCCTGGCGTTCTCGCGCCATGACGGCGACTTGCTCGACGCCGGGACGCATCCGGTGAAATACCTGACGATGGGCACCTAAGTCGGAGCGCGATGAAGCTCCGATTTACGACCTCGATCGCGGGGCCTGGGTTTCACTTCACCGAAGGCGTCGTGATCGAGCCGACACAGATGGATCCCCACCTGCAGAAATGGCTGCAGGCGGGGATTCTCGAACCGGTCAAGACCGAACGAGAACTGGCGGTGCTTGGCGCACCAGAACGCGCGGTGTCTCTTCGACGAAGAGGACGTGTTGTACGCCAGCGTTCAAAAACTGTGGCCTGAGTCCACCATCGTCTGTGTAGGCGGTGGGCCGAGTCTGACCCCGGAGGATGTGGCGACCGTGCAGGGGAAAGCTCTTCACGTTATTGCGATCAACGATGCCTATCGGCTGGCGCCGTGGGCGGACGTGTTGTACGCAGCCGACGCGAAGTGGTGGCGACACCATGCCGGCGCGCCGTCCTTCCGGGGCGGCCTGAAATACACCTTACAAGCCGAGGCCCGTCGCTGGCCCGGCGTCCAAGTCCTGCGGAACACCGGTCAGGAAGGCCTCGAGCGCGATCCCCGCGGCCTGAAGACCGGCCGGAACGGTGGGTATCAGGCGATCAATCTCGCCGTGCATCTCGGCGCGCGCCGGGTTCTGCTCCTCGGGTACGACATGCGATCCGGCGGCCGCGGAAAGAGTCACTGGTTCGGGGATCATCCGTGGGGCGGCGAGTCGCCGTACGTCACGTTCCGCCGGATGTTCGGCACGATCGTCGAGCCCTTGAAGGCTGCCGGCGTCGAGGTGATCAACTGCTCGCGCGAGACGGCGCTCGATGTCTTCCCGCGAATGGCGTTAGCGGATGCACTGGAGGTCAGCCCGTGCGCCACGTGCTGATCACCGGCGGTCTCGGGTTCATCGGGAGCCACCTGGTCGAGTCCGTTCTCGCCGATGGCGACTGCGTGACCGTCCTCGACTCTGCGCCGTTCCCTGACGGATGGGCGGAGCGCTACGGCGACAACGCGCTCGGGATTCACGCCGACATCCGGGACGAGCACGCGCTCGATCATCTCGATCCGGTCGACGTGATCGTGCATTTAGCCGCGCTCGCCGGTGTCCGGTCGTCGATCGATCAGCCGTTCACGTACGAGGATGTCAACGTCAAGGGCACGCTGACGATGCTGGAATTTGCGAAGCGCGCGCGCGTTGAGCAGTTCGTCTTCGCGTCATCGAGCAGCGTTTACGGAAACCCTGACATCGTGCAGCCGTCGTCCGAAGCTGATGCGACGGTCCCGATCAGCCCGTACGGCCTGACGAAGCTGACCGGCGAGCACTTCTGCCGGATCTACGCGCAGGTCTACGGACTCCGGTCGATCGCGTTGCGGTTCTTCACCGTCTACGGGCCGAGGCAGCGCGGCGATCTCGCGATCCAGAAGTTCGCGCGCCGGATGCTGAGCGGTCAGCCCGTGCCGGTCTACGGCGACGGCTCGACGCGGCGCGATTACACGTTCATCGACGACACCGTCGCGGGCATTAAGGCGGCGATGGATTACCGGTCGTCGATGTTCGAGGCGGTGAATCTCGGCGCGGGGCGGACGGTGACGCTCGGCGACATGGTCGAGGAACTCGCGCGCGCGCTCGGCGTGGAGCCCACGATCGGCACACTGCCAGAGCAGCCCGGCGACGTGAACTTCACGTGGGCTGATGGATCAAAGGCGAGGATGCTCCTCGGCTTCGAGCCGCGCGTTACGTTCGCGCACGGGATCGCGCGGTTCGCCGAGTGGTTGCGCGCGGAGGTGGCTGCCGCGTGACCTTCATCACGCCGAACAAGGTGCTCGGGCACCTCGATCGCCTCGCGGCCTGGCAGCGCGGCGAGAAGCCGGCGCCTGTGACCGTCGAGTGGGATCTCTCGAACCGGTGTTACCTCGGTTGCGGGTATTGCCACTTCGCGCACACGCACACGAAAGGGCCGTGGGCGTCGAAGCGGCGACTTCTGCCGACGGCATGGGAAGGCACTGGCGATCTCGCCGACGTCGCGATCGTCAAGCGCGCACTGGGGGACATGGCGGCGGCGGGCGTCCAGGGCATCGTCTGGAGCGGCGGCGGTGAACCGACGGTTCATCCGCAGTGGCTCGAGGTCGTGGACTACGCCGGGCAGTGCGGATTCAAGCAGGGCATGTACACGGCAGCGGGGTTGCTCACGCAGCCGGCCGCCGCGGTGCTCGCGTCGCTCGCGTCGTGGGTCGTCGTGTCGCTGGATGCCGCGGATCGCGAGTCGTATCGGTCGGAGAAGGGCGTCGACGGCTTCGAGAAGGCGTGCCAGGGCGCTCGGTGGTTGAGTCAGTCGCGCGGCGCGTCGATCGGCGTCTCGTTCCTGCTGCACGAGCGGAACTGGCCGCGCGCCGAAGAGATGCTCGACCTCGGGCGCTCGCTCGGTGCGACCTACGTGACATTCCGTCCAACGATCGAGACGACACCGGACCGCGCGTCGGTCTGCGTCGGCGATCGATCGTGGATTACAGCGGCCCTGCCGGTTCTGGAGCGGCTGTCGCTCGAACCTGATGTCGAGTGCCAGCCCTCCCGGTTCGCAGCCTACCGAGACTGGCAGGGCCGTTCGTATGACGCCTGTTACGGCGTGCGCGTCAACGCGACGATCACGCCTGATGGTCGTGTCTGGCTCTGCCCGCAACGCCGCGGGATCGTGGGTTCCGAGATCGGGGATCTCCGGACTGAGTCGTTCGCCGAGCTCTGGGCGCGGCATCCGGGACAGTGGACCGACTTCACAGACTGCCGCGTGATGTGTCGCCTACACCTGATGAACGAGACGCTCGCGCACGTCTTCGCGCCGCATCAGCACGAGGCGTTCGTATGAGGTTCGTCATTACGAGCGTTAACTATGCGGACTTCCTTGAGGTCACGCTGCCGCTGTGGAAGGCGTTCCTGCCGCCTGGAACGCTGTACGTCGCTACGTCGCACGAGGACGTCGCGACGCGGGTACTGACGCTTCAGCACGGCGTCGGGCTGGTCGTCACGGACGCGTGGACGCGGAGAGACGCGAGCTGTCACGAAGGCGGCGAGCCGACGTTCAACCTCGCGCTTGGCCTCGACGAGTCGCTCGGCCTGGCTAGCGACCTGATGCCGCCACCGTCGGCCGGCGAGATCGTCGGGCACGTCAGCGCGGACTGTGCGCCGTTCGGCCGATGGCCGGACGAGTCGCGATTCGACGCGCAGACGATTTACGGCTTCTGGCGTTACGAGTGCTTGACGCAGGCGCACCTGAACGAGCACTGGCTCGGGCGCCGGCCGCTGGCGAAGTTCCCGCGACTCAAGAACACGAAGGGCGCTCCAATCGGCTACAACCAGATCTTCCGCGCGAAGCCGGGCCGACGGTTCGGGTCGTACCCGACGGCGGGCAAGTTCGACACACACTTCACAACGCGATTCCCACGGTTCGAGATGCTGCTCGACGCCTACTTGCTGCACCTCGGGCCGATCAACGTCCGTGAGAACTGGGCCGGGCGCACCGTGCCGACGTGGGGGACCGCGTGATCTATCCCGACGTCCTCGGCGAAATGGAGACGCTCGACCTCGTGTTGAGCGGTCGCAGTCTCGCGCGCTACGGCGACGGCGAGTTCAAGATCGCGCGCTCGCCGGGCATCGGGATCAAGAGCCAGAAGGCCGACACGCTGCTCTCACGACGCCTCGCGTCGATCCTGCACGAGTCCGGCGACTGCCTCGTCGGGATCCCGAACATTCGCAGCCAGACGCCGAAGGCCGAGTTCTGGGGACGCGTCGCGCCGTGGGCCACGTCGCTGCTGTCGAACCGTCGGCTGTACGTCAGTTCATTCGTCTCGCGCGCGGACTCGGCGCCGTGGATCAACTGCGAGGAGTACTGGGACAAGGTCGAGCAGCTCTGGCGCGGTCGCGACGTCACGCTCGTGCGTGGGTCCGGGAAGGCGTTCACGCCGGCGCGGATGCCAGGCGCTGGTCGCATCACCGAGATCATGGCGCCGAAGATGAACGCGTGGTCGGAGTACCAGTCCCTGCTCGACCGCATCGGCACGCCCGATCGCGTCCTGATCAGCCTCGGACCGACGGCGACGGTGATGGCGGTGGATCTCTGCGCGCGCGGCGTGCAC
>Ga0137457_1000351_pt1 | contig 12214 bp, 8 predicted proteins | sample EasRivERMGT630_2_FD_102321 | JGI IMG/M metagenome (GOLD analysis project Ga0137457, IMG submission 102321) | Soil microbial communities from meander-bound floodplain in the East River, Colorado, USA - East River MetaG ERMGT630_2 | ecosystem: Environmental > Terrestrial > Soil > Floodplain ...
CCCTCGAGGAATCCGGAGAGCGACGCTCCGAGGGAACGGATCGAGAAGGCCGTCCTGGAACTGCCTTTGACCCCCGGTCTCGTACCCGGCACCCTCACGCCTTTGATTGTGTGGCAAGCCCCCCTTTCCCGGAATGCAATATCCTGTTTTTGGGAATCCGTAGGTCAGGTCGCCTTCCCGGATGTCTGGTCACCGGGCTGGAAACGGCTTGCCAGAGCCGTCGTCCCGGGGGCCGCACACGCGTCTGCCACGTGCGGCACGGCGCTGCCGCCGCCTCGTCGTCCCGCCTACTTGTCTGCCACGTCCTCGAAATCGAAGGCGTTCTTCGGGTCGGCGGGCACGATCTTGAAGACGTAGCCGGGCTTCTTCGGGCCGGCCTCGTCCTTCTTCTCGCTCGCGACGGGGGCCTTGGGTTTCGGCTCGGCTTCGCTCGGCTTCTTCTCGTCCTTCATGGGGGTTCCTCGGGGCTCACACGAGCAGGCCGGCGCGTGCGATGTCGTGGACGCAGCGCTCGGCCTCGGCGCGCACGGAATGGGGGAAGATCTCGACCACCTCGGCCAGGGTCCGCGAGCCGTCGCAGCGCTCGAGCACCTCGGCCGCGGCCGGGGAGAGGCACTGCACCTCGCCCGTATCGCGGTCGTAGACGAGACGCGAGGGCGAGGGCGCGAGCGGGGCGAGCTCGCGGTCGAAGCGCGCCAGGTCCTCGGGCTCGAACAGGTCCGACTGGTAGCGCGGGCGCACGGTGGCCGAGTCGATCGAGGACACGCGACGGTCGATCTCGCCGCGGTCGTAGGCGAGCTCGCGCGCGACCAGCCGCGCCTTCTGGCGCGGCTGGGCGTCCAGGCTCTTCGTTGTGGCGGTCTTCTCGAGCACGTCGGCACGCAGCGCGTCCCAGCTCCCGTGCCTCACGAGGTACAGGAAGTAGTGCGACTTCAGCTCGTGGTAGAGCATGTTCGTGTTCTGGAACACGGGGAAGTGCGAGCGCAGCGCGCGCGTGAACTCGAGGTAGGTCGTCCGCGCCTCGGCCCGGCTCATGCCGCTCCCGGTCTTGAAGTCGTAGTAGACCTGCAGGTCGGCCTCGGGATCGGGGTAGATCTCTACGATGTCGAACTCGCTCCGGCGCCGGAAGATCTCGGAGGTCTCGTCGAGGTAGAAGACGCGCACGCTGACCTCCTGGATGTGCTGCTGGTTCGCCAGGATGGTGCGCAGCGTCGCGCGCGCCTCCTCGCGCGTCTCGGTCGGGAAACCGACCATGGCATAGAGCGTGACCGAGATGCCGGCCTCGTGCGTGTTCTTGATCAGCTCCAGGCTCTTCTCGGGATCGATGCCCTTGCACATGGCCGTGAGCACGCGCTGGGACGAGCTCTCGTAGCCGTAGGCGATGCGCTTGCAGCCCGCGGCCGCGAGCTTCTGGCACGTGTCTGCCGTGAACACGTCGTGCTCCAGGCGCGCGTCGCACCACCAGCTCACCTTCAGCCCGGCCTCCAGGATGGCCTCGGGGAAGCGCTTGGCCATGTTGGGCGGCAGGTCCTCGATCGCGAGGTAGAACGAGCTCGCGCCGTACTTCTGCTGCAGGACGCGCATGTCCTCGACCGTCTGCTCGATCGTGCGCCCGCGGTAGCCCGGACCGATGACGGTGTAGAGCGTGCAGAAGACGCATTTCCCCCAGTAGCACCCGCGCGTGGCCGCGAGCGGGAGCACGAGCTCGGGCGAGAAGTAACGCTCGAGCGGCAGTCCGTCGAAGTCGGGCGTGGGCAGGGTCTTGATGTCGAGCGGGTCGAGCTGCGGCGTCTTCACGACCTGACCGCTCGACCCGTCGCGATGGATCAGGTTCGAGACCTGCGCGATCGAGCGCTTGCCCTCCACGACCTCGCACAGGTGGAGCAGCGGCCGCTCGCCCTCGAGCAGGACGATGCTGTCGATCAGCGACCACAGCTCGGCGCGCTTCGCGAGCTTCTCGGCCACGTAGGCCATCAGCCCACCGCCCACCGTGATGTGGACCGAGGGCTTCCAGGCCTTGATCAGGCGCGCCAGGGTGAGCGCCGGGATGGCCTGGCTCGGGAAGGTGATCGAGAGCCCGACGAGGTCGGGATCGATCGCCGCGAGTCGCGGCAGCGTGTGCTCGCGGAAGAACTCGAGATACGGGTTCTCGCGCTCGTCGGAGAGCGCCGCCACGATCTCCCGGCTGCGCTCGACACGGTAGCGCATCACGAAGCCGTGCGCCGTGAGACGCGTGGGCGCGAACTCCTCCGAGAAGATCCGCAGCCCCTGCTCGACCGTGCGCCCGGCCCAGAGGTAGCGCTCGTAGTCGTAGAACTCTTCCTTCGAGCGCAGGACACGCTTCGCTTCCTCGATCGAGCTCGCCACCTCCGCGCCGATCAGGGCGATCTCGGAGAGCCGCTGGTAGCGTTCCATCTCCGAGAAGACGAGCTCCGTCCTCGCCTCCAGCTCCGCCAGCCGCCGCGGCGCCTGGATCCTCGCGAGCGAACGCTCCAGCCGCGCCCGCGAGAGGAAGTGATCGTACGCCTCGATGTTCTCGTCGAGCTGCCACACGTCCGGATACCCGTTCGCGCGCAGATAGGCCGCCAGCGAGGGCAGGCTCAGGTACGGCTGCGTGAAGTGCCCCTGGGGCGGGAAGACCAGTGCGACTTTCATCGTGGGATGGGGCCGGCGGTGGCGCCCCATGATAGGAAGCCGCGCCGCTGGTTCCGCGTCCCGGCGCAGGTTACGCCCGCTCGTGGTACCCGTGGCTCGCCAGCTCCAGGCGAGCACGCGGCCGAGCCCCGGCTCGAATCGACCAAGCTCGGGGTCGAGCGCGCGGCGGGCACGATCGTCCGGCCCGAGGACGCTCCGGTAGCGCGCTTCAGCGCGTCTCTTCCACGCGCTCCCGGACGAGATGGTAGCGGTCGATCGGCACGCGTTCCTCGACCTGCAGGTTGCCGTTCGGCCAGCGGATCACCACCGAGTCGACGCGCTGGACGTCGCCGAGGCCCACCAGGATTCGCGGGTCGTTGCTCGAGTAGAGCCCGCTCGAGGCGCGCACCTCGCGCGTCCAGGTCTTCTTGCCGGCCTTGATCGCGACCTTGGCGCCGTAGGCGTCGCGATTCCCGAGCTGGCCGACGAGCACCAGACCGACCCAGTGGCCTAGCTTCGGGCTGTCGTTGCGCAGGAAGCGCGGTGGCCCGTCGAGGTCCACGATCAGGACATCGTGGTCGCCGTCGTCGTCGGGATCGGCCACGGCCACGCCGCGCGCGGAACGCGGGGACGCGAGCCCTGGTCCCGCATCGGCCGTCGCCTCCTGCCAGACCGTGCCGAACCTGCGGTGGGGCACTGCCTCGAAGAACTGCGTCGGCTGCAGCCAGGCGGAGAGGCCGATCTCGGCGCTCTGCGGGTAGACGTGACCGTTGGCGATCAGGAGATCGAGGTCGCCGTCGTGCTCGGCGTCGAAGAAGGCCCCGTCCCACCCGAGTTTGTCCAGCGACGGATCCGCCAGGCCATAGGCAGCCGCCTTGTCCGTGAAGCGCCCGCTGCCGTCGTTCAGGTGCAGGCAGTTCGGCTCCATGTCGAAGTTCGTGCGCAGGACGTCGAAGTCGCCGTCGCAGTCCACGTCCTCGACCACGAGCCCCATGGCGCTCGTGGCCTTGCCCTCGGCATTGAACGCGAAGCCGCGCTCCAGCGCCTCGTCGCGAAACCGTCCCTCGCCCTGGTTCACGAACAGGTTGGCGGGCTGCAGGTCGTTCGCCACCAGGAGATCGGGCCAGCCGTCGTCGGTGACGTCGCTCCACACGCAGCCGTAGGAGCACAGCGGCTCCTCGAGCTCGAAGCCCGCCTCCGCGGTCCAGGCGCGGAACATGCCCTTGCCGTCGTTCAGGAAGTAGGCGTCCGGCGCGCCAGGATTGAGGCCGCGCTTGTTCTCGCCCTCCGGACCCCAGGCCACTTCCACGCCTTCGATCACGTTGCGCTTGCCCTCCGCGGGCGGATGCTCGAGATCGAACAGGCAGTAGTTCGCCACGTACAGGTCGAGGCTGCCGTCGCGGTTGGCGTCCCCGAAGGCTGCGCTGGCGGCCCACAGCTCGTTCCCGAGGCCGCTCGCCGCCGTGGCCTCGACGAAGCGATTGCCCTGCTTGCGCAGCAGGACGTCGGGCCCGAAGCACGCCAGGTAGAGATCCGTATCGCCGTCTTCGTCCACGTCGCCCGCGGCCACGCCATTGACCCATTCCTCGCGCGCCGCGCCGGTCTCGCGCGAGACGTCGCTGAAGTGCAGGAAGCCCTCGTTCCGGTACAGCCGGCTGGTGGCCTCGGGCACGATCTCGAGCCGGGCCCCGTCGTCCACGTAGCGCAGGCCCTGCCCGTTCCCGATGAAGAGGTCCAGGTCGCCGTCGTCCTCGAAGTCCAGCCAGGCGGCGCCGTTGCCGTTGCTCTCCGGGATGTACCAGCGGCGCGGGTCGCCCGAGACGTTGACCACGTCCAACCCGGCTTCGGCGGCGATGTCCACGAAGCGAAACCTTCCGAGCGTCGCGCCGGCGTCGACCACGGGCTCGGGGCGCAGCCAGAGATAGAGGAGGAGGCCAAAGGCCGTCAGGGAGAGGGCGCGCAAGGCCGAACGCATGGACACGTGGAGACTACGGGCGCCTCCCGGTTTCCAGCAAGGGAGCAGCCGACGTCAGACCGCAGCGCTTACCCTCTTGCGCCGATGAGACCCCTGCAGAGCGTTCTCGGCTGCCTGGCCGCGCTCTCGGCGTGCGTGGCCCCCGAGCCCGAGCCGCTCGCCACCGAGCCGGCCGCGGACGGAGTGCGGGAGCACGCGAGCGGCCCGGTCTACGTTCCCGAGCTCCTCTCCGGAGGCCTCGCGGATCCGCAGGCGTACGCGCTGCTCTCCGAGCTGTGCACGCGCGCGCCAGCGCGCCTGGCGGGCTCGGACGGCGCCGCGCGGGCGGTCGAGTGGGCGCGCGAGACCATGCAGCGCCTCGGCCTCGAGAACGTGCGCCTCGAGCCCTGCCAGGTGCCGCGCTGGGAGCGCGGCGACGTCGAGGAGCTCCTCGTGGTCGAGCCCTCCGCCCACGCCGGCGAGCGCCTCCCGATCCTGGCGCTCGGCGGCAGCGTGGCCACGCCGGCCGGCGGGCTGGAGGCCGAGGTGATCGCGGTCACGAGCTTCGAGGAGCTGCACGCGCGCGCCAGAGAGGCGCGCGGCAAGCTCGTGCTCTTCGCGCGCGCCATGGATCGCACGCGCTTCGAGCCCTTCGAGGCCTACGGCGGCGCGGTGAACCAGCGCAGCTCGGGGGCGAGCGAGGCCGCCGTCGTCGGCGCGCTGGCCGCGCTGGTGCGCTCGGTGACGTTCGCACAGGACGACCAGCCCCACACCGGCGCCATGAACTACAGCGAGGGCGTCGAGCGCATCCCCGCCGCGGCCGTGAGCACGAACGCCAGCGACCGCGTCCTGGCCTGGCTCGAGGGGGGCGAGCGCGTCGTGCTGCGTCTCACGCTCGCTTGCCGCACGCACGAGCCGGTCCTTTCCCACAACGTGGTCGGCGAGGTCGTGGGCCGCGAGCGGCCCGATGAATTCGTGCTGATCGGCGCGCACCTCGACGCCTGGGACGTCGGCCAGGGAGCGCACGACGACGGCGCGGGGTGCGCGCACGTGCTCGAGGCCGCGCGCCTCTTGCTCGGTTCTCCGCGCGGCCGGCCGCGGCGCAGCGTGCGCTGCGTGCTCTTCATGAACGAGGAGAACGGCCTGCGCGGCGCGCAGGCCTACCGCGACGCGCACCGGGAAGAGCTCGAGCGGCACGTGCTCGCGATCGAGTCCGACCGCGGCGGCGGCCTGCCCCTCGGTTATGCCAGCGACGCCGCTCTCGGCGCGCTCGGGACCCTGGCGACTCTCTTCGGCGGTGCGCCCTGCGCGCGCGGCGGCGGTGCCGACATCTCGCCCCTGGCGGAGTTCGGTGTGCCCCTGGCCGGGCTCTACCCGAACCCGCAGCGCTACTTCGACGTCCACCACTCGGCCCACGACGTGCTCGCGGCCGTCCACCCGCGCGAGCTCGAGCTCGGCGCGATCGTTCTGGCGTCGATGGCCTGGCTGGCTGCCGACCTCGAGGGCGACTGGCCCCGCAATCCTCGCCGGCCGGCGCGGCGCTGAGCCTCCACGGCTCGGGACTCTCTTCGCGTTCCCTGATCACCCGCCGGGCGAGAGCGTCAGGATGCGGAGCGTGACCGATGAGGCTCCCTGGCTCGGGCTGCGGACCCTGAGGCTCACACCGAGCAGGGCGGTGTCCTTCGGAGTCGCGAAGGTGAGGGCGGGGTCGCCATCCCGCGCGATCGTCGAGTCGCGGCGGCCCAGGAGTCGGACCCGTTGCGCGATCGGGAGCCGCGCCGCGTGGTCCAACCAATCGACGAGCACGACCCGGCACGCGTGACCCTCCTCCGGCGTCCCCGGTGCCTGCGCCTCCTCCTCCGGCGACTCCCGTGCCTCGTGCGCTTCCTGCGTCGCCTCCGGCGTCTCCGGTGCTTCCTGCGCCGAGGCCCGCGGCGGCAATTCGGGCAGCGGCGGCAGGGAGCCCGAGTTCACCACGCGCACGTCGTCCACCATCCAGCCGGAGCTGCGATTGCCGGGAGGATCGGCGGTCACCGCGAACTCGAGGCGAGCCTCGCGCTCGGACCAGAGACTCCAGAAGCCCGCGGTGTCGATCACGAACGCCAGCGGCTGGACCGTGTCGCTGTTCGGGAATGGCCCGGCCGTGTTGGCGATCCCGTCGACGGGATCGGCCACGTGCACCTGGGCACTGTCACCGCGGGCGTCCAGCCCCAGGCGGGACCGGAACTCGATCCTGAACGGCGGAGCTCCCCTGAACCTGAACATGGGCGAGCACAGCCTCCCGGAGTTGGAGCACTTCGTGGCGTAGTCGCAGGCCGCCGGCGCGCGGTTGTACGCACCCATGCGCGTCACGGCGTCGCACTCCCCGGGGCTCGCGATGTGCCACAGCGGCGGCCCGAGGTAGGCGGTGTCTTCCGACGTCATCGTCCAGCCCTCCCCGCCGCCCTCGAAGTCCTCGGAGTAGAGGACCTCCGGCGGACCGGAAGCGACCACGCGGACGTTGTCGATCATGCAGCCGAAGCCGGAGTTGCCGTGCCGGTCCGCCTTGAAGCCGAAGCGCAGGCGGACCTTCTTTCCGGACCACGTGCCCGGGTTCGGGATGGCTCCGGCGGCCCGGGTGATCTCGAGCGAGTAGTAGGGATCGGAGCAGCAGGTGCAACCGATGAGGGTGATCGCCTTGCCGTCCGCCTCGTCGACGAGCTCGACGCACGTGCTGCCGTCGTCGGACTCCAGCCGGTAGTCGTACTGCACGACGATCGAGTACTCGCCGTGGAGCGTGAACACCGGTGAGAGGAACGAACCCGAGTGCGCGCCGCCGGTCTTGTAGTCGCACGCCCCCGGCCGGCCGTACACGGCCATGCGCGTCACCGCCCCGCACTCCCCGTCCTCCGAGACGTGCCACAGCACCTGCGGCTGGCCGGTCGCCGTCCAGCCGCTCCCTCCGCTCTCGAAGTCCTCGCTGAAGAGGATCTCCGCCTGCCCGGCGCCGGGAACGCAAAGGAGGGCGAGCGCGACGGCCGCGAACGGGGTGGCGAGCAGTCGCACAGCGCTCAGCGCGGGGCCTTCCCCGGCGTCCACGGTTCCCGCAACGTGCGCGAACCTCCGGACGGATCCATCAGTCGACCTTCAGCACGCGGCCATCCAGGTCCGCGGGCGGCTGCATCCCCGCGAGCACGAGCAGCGTCGGCACCGCGTCCGTGGGGGAGGCGGCATCGAAGCGCTGCTGCGGCTTCACCTTGCCGCCCAGGAAGGCCAGCGGCACGCGCCGGTCGTACGGGTAGGGCGAGCCGTGGCTCGTGCCCTCGGGCACGTCGAACAGGAGCCATGGCACGGGCCGCAGGGCGACGTCCGGTGCGCGGTCCGCGCGCGCGCAGCGCCGGTAGAGCGTCAGCCATGGCTCGGATGCGTCCTTCCCCAGCAGCTCCTCGAGCGTGTACGCCTCCGCGACCCATTTGGCCTCCTCGGCCGCCTCGGCGATCAGGCTGCGCAGCGCGGCCGGCTCGAGGCCCGCGGCCGCGGCCGCTTCCGCGTCGAAGATGAAGCCGAGCTCGCCGTAGGAGAGGCCGAGGTCGCCGTGCTCGGGATGAGCGGCGTCGAGCGCTTCCTCCACGCCCTTGCGCATCGCGCTCTCCTCCGAGCCCTTCACGCGTCGCGCGCCGACCTGGCGGCCCTGCAGCATCTCGGGCAGGTCGAGCACTCCGTGGTCCGAGGACAGGCACGCGATCCAGCGTCCCTTGCCGACCTTCTCGTCCAGCTCACGGAAGAGGCGTCCGAGATCGCGGTCGTCGCGCACCAGGAGATCGGTGACCTCCACGCTGTCGGGCCCGTAGCTGTGGCCGAGAAAGTCGCAGCCCGAGAGCGAGAGGCCGAGGAAGTCCACCTTGTCGTCTTGACCGAGGGCTTCGCTGTCGAGCGCCAGGAGCGCGAGCTCGATCGTGAAGTAGTCGAGCAGCGGCGAGAAGAGCACCGCCCCGGCCAGCGCGCCGTCGTCGGACGGCAGCGTGCGCGGCAGGGTGCGCCCGGCGCGCCTCGATTCGCCCTCGCGCTCGTCCGGCGCGGTGCCGAGCACGGCCAGGTCGCCTTCGAGCTCGCAGGTCCACTTCCAGCCGCGCGCGCGCTCCTTCCAGGCCCCGTTCCAGACCTCCACGAACTCGGGCAGCTTCGCGCCGTAGTGGCTCGAGCTCGAGAAGCCGCCCGCGCTCTGGTGCCACCACAGGGCGACGTCGGGCGCGCGCCCGCCGAGCAGCACGGCCGAACGGTCCTTGCCCGCGATGGTCACGGTCTTCGAGCCGGCGGCTCCCCTTTCGAGCAGGTCGCCGAGCCCGTCCCCGATCAACCTGGCGGGCGACACGCTCTCCTTGGTCGCGTCCATGCCCGCGCTGGTCACCGGGTGCGCCTCGGGGTCGCCGACGCAGTAGGCCATGCTGCGCGTCTCGCGATCGAAATACTGGTTGCGGACGATGCCGTGATGCAGCGGCCAGCGGCCGGTGGCGAGCGTCGCGTGCCCGGGGCCCGTCTCGGTGCAGGCGTAGTCGACGGTCGCGCGCCAGAACACCGCGCCCTCGTCGAGGAAGCGCCTGAAGCCGCCCGCGAAGCGCGCCTCCAGGCGCTGGAGCTGCTCGGGGATGAGCTGGTCGACCGCGATCATCACCACGAGGCGCGGCGCCGGCGTCTTCGGTTGCTGCAGTGCCAGGAGGAGCGCTGCGAGGGCGGCGGTCGGCATGTCGTCCTCGGATCAACGCGCGTAGCGCGCGATCCAGTCGTCGACGTAGGACTGCAGCTCCCAGCGCGTGGGAGCGTGGATCGTGTCTTCGGCGCCCGTGCGCAGCTCGACCCTCCTGCGCGCCGCGCCGATCCCCGCCGCGCGCGCGGCCGCGAGCTCCCGGGTGATGCGCGCGGCGTCGACGCGCTCGGGCAGCTCGAGCGACCCGAACCAGATCGGCGCCGTGTCGAGGTCGAGCGCGACCCGGCCGGCGGCATCGAGCGGCGCGGGCACGACCACGACCAGGACGCCGCCGACCTCGGGCGCGTTGCAGCGCTCGGCCGTCTGCTCGCCGACGTAGAGCACGGGCTCGTAGGTCTGGCGCGGCCGGGCGAGATCCGGGTCGACCTGGAGCGCCAGGAGATAGCCCGCGCTCATCAGCGGCTTCTCGGCCCGCCACTCGTGGACGAAAGGCTCGTCGACGGCGAAGGGGCGAGCGTCGAGGATCTCGATCGCACCCGAGGGCAGGCCGCCCTGCGGATCCGAGGAGCGCGCGCGCTCCTGGCGCGAGGCGATGCCGCGCTCGATCAGCACGCCGGCTGCGACCAGGAGCGTGAGCGCCAGACCGAGGAGGGCCTTCTTGCTCATTCAATCTCCCGTGAACTCGAGCTCGTCCAGGCCGATGCGGCCGGACCTGCTCCCGTGCGAGGGCCCGAACAGGAGCGTGATCGCCACGACGTCGCCGAGGTCGAGCGGGTTGCCGTCGCGCTTGAAGTCGGCCAGCGGGATGCGGATGGTCTCGAACTCGTTCGCCCAGCCGTTGCCCATACCGCAGCTGGCGCGCTGGTACGGCTCCTCGATCCCGCCGCCGTAGGCGCCGATCCGGATCGTGCTCGAGTGCCGGGCGGAATCGCTGAGCTGGACCTCGAACTCGAGGTCGCCCGCCTCGGCCGTGGTGAGCGCGTCGCGCGTCGACTGCGCCGCGCGGAAGGTGAGCGTGCGCAGCGCGCCGAGGTCGCGCTCGTCCGCGGGCACCTCGAACATCAGCCACTCGTCGGCCCCGTTCCACTCGAACACGCTGCCGGCCGAGGTGTCGCCCGGCCCGGCCATGATCATGCCGTTCATGGCGTCGCCGATGGAGGCGGTGAACGTGTTGGTGGCGTCGTCGAGGCGCCCCTCGCGCAGGCGCGCGGCCAGCCCGGGCGAGCACGTCACCTGGGCGCCCGAGCTCGAGCGCGTGATCGCGGGCTCGGCCTGGAAGTCGTCGATCACCAGGCGTTCGCGCTCCGGGCCGGGCAGGTACATCAGGTCGACGACCGCGCAGCGGCTCGCGGGGAGCCCGGGATCCGGCGCGCCAAAGGCGCGGAACTCCTCCCACTGGCGCGTCAGGTAGTCGAGGCAGGCCGGGTTGCCATCCAGCGCGAACTGCACCAGCGGCAAGAGGTAGGCGCGCATGATCTGGTGCGTCCGCGGGCGGCCGAGCCGGCACGGGCCGTTGGCGAATGCGCTCCCATCTCCGTCGTGGAAGTCGCCGTGTCCGGCGCCGTGCAGGTAGGTCGAGAGGCGCGTCCCGTCGGCGCGCTCCAGCATGTGGAAGGTCTGGCAGATGTCGCAGTTGGCGCAGCCGTTGACGTCGGAGTCCGCGCCGCCGGTCCACAGGTGATAGGGAGCGGCGCCCATGTCGGACACGCCCACGCCGAGGAAATCGGTGGGCGCGATGCTGGACACGAGCCTGACGTCCTCGACCGAGTAGCGCGTCGCGAACGGCGTGTGGTTCATCAGGCGGCGGTAGGCCCGCGCCACGCCCTCGCCGCCGCGGCTGTGCCCCATCCACACGATCCGGTGTCCGTCGACATGGCCCACCAGCGCTCCGCCCGCGATCTGGTCCAGGCGCTCCAGGAAGACCTCCGTGTTGCGCAGCGTGCTGGTCGAGGCCGTCTCGATGCCCGGGCCGGTGTTGTTGGCGTGGCTCATCACCACGTAGCCCCAGGAAGCCATGTGGTAGCCGATGTGGTCGTACCACGTGTAGTTGTGGCCGTTGCCGTGGCTGACGACGATCAGCGGGAGCTTCCCCAGCTCCGCCACGTTCAACGGGAAGTAGATGTCCTCGCGCGTGAAGGTCGTGCCGCCGCTGAAGAACACCTCGGTCACGCCGTACGGGCCGGTCTCCTTGCCGCGCTTCAAGGTCACGAAGTCCTCGACGACGTAGAAGCCGGCCCCGTCCAGCGCGCCGTCGAGCACGTCTCCCGGGTCGAGCGCGCCGTCCAGGTTCACGTCGGCCACGACGTCGTAGCCCTTGCCGAGCAGCACCGTGCCGTTCGCGTCCGGCGTGCTCGCAGGGCTCAGCGTGCCCGCGTCCACGAGGAAGGTGTTCTCCTTGACGCTCCCGGCCGTGAGCCTCACCCGCAGCACCGCGCCGGTCGCGCTCGCGAGCTTCCTGCCGGCGAGGAAGAGCGGCAGTTCCTCGTGCTCGATCACGAACAGGTCGAGCGTGCGCCTCCGCAGACCGGCGTCGGTCAGCGGGTCGAAGGCCACGTGGATCGGCTCGCCGACGTTGAAGCTGCGCGTGGTCTGGAAGTGCGGGAAGCCGGCGATGGGCTTGCCCGCGAGCTCGCGCTGCGTGGGGAGCGTGATCCCGTGTGCCGCTGCCGGCCTGCTGCTACCGAGGGGCTTCGCGCCCTGGGCCTGGTGCAAGGAGCCGACGAGGAGCAGCAGGACGGGGGTGAGGGATCGCATGCGCTCGGGGCCGTGGCAAACGACCCATCATAACAGTCGGGAGGCACGGGCCCGAGGGGGGAATCTCCGTCGGTAGTGGGTCAGTTTGATTCCTGAGCCGCTCCGACGGTCTTCGCTTCGCGTTTTTCGAGCAGCCCGACCAGATCGGCTAGGCTCCACTTGGTCGTGGCCAGGCCAGCCGCCATCGC
>Ga0137457_1000352_pt1 | contig 12202 bp, 9 predicted proteins | sample EasRivERMGT630_2_FD_102321 | JGI IMG/M metagenome (GOLD analysis project Ga0137457, IMG submission 102321) | Soil microbial communities from meander-bound floodplain in the East River, Colorado, USA - East River MetaG ERMGT630_2 | ecosystem: Environmental > Terrestrial > Soil > Floodplain ...
CCAGCGTCGTGCGCGCCGTCCCGGCGCGCGGCGGCGAGGGCAGGATCTCGACCCCGAGCTCGGGCGCCAGCAGCGCGCGCGCGTCCGTGCAGCCGTCGAGCGCCAGGATCGCGTGCTTCCATGACCGCTCGAGCTCGGGCAGCAGCCGCGCCGTGCGCACCTGCGGCCCGCCCGGCGCGAACGTCGCGAAGACGTGCAGAACCCTCATCGGAATTGGACCGCCACGCTCCAGCGTGGCCCTGGGACCGCCGGGCTCCGGCCCGGCTCCGCGTCCGGCGGGCTCCAGCCCGGCGGACGCGCTCTCTCGACCAGTAGGACCGCCTCGCGGAGCGTGGCGCAACCAAGCGCCACGCAGGAGCGTGGCGAACCCAGGGCCGGGCTGGAGCCCGGCGCTCCGTCGGAGCCCGGCGCTCCTGGGAGCGAGCTCACGCCTTCTCCGGGAACAAGCGCCGCAAGAACTCCTCGCGCTCTTCGCACGGCCTCCAGCCGAGGAGCTCGCGCGCGCTGCGGCAAGCGAACTCCGGCCACAGCGAGCGGCTCTTCAGGTCGCGGTAGCTCGGCGGGCCGTCGCGCCGGCCGCCGGCGCGCTTCACCAGCCACTTGCCGAGCTCCATCGTCTGCGAGAGGGCCAGGCTGCGCGGGTGGAAGGTGGCGGCGCGGCCGGTGACGCGCGCGAAGTGCGCCACCAGCTCGCGCGCCGTGAGCGGCACGCGCGCGGCGAGGTTCACGGCCCGGCCGTCGAGCTCGTGGCCCGTGAAGGCCGCGAGCGCGGTCAACGCGGCGGCCACGTCCTCGACCAGGACCAGCGGGAGGGGGCGCTCGCCCAGGCCCCAGCCGACGCAGTGGTTGTCGCGCACCCACAGGCCGATCCCGGAGTGCTGGAAGGGCGCGTCCGCGCCCAGCACGACGCCCGGGCGCACGATCGTGACGGCGAGTGCGCGCTCCTTCGCGAGCCGCAGGAGCTCCTTCTCGGCCGCGATCTTGCCGCGCGCGTAGAGCGCGCGCTCGGCCGGCCGCGGATCGGGCGGGTCGCCGTCGTCGATCACACTCGCGCCGCAGTCCGGCCCGAGGTAGAGCGCCGCGATCGAGGAGACGTACACCAGGCGCTCGACGCGTGCCTCCAGGCACGCCTCCGCCAGGGCGCGCGTGCCGCTCACCATGGCGCGCTCGATCTCCTCCCAGGTCGCTCCGCCGCCGGTCGCGAGGTGCAGCACCGTGCGCGCGCCGCGGATCGCGCCGGCCAGCGCGGCGGGCTCGGCGAGATCGGCGCGCACGAGGCGCAGCTCGCCCGCGCGCGCGGCGCGCTCGAGGTCCGCGGAGAGATTCCGGGGCCGGCGCAGCGCGGCCGTGACGGCGTGACCGCGCGCGAGCAGCGCGCGCAGCGTGTGCTGGCCGATGAAGCCCGAGCCGCCCAGCACCACGACCTCGCCGGTGCGCGCGGGGCGCTGCTCGAAGGCGAGCGCGGGCGCGGAGCGCGCCGGCGGGAGCCCGCGCACGCAGCCCTCGCACCACTCGAGCACGGCCTCCACTTCCTCGGCGCCGCCGGGCGGCTCGCTGCCCGCGCGGTAGGCGGCGTGGAACGCTCGAATCGAGCCCAGCATGCCGGCGAAGAAGGCGTCGCCGCGCGGCGCGAGGCGCAGGGTCTGCTTCAGGTACTGCGCGAGGTTGGCGCGCGCGTCGCGCCGCAGGCCCGCGGCGCGCCGCGCGCCGGCCAGGTAGGCGTCCCAGAAGTCGAGCCAGGGCGTCTTGCGCTCCTCCTGGAGGAGGTCGCGGTGGAGGTCGGCCTCGAGCGCGCCGTCCGAGCCGCGCACCGCGAGCGTGCTCTGCTGGAAGGTCGCCCCGAACGCGAAGTGCAGCTGGGCCGTGCCACGCTCGGCGCGCGCAGCCACCGACCAGCGCTCGGGGAAGGGCTGGTCCGGGCCGAGCTCGCGCATGGCGAGCACGTGGGGGACGAGCTCGAGCGGCCGGCCGACGAGCTGCACGAGCTGCGCGAAGGGGTGCACGGCCTGCTCGAAGACGATGTTCTCGGGCGCGCGGAACATCCAGTGCGAGAAGTCGCGCGCCTCGAGCTGCCGCAGCGGCACGGCGAGGCGCACGTCGGCGTGCTCGATGCGCCCGATCGCGCCCGAGCGGGCGCGCGCGAGCAGGCGCCGAAAGGCCGGGTGGAAGCAGGCGTTGTGGTTCGCGCCCAGGACGAGCCCCCTCGAGCGTGCGAGCCCGAAGAGCTCGACCGCGGTGCGCGTGTCGAGCGCCAGCGGTTTCTCCACGAAGGCCGAGAGCCCCAGGTCGAGGCACTCGCGCGCGAGCCGCGCGTGCAGGTCGGGGGGGACGCACAGGTGCACGACGTCGACCGCGTGCTCGGCGAGCTCCTCCAGCGTCGCGACCGCCACGTTCACCCCGTGGCGGCCGGCCGCGGCGCGCGCGCGCTCGAGCGCCACGTCGCACAGCGCCACGACCTCGACCTCGGGCACGAGGCGCAGCGCCGCGAGGTGGGTGTCGGCGATGTAGCCCGTGCCGACCAGGGCCACGCGCGTCGGGCGGCCGGAAAGGGGGGCGCGCGCGGCGCCCAGCGTCCGGATCGCTGCTTCGGTCGTTGGTCCCAAGGTAGCGCGCGAGATCGTGCCCCCTGGGACCGCCAGGCTCCAGCCTGGCGCTCCGTCTCTCCTTCTTCTCCTCTTCCCGAGCCCGTTCCCGTGCCCCCTGCCCGTGGCCGTTTCGAATCGGGCAAGGGGCACGGGCACGGGAAAAAGAAGAGCACGGAGCCGTGCAGGAGCCCGCCATTCAGGGGGAAGAATCCCTCCAGGGAGACCGGCCCGGCGTCCGAAAGGCCTTCCCATCTCCTCCTTCTGGGGCCCGGGTCTCCGTCCTTCGGGACTGGGATTCCGGGCCCTTTTCTGCTTGGCGGGCGAGCTTGGACGCGCACACGGTGCCCGGTATCATCGCCCGATGGCAACCAAGCTTCCTTCCTCTCAGGCAGCGAGCCTGGGTGCGCCCTTCGACCAGGCTGAGACGGGGAGGATGCCCGAGGGCCTGACCTTCGACGACGTCCTCCTGGTCCCGTCGCACTCCGACCTCCTGCCGCGCGAGGTCGTGGTCCAGACGCGCTTCTCGCGCCGCGTCAAGCTCGAGATCCCGCTCTCCTCGGCGGCCATGGACACGGTCACCGAGTGGCGCCTCGCCGTGGCGCTGGCGCGCGAGGGCGGCATCGGCATCATCCACCGCAACCTCTCGATCGAGGGCCAGATCCGCGAGGTCGACAAGGTCAAGCGCTCGGCCAACGGCCTGATCGTCGATCCGGTCACGCTGCCGCCCACGGCGACCATGGTCCAGGCGCGCGAGATCATGGCGCGCCACAACATCTCCGGGGTCCCGATCGTCGAGGGCGAGACCGTGGTCGGCATCCTCACGCGCCGCGACTGCCGCTTCCAGACCTCCGACGACACGCCGGTCGCACGCGTGATGACGAGCGAGCGCCTGGTCACCGCCCCGCCCGGGACCTCGCTCGCGGAGGCGCGCAACCTGCTCTTCAAGCACAAGGTCGAGAAGCTGATCATCGCCGACAAGCAGAACCGCCTGCGCGGACTGATCACGATGAAGGACCTCGACATGCTCGAGGCCTTCCCGAGCTCGGCCTCCGACGACCGCGGCCGCCTGCGCGTCGGCGCGGCCATCGGCGTGCGCGACCACGAGCGCGCCGATGGCCTGGTCGAGGCCGGGGTCGACGTGCTGGTGGTCGACACGGCCCACGGGCACTCCGCGAACGTGATCGAGACCGTGCGCGAGCTGAAGAAGAAGCACACCGTCGACGTCGTGGCCGGCAACGTGGCCACGCCCGGCGCGGCGCTCGAGCTCGTGCGCGCCGGCGCCGACGGCGTCAAGGTCGGCATCGGACCCGGCTCGATCTGCACCACCCGCATCATCGCCGGCGTGGGCGTGCCGCAGTTCAGCGCGGTGCAGTGGATCGCCACGGCGCTGGAGGGCACGGACGTGCCGGTCATCGCCGACGGCGGCATCCGCTTCTCCGGCGACGTGACCAAGGCGCTCGCGGTCGGCGCCTCCTGCGTCATGATCGGCAGCCTCTTCGCGGGCGTGGAGGAGAGTCCGGGCGAGACGATCCTCTCGCGCGGGCGCTCCTTCAAGGCCGTGCGCGGCATGGGGTCGCTCGGCGCCATGGTCGACGGCGGCAAGGAGCGCTATCGCCAGGGCGACGTGAAGGAGCTGTCGAAGCTCGTGCCCGAGGGCATCGAGGGAATGGTGCCCTACAAGGGCAAGCTCTCGGACTTCGTCTACCAGCTCGTGGGCGGCGTGCGCGCGGGCATGGGCTACTGCGGCGCGGGCACGATCCCCGAGCTCTGGCGCACGGCGCGCTTCGTGCGCGTGACCTCGGCGGGCCAGCGCGAGAGCCATCCGCACGACGTGACCATCACCAAGGAATCGCCCAACTACTTCCAGGAATGAGCGCGAGCGCCAGGACCACTCCGAAGGGCGTGCTGGTCGTCGATCTCGGCGCCCAGTACGCGCAGCTCATCGCGCGCCGCGTGCGCGAGGCCAACGTGTGGTCCGAGATCGCGCCGCCGGCGCGCGCGCTCGAGGTGGCGCGCAAGATGAACCTGGGCGGGATCATCCTCTCCGGTGGGCCCGCCTCGGTGTACGCGCCCGACGCGCCCAAGGTTCCGCGCGAGCTGCTCGATCTCGGCGTGCCCGTGCTCGGCATCTGCTACGGCATGCATTGGATGATGCAGGTCCTGGGCGGCGACGTGCAGCCCGCGAAGAAGCGCGAGTTCGGGCGCACCTCGATCGAGATCCTCCATCCGGAGGGCGTGCTCGAGGCGATCGACGGGCGCACGGTCGTGTGGATGAGCCACGGCGACAAGGTCGTCAGCATTCCGGTGAACTTCCGCCCACTCGCCCAATCGAACGACTGCGCGTTCGCGGCCGTGAGCGACGATCAGGGCCGCCTCTTCGGAGTGCAGTTCCATCCCGAGGTCACGCACACCTTGCGCGGACGAGATGTGATCGAGAACTTCGTGTGGCGCGTGTGCGGCCTCGATGGCGACTGGACCTCGGGCTCGATCGTCGAGCGCGAGGTCGCGGCCGTGCGCGCCAAGGTCGGGAGCGACGGCGAGGTCGTGCTCGGGCTCTCGGGCGGCGTCGACAGCTCGGTCGCGGCGCTGATCGTGCACCAGGCGATCGGCGCGCGCCTGCACTGCATCTTCGTGGACAACGGACTGCTCCGGAAGGACGAGCGCGAGACCGTCGAGCGCGTCTTCGGCAAGCACTTCCACATCGATCTCACGGTCGTGGACGCCGCCGACCAGTTCCTCGCCAAGCTGCGCGGCGTCACGGACCCCGAGGCCAAGCGCAAGGCGATCGGGCGCGAGTTCGTCGAGGTCTTCAGGCGCGAGGCGAAGCGCTTCCGGAAAGCCCACTTCCTCGGCCAGGGCACGCTCTACCCCGACGTGATCGAGTCGACCAACGTCCACGGCGGCAACACCGCGGTCATCAAGAGCCACCACAACGTCGGCGGCCTGCCCGACGACCTCGACATGCAGCTCGTGGAGCCGCTGCGCGAGCTCTTCAAGGACGAGGTGCGTGCGCTCGGCCGCCACCTCGGTCTCGCGCCCGAGATCGTCGACCGCCAGCCCTTCCCCGGTCCCGGCCTCGCCGTGCGCTGCTTGGGCGAGCTCACGCGCGAGCGCCTGCACGTCCTGCGCGAGGCCGACCAGATCGTCACGAGCGAGATCGAATCCGCCGGCGCACACAAGGGCCTGTGGCAGTACTTCGCCGTGCTCTTGCCGGTGAAGTCGGTCGGCGTGATGGGCGACGTGCGCACCTACGAGGAAGCCTGCGCCATCCGCATCGTGCAGAGCGAGGACGGCATGACCGCCGACTGGGTGCAGCTCCCCAAGGACCTCCTCGGCCGCATCTCGAATCGGATCATCAACGAAGTTCGCGGCATCAACCGCGTTGTGCTCGACATCTCGACCAAGCCGCCCGGCACGATCGAGTGGGAGTGAGACAGTGCTACCTCCTCACATCTCGCGCCAATGTGAAGAGGCTTGGAAGTTGGCGCACGAAGCCCTCAAGCACGGGCGCAGGCAGGGTCGTCGTGGAGGCAACGCTCCGGGCTGTCGGGAATCTGCGTGAGCGGAACACCCGTCGAAAGGAAGAGATCGACCGCGCCCAGCTCTGGCTGCTGGTCTCCGGGGCACTGGCAGCGGTCTCCTTGGTAACCGCTTCGCTGGTAGGATGAGCGCGGGAGAAAGCAACCATGCCCAACAACAAGAACCTCGATGCCGACAACGGTCAGCCCGAACCGTCTTCAGCCGAGGATCGGACTCTCGTGGGGCTATCGCGCGAAGAGGAGATACGGCGCATGTCGGAGCGCATCCGGACTGTCCAGCTGGAATCCGAGGCTCGCATCAAGGCCATGTGGAAGAAGCGCGGGCTCTTCGGGTTCACCACCTCGACCGGCTGACGAGCGCCGTGCCGGCTCAGACCGGCACGAATCCGAGCAGCAGGCCGAGCCCGAGGCCGAGGAAGACCGTTCCGAGCACCGCGAACACGAGCGCGAGCCCCCACAGGGCGAAGAACGAGTCGATCTCGGCCGTGTGCGGCGCCGCGGGGCGATAGCGCACCGTGATCGGTTGTCCGACGCGCCAGTCGCGCGTCGCGCTCCCGAGACGCGACTCGAAGGTGATCTCGCGGCCAGCCGAGGTCTGGAAGCGGATGCGGGGGAAGGAGGTCCCGTGGAGATCCGAGGTCGGATCGGGGTCCTCCCGCGAGCCGACGATCGTGCCCTCGCTCGTGCACGAGCCCTGCACGAAGGCACGCCGGCGCCACCCGTGCCGCAGCGCGAGCACGGACATCCAGCACCCGATCACGCTGAAGAGGCTGCCGATGGCCGGGACGAGCATCGCCGAGCAGGATCGGCGCAGAGGCGCCCTCTTCGTGAGGGTACATTGGGTCGAGGGTGGAGGAAGCGTGGGCTCTGCGGGCCACGACCTCGACCGGCCGAGCGACGGAGGTCCGGAGCGGCGCGCCTCAGACGTCCGCGATGCAGACGAGGTGCGTCAGGCTGCGGAGGTAGAGCGCGCCCTCGGCGACCGCGGGTGAGGCGATGAAGACCTGCTCGCTCAGCACGTTGGTCGCCAGGACCTCGTACTTCGGGCCGAGCTCGACGAGGTGTACCTCGCCGGCTTCGGTGGGGAGGTAGAGCAGTCCGCCGGCCGCGATGGGGGACGACTTGAGCTGGCTGCCGCGCGGGAGGCGCTCCTCGAGGTAGTGCGCCTGGCCCGTGGCGGCGTCGAAGCACGAGAGCGCGCCGCGGTCGGTGACGGTGTAGTAGAGCCCGCCGTGCAGCACGGGCGAGGCGGTGTAGCCGCAGCCCTTGGTCGAGGTCCACAGCACCGGCTGGTCGCCGTCCTTCTTGCCGGGCTGGATGGCGAGGATCTTGGCCTCGCGGAAGCCCGACATGACCAGGATCGAGTCCGCGTGGCGGAGCACGGTCGGGATCGCGTTCGCGCCGGCGCCGGCGGCCTCCCACAGGAGCTTGCCCGAGGCGGGATCGTAGCTGCGCGTCTTGCGCGCGCCGCTCGTCACGACCTGCTGCTTGCCCGAGAGCGTGGTGACGAGCGGCGTGGCCCAGGTCGAGGGCTCGTCGCGCGTGACGCGCCACAGCTCCTTGCCGGTCTTCACGTCGAGCGCGAAGGCGAACGACTCCTTCTCGTGGTCGGCGACTTGAACGAGCACTTCGCCGGCCAGCACGGGCGCCAGGCCCTCGCCGAAGGCGTTGCGCATCTCGAGCTTGACGCCCGGATCGAAGCTCCAGGCGAGCTTGCCCTCGAAGTCGAAGGCGTACAGCCCCTGGGTTCCGAAGGAGACGAAGACGTGCTTGCCGTCCGTCACGGGTGAGGCCGAGGCGAAGCTACCGTAGCTCTTGTGGTAGCCCTCGTGCGGCGTCGCCACGCGCGCCACGGCCTTCCAGCGCGTGGCCCCGCTCTTCCGGTCGAGGCAGTGGAGCTCGAAGCTCTGCTCCTCCGGCTGGCCGAATCCGCCGCCGCGCCCGCCGCCTTCTTCCGGCTCCGGCGGCGCAGCCTCGGGATCCGTCGGGACGGCCGTGGTCAGGAACAGCATCTCGCCGTACACGATCGGCGTCGAGACGCCGCGGCCGGGCACGGCGATCTTCCAGCGCACGTGCTCGCCGTCGCTCCACGAGCGCGGGGCGGTACCGGGCGCGACACCGTCGCCGGTGGGACCGCGCCACTGCGGCCAATGTGCTGCTTCGGTCTGCGGGGCGAGGAACGTCGAGAGTGAGAAGGAGAGGATCGCGATCATTGCGGACTGGTCCGGGGGGTAGGGCAGCATAGGGACCGCGAGCGCTGCTCACGGGGGGTGCGCAGGCAATCTCGCCGCGGGAAAGGTGCCCACCCGCAGCCCGTCCACTACCGGCCGGGGGGCACGGGGTCTCGGCCAGGGGAGCAAGGTGGAAAAAGAATCGGACAATGGGCAGGCAGACGCCGGCCCCTCGTCCGGACCATCCGCGAGAGCTGCAGCCGCTCGCGATCCCCCCGCCCATGAAGACCCTCACCGGGACCCTCTCCGTCGTGCTCGGCCTCGTCCTCGGCGTCCGCGAGCCCACACCAGGGCAGGACGCGGCGAGCTTCGTCTGTCCGCCCTGCGGGGCCGAGTGTCACTTCATCACGTATCCGAAGGAGGGCAAGTGCGGCGGGTGCGGGATGGGGCTCGTGCCGCTCGCGACGGTGCCGCAGGTCGGGGTGCTGCTCTTCCCGGACGCGGCGATGGCCTCGAGCATGACGACGCTGTCCCTGTTCGTGGGCTCGAACGCCGCGCGCGTGTTCACCGTCGCGGACACGAGCGAGCCGCTGCGCCTCAGCGATGCGCTCGAGGTGCGGCCGCAGTTCGCCTTCGCGGATGCGCCGAAGCTCGACGTGCTGGTGGTGCCGGACGGGTTCGGCGCGTGGGACGACCCGATGATCCTCGAGTGGGTCAAGGGCGCGGCCGAGAAGGCGCGCTGCGTGCTCGCGGTCGGCGCTGGGAGCGTGGTGCTCGCCAAGGCCGGATTCCTGGCGGGCGAACGGGTCCCGGCGCGCCGGTTCCTGGTGCAGCGCGGCAAGGAGCTCGCGCCGGATGTCGTCTTCGACGGCGACCTCGACTATCGGCGCGCGGGCAAGTTCTACCTCGCGCGCGACACGGGGGCGGCGATCGAGGCCGCTCTGGCGGTCGTGCAGGAGCTGGCGGGCGAGGAGTGCGCGCGGCGCGCCGCGGAAGAGTTCGGCCGTCCGTGGGTCGCGGAGCAGAAGTGACTCCCGTGCCGAGCCTCCTCGCATTCGCGCTGCCCCTGCCCTTGCTCGTGCAGAGCCCGCCGGAGAAGCCGAGCTGGCCGGCCTGGCGGGGCGCGGACGGCACCAACGTCTCGTCCGAGCGCGGCTGGAGCTCGGAGGGCGCGGTGGAGCCGCTCTGGAAGGCCCACGTCGGCCGCGGCCACTCCTCGGTCGTGATCGCCGACGGCTGGCTCTACACGCAGGGCTTCGACGAGGAGAAGAACCTCGACCGCGTCTCGTGCCTCGACGCGCTCACGGGCGCCGAGCGCTGGCGCCACGAATACCCGGCCCAGATCGACGCGAACATGCACGGCGGCGGCACGCACTCGACGCCGGTCGTCTCGCAGGGCGTCGTCTTCTCCTTCGAGCGTCAGGGCGTGCTGCGCGCGCTCGAGGCCGTTACGGGAAAGCTCTCGTGGCAGATCGACCTGGTCGCGGAGTGCGAGGCCAAGGCCACCGACTACGGCTTCGGCAGCGCGCCGCTCGTGGTGAAGGACCTCGTGATCGTCAATGCGGCCAAGGTCGTGGCCGTCGAGCGCAAGAGCGGCGAGCCGGCCTGGGTGACCGACGACATCGGCGCCTACTACTCGACCCCGGCCGTTTGCCGGCTCGGCGGCAAGGACGCGCTGGCGAGCTTCACGCGCCCGGGCCTGTACGTGCTCGAGCTCCAGGACGGCGCGATCCGCCACCACTTCCCGTTCAAGAAGGGCGAGGTCAGCGTGAGCGCCTCGACGCCGGTGGTGGTGGACGGCTCGACGCTCTTCATCTCGGCCGGCTACGGCCACGGCGCGGCGCTGGTCGACTTCGCGAGCGGCGCGCCGGTCGCGAAGTGGGAGACCAAGGCCATGCGCACGCAGATGACGGGCTGCGTGCTCCTCGACGGCTGCTTCTACGGCTTCGACGAGACGATGCTGAAGTGCCTCGACCTCGCCGGCAAGGAGCGCTGGCGCACGCGCGGCCTGGGCATGGGCGCGCTCACGGCCTCCGACGGGCGTCTGATCGTGATCTCGGGCAACGGCGAGCTCGTGGTCGTGGCCGCGAAGCCGGAGAAGTACCAGGAGCTCGCCAAGCAGCGCGTCCTGATCGGCAGCTCCTTCTGGGCCTCGCCGGTCCTGTGCGGTGGGCGCATCTACGCCAAGAGCGGTGAGGGCGAGCTCGTCTGCCTGGACCACCGCGCCGCGAGGTGAGCTCATCCGGGAGCGCCGGGCTCCAGCCCGGCTCTTCTCTTCGGGCCTCCTTCTCGAAGCGCAGCAGACAAGACAGGAGAACAAGCGAAGAGCCGGGCTGGAGCCCGGCGCTCCCGGTCGAGGCGTACACTGACTGTTGGCAATGGGCGAATCGAAGAAGGAGCACGGCGTCCGCGCGACGAACCGCGAGTACCTGCGCTACGACCAGGTCGCGAAGCGCCAGGAGTACGCGCTGGCCGAGGGCGGACGCGCGGAGGAGTTCGACGAGGAGTACCGGATCCGCACCGTCGACCTCGGGCGCTGCCTGCACGGCGGCCCCGCCGAGCAGCAGGCCTTCGCGTGCGAGCTCGGCGAGGCGCTCCAGGACATCGGCTTCGCGATCCTGGTGGGGCACGGGATCGAGCCGGCGCTCTTCGAGCGCGTCGAGGGCGCGGTCGAGGCACTCTTCACCGGCCACACGCTCGCCGAGAAGCTGCGCTTCGCCGCCCAGCGCCACGGCTCGGTCAACCAGGGCTACTTCCCGTTGAAGGAGACGAGCGACATCCATCCGGACCTCGTCGAGGGCTGGGTCTTCTGCCGGCGCGCCTTCGAGCTGGGCGAAGGGGCCACGCCTCTCGCCGACTTCTGGCCCGCTCCGGCCGAGGAGCGCGTCTTCCGCGAGCTCGTGCAGGCCGAGGAGCGCCTGATCCTGCCCGTGATGCAGAGCCTGCTCCGCTACCTCGGCTGCGATCCGAACCTCTACGACCGCCGTCTGACCCGCCCGCACGTCGGCCTGCGGCTCAACTACTACCCGCCGCTCTCCGACAGCGACCAGCGCTCGGGCGCCGGCCGCCTGCTCGGCCACGAGGACGTGGACCTCTTCACGCTCGTGCCCGCGCCGCGCATCGAGGGTCTGCAGGTCCTGAACCGCCGCAACTTCCGCTGGATCCGCCTGGACGCGCCGCGCGGCTCGCTGATCCTCAACACCGGCGACTACATGCAGCGCATCACGAACGACGTGCTGCCCTCGACCACGCACCGCGTGAGCGTGCCGCGCGACCCGGCGCTGCGCGCTCGCTCGCGAGTCTCCTCTGCGACCAACGTCTACCTGCGCGAGGACGAGCTGCTCGAGGTCCTGCCCGGCCTCCCGCACCCGAAGTACGAGCCGGTCCGCGCGCTCGCGTTCCACACGCGCACGACGGCGAAGTACTACGGCGACGACTACGCGGTCCAGGACGAGGCAGGGGCGCCGTCGTGAAGCCCATCGCGCGGGCCGCGGACCTGCCGCAGCGCTACAACGCCGTCGACGTCCTGGAGCGCAACCTCCCCGCGCGCGCGGACGAGCCGGGGCTGCTCTCGGCCGAACGATCGTGCAGCTTCGGTGAGGCCGCGGCCGAGGTGAACCGCGTGGCGAACGCGCTGCGCAGGCTCGGCCTCCGCGGCGAGGACGTGGTCGCGATCCTGTCGCCGGACTCGGTCGAGTGGGTGAGCGCATTCTTCGGGACGATCAAGGCCGGCGGCGTGGCGCTCGGCATGAATACGCTCCTGAGGCCGGCGGATCTGCTGCGTCAGCTCCAGGACAGCCGGGCGCGCTTCCTGATCGCGTCCGAGGCGTTGCTCGAACCGCTGCGTGGAGAGCTTCGGCCTCCCCTCGAATGCGTGATCGTGCTCGGCGAGGACGTGCGCGCTGGC
>Ga0137457_1000354_pt1 | contig 12180 bp, 8 predicted proteins | sample EasRivERMGT630_2_FD_102321 | JGI IMG/M metagenome (GOLD analysis project Ga0137457, IMG submission 102321) | Soil microbial communities from meander-bound floodplain in the East River, Colorado, USA - East River MetaG ERMGT630_2 | ecosystem: Environmental > Terrestrial > Soil > Floodplain ...
GACAGGTCCCCGGCCAGCGCGGGCCAGGCTTCCTGCGAGCGCAGGCCGTTCTCCTGCAGCTCCAGGACGATCCCGATCGGCAGCCCGAGCGCGAACTTGAGGTCGTCCAGGGAGGCCTCGAGGTCGCGCCGTGCCGCGACCAGGCGGTCCTCGGCCGAGAGCTCGTCCTGGCGCGCCTGGTCGACCTGGATGTCGGTCAGGCGACCGGCCTCGGCCAGGGCCTCGTTGCGCTCGCGCAGGCGCACCAGGTTGACCAGGTTGGCGTCCTCGTTCTTGAGGCGATCGACCTGCTCGAGCGCGCGGAAGAAGCGCTGCGCGATGTCGACCGAGAAGGTGCGGCGGAAGCGCTCGTAGGCGCGCGCCTGGTACAGGACGTCGCGCTCGGCCTGCGTCAGAGGCTCCTTCACGATGTCCGAGCCGAATCCCCGCAGGATCGGCTGGGTGATGTTGAGCGAGAGGTGCGTGAGCGCACTCCAGGCATCGCCCCTGCCCAGGTTCTCGAGCAGGTCGATCCCGACGTCGGCCGTGATCTGCGTCCCAATCCCGAGCAGCTTGAAGAGGTTCAGGTTGGAGAGCAGTCCCCCCTCGACCTCGGTCTCCTCCTGGAAGCCGATCCCCGACACGAACCCGCCCAGGGTGCCGTTCTCCTGCACGGAGAAGTTCCAGCGCTCGAGCGTCAGGTCGAGCGCGGCGCGGAAGAGCTGCTCGCGCTGGTCCTGCCAGTCGCGGCTGTTCTCGGCCGCCACGCGCAGGCAGCCGACGAGATCGAGCGCGACCGCGAGCGGCTCGTGCGTGCCGGCGGCCTCGGCGAGGAGGCGCGCGCGCAGGGGGTCGGGCGGGGGCTCGATCGTGAACGCGTCGCGCGCACCCAGCTCGGCCCGGCGCTTCTCGAGGATGTGGTAGACCTCCTCGTCGGCCTGGGCACCCCAAGCGTCCGCGCTGCGACAGGCGCCCAGCGCGGTCAGGGAGATGACCAGCAGGGGGTGGAAACGCGGCTGGGGGAGCATTCCGAGCCACATCAGGATATCCGGTCGTCTCCGTGGCCGGGTCCGATGAACTTGTAACCTGTCCGAAAGTTCAGGTCGTCGGGTCGACCAGCGCCCGTCGTGGGGAAGCCTGGCGAGTCGTCGACGTCCTTCCACGGATGGGATGGCCGCCCCCGCTACCGATCGTCGCGCGCGCGGGCTCGCGCCGGGCCGTAGGAGAGCGGTCGTGACGCGGCTCCGCGCGACGCGCCGGCCGGAGATCCGGCCTCCTGGGCCGAGCGAGCCTCGAGCTCGTGCTGGACGCGAATGCGCTCGAACTCCTCGACCGTCACGGGAACTGCCCGCGGGCCGCGCTCCTGGAAGCGGAGCTCGCGCAGCTCTCCCGCCAGCGTCCTCAGGCGCCAGCGCAGGCTGCCGTCGGCGCGCCGCGCCTCGAGGAAGCGCTCGCCTTCGCCCTCGTCCTGACGCTGGAGGAGCCGCAGCGGCTCGACGCTGGCGGAGAGCGGATCCACCACGGCCACTTCCTCCGGGAGCGCGCCGCCGGTGCGCGCCGCCTCGATCAGGAACAGCGGCATCACGCCGTCCACGACCCGGCGCGGCACGGCCTCGGGGCCGCCGAGCTCGTAGCCGGAGAGGCCCGCTCCGCTCTCGCCCTCGAGGAAGAGCGTGCGCCCGCCGTGCTCGCGCACTTCCCGGAAGACCAGGCGCCGGCGGGACGGGCCCACCTGCTCGGTGTGGATCACGGTGACGCCGCGCGTCAGGTACTGGAGCTCGAGCTCGACGCGCAGGCCGCCTTCGGTGTCCGGGCCGGCGACGTAGCGCGCCAGACCCGCGGGAGGCTCGCCCTCGCGCGCACCATCGCGCTCCAGACGGAAGTACTGCACCCACGTCCCGGGCAGGGGCTCGAGGTCGAGCGAGCGCACGAGCCCGCTCTCGAGCGGGGATCCACCCTGGGCGACGAGGAGTACCAGGCCGGGTAGCCAGGCGGAGATCACGCTCCGTCTATCGAGCCGCCCGGGCCGGGGCTTGATCTGGCCCTCCGCGTCAGTGGATGGCCCAGTCCGGGACGCCGCTACCGATTCCGAGCACGAACCGGCCCCAGGACGTGAATACGGCCGTGACGAGCACGCCCATCACGAGGTCCAGGACCAGCCCCGCGCGCGCCATGGTCGGGGCCGGGATCTCGCCGGTGGCGAAGACGATCGCGTTCGGCGGGGTCGCGACGGGCAGCATGAAGCCGTTCGAGGCCGCGATGGTGGCCGGGATCATCACGAGCAGCGGCGAGATTCCGGCCGCGACAGCGGCCGAGCCGACGATCGGCAGCATGACCTGGGTCGTGGCCACGTTCGATGCCAGCTCGGACACCGCCGTCACGAGCAGGACCACGCCGAGCACCACCAGCCAGTCGGGCTTGCCCGCGATCCAGGGTGCGAGCTCCGCGCCGATCACGGCGTCGAGGCCGCTCGACTTGAAGGCGCCGGCCAGCGCGAAGCCGCCGCCGAAGAGCAGGAGCACGTCCCAGGGCAGCGTGCGGGCCGTGCTCCAGTCGAGCAGCGGCTTCCCGCGCTCGACCCCGCTCGGGATGAGGAAGCATGCGATGGCGAGGGTCACCGCCACGGTCGCATCGCTGACCGGGCTCTTCGCGAGCGAGCCCTTCAGGAGATCGCTCCAGCCCTGGAAGGTGAAGGCCCCGAACTCGAGGTCGGCGCGCGTCACCCACAGGAGCGCGGTCAGCGCGAAGACCGCCGCCATGCGTTTCTCGCCCGAGCTCCACGGACCCAGCGCGCGCCGCTCGGCCGCGACCACGTCGCTCCCGAGGCCGAGCTCGGCGGGAACGTCGAACAGGACGCGCGTGAAGAGCAGCCAGCCGATGGGCAGGTACAGCAGCACGACCGGCAGCCAGGCGAGCGTCCACTGCACGAAGCTGATCTCGCCGGCCTCGGGATAGCGCTCGCGGAACATTCCCAGGAAGATCTGGTTCGGCGCCGTGCCGACCGGGGTCGTGATGCCACCGACCGAGGCCGAGTAGGCGACGCCGAGCAAGAGTGCGCGAGCGAAGGCGGACCGAGCACGCGCCTCGCCCTCGAAGGCCGAGAGCAGTGCCAGCGCGATCGGCAGCATGAGCAGCGTGGTCGAGGTGTTGTTGACGAAGGCCGAGATCAGCGCCGTGGCGCACATCGTCCCGAGCACGAGGCGCCGCGGCTGCGTGCCCACGCGCGCGAGCACGAACAGGGCCAGGCGCCGGTGCACGTTCCACCGCTCGAGGCCGCGCGTGAGCAGGAACGCGCCGAGGAAGAGCAGCACCAGGTCGTCCATGTAGAAGGGCGCGACGGTCTTCGCGTCCATCGCCCCGAGCAGCGGCAGGAGCGCGGCCGGCAGGAGCGAGGTCGCGCCCACCGGCTGGGCCGAGGTCAGCCACCAGGTGGCCGTCCATGCCGCCACCGCGGCCACGCGCCGCTGCACGGGGTCGAGCCCGGTGCCCGGGAGGAAGAGGATCGCCAGGAAGGCCAGCGGTCCGAGCACGAGCCCGGTGCGCGCGACGGCCGGGATGGTCTCGTCGTCCGCCGCGCTCGTCCCGGAGACGCTCACCGCGTCTCCTCGACCAGCCAGCGCAGGTATCCGCGCGCGACGTGGCGCGGCTCCAGCACGACGAACTCGGGGCACTCGTAGGGATGCTCGTCGCGAACGTGGCGTTCGAGCTCGCGCAGGCGCCCGCCCGTCGACTTGACGACCAGCAGGACCTCCCGCGCGCGCTCGACCTTCCCGCGCCAGCGGTAGACGGACGAGACCGGGACGAGGTTGACGCAGGCCGCGAGGCGCCGACCCACCAGGGAGCGCGCGAAGGCCTGCGCTCCCCGTGGTGGATGCGTGACGAGCACGAGTCGGGCGTCAGCCATGGAGTCAACGGCGCAGCAGGAGGTCGCGCATGACGTGCCGGAAGATCTCCGGGTTCTTCTTGAGGCGGCGCGTGCTGTAGGCGCGCCACTCGGGGCCGAAGGGCACGTAGACGCGCACGCGCTCGCCGGCGGCGCGCCACTTCTCCCACAGGGCCTCGCGCACGCCGAGCAACACCTGGAATTCGTAGCGCTCGCGTGGGATGCCGAGCTCGCGGCACAGGGCGATCACGTGCTCGGCCAGGTGCTCGTCGTGCGTGGCGAAGGACAGACGCGCGCCGCGCGCCGCCAGGAGCCGCGCGGCCTCCAGGTAGGCCTCGCGGATGGGGCCGGGCTCGGTGTGCGCGATCGGGGCTGGCTCGAGGTAGATGCCCTTGACCACGCGCACCCACACGGGCCCCGGCGCGAGCGCGGCGATGTCCCGCGGAGTGCGCTTGAGACGCGACTGCAGCACGATGCCGACGTTGGCGTGCCGCGCGCGCAGGCGCTCGTAGACGCGCAGCGTCGCGTCGGTGGTGGTGTGGTCCTCCATCTCGACCCGCAGCTCGAGCGCGAGCGCGGCGCAGTGACGTGCGAGCTCGTCGTAGAGCGATAAGCAGAGCTCCTCGGAGAGGCGCAGCCCGAGGTGCGTGGGCTTGACGGACACGTAGCAGTCGAGGCCACGCTCGGCCAGCGCGCTGGCGGCCGTGCGGTACTCACCTACGACCTTGCGCGCCGCGCCTTCGTCGAGCACGTCCTCACCCAGGACGTCCAGGATCCCCGCGTGCCCGCGCGCGCGGAGCTCGGCGAGCTTGCGCACCGCGTCGGCCAGCTCCTCGCCGGCGATGTAGCGCGCGGCCAGGCGGCGCATCAGCCAGCGCGGCAGGGCGGGCAGGGTGGCGAGCGCGGCGCGATCGAGGACGCTCATCGGGCCGCGGGATTGTAGTGAGCGCTTTCGCGGGAGTCCCTTGTCCCGAGCGCGTCGCGGAGCCGCGACTCTTCTTCTTCCCGTGCCCCTGCCCCTGCCCGTGCCCGTTCCGACGTCGGCTCCTCTACCACGACCCGGGCAGGGGCACGGGCAAGGGCAGGGGCACGGGAAGCGAAGAGCGCTGAGCGCTCTTCCTACTTCCCGACCGCCAATCGCCGCGCCAGGATCTCGCTCAGCACACCGGTGCGCAGGATCTTGTCCTGGGTCACGCGGAAGTCGTACTCCACGCGATACCAGCTCACCTGATGCTCCTCCAGCACGGCGTAGCAGGCGCGGCTGTCGCCGTCGCGCGGCTGGCCGGTGGAGCCGACGTTGATGAAATAGCGCCGGCCGGGGTCGAGCGGCAGGGTCAGCTCGGCCGCGCCCTCCAGGGCCTGGAAGCGCAGGCTCTCGTCGTGGATCCCGGGCTGGTGCGTGTGCCCGGCCACGCCCACGCCAGTGAAGGCCTCGAAGATCGCGCGCAGCTTGTCGGGGTTGAGGATGCCGTCGGTCGAGAGCACGTACTCGCGCACCGGGTCGCGCGGCGAGCCGTGCACGAACAGGTAGCGCCCGATGGTGTGCTTGAGCGGCAGGTGCTGGAGCCACTTCCAGCGCGCGCGCTTCTCGCTCGAGCTCCACCAGCGCGGCTGCATGCGGCGCTTGGTGTAGGCGATCGCGCCGCGGGCGTGCGGGTTGAAGTCGGAGGCGTCACGGAAGAGCGCCTCGTCGTGGTTGCCCATCAAGCACCACTGCGCGTGGCCGCGCACGAGGTCGACGCAGAACTCGGGGTCGGGCCCGTAGCCGATCACGTCGCCCAGGCACACGAGCTCGGTCACGCCGCGCCGGCGGATGTCGGCGAAGACCGCCTCCAGCGCCTCGCGGTTGGAGTGCAGGTCCGAGATGATGGCGAGCCTCATGACGCGCGCTCCCCGCGCGCGCCCGCGCCGCTCTTGCCCAGCATCTCCACGGCCGCGGCCACGACCTGGGCGCGTGCGTCCGCCAGCGAGCCCCGGATCGTGGCGCCCGCGGCCTTCACGTGCCCGCCGCCTCCGAAGCGCCGCGCGAGACGGTTGACGTCGAAGGCGGTCTTGCTGCGGGCCGAGAGCTTGCAACTCCCCGGCTCGGTCTCGCGCAAATACAAAACGACCTCGACGCGCTCCACCGCTCGCAGGATGTCCAGCACCAGATCGCCGTCGTCGAGCCCGGGCGCGCCGCCGTTCCCGAGCGGCTGCACCGTCACCGCCAGGCGTCCGCCGGCGAAGTACTCGAGGCGCGCCAGCACGGCGGCGAGCGCCCGCGGCTCGTCGGCCGGGCGCCGCTGGAAGAGCGACCCGAACAGCGCGGCCGGATCGGCGCCGCGCGCGATCAGCTCGCCCGCCACGGCCAGGGTCTCCGAGTCGGTGTTGCTGTAGCGGAACCAGCCCGTGTCGGTCACGAGCGAGGTGAACACGGCCTTCGCCACCAGGGAGTCGAGGGGCGCCCCGAGCGCGCGCAGGATGCGCCACACGAGCAACCCGGTGGCCGAGGCGGTGACGTCCACGAAGCGCTCGTCCCACCAGGGCAGCCCCTCGTAGGGGTGGTGGTCGATCACCAGCTTCTTCGAGGGTGCGCGCGCGATCGCTTCGGCCATGGGACCGGTGCGGGCGAGCTCGTTGAAGTCCAGCAGCACGACCACGTCGTGGGCCGGCAGGGCGCCCGAGAAGGTCGCGTAGCTGAGCTCGCTCGTGAGGTAGTCGAAGGCCGGGGCGGGAGGGTCGGGATTGAGGATCGTGACGGACTTGCCCAGCCCCTCGAGGCCGCGCGCGAGCGCCGCCTGGCTGCCCAGGCAATCGCCGTCCGGACGCATGTGGCCGGCCAGCATGAAACGCTCGCCCGCGCGCAGCAGCGCCAGCGCACGCTCTCTTTCGGTGTCCAGGGACGAGGCCGGGGGAGACATGCAGAGTCGCCAGTGTACGGAAGATTCCGCGTTATCTTGCTCACCCCGTGCCCGTGCCCCCTGGCCCGTGCCCGTCTCTTCCCGTCACTCGACGCTCGAGTCTTGGTCGTCGGTTCCGAGTGGCGATTGACCTCGGCGCGGCGAGCGAAGGAACCGAATTGGCACGGGCAGGGGCACGGGCATGGCCTCCGGAACGCTCGAGAGGCTCTCACCGTTCGGAGCCCTGGACTGCCAGCTCACGGCCGGCGACGAAGACGCGTTCGACCGGCGGGCAGGCTGCCGTGAGCTCCTCCAGCACGGCTGCGCGCGAGCGCGCGGCCAGTCGCCAGGCCACCAGGTCGGCCGCTCCGTCCCGCCGGAGGTGACCGAGGAACGGCTGTGCGAGAGCACGGGCGCCACCCTCCGTTCCCATGGCGAACACCTCGGCCGGAGCCAGGCGCGGGAAGCTCGCGCGCATGAGCGCCATCTCCAGCCGCATGTCGAGGACGTGGTTGCTGGCCAGGGAGTCGGTGCCGAGGGCCAGGGGCACGCCGGCCGCGCGGTAGCGTTCGAGCGGGAAGCGCGGGCGCGCGAAGAAGGCATGCGTGCCCGGGCAGTGAACGAGCGTGACACCGCGCCGCGCGAGCAGCTCGGGCTCTCCCGCGCGCGGACAGTTGCCGTGCACGAGCATCGTGCGAGAAGCCAGGAGTCCGGCCGCATCGAGCAGCTCGAGCCCCGAGCAGCGTGGCGAGGGCGGCAAGAGCGTGCGCAGTGGGCTCTCTCCGGACCGCAGCCATCGACCTTCCTCGTGGGACTCGGCCCAGTGGATCGCGAGGGGCAGACCGCGACGCTCCGCGAGCGCGCGAACGGCGGCGAGAAGCGCCGTGGAAGTGGTGTAGGGCGCATGGGGCGACAGGCCCTCGCGAACGCGTGGCCGCGACGGCAGCCGCGCGCGCACCTTGCGCAGGCTGGCGGCCGTGCGCGCGGGGTTCCAGGCATCGAGCACCTCGCGGTAGACCACCATGCGCGGTCCGAGACGAGACGCGAGCCGGGCGCTGGTTCCGGATGCATCGATGTCCCCCAGCGCCGTCGTGCCGCTCGCGAGCAGCGCGCGTGCCCCGGTGCGAACGTCGTGCTCGAGCTCGCGCCGCGAGAGTCCGGCACGGGCCCGGATCAGGGCGCGGATCCAGGGCACGAAGCCGTGCCGGGCCGGGATCCGTCCGTGCAATCCGCCGAGGTCGAGGTGCGCGTGCGCGTCGACCAGGCCGGGCGTGACGATCAGCCCATCGAGCTCCAGCCAGCGTGCGCCGCCCGGTCGAGCACGCAGCACGGCCCGGCGCGAGCGCAGGACGCGACGGACGATCCCGCGCTCGATCAGCAACCCACCTCCATCCACCCACGTGCGCGCATCGACCAGGATGGCGCGGGCGCCGACGATCATCGGAGGCTGCTCAGTCGGGCTGGATCGTGAAGGTGATGTCCTCGACGCCCTCGATCCCGGTGAAGTCGACCTGGCTCCGATCCCAGAGGATGACGAAGCGGAAGATGTTGGGGGACAGCGATTCGTCGGGTACGCCGTTCTCGTCGCGGTGGAAGTCGTTGAGCAGCGCCGGATGGCACACCCATTCCGACACCGAGGCCGCGGAGATCGATGTGCTGCCCTCGGGCACGGCGCAGGGATCGGTCAGCGTGCCCACCGCGCGGGCACCCTGGAAGCGCACGATCACCGGGGAGGTCCCGAAGTCCGCGCCGAAGAGCTGCTCGAGCGGCATGCTGGCGATGTCGTTCTGGCCTCGGAAGGACTGCGGTTGTGCCTGACCGGCGATGCGCAGGCGCATGTCCCAACCAGGCTCGTCGCCGGCATGTCCAGACTCGCACGGAACGTTGGCGTCGTCCGCGAAGATCAATCGGAAGAAGTTCCCCGTGGGGCGGATCCAGCAGGACTCCGCTCCGCTCCAGCTCGAGGGCGGCTCGCTCGTCGGTTGCCAGGTCGCGGAGCTGAGGAGATCCTCGGCCGTTGCTCCGGGGAACCGGGCCTGGAGCTCGCTCTCCGAGGGATCGACCTTGGCCTTTTCGTTGGAGATGTCGACCGGCGTGGGAGTCTCGATCCTCAGGAAGCCCGGCGAGCCAGGGCCACCCGTCGAAGGCTGGGCCCCGAAGTTGTTGTCGCCGGTTCCCTCGCCACCCTCGCCGCCGGAGATGTTGATGCGTCCGGGGACGGCCTGGATCTGGACCCGCTGCGATTGCAAGAGCACCGAGCCCGCGGCACCGCCGCCACCCGCCTGAGCCAGATCGTTGGGCGTGTCCGGGTCGGGCGGGAACGTGCCGCTGCCGCCGTCGCCGCCGGAGGCATCGATGACGCCGCTCAAGATGACGCGCCGCCCGGCCGCGATCTGGATGCCCCCGCCGCCACCGCCGCCTCCGGCCGAGCTGTGGGCGTTGTACTCGACGATCTGCAGAGGAGTGCCCGTGGGGACGCCACTCATGCAGTTGGATAGCACGGTCGGGTTGCCATTGATGCGTGAGAGCTGCAGGTGCCCGCCGCCTCCTCCTCCGCCGCTACCGCCGCGCAAGAGGCCCTGCTCGGGCGAGAGCGAGCGCACGATGTCGTCGATCATCAGCTCGTCGCTGTCCCCGCCCGGGGAATCGGGCGGAACCGTGGTGATCGGGTTGAAGGGCACGAGAGTCATGTCGCCCAGCCCGCCATCGAGCGCGTGGCCACCGCCGCCTCCCGGAGAAGAGGGGACGAGATACATGCACTGGCTATGGCGCTCGTACTCCATCCCCGATACGTCGTTCGGGTCCTGGGGCATGTGCAGCGCGGGGTTGAGCGCGGTGGGTTGGGGCCAGCCCAGACCGGCCTTTCCTGCTGCCACGAAGATCGGCGACGGATCGATCGTGCTCGGGAAGGCGATCCCGCCCCCGTCCAGGCCGTTGACGAACTCGTAGGATGCGGGATCGAGCACGTCGAGCGGACCGATCCCGGGGTTGGCCTCGGGTTCGAAGCCGGGAGGGCCGAGCCCGATGAAAGCCGACCCGTCGGGCCGGGCCCCACCGCGACCACCCAAGCCCCCGTTCGGACCAGCGGCACCACCATCACCCCCGAGCGGCGTGTCCGAGGTGTGCAGCGTGCCATCCAAGCCCTTGACGTCGATCAGCCCCGCGATGTCGGCGATGCCGCGCACGTACACGCGCGCCGGCCGGCTGCCCTTGAAGCGCAGCGTGCCGCCCGCGTCCACCCGCAGGCGCGTGAACTCGAAGACACCGCCGATGACCGGAAGGGCTGGCGTGGCGGGCGCGGCGGGCGAACGATCGATGATGTGGATCGGGTTGAACATCGCCGGGTTGGTGAGGCTCGCGAAGTTCTCCGAGTCCGTGTCGAGCTCGACCACCGTTCCGGGCAGGACGATCAGGTCCCCCAGGCGCCCCGAGCCCCCACCGGGGCCCGTGCCGAGAGTTCCGGTTCCCCACGAGCTGCCGGTGCGCAACGCGTCCTCGCGCGTGAGATCGGCGAAGGACTCGTCGACCTCCAGCGGGGCGAAGATGACCTTCTCGGGGGTGAAGGAGATCTGGCCGGCATTGACCAGCTTGTTGCCGCCCAGGTCGGAAATCTGGGGCGAGAGCTCGATCACAACCCGGCGGGCCTCTTGCGGGTCTTCGTCGAAGAGCAAGTCCCCGTCGTTGTCGATTCCATCGAGGGGATCCTCGTTGAACGAGCCGTCTCGATCGTTGTCCTTTCCGGCGCCGGCCGAGGGCAGTCCGCCCGAGGGCTTGAAGACCACCGTCGTGTGCACGTTGGCCTGGTCGAGCGTCAGCTCGAACTCGCCGAGCATCGCCACCTGATCGGAGGAGTCGGTCGGATTCCCGTCCGCGTCGACGAACGCGCGGATGAAGTCCGACGACTTCGTGACCGGATTGGCCAAGAAGTCCGGGTTCATCACGTCGTCGAACTCGATGCGCACCGGAGAATCGCGGTGGACCCGGGTCGCGCCGCGGGCGTCGAAGAACTTGGGGTCACCGACCGTCTCACCCGGGATGGGGATCCCGTTGATGTCCTCGCCGGTGCGGACGATGTCGCCGTCGCTGGGATCCCCGTCGTTGTCCTTCAGCAGGACCAGGACGGTGGCGCGCGGCCTGCCTGGATTGGCGTCTCGCACGGGCTCCGAGGCGACCAGTGAGCAGGACAGACGCACCGAGTTCGGCGTGCCGTTGGTGTCCCTGATGTAGGGCGGCGGGTCGTTGCTCGATGAACCCGGAACCCTGAGCAGGTAGGTCCGGCCCTGGACCAGTCCGAATACCGCGTTTCCGGCCGAGTCGAAGGTCAACTGAGGGCGGTAGATCAGAGTCCGGGGATCCTGCGGGTCGAGCCCGAAGCCGCCGGCCGGGGTGCTGCCATTGCCGGATCCGAACGTGGACTGCGTGAGCTGGAAGGAGTTGTTCGTGACCGTGGTCGGGTCGATCGGGCTGGAGAAGGTGAGCCGGATCTCCTGGTTCACTGCCACGTTCGTGACCCCGCAACTGATCTGGGCTCCCTGACCCCCGGCGTCGTTGCACTGCAGGGAGCAGCCCACGATCGACATGCCGGAGGACCCTCCTCCCCCGCCCGAGCTACAGCCGGCGCAACCCAGGAAGACGGCCAACGCGCTGAAACGACCCCAGGTCGGAAAAAGGCTCACATTCATGGGCACGGGAAGGAGCGTCGCCGATAGGGCGAATGGCGCGAAAAGGCAGGGTCGGCTTCGGGTTAGGCAGCCCGCAGGCGGCGAGGCACTATAGAGGCGCCGACGGAGAACTGTCAGGGTTTCCCCGCCGGACGGCCCCTCCTCTACTCAAACGGTGTACCGCGGTTGCCCCCTTCCGGTCGGAACTTCTCCCAGACAACGAGCCAGCGCTCTGCCTGATCGAGCGCTCCCGCACGCTCACTCTGCGCGCCAACGACGTAGAAGACCATCCTGTGCGAAACGGCACGGCGCTCGCGAAACTGGGGAATGGCCGCAGTAGCACGATCCCCCATGCACGAACTTCGACTCCCCCTCGCCTTGTTGCTGCTCACTGCTCTCGCCGGCTGTGACCGGAGCGAGGCCAAGGCCACGGCGACAGCGGCGCGCGAGATCGGCGACCTGATCATCGCCCTGACCCCGCCCCCGGCCACCTCGATCCCGGTCGTGAAGAGCGAGTACTTCGCGACCCGCAAGCGCACGCTCCAGCGGCTGCGCTCGGCGAGCCCGGCCCACGGGGCCGAAGCCCTGCGCGTCTACCGCGAGGAGCCACCCTCGCTCCCCGAGGTGCGCGCCGGACTCCTGGACGTCGCCGCCCACACCGCGCCCGGGGCCTGCGAGGAGCTCCTGGTGCAGCTCACGACCACCTTCGGTGAGGACATGCTCGTGCGCCGCGAGGCGACCGAGCTCCTGGGCGAGTGCCGGCCGGAGCGCGCGATCC
>Ga0137457_1000356_pt1 | contig 12146 bp, 12 predicted proteins | sample EasRivERMGT630_2_FD_102321 | JGI IMG/M metagenome (GOLD analysis project Ga0137457, IMG submission 102321) | Soil microbial communities from meander-bound floodplain in the East River, Colorado, USA - East River MetaG ERMGT630_2 | ecosystem: Environmental > Terrestrial > Soil > Floodplain ...
ACGATTCCGTCGCCGCAGGATTACGCCGAGGCCTTCCGGCTGGAGTCGGCCAAGGCCTACCCGGAGATCGACAGGCTCGAACAAGCGGTTGGCTTCGCATTGGATCGGGCCAAGCTCGAGGCCGCCGCGCAGGTGTTGGCGTGTCCGGTGAAGACGTCGCCCCCGAACTGGCAGCACGGGCGGGTGCTCTACACCGCGGCCCGGCAGTATCTCGCGCGCACGCAAGGCCCGGTACTGTTCCTCGATATCGGCACGGCGAAGGGGTTCTCTGCGCTCTGCCTCCAGTGGGCGCTGCTCGATTCTGGCGTGCATGGAGTCGTCGAGTCGGTGGACGTAATTGATCCACGGGCCAAGGTGTTCCGGAACTCCGTCAGAGACACCGAGGGCGAGAACAGGCTGGCCGATTACCACCGGGAATGGCCCGAGGCTTCGCGGATTGTGTTCCACAAATGCACCGGGTTGCAGTGGCTCTTGAAGTCAGACGCGCGGGTGCATGTCGCGTTCGTGGACGGCAAGCACTCCGGGGACGTGGTGCGGGAAGAGGCCAAGCGTCTGGCGTCCAGGCAGCAGCCGTGGGATCTGGCGATCTTCGACGACGTGCAACTGCCGGGGATTGCCGACGCGCTCTACGGCCTGCGGAACCTCTACGACTGTAAGCACATTGAGCTGGCGGCGGCCAATCGGAAGTATGCCGTGGGGGTGCGGAAGTGAAGCCGGCCTGGAGCGACCACCTCCCCGTGGTGACGGCCCCGCAGTCGAGCACGCCCAAGCACGTCACGCTGGTGCTGCCCTACTACGAAAATCCCAAGTTCCTCAGGCAGCAGTTGGCGTGGTGGAAGACGTATCCCGTGCAGTCGCTCCAGGACTTCTTCTCGGTGATTGTCGTGGACGACGGCTCCCCCGCCAGTCCGGCAGAAGCGGTGTTGCAGGACATTCCGCACACGCTCGACGTGAAGCTGTTCCGGATCGAACAGGACGTGCGTTGGAACTGGTTGGCGGCGCGGAATATCGGGGCCAAGCACGCCGAGGGCTGGTGTGTGTTCACCGACATGGATCACGTCATTACCCAGCCGTGCCTCGAGTCCCTCGTCTACGGCCAGCACGACGCGCGGATGATCTACGGGTTCTCCCGGATCGAATCGACAGGGGAAGCCAAGGCCCCGCACCCAAACTCCTGGTTCATGACGCGCTCCATGTTCTGGAATGTCGGGGGCTATGACGAGACGCTCTCAGGACACTACGGGACTGACGGGAGCTGGCGCCGGAGACTGGCGAGAACAGCCCCGATGGCGATCCTCTCCGATCGTTTGGTGCGGCATGAATACGTGACGGACTCTTCCACTACGACTTACAAGCGCAAGCAGCCGATTGACGCCGCGGTGAAGCGGCTGGATCGCTCAGGCGAGAAAGGCTTCACGCCGAAGGTGCTGTCGTTCCCCTACCACGAAGTAACCGTGGGGGTGCCGGCATGACGATCGGCCACATGGATCGACTCGTGACGATCGAGCAGGGCGTGGCCTCGAGAGACGCCACGTCGAAAGCTCCGACGATGACGTGGACGACGCTCGGCACTGCCTACATGGAAGCTAAGCCCTTCCGTGGGCGTGAGCGGTTCGCCGCCAATCAGTTGTCGGCCGCGGGGGACACCGTCTGGCACACGCACCACAGGGAGGATATGGATCCCGAAGCGATTGACGTGCCGAAGTATCGTCGGCTCGTTTACCGCGGACGGACGCACGAGATCGTGAGTGCGGTTCACGTAGGCATGCGGGACGGGCTCGAGCTCGTGACGATTGCCTCTCAGCGGGTGACGTCGTGATCACGCTTAGGCTGGACGGCGGCGACAAGCTCATGAAGACGCTGAACGATCTCCCCAACAGGGTGAACCGTTCGGTCCAGCGAGAAGCCTTGAAGGTGGCGGCCGAAGTCTTGAGGCAGCGCGTGTCTGCTGGTGCCCCAAGGGAGCCTGGGGCTCCAGACCTGGCTGACAATATTGGTATCTCCACCGACGTGCGTGCTGGTCGTGGCGACGTGGGCGTTGGGGTCGGTGTCCCTCGGGGCTTCTTCTATGACTGGTTCAACGAGTTTGGCACAGTCAAGCAGGCGGCGAAACCGTTCTGGCGCCCGGCGTTTGACTCGGATGGGCCGCGGCTGATCAAGCTGATCGCCGCTGAAATGTGGACGGCACTGATTAAGCGCGGGATCGGCTCGACGCGCAGCAGTGGCGGAGGGGTGGGTGAGTAGTATCGCCGCCGCTGTCGTGACCCGCCTCGAGAACGTCCAGGCTGTGACGAACCTCGTGAGCGATCGAATTTACCAGGGCGTTCTGCCTCAGGACGGCACGTTCCCGGCGGTGGTCGTTCGGCGCATCGGGGAAGTGGTGCAACTCCACCTCCGAGGCTCCTCAGGAATGTTCAAGGAGCGGATCCAGATCGATTCGTTCTCAGATTCTGCGGAGCCAATCGGGGAGGCCCAGTCGATTGACTCCGCCGTCTTCGGGGACGGATCGGGATCGTCGCTGATTGGATTCATGGGAGAACTCGACGCCTACCACGTGTATTGCGTGGAGCCTGCGGGCGTGCGTGAGCAATACGAGGGCGAAGAGCTTCGCCAGTATCGCGTCATGCGTGACGTGTTCGTGACGTGGGCGCTCTTACCGGGCAGCCCTTCGTAGTGGTCGTTAACAGAGAAGGACAGGAGACAGCAACATGGCAGACGTGACGGATACCTACTATGCCGCCGAGGGGGCCGTACACGGTTACGCGGCCCAGTTGCAGGTTGGCGACGGCGCAAGCCCGACCGAGGCGTTCGAGTCGATCGCCGGCATCGTCAGAATCACCCCTGGTGAGATGACGACGGCCGACATCGACCGGACGCACCTTCGCAGCCCGGACGCGCACCGGGAGCACATGCCGGGGATCCGCGACTCGGGCGCGTTCTCCTGCGAAGCGATCTGGCTCCCGGAACACGAGAGCCAGTCGAACGTCGGCGGCGGCTCTGGCTCGTTCGCCTCGGGCGGTCTGCCGGCGCTCTGGCGCGGCCGGGAAACCCACAACTTCCGGATCGTTCTCCCGATTCCCGGTTCGCCGGATGGGATCGTGTGGCCGTTCCGGGGTTACGTCTCGCAGTTCCAGCCGGGCGAGATCGGCGTGGACGACAAGATCAACGCGACAGTGAGCTTCCAGCCGACTGAAGCCTACGACGCGGATCTCCCGTAATGATCACCGCGAACCCGGAGAAGGGTGAGTTCGGTATCGTCATCGGCGCGCAGTCGTATGTGCTGTGCATGACGTTCAACGGGCTCATTGATCTCCAGAACCTCTTCGCCAAGGACGGGGCGATTCCGACGATCGAATCGATCCTCAAGCGGGCGACGAATGGCGAGCTCGAGGCGGTGCGTGGCGTCTTCTGGGCCACGCTCCGCCGGCACCACCCGAACGTCACTGTGGAACAGGCCGGGGAGTTGATACACGAGGCCGGGGGGGCTGGGGCGGTAGACGCCATGCTGCAACACACGGGCGTGGCGTCTGCCCCGGACCCTCGGGACGTTGAGGCTGTTGGGGGTGCGGCGACCCGCCCTCCCAAGGCGCGCAAGCCTCGTGGGATTGGCGCGCGATTGAACTGACCGGCGCTCGCTGCGGTTTGGATCGCGGCGAGGTGTGGGGGCTCTGCAATAGGGAGCTGTTCCGCCAGGTGGTGATCTGGTCCGAGCGTGAACGGTATCGACACAACCGAGACACGACGCTGGCGTGGCAGACGGCGAACTACACGAGAGCGAAGAAGATCCCGGATCTGAAGCGGCTCCTTGTCAGAGCCCAGAGCGAACAGACGCAGTCGTTCACCGAACAGAGGACCATGCTGGAAACACTGAGCGCACGATACGGCGGGCGAGTCCGAAAGGTCCACCTCCATGGCTGAGACCACGATCGGTCTCATGCGTGTGGTCCTGTCGTCGAACTCGGCGCAGTTCACGAACGACATGGGCAAGGCCTCGAAGTCCGTCGATAGCTTTGACAAGGAGGCCAAGGACGCCGCGAAGAGCCTGTCTGGAATGGCGTCAGGGTTCGACGGGTCGAAGATCGCCAACGAGGCCGACAAGATCGCCAAGGGCTTAGGCCACGTGGGTGACAAGGCCAGCGTGACCACGCGTCTCATGCAAGGCCTGATCGCCGTGATCTCCGTGCGGGCCGTGGTCAATGCGACAAAGGACGTCCTTGAGTTTACGGGCAAGCTGACGGATCTCGCCGGCAAGACTGGCATTACCACCGAAGGCCTGCAACGCCTGAACTACGTCACAAGCCAGAGCGGGCTATCCCTCGAGCAGGTCGCGCAGGGCGCGGCCATGCTCGGTCGCAACCTTGTAGGCGGGAACAAGTCCGCCGTGGCAGCAGTCGAAGCCCTGAACTTCAAGGTTCGAGACCTGATCGAGATGGGGCCTGAGCGGGCCTTCCTGGCGATCGGTGAGGCCATCGCCAAGGTGCCGAATCCCATGGAGCAGGCGGCTCTGGCGACGGCCGTCTTCGGGCGGGCGGGCGCAGATTACCTGCCGGCGTTCACATCGAACATGAAGGAGCTGGCCGATCAGGCGCAGGCCTCTGGCGCGATTCTCAGCGATGACATGGTGCGGGCCGGAGACTCGGCCGGAGATGCCCTGGGTCGCCTGAGTAACGTCGGAAGTGCCTTGCTTGGGAAGGTGATTATCCCGCTGCTGCCGTACATTGAACGGCTCGCCAACTGGATCGGTGCCAACCTCCCTCCGGCGATCGACAAGGCGACCAGGGCCATGCGTGAGCTGATCACCGTGGGGCTCGCGCTCGACGTGTGGCTGGCTGAAACCGCCGTGTCGATTACCGAAACCGTCGCCGCTGTTCCCGTGCTGGGGCGTGTGTTCGGACAGACGACGGCCGATGTCGCCCATTTCGACAAGATGGCGATCGAGGCTCGGAAGAACCTCCGCGAGTTCGTCGCGCAGGGATCCGAACCCACGAAGGCGTCGCTCCAGGGCGCCATTCCCATGGTCACCGGCTTCAGCGAGGCGATGGGCGAGGCCGGCCGGAAGGCCAAGAAGCTCCATGAGGATCTGAGCATGGTGAGCGGGCTGATCGACCCGCTCACGCAGATGATGATCGAAGGCACGATCGTTATTGACAAGTGGGGTACCGAAAGCCGGGAAGCCGCCCTGTCAATGATCGAGCTGGAAGTGGCGCTCGCTCGAGCGAATCGCCAGCTCGTGCAGATCATGCCGCTCCTGGAGAACACGTTCAGGGCCGACTATCTTGTGCCGTTCAAGGCCGCTGTGAAGGAGAGTGACACCTCCACGCGGAGCTTCTTCGCCAAGCTGATCGACAACTTCAAGGAAGCCGGTATCGGGGCCGGCACGTTCTCGCAGCTCTTCCAGCAGGCGTTCCTCGGAGGCAGCGGGGCGCTTGGGGCGATTCAGGCGTTTGCCACTCAAGGCCTCTCCGCGCTGCTCGGCATGATCCCCGGCGTGGGCATGTTCGTCTCGGCCTTCGCCGGGCCGATTGTCGCCATGATCTCGAAGCTCACCCGGAAGTTTACGGACTTCTTTAGGCGGATCTTCGGCGGCGCGAGCGCGGAGGAAATGGCCGGGCGTGGTGTGGTGGCGGAGTTCGAGTCTCAACTGGAAGACTCCCTCACGGCGGCGCAGGCAGCAGAGGCCGGCACGGACGCGTGGAAGCGCACCGTGATTGCCCTCCGTGACGCCTACCTTGCCGCAGGTCGCACAGAGGAAGAGGCCCTGGCCGACGCCAAGCGGCTGTGGGAGTCATCCAAGCAGGGGGCCGAGGAAGCGGCGCGGGTGATCGAAGAGATCCGCCGCAAGATGCAGGGCCTCACGCAGGACTCGCACGTCATCGACATCGAGTATCGGGTGACGGCTCCGGACGGGGCCGGGCCGATTGACTTCGGGAACCCGGACTATCACCACACGCAGCCAGTGGATCCTGGCTTCGCCTCCGGCACGATGGGCCGTTCCGGCGATTGGTTCAAGGACTTCCGCGGCGGATTCAACACGATGCTCCACGGGGTCGAGGCTGTTCTCACTCCACGCGACGTGCCGTCGTTCGTCCGAGACATGGCGCCGGTCGTGGCTGGTGGAGGCAGCGTCAGTAACAACTACTTCATGGTGGCGATTCCCACGGAGGCCGTGGGGGATCCGAGGCGCATGGCGTCCGCGGTGTTCGAGCAAGTCCCCAGCGGGTTGGAGATTGACAAGGGCGGCATGGCAACGGCCTTCGAGCAACTCGTCCACAACGTGATCCAGACGTATTACCGCCGTGGCTAATCCGCTCCCCCTGATCGGGCTCCCCACGGACGACATGATCCGCACGGGATCGTTGTCCATGACGAACGAGGACACCGACAACCCCGCGTCGAATGCGGCCACGGATAACCCGGCCGTGGTGGCGAAGTCCACGACGAACTCCACCACGTTCACGATCACCACGGTCAGTGGCGTACCGGCGTTCCTGTTCCTGGCGAACTGCAACGCGGAGACCGGCACGTTCAACGGGAACACGATCACCTTCCTCGGCTTGGATCTGGAAGGCCAGAGGCAGCACGCCGTGTTGGATCTGCGTGAACTCGGACTCTCGGCCGGCACCTCATGGACGCTCGTCCTCTCGAAGGCCTCCGGGATCCTGTGGGTGGGCCGGATCGCCCTGTTCGACGCCGTCCAAGAACTGAACGTGAAGTATGGGTTCCAGGTCGGCGCTACACGACCCGGTGAAGTCCGGATCCCTACCCGCGGGGGCGTGATTCTCAAGCACTCGCAAGCCCTCCGAACGCGGTGGGCCGAAGGCGTCGTGGATCTGCAAGAGGACGAAGCCATGCTCGCCGCCTTAGATCTCGGGGCACACGGGGACTTCTACCCGTTCCTGTTCGTGCCTGACGAGGCCGTGGCTGAGGGCTGGTGGGTTCACCAGACGGTGCCGTTTGCCAAGGCCTATCCGACGATCGACGTCCGGGAACACAAGCTCAGATTCGAGGAGTTGGTGAACGGGCCGGTTGACGGGTAATGGCAATCACGCGCGGACAGACGACCGGGAAGCTCCGCACCGCGACTGCGGGATCCTTGGCCGGGAGCATGGGAGGGACGCCGCAGTCCGGTTCCCTTGTGGTCGTCGCCGTCTGGGCGGCTGACGGGATCCACTGGGCCACGGGAGACGTTACCGATAACCAGGGGAACACCTACTACCGGGCGTGCGCGCTCTCCAGGCCAGCGGCCGGATCGTCTGTCGCCATTTACTACGCGGAAGGCGTCGTCTCCTCTGGCACCTTCACGATTACGGTGAACCCGGCCAACCACGGCAACACCGAATTCGTTATGGTGGCGACCGAGTTCTATGGAAGCGTGGCCACGAGGGTGCGTCTTCTTGATCGCACGCACGTCAACGCCGCCTCGGGCACCGCGGTCGCGCTAGGCCCGACGTCCGCGCTCAACATGACTGAGGCCCTCGTCTTCTGTGCCTTCGTGATTGACGTGTCGCAGGCCTCGATCGTGGTGGAATCGGTCAGTCCGTCGTGGACGCAAGAAGCCGAGGAGCTGGACACCGGCACCTATATCGCCGGGGAGGCTGTCTCTCGGGTCGTCTCGGCCGGTGGGGCACAGTCCTGCAACTGGACGGCCGCCAGCAGTTCTCAGTGGATCGCCGTCATGGCGTGCTTCAGCGCCAACTAAATGGCGATCACCAGGGGCACCACGACCGGCAAGCTCTCCACTGTGGCCGCGTCCAGCGTGGCCGGGAACATGGGCTCGACCCCGGCTACGGGTTCGCTGATCGTCGTCCAGTGCTGGGCGTTTGCCGCGTTCTCATGGCAAGCCGGGGACGTCACTGACAACCAGGGGAACACCTATCACCTCGCCTGTGGGATCACGCGCGTTCCGACGAACTCCGGTGCGGCGATCTTCTACGCGGAGAACGTCACCTCCTCCGGCACGTTCACGCTCACGCTGAACCCCCAGAACACCGGCTCCACAGAGATGGTCATGGTCGCCACCGAGTGGTATGGCGACGTGACCGGCCAGACACGGCTCCTCGATCGGGCCTTTACTCAATACGAAACGGACGCTTCTCCGACTGTCGGCCCCACCGACGCGATCTACGGGCAGGACGACGCGGTCGTGGCGGCGTGTTTCGCCATTCTCTCCGGGGAAGCCTCGATCACTGTCGAGTCAGTCTCTCCGTCCTGGACTGAGGACGCCGAGGAACTCGACTTCGGCCTGCACATTCCAGGCGAGGCCGTCTCGAGGGTCGTCACCGGAGGCGGGACGCAGGACTGCACGTGGTCAGTCGCCAGCAGTGCCGGGTGGGTCGCCGCGATGGCGGTCTTCACCGTCTTAGATGTGGAGCCCCCGGAGCCAGGCGGGGGGGAACCCGAAGGCGGAGAACCTGACGAGGACTCGATCCCCACCGGGATCACGCGGATCTTCGCGCTCCTTACCTATGGAGAAGGATCGCCCTACTCCCAGATCAAGCTCACGGAGACGCCGTTCTTCTTCGATCCTCCCTCATGGTATGGCGGCTACGGCTTTCCGTGGCTGCTCGAGGTGGGGACGATTACCCGCGAACTCTCGGACTCCGTGAAGGGGACCGAGGTGGTTGTCAGGTTTGGCGATCCGGACTACTTCTTCCGGACACTCGCCACGACGGAATCCATTGCCGGCGCCACGCTGGAACTGTTCCTCGTGTCTGACACGGTGCGCTATGCCCTCGGGGTGCCGCACCGGAGATTCGCCGGGGTCGTGCATGACCACAAGGCGTTGCCGAATCTCCAGTATGAGCTCGTCGCCAGAGACGTCGTGAGCGAGGAGCTGGGAAGACTCGCGGACGCGCCGGTCATTCCTCCCGGTCGTTTGACGCAGACGATCTTCCCCGGCATGACGGCGGATTACGAGAACAAGGCGATCCCGATTGCCCTCGGGGAGGTGAGCGACGAGTCCGAGATCACCCCGCAAGGCGTGGTGCCGCCGCTGATTGTTGCTCCGTCCATGAACCTCACGACGTTCGGCGGGAGCAACATCGAAGTCGTGGGGGCGATCCTCTCGCACGGAGCCCTAGGGCCGAATGGGTTATTCCAGGGCTACTACAACCCCGTGGATAATCCCTACTCGCGGATCCCGATTCCTGCGAGTGCCGAGGGGACGATCTTGACGTGGCCCGGCGCGGCTGGGTGGAACTTCGTCGGGGTCGCCACGGATTATATCGACTTCCCCTCCACGCCGTCACTCACGCACCGTTATACGCCCGTGTTCTTCCTGGCGTCCGATCCGAACGTTCAGGCGTTTATCGACGGCCGGATCCAGGTCGCGTTCAACGTCTTCGGGGTCACGGACGAACCAGATGGGTCCGGGCTCTACTACGCGGACGCGCCTGATATCTACGCGTTCCTCCTCCGGAACTATCTCTACCCGCCCCACTGGAGGTATGGCGCTTACAACGCCATGCCGAGCTTTCACGGGGGCTATTCGTTCTTGAATAGAACCAGCATGGTGCGGTCTCGGAGTCGGCTGAATTCCTACTTCGGGTCTCCGAACGGGTATCCCGTGGGGTTCCTGCTCGGGAGGGGAGGACAGCAGCAAACCCTGAAGCACGTCCTGACCGAACTCTGCCACGGCGTGCTTATGGAGCAAGGGATCGATAGGCACGGGCGGATCTTGCTCGACGTCGAGGACGTGGACGCCGAGGCCACGCTGAGCCTGAGTGATCTCCTGGATATTCCAGACGGGTTCACCGTGTGGGTGGACAGGGCGAGCTACCGGAACAATGCCGAGGAGGTGCATGGCTACCGCTACTTGCCGGCCGTGGCCCCGCTCCCGGCGCCTCCAGAGGGGGAAGCGCTGCCGGCGGTGAACGTTGGCGAGCATAACGACTGGTCGGCCGTGGTGACGTATCTCCACGACGACGCCATTGCGGCCAACCGTGGGAAGTCTACGCCACCGCTGAAGATCGAAAACTACGTCGTCCGTAATTCGGACGTGGCCCTGAATAGAGTCCAGCGTGAGATCGCCCGACTGGTTGGGCCGAGCCCGAGTTACGACGGCCAGCGTCTCTTCTCGCTCACCACGTCCTGGCAGGCACTTGAGCTCGAACTTGGGGACGTCATTGCCATTGATCACTTCGAGGGCATGGGGGCGGCCGGCTACGTCGGACAGCGCGCCCGCGTGTTGAAGATCACCGACAACCTGCAAGCGGCGACGATCACGCTGGAAGGCCGCGTGCTCTTCTCGGAAGGATCCCCCTCGTGACCACGAACGACCAGCAGTCGGTGAGCCTCAGAGAGTTCTTCGACGAGAAGTTCAAGCGACTGGAAGAGCAGAACGATCTGTCGATTCAGCAGGGCAACGCCATGTTGAAGAAACAGGACGAGACGAACGGGAGAGTGCGGGCGTCAGAGGTGGCGATTGCCGTGCTGCAAGTGGGGGCGACGGCCGGCTATGTCGTGTTCGGTGCGGTCATGGCGTGGTTCTTCTCCAAGCTCCCATGACTCCAGAGACGGTGCAGCAGCTCCGTGCGGATCTGAAGCGCGACGAGGGGCTACGGCTCAAGCCCTATCTGGACACCGTGGGGAAGGTCAGTATCGGATTCGGCCGCAACTTAGACGACCGGGGGATCTCCGAAGACGAGGCCGAGTTTCTGTTAGCCGAAGACGTCAAGCTCGTCTTGAACGATATTCGGCACCTGTTCCCGTGGGTGCTGAACGAAACGCAGAACCGCCAGAGGGCCTTCGCCAATCTGCTGTTCAACCTCGGGGCTACGAAGCTCGGCAAGTTCAAGAACACCCTCGCCCATTGGGCGGCGGGCCAACACCAGAAGGCGGCGGACGGGATCCGCGCGTCCCTCTACGCGAAGCAAGTCGGGGCACGGGCTGAGCGGATCGCCAAGCTCGTGGAGCAGGGGTGAGGCTCGTCGGTGTGGTCCTGGCTCTGGCGCTCGTGGCGTCGTGTGCGAGTGTCAAGAAGAGCCCGGAGTGTCGCAAAGAGAATTGGCCCTGGGCCTTTGGTTGCACCGTCAGAGTGGTTGTCCGTGCCGTGCTTCGATGATCGCGCGCCGTCCTCGCGCCTGCTCATTGAGGCGCACCCGCAGCCGGGGGAGATCGTCCACACCATGGACGTCGCCCTTCCGGAGCTTCCCCGGATGAACGTGCAGCCGTGGGTGCGGGTGCGAACGAATCGCCAGAGCGGAGAGATCCTGTGCTGCGCTGCTGGCCGCGTTATCGACGAGGACGACGGAGCCTGAGTGGCGAACCCAGGACTAGAGGCGGAGACACTAAAGCGGGCCGTGGTGGCGTATCACCAGCACGGCTCCATTACCGAAGCGGCCCGCGCGCTTGGCGTTCCCCGTGGAACATTCGACCACCAATACAGAAAGGCCCTGCAAGCGGGCGTCACGCTCGAACAGACACGAGACTTTGAGTTCGACGAGCTGCCCTCAGAACTGCCAACAGCGGCAGAGCTGATCAAGCTCAGGAAGGCGCAATTCCAGAAGAAGACACAAGCCAAGGAGGCTCGCCACCTCGTGCCGGTGCGGGTGAAGATCTCAGGGCCGTTCGGGCTGGCCCTGCCAGGGGATCCCCACGTTGACGACGACGGCACCGACATTGCGTTGCTCGAGTCGCACGTGGAGATTATCAACCGCGCCGAAGGGCTGCTCGCCGGGAACATTGGCGACTACTCCAACAACTGGATCGGCCGGTTGGCGCGGCTCTACGGCCAACAGGCCACCAGTGCGGCGGAGGCGTGGGTGCTCGTGGAATGGTATGTCCGAGCAGTGCCGTGGCTGTTCCTGCTCGGCGGGAATCACGATCTATGGAGCGGCGACGGCGACCCGATCAAGTGGATGGCGCGTCAGGCCCGCGTGCAGTATGAGGCCAACGGAATGCGGCTCGGCCTGACGCTCCCGAACGGGCGCGTGATCCGGGTGAACGGCCGGCATGACTTTAGCGGGAAGAGCCAGTGGAACACCGCACACGGGCCTGCCAAGGCGGCCCAACTGGGCTGGCGGGATCACGTGCTGGTGTGCGGGCACACGCACCAGAGCGGCTATCAGATCCTCCGGGATCCAGCCAGCGGGTTGATCTCGCACGCGATCCGCGTCGGGAGTTACAAGACGTTCGACCGCTACGCC
>Ga0137457_1000359_pt1 | contig 12095 bp, 11 predicted proteins | sample EasRivERMGT630_2_FD_102321 | JGI IMG/M metagenome (GOLD analysis project Ga0137457, IMG submission 102321) | Soil microbial communities from meander-bound floodplain in the East River, Colorado, USA - East River MetaG ERMGT630_2 | ecosystem: Environmental > Terrestrial > Soil > Floodplain ...
ACACCTGAAGAGCGCGTGGAGATCGAGAAGAACGATCGGTATGCCAAGGGCATCGCAGAGATCGTCGCGAAGTCGAACTCTGGCAAGGAATTCTACGACCTCCTGCACCAAAACCCGTGGCTGTTGAATGAATACTGGGCCCGCAACCCCGACGCTCGCGCCCGCTTCTTGGCTGGCCGGGAATACTTCCGCTGGGTCTCGGCGTGGGCAGCCCTACTGAACAAGGGCGACTTCGTGGCTGCCCGCAAGTTCTTCGATAGCATGCCCTCGTGGGTGCGGGATCGCTACTATGCCAAGCACCCGGAGCGGCTGATCAGTAAGGCCCAGTCGTCTCAGTATTTCGCCGCCATGCAGAAGTGGACCTCCCTGCTGGATGCGGGTGATTTTGACGCTGCGCGTAAATACTTCGACAGCCTGCCGAAGTGGATGCGTGACCGCTACTATGCCAAGCATCCCGAGTCCCGCGTTCGTGTTGTCCAGTCATCCCAGTATTTCGCCGCGATGCAAGAGTGGGCCAGTCTGTTCAAGACCAAGCAGTATGACGAGGCTGACAAGTTCTTCCGGGCACTGCCTCAGTGGATCAAGGATCGCTACTTTGCCAAGCATCCCGGGCAGCGGGCGCAGTACGAGATTGACAGCGGTGTTCTCCGTGCCGGGGCTGAATACTTCCTCGCGACCGGGGCTGACAAACTCCGCATCTTGTCCGAGAACCCGCAGTTGCGTGAGTGGCTCCTGAAGTGGGGTGGCGATGAGGCCGTCATGCGCGGGCTGATCATGGCGATGTACCGCGCCATCCCGTCGAGCGAGCCGTGGCTGAAGCGCACCTTCCGCGAGCACTTCCCCGAAATCTTCAGCAAGGAAGCGGCTGGTGAGCGACGCATCCGCAAGGTGAATGATTTGCTGGACGAGAATCCCGAAATGCGGCCCTTCTACGACCGCGCCCTGAAGTTGCAGACCTTGCTGTTCACGGAGCAGTTGAAGCGGTCCAAGACCCAGCCGAAGCCATGGGAAATGGAGCGTGGCCTGCGTCGCGTGAAGCGCCGTCGCCGCCGGAGTTCGCGGATGCACTCGCGCTGGACGATGCATAGGGACCTACGGCTGGGGAGGTAGTGGTGGAGCCGCTCGGATTCGAACCGAGGTGCAGAACGGCTCCCAATGGGCTTTTCGCTCTGACGAAACCTTCCGGCCCCACCTCTATTCTATCGGACCATCCGCGTCGCACCAGAGGACTGGGTACACTCCGCCGACCAATTCTCGAACTCCGTTACGCTTGATGTACTTGGCGCCGTGTTCGAGCAGGAAGAGTTCCTGCAGCCTGACGCGAGCCGGTTCGTCTGCGGCTGCGAAGTAGTTTGCGAAGAATACCAAGCAGGCCAACTTGAACGGTGTGTCCGCGATGGCGACGCAGTTGAAAGGCACGGTGACTGTTGGCGCATACCCGGTGAGCGTGAAGACGTGCGCAGCCGGTTCTACGAGAACATCGTCTCCGCTTCCGATAGTGACGGTCGGCGCATATCCGGTGATTGCGAGCACTGCGGCGGGCGGCGTCACCATCTTGGGCAATAGGATAGTTGGCGGATAGCCGGTAATGATGAGTCCTGCCGCAGCGGGCGTGACGGTGCGAGGCGCGAGAACTGTTGGCGCATAGCCGGTCAGGACAAGACTGGCCGCAGGCGGCACGACTGTAATGCTCGCTCCTACCGTTACTGTTGGCGCGTAGCCAGTGATCGCCAGTGCTGCTGCGGCGGGGACGAGAATTTTCCCGATTGTTACTGATGGCGCATATCCGGTCAGGTCAATGATGGCTGCGGGTGGAGTAACAATTTTGTGATCACTTGGAGTTACTGTCGGTGCATAGCCAGTAATGGTGAGGGTTGCGGCGGCTGGCGTGACTACGATGGGCGCGGGGGTGTAGGTGACGGTGATTCGGATGAAGTCAACGCCGATGTCTACGTTTGCTGCGGTAGCGTTGACGATGAGGGCCACACCAAAGTTGGCGCTTCGGATGTCGGCTGAGTCGAGGCTGGCTGCCCATGTGTCGGCAGCCCCACCATAAGTGGCGATGCCGAGCGTGGCGGGCCAGTTGCCGCCCGCCGCTTTGTTGTCTCCCTGCAACGTGGCTGCCGAGTCATACAGGCGAACTTCGTTGTCGGTGGCTGTACCGGCGAAGCAGCGGCGGTCGATTTCGACCGTGATGCCGTTGATCGTGTCTCCGTTAGCAATGACGGAGGCGAAGTTGAAGTTGGTGGCCTTCAGCCGGTAGGAAACGTCGCCCGCGTCGAAGGTGGCAGCGGTGATCTGCGCCTCAGAGCCATCGTCGGCGGTGATTGGACTGGTGCTGATCCAGTCGTTATCACCCGATGGCCCGATTTCCGAGGCAGTTGTCCCCGGGTAGAAGGGTCCTGCGGTAGCCATGTGCGGCTACCCCTACGTCAGCCGGAAGGCGCCGTTTGTCGCATGCGCAGCGACCGTCAGGGTATTGCCGTCCGTGGCCGTAACATCTGCCGGTGTGCTATCGAGCAGGCAGTAGAAGGCAACGTCGCCGCCGACTTCGTAGATCACGGCATAGCGGGCAGTGATCGAGCCACCTGCGGCTGTCCAGATTGGGTCGGTCGTGACATCGACCTTTACATCGGTCGTGCCTGAGAGCGTGAAGGCGATCGCGATGCCGCCCGCAGAGTAGCCATTCGCGGCTGCGTGCTCATTGGTGACTCCGGCGAAGGTAGTAGATGCAGCCCCAATGTTTGAGGTGGACAGGAAGAGGGCCATCTTCCATGAGTCGGTGTCCCAGTCCCACGTTCCATTGAGGATTCTGGTACGCGTACCATCTGTTGGGGTCCATGCGCCTGCGGCCATGTATTGATCTCCATAGCGCGGGGCTGGGCTCATTCTGTGCGCTATAATCTCGCGAGTCAAGTAAAAACGCTTGACGGGTTTGTTTACTCTGTTAGTTTGTCACTGACGACCGAGGTGATACTCGGTGTCATGTTGGGAGGTCTGGTGATTACGGATTGCGATTCGGGTCCTTACCTGCGGCTCGTGGCTGCAAGTGTAAAACTCGCAAGGCGTGATCTAGACGACCCGGAATTCTCGGCAGGAGCACAAGCCTATCTATCGGGTGAGTCTTTTGAACCAGCCTACGCACGACCGAAGCGTGGGAAGGTAGTCAAGAAACAGCCGGTAGGGATCAACTTGCGGCTCTTTGCTGAACTACTCGGCTATGGAGGTCGATGGGACAAGCGATGAGCAAGCAAGATGATGATGATCAGTTTGATCAGGGCGATGATGATCCGGCAGATGACGATGACAATTCACAGGATTCGGGAAGTGATAACAGCGCTCCCCCGGCTTCTGGGTCAGACGAGTCTGGCGGTAAGCGCGTCAATGACTTGATGAGCAAGTGGCAGTCTGAGCAGGCTCGTGCCAATAAGGCCGAAGCCGAACTCAAAGCCCTCAAAGAGGGCGGCTCGCCAGAGGCCACCAAGCGTCGGGGCGTGAAGTCAGAGGACAAGGCAGCGAGCGAGTTCATGGAGTTCGCGCGCGAGAATGCACGGATTACGCTGTTCAACAGCGAGCCGAAGTTCGCCGAGTTTGGACTGACTCCTGAAGCAATTGCTGGGTCTACGGTCGAGGACATGAAAGCCTCCGCCAAGGCGCAGTTGGAACTGTTGAAGACTATCGAGACCAAGGCTCGGGCAGCGGCGCTGCAAGAGCATGGCTTGGAGCCTGAGGCAGAAGGTGGTCAGGCTGAGGGGAAACTGCCTAGTTTCGCCACAATGTCTGACAAGGAATTTGCTGACTTCCTCGGCGAACGAGGCGGCAGCAGAATATAGGAGCGCTGGATAAATGGCACTTCAGACGACAGGACTCGGTGGCCTTTCCGCCGAAATGAAGACGTACTATGATCGGCGTCTTCTTATGCGCGCAACTCCCATGCTGGCCTATGCCAAGTTTGGGCAGAAGCGTGGCATCCCTGCCAATAATGGCAAGATCATCGAATTTCGGAAGTTTGCTACTCTTGGCGTAGCGACGACCGCACTTACCGAGGGTACGCCCCCGGCCCTGCAGGACCTCAGCGTGTCTGCCATCACGGCGACCGTTATCCAGCAAGGTGGCGCGGTTGGTTTCTCTGATCTGGTTTCCACGACCACGATCGACCCGATTCTGGAAGAGACGACTGATCTGCTCGCTGAGCAGGCCGCAGAGACGATCGACCAGTTGATTCGGGACGTTCTTGTGCTTGGCACGACCGTTCAGTACGCCTCGACGGCGACCTCCCGTGTGACCGTGGGCTCTGCGATGATTTTCAACGTCGCCGAGTTGCGCGAGGCTGTTCTGACTCTGAACATCAACCGTGCACGCAAGATTGATGGCTTCTTCCATGCCGTCATTCACCCGCGTACGGCCTTCGATCTTCAGGGTACGACCGAGTGGGTCACTGCGAATAACGAGAACCAGACGGGACGCGTCTTTGACGGCTCGCTTGGAACTCTGTACGGAGTGAAGTTCTGGGTCACTGACAAGGCTCCCTTCTTCGCCGATGCGGGCGTTGGTGGCACGGTTGACGTGTACGCCACGCTGATCTTCGGCGCGGATGCGTATGGCCTTGTGAGCCTTGCGGGTCACAATCTGAAGACCATCTTCAAGTCTCTGGGAAGCGCCGGTACTGCCGACCCGCTTGACCAGCAGCAGTCGATGGGTTGGAAGTGCACATTCACGACCAAGATTCTTGATCAGGCGTGGATGATCCGTGTTGAACACTCGACCAGCACTGGGGCCAACTGACCTTAGTGAGTAGAGTGGTCGGGCTCGTGCCCGGCTTTCGGTGGGAGGCTCTGCGGGGGGCCTCCCACCTCTTCCCCCACCCGCAGGAGGCTGTTCGAAATGGTTGACAAGGTAAACCCTGAGGCTGAGGTTGAGAAGCCAGAGCCGACCGAAGAGGAACTCGCTGCCGCTAAGGCGCTCCGTGAGGGCGTTCCTGCCAAGCAGAAGAAGTCCGATGAGAAGGCGCACCAGAGCAAGTTGATGATCATGCGCGATCTTCTGGAATCACAGAAGAAGGTTTCGGTGCGTATTCCGAAGTCCGTTGGTCCGCAGACTGCAATCATCAATGGCATGCGCTACAACATCCCCGCCGGGATTTCGGTGGAGGTCCCAGAGGCCATCGCGGCCCTGCTCGCTGACGCTGAACTGATCTAGGAAGGCGCCCCCATGTCTCTGACTGAGGGCGATTCCACCCCGAACGGGGTTAGGGTTTCCAACGCCCAAATCTACGATCTGCTGATGAAGACGCGTGATGACGTGTCTTCAGTCAAGCAGACCGTGGAGGACGTTGTGAAGCCCGGGCTCAATACAGCCCTGACTGCCGTGACAGCCCTGACTGCCGGTAAGGCGGAGAAGAGTGCGGTTGAGAAGATTGCCGACCGTCTTGACCGTATTGAGTTGCGGGTGTATGCCATCTTTGCTGGCATTGTTGCCGCTGCTCTGGGGGCGAAGGGAGTGGGGATGTTCTGATGGAATTTCTTGTTCGACTGGCGGGCCTGTTTGGCCTGTCTACCCTGACTGCCGTTGTCACGCTGGCGCTGGCTGTGCTGCTTTCAGCGGCGGTCGGCACATCGCGATCTGCTGGGGTCGTTGAGTCTCGTTGCGAGGCTGCCATCTTGCAGAAAACCATGCTTGAGGTAGCATCTGCGCAGGGGATTGAACTCGATGTCCCCGTGATCAGCATTGCCGGGCTGGATTGCTCGGTGATCATTGAGGTGCCGTAGTGTCAACTTGTTCGGATATGCTCTCGGACCTCAATGACCGGATTGACGATGTTGCCAACGTGATCCCTGAGGCCACCAAGATCAAGTACCTGAACCACGGACTTCGTGCCATGTGGCCGAAGATTTACCGCACGGTTCAGGATACCTCTCTTGTGTTGGCCGTGGACGACTTCGAGTACACCATCCCTGCCGCCCACAACAACGGGCATGTGGTCCGGCTTGAGGTCGAAACGGGTGTCACCACAAACATCTGGTCCCACCTCGATGACTTCGAAGTGGTGAACCTCAACACCTCTAAGTATTTCCGACTTCGATCCGTGCCTGCCGTGTATGGCTCGCGCTTCCGCGTGACCTCGGCTGTGCCCCTGACGGAGTTTACCGCCGCAGGCTCGACCTACGATGGGCCCGACATCGCCTTTGAGTTGCCGATCTGGTACGCGCTGGGTGTCGTTTCTGGGCGTAGGCTGGAAAACCGCATCGACTACACTCGCTATTCAACCACTGTGGCCCAGAACGGGGTGGATATCAACGAGGTGATGAACGCCTCGCAGTTCGCCTACGCGCAGTTCGAACTCCTGCTTGAGCGGTTTGCCATGCCGCTTCCGGCTGGATATGGAGCCTAGTCATGCCCAGTGTGGGCGGCACCCATCATGTCAAGATCGGCGCTGACTATTTCCTGATTCGCCCGGGCTCGTATCGAAAGCGACCGGCGCCACTGTTCGGTGCCCGGTTCACCACGGGCGACCCGGACTTCAATAGCCTGAGTTTCTGGCAGCACTGGGTTCAGCACTGCTGGGTCGGCGGCTTCGGCGCTGAGGACTGGCAGGATGACGCCATGTTCCATGAGGGCGTGGGCATCGATGCCAGCCAGCATGAGGTTATGGTTCTGAGCCGCGATCTTGGCCCGGCAGACCGGACTACTGGCAATTGGGACCTCGACGTGGCAGACAGTCCGCGCCTCCGCTGGTTCACGATCTTCAACGATAACCTGTACCTGCTGTCGTTGGGCGATCTCGACCTGACTCCGCCTAGCCGACTCTATAAGTTCGATGTCGGCACTTCGACGTGGACCCTGATCAAAACCTTTGCGGAGAATGTCCGTTGGATGGAGCCCTTCGCTGGGTATCTGGTCTTCGGCGACGCAGGCACCACGATGAACCGCATGGATGCCTCGGATGTGTTTACTACCTTTGCGAAGCCAGCAGGGGTGGCCGATACCTCCTACACGATGCGGACCTATCGCGGGAAGTTGTATGTCGGCTTTGCCCGTGCAATCTGGCGCCTGAAGTCTGACTTCACATGGGACGGTTCGACGGCTTTCTATACTGCTGAAGACATCAACTACCTCTTCCAGTCAGAAATCCATCTTGGGTTCCTGTACTTCGCCTCGCAGAACGGGCATATCCTGCGCACTGACGGCAACAATACGTTTGACATGTGGGCCTTCGAGCCGTTCGTCAAGATTTGGGGAATGCGCTCGTTTGACGGACGCCTGTTTGTCGGCTGCGGTGAAGAACTCGCAGGTACCACGAGTTCGCAGGCTGTTCTCTACCAGTTCTCCGGCGCAGCCGTGACTGAACTCAAGCGCTGGGGCAAGATCGGCTTTGACACTGTGCCCGGTAAACTTCGTGTTATCGGGGCTTCCCTGTTCTTCGGTGGTACAAACCTGCTGGGCTTTGGCGATGCCGGAGGCTTTGCCGTGGTTCGGTATGATCCGGTCGAAGATGCGTACCACTTGTTCGCGACGAATCAGGATGATGTCACCTATTCCGGTGGATCGGAGGGCGCTCTTCGTCGCGTCGATGATGTCATCTTCTACAAGGGCTACATCTACTGCAGTGTGTCGGGCTATGGTGTCTTCCGCACTAAGTATTCGTTCAAGGATGTATCGCGCTTTCAGGCGACCTATGATACGACGGCGGCGGGTGGTGCGGTCGGTTCCCAGAACGGCGGATGGTTCCTTTCCAGCGACTTCGACGCCGGGACTCCCGGCTTGATGAAACTGTGGAATACGATCACGATCCACGCTGATCTTCCCACGACGGCATGCACAGTGTATGTCGAGATTTCAAATGACGGAGGTGCAACATGGTATCCAGCGGGCGGGAGTGCTGCTGCAGCGACAGTGAGCAAGACGGGTGCTGCGACGCGGTACTCGAAAGCAATCAAGATTCAGGACTCGGGGGTGAGCGGGAATGGCTGGTTCGCCACCCGGATGAAGTATCGCCTGACCCTGCGAACGACTGATACGGCGTTCAGTCCGCAACTTCGCGGTGTGGTAGTCCGCTACCTGCCGATCCCAGAGCCCAACTGGGTATGGGACTTCGTGGTTGTGCTAAGCGCAGATCAGGAATTGCTCGATGGCACTCGCGATGCCCCGAACAACACGGCAAAGCGGCAAGCCCTTGAGGCTGCCTTCCGCGACCAGAGCCTTGTGGCCTTTACCGACATTGACGGCGTTCAGTGGGCTTCCGGGGGTGACTCGGGTGTACTGATCCAGAGCATGGAGCAGATGAATCCGTACATCGGCCCCGGATCGCAAGGCACGTTGGAGGGTGATGTTCACATCCAACTGATCGAGGCTATCGAAGCCTACGAGGTCTAGCCTGTGCCCCGCTTCTTCATTCGCCACGAGCGACAACCTCGTGATGCGCGCTTCAAAGTGTATCGGCCTTGGTGGGTGGACCCGTACTGGTGGATTTCTGGGTCCTCCATCGAGAAGATGGTTATGGCTGAATTGGCCCGACGCGGTATCTACTTCATCTATCGCTCGCAAACGAATACGCTGGGTGGCTTTGTCGATCCTACTTGGGAGGCCGACTTCCTGATTCCTCAACACAAGATTTGGATCGAGGTGCAAGGCTCGTACTTCCACAGTCTGCCGGGGCAGATTGAGAATGATGCATTTCGATTCGCGGCTATCGAGGCGGCTGGCTGGAAGCCCCTGTTCTACTGGGAGTTCGACATCCGCACCCGGCTGATCGAGTTGATGGATGAAACCCCCGAATTCTACATGGCAAATCTAACAGTCGAAATGAATGCGCGTACGCTGTATGGCGGGCAGGCTGCGGGGCGACCATTCGCGCTGGGCTCGCCAGACCTCGTGGATCAACTTGCCGGACTGCGTAAAGCGTTGTCTAATAGAACCAAGCCCCCGCAATTTCGAAAGAGACGCGCAACTCGTCGGAGGCCCAAGTGACACTTCCTCCTCGCACTGGCCGGACGCGGCATGTCGCTGCCGCCGCTGGTGGTGCGTATCGCCGGACCACCCACAGCGGAGTCTATCTGCCCCTTGATGGTGGCGAGCCCCGACAGGGCTGGGACCCCGCTGCCCTCGTTGCCGAGCGTGGCGGGCTGACATGGCAGCAGGCGCGTGATGGCGAGCAGTCTCAGGGCGGTGACATTGCCCCCGGTGCTATCGATGGTACGGTTCACATTCAGCCGGGCACGGTCCCGGCGTCGAGTTTCGATCCGTTCCCGCCTGCCGTTCCGACTGGACTGACGCTGAGTTCGGAGGTTGTCAACAACAGCGACGGCTCCTCCTTCGTGCGCCTGCGTGTTCAACTCGTGCAGCCTCCGGCTACGCCTGACCTCTACGGCTGTCTGGTGGAGGTGACGGCCCACAATGATGGCGCAGAGCCTCCTAGCCCCGTCTGGGACCGCCCGGAGGAGGTTTTCATCCCCTCTTCTCTGACTAGTGGGCGCCTTGAGAACGTGCAGGGGCTTACGACCTACTGGGCGAGGGCTCGGTCAGAGGATGTGCAGGGTAACTTCTCGGGTTACACGACAGTCATTTCGCATACCACCGTGGGCGACACTACCCCTCCGCCGACCCCCAGCGACCCGGTCCTGACTGCAGGTTTCCGTGGATTTACTGCGTATTGGACTGGCGGTGATGCGGTGGACCGCTCGCATTACGAGATTCGTTATGCGGCTGGTGCTTCAGCCCCGGTGGATGACTCGTGGACCTATGGGATTGCCTTGGCTTCCATCGTTTGGGTGGGCAACCTGACGCCTGACACGCTGTACTGGGTGCAGGTGCGCAGCATCGACCGTTCCAGCAACTTTTCCGGCTGGTCTACGGCGATGTCCGTTACGCCGTCACTCGTAGGTTCTGCCGACCTTGCCGTAGCGAGTGTGTCTGCTGCGCTCGGCCACATCGCCGACCTGAACGCCAACCAGATCACCGCTGGCACGCTGAAGTTGAAGCCGAGCGGTACTGCTGTGGCGATCCAAGTGCTGACGATCGACGATGTGCTGGTCATCGATTTGCAGAACGACGGCACCATGAAGTTCATTGATCCGACCAACCCGAGTCGCTACCTGTTTATTCAGGCCGGGGAGATCAAGTTCACCACGGACAACGGTGTGAACTTCCCCGCTGGCTTTACACCGGAAGGCATCGATGCTGGGGCCATCCGCTTCGGCGAGTCTCAGGGTGGACACAACCTGCTTCTCAACAGTTCGTTCGAGTTGTCGGGCCTCGTGGCTGCGCCTTCGACGGCGGTGTTCACTGACAATGACGTGAGCCCGGTGCCGGGTTGGCATGCCAACCACCGGACCAGCGCACTGGTCAACCTGTCTGAGGGCGCGGCTGATCTGCAGATCACTGCGATGGCCTACTGATGGCTACCCTTGGCGACACCAGCGAACCTACCAACTCAGCAGAGGCGTTTGATGACTCGAACATTTCGTTCGGGATCAAACTCACGACGCCTGCTGGTGGGCCGTGGCTGATCACGAAGGCCGCAGCGTGGCTCGCCGGATACGGCCAGACCTCCACGGTACGCAATGTCGTGTGGCTCGACTCGTCAGGAGCCGTCCTTGAGGAGTCGGCCTCCTACGAGGCCACCCAGCGGGCGTTCTCAGCCAGCGGCTCGGACTTGTACGACAAGACGCTGCTCAACGGCGGGGTCGTGGTCAACGGGAGTACGGGCATCGTCGTGGGGTTCCGTCGTGATGCTGGTGAGGGCATCTTCTTCGGTAAGCGTTCTTCGGGCACCTTCTATCGGGGCACGGGCACCACGGAACCAACCACGGCTGACACCACTATACTAGGTGCCTACATCACCTACGAGGCGGCGAACGAGGCCCCCACCGCCCCGACCCTGAACGATCCCACGGGTGGTGAGTATGTGTCTTCGCAGACTCCTACTCTGAACTTCACTCCGCACGATCCCGATGGCGATGCACACTCAGGCTATACCTATCAGGTGGACAACAACTCCGACTGCTCATCCCCGTTTGAGTCTACTGAGGTCAACGGCTCGTTCACCGATAACGTGGCGATCAACCGGGTCGTGACCACAAGCCTCACGCGTGGCTCGACCTACTACTGGCGAGTGAAGACCAAGGATGCGACCAACGGTTACGGCCCTTACTCTTCGATCCAGTCCTTCAAGGTTGCGCAACTCCCCACGGTCACGATCACGCACCCGGTCAGCGCGCAGGCTGCCAAGTTGTACTTTACTGCCGGTGCTGCCGGTAATCCGAAGATTCGCGCCGAGTGGGTGTACGGGTGCCCGGATGGTCATGCGCAGACTCAGGCGATCATCAAGATTTACGCAGACAGCGCTGGCTCGCCGGGGTCATTGCTTAGCACCGATACTTACAACGGTGCCAATGCGTACTACGACACGACCTACGCGGTGACTGAGGGCACCTACTATCACGTCAGCATTCAGGTCAAGTGCAGTTTCAATCTGCAGAGCGCTGAATCCGCCAAGAATCGTTGTCGTACCCGTTGGGCGCGTGGCATTTACTACTTCGACTCGGGCAGCACGCCGGTCACTCTTTCTGTCGCTACTGATGTGACTGCTTCGGGCAATCAGCAGGCTGTGATCGACTACGCTACGGGTGCTACGGGTGCGCCACCGGCTGAGCCCTCCACTTTCTTCTCGACGGTGGCCGCAGCCGGGTTGAACCGCGTGTTCTGGCATCGGATTACGATGTTCGCGTGGGGTTCCTCGCCGACCAGCCCGAAGATCAACTCGCTGACGTGGTCGTACTCTGCCAACGCCCTGACTCTGGACCATTGGACGATGGCAACGGGTGCGTCGGTCGATGTGGGCGTGTATGTCTATGGCGAGCAATCTCTGAAGCATGTTGCCAACGGCGCCCAGCAGGATAGTTATCAGGTGTTCCCGGTCACGCAGAATACCGACCTCGTGATGTCTGGGAAGATCAAGACGCAAGGCGACCCAAATGCTCAGATGATCATCATGGACGCTGGCGGGACTACGGTGCTGGCTGTCGTGGATGCCACTCCCGACACGGACTTCTTCCGGTATACCACGCCTGTCATCAATACCGGCGCTGCCTCGTCTC
>Ga0137457_1000360_pt1 | contig 12077 bp, 14 predicted proteins | sample EasRivERMGT630_2_FD_102321 | JGI IMG/M metagenome (GOLD analysis project Ga0137457, IMG submission 102321) | Soil microbial communities from meander-bound floodplain in the East River, Colorado, USA - East River MetaG ERMGT630_2 | ecosystem: Environmental > Terrestrial > Soil > Floodplain ...
AAAGATGCCTTCCATGCAGAATCAACTCCTGGGTTCACACCACCGTTATCGCCCTTCCTGACTACCAGTCTTGGCAACACCCGACTGGTCGAATCGTAAGCATTGTCGTAGACCACCAGGTAAACTTCGTCGATTCGAGCTAGTGTGGCATGAGCAGCATCAAGGGCAATAGTAACTGATGTCTGATCTAGTCGAGCCAGGTATGCACCTTGTCCTGCCACCGTGCCAATGAGAGCAGCAATATCGACTTTGGTAGCGCCAGAACCTACGACGATATTCATAGTGCCACCACCGCCTGCTACCACCTGCCAACCAGCGACAGGAGTTATGATGCCTCCTGCAGCAAATTGGGCCAGTAATCCCATACGCCTTTCTTCTGAAGACCAATCAGGAGAAACTCCAGATCCGGCTGAGTTTGTTCTTGATCCAACCGTATCGACTGATGCAGTTATTTCTGTTATTTGTGTGGTTGGCATTACTAACTCCTAATAGGAGGTGTCCCTCCAATAAACGATTCCTTGTACATCTGCACTGGTTCCTCCAAACAATGACAACCTGAGAATATTGTCTCCTGGTTGTAGAAAGAAAGTATCACGAGGCAAGGTCCAAGCTCCATACTTAGACACTCCTGACAAATCTATAATGCGTGCTCCAGATCCTCTCTGACGTGCATCCATATCAACGGTCAAAACTTGTCCGGTAGTCATTGCCGCCTGTATTTCCAAATCAACACCGGTGGTGAGGTTTCGAACTAGAACCCCGTCACAAGAACCAGTGACAGGACCATAGATTCTTATGATTGGATAAGCATTAACATTGCCATCGTTAGTGGCTACAACATCTGACCCACCACCAGGTGTAGTGAAATCTATATTCCAATCTACGTTCCAGTCCAACCCAGATCTTTCTGGATTGAAAACTATGAAGATTTGTTGTTCCTGGTCTACACCATAGATTCTTGGGTCTGCCATTTCGAAAGCTAGAGTCACAGGAATCTTGCCACTTGTAAATCCATCACGCTTAGCTGTTCTTCCTCTGGGCCTGCCACGCATGAACACTTGGGAACGGCCAGGGAACTTCCAATGAAGCTCACCTTCGTGATTCCGATATGGTTTGAAGAACTCGAGTTGTTCGTAATACTCAGTATCGCCAAGTATGTCTAATTCAAAAATTGGTGTCTTTGAAGTTACTAAGTGAAAACCAGGAACCGATCCATCGTCTCTTGGAAGTTCTCTCGATCCTGACCGAACATCGAAGGACTCAAGTCCGTCAACCGTGACGACATCAACTTCTGTGTTCATGCCAAACAAGGTCCCGACTCCATCAAGGCCGAACCAGAACTGGTAATCAAGAAGAGTAGGTATAGCCATTACAAACCTCTCAGGGCCAACTTAGATTCTCTCTTCCAATCAGTCAGCATCTGTTGCGGTGTTCCTTGGAAGACGACTTGTTCTATGTGCATTGCGGGGGCACCCAAGACTGATGAGCGGAAATGGTCACCGGTTGAGCCTAGTGGGGCCACCTGCGCCCCCTTAGCCAGCCTGAGAAGCTCAGGACCGTTTTCGCCGACCAGGGCGAGGCCTTGGCTTATTATGTCGCCTCCGTGGGCTAGGCGAGGCAAGGATATCTTGCCCATCTGGCCGATGTTCACACCTGGGATTTTATTAGCTAAAGTTATCAGTTTGTTCAGTCCAGTGATGCCAAGGTTCACAAAACGTTCGATCTGTGCCAAGACCGCATTGAATGGACCTTTGACTACGTTCTTCAGCCCACCAATGATTGTGCCAACTTTAGTCTTCAGTAGTTCCCAACCACGACTCCATAGATTCTTAAATGTATCCCAGACACCGCTGAACCAGTTCTTGAAACTCTGCCATTGGTTACTAGCTTTAGTCTTGATGCCACCCCAGAAGTTATCCCATTGTTGTTTAACGTACTTTATTCCTATCATGAAGACGTTCTTTATTTGACCCCAAGCTCCCTTTAGCACACCCCAGATGATTTGCCAAATTCCCTTGAGTATGGACCAGAGTCCTTCCCACATCTTCTTCCAGTCGCCTGTTAGCAAACCACTGAAGAAGTCAAATATTCCCTCGATTACTTGCCAAGCTCCAAGCAGAACGTCACTGACGACTTCCCAAACAACTTTCAACAGGGCGATGATTTCCTGCCCGAAGCTATCCCAAATCCATAAGACAAAACCTTTGCCAGTTTCGAACACAGTAACGATGAATTCCCATGCTGCCTGGAGAGTCTCCTTTACTTGGTCCCACATGATTTTGAGTTTGGGAAGTATTTCAGCGTTGAAGTATTCCATGAATTCTGCTGCTGCTTCTTGGATTATCTCCCAAGCATCTTGGAACCAAGGAACTACTGTATTTTTGAAGTAGGCACCAACCTCTGCTATGACTGCCCGGAACTCAGCACTGTTTTCGTACAGGTGTCTAAAGAGTACAACTAGACCTGCAATTATTCCGGCTACAATAAGTGCTGGAGATGCGATGACACCTAGAACGATTCCAATAATCTTCAGAACAGTGGCGACAGCAAATATGATTGGCAACATCTTCGCCCACTCACCAATCATATCCTTAGTGCCATCTTTCAGACCTTGCCAGAAGGTTATGAGTTTTTCTCCCCAACCAACAAGAATCTCGATATTGTCACTCATCGCCTTTATGGTCATTGGCAGGCCCTTGCCATTATCTGCAAACATTCTAAGGTGACGAATTACAGTATCGAATGTTTTAAGGAAATTAGCAACACCTTCTGCAAATCTTCCAGCAGCCTCAGCTATGGAAGGACCAACTCTTACAACAAACAACCGAACTTGTTTAATGAGTTTCTTGAACCCGTCATCAAATTCTTTGCCAGACCCAATGAAGACATCCACAATGGCATTCTTAAGGAGCTTGAACTGAGCGGTAGCTGAATCCAATTGTTTCTCAGCAACCTCTTGAGTGGCCCCGCCAGCAGATCGGAACGCAGTTTCGTACTCTCTGATCGCATCACTTGTGCCAAGCAACTGGAGCAATCGAGCCTGAGAACGCTCCTGGAATCCCAGGTCTGTCAACAACTGCTTCTTCTGAGCATCCGTCAGGCCGACCATGGCATCTTCGAGGTCTCCAACAATATCTGCCATATTGCGCAGATTGCCCTGACTGTCATAGACAGCAGCATCAGCCTCTCGCCAAGCATCAGCTTCTTTGAGTGCTGCCTTCTGCAAATCCCTAACAACAATTGAGAAGGCCTCGCCGGCAGTCTTACCTTTCAACCCCTGGTTAGCCCAAGCAGCAAGAACTGCGACACCCTCTTCGACATCAATGTTGTACGTACGCATTGAGGCGGCAGCACGATTGGTCAGGGCATCTGAGAAGTCCTCAATGCTACCAACCGCCAACTGGTCAGCCCTAGCCAGAATATCGGCTACTCGCTTCATCTGCTCCATGTTCTTGACAGGATCTTCAAATGAAAGTCCAAGAGCATTCTGAGCAGTCACCAAGTGTTCTGTCGCAACTTGAAGATCGAACATGCCGGCTTGTGCAAACTGAGCGACGACTGGCAGAGATTGCATGGCTTGAGCCACCGTCTGGCCAGCTGAGAACAAGCTGAAGTAAGCAGCCGCAGCTTCCTTTGCAGAGAAGATTGTAGTTTTAGCAACATCTCTTGCTGCTTGTTCCAGCATATCACGCTGTTGAGGAGTTACGTCTTCCGTTATTGCCAGGGATTGGGCCAAGGCATTATCGAACTGAGAGTAAGCAAAGATAGCTCCGCCAATGGCTATCGCAACTCCAACAGCCAGTGCCTTCATAGCTGCGATGCCTACACGAGACATCTGTTGGAATCCCTTTTGTGCAGTGACCCTAGACCTGTCCATCATGTCCAAGTCACGGCCAACAGATTGAAGTGAACGTGTAGCACGGTTCTGTGCCCGAACAATCAAAGATAGATTATGGACTCCAGTACCTAATGCCACCACTCACCTCCTATCTTCTATGTCTAGTCTGAGCTGCCTTACGCTTCTCTTCAATTCTCTCACGTTCTCGTTTAGCAGTCAACCCTTCTTGAATCAACATTGCGTAAAAATGGTCTTGCTCCATCCATCCTCCGGAACCTGGAAGAAACCCATCTTCATACTTGGCTGTAAGTTCTACTGCTAACAGGGTTGTGACAGAATACCTCTCACGGTTTGCTATTGGTTGGGAACTCTGACTGCGTACTACTCCGAGGTAGAATCTTCCGAGTTCCCTTCTGAGTTTGGGATTTCTTCTGGTGGGATGACCTCCTGATGCTGACCTACCAAGTCATCAATTTCATCACCAATGCTGGCATCAATAGCGAATACATCATCCGGCTTCGAGAAATCGTACTTGCGTCCTTTGGCGTCCGACAAGTTGTGATCTACGATTGCGTTCTTGAAGTCGTGTAGACGTGCTGCCCGGTGATTGATAGTCGCCGATCCAGACTCATCATCGTTGATGCCCATCACTAGCACCTTGCCGAGTCGGTCGATTCTCTCTCCATGATCAAATCTACGGACTCTAATCCATCCTCCGGGAATGCTAGTTAGCATGTATAGTTCTTCGCTCGGCCTCGCCTGAGCATTTACCAATTCAGCCATGTTGTCCTCCTAACATGGATAGTGACTACAGGGTAATTGTTTCCTGAGTCGTGATTACCATAGTTGTAGCAAACCCTGCTGCAACATTGTGAACAGCACGAGCAGCCGCAGCCGCACGTACTTGGTCGCCTATTCCTGACAGCCCAACCTCAAACGTATCGTACATAGCACCATGGAATTCAAGATTGAGCTTCTGGTTTACACTCTTCTGACAATCGAGAATGATCTCCTGGGCTGTCCGTGCGACCCAAATTGCATAGTCAGCTTTGTTCTCGAAATCAATCTCGTAGTTGCACTCACCAATGAATTCTCCATATCTGACATAGTCAGCACGGTCTTCACCAGTAAGATTGAATTTTGGTTCCCCATTATCATTGAGAATAAATTCTGTGCTTTCTGCATCAATGTCTCCACGAGGGCTGACACCAGCAATTGAGATGGCACACTCATCAACTGAGAATGGCAGTTCTGTAGGCAGGGTGACGGCGCCAGGAGTGTAATCGTTAGTCTGCTTCTGACCAATGATGGAGTAGGTGACCATAGGGACACCACCATCTCCAAAGCTGAACCTTGTCTGCACCACTTGGCAACCCAGGTAAGCAAACCCAACACCAGCCCTATTTACTGAGATACACAAGGATCTCTTTGCTGCCTTCAAATGCACAACGCTGGAGTTAGTCGCCGTGTAAACGAAGGGGCCTACTCCAGTCTTTATGATGTTTGAACCCATACGGCTCGCCACCATAAAGTAAGCCATTACCTCTGGCAAGGCTTCCATTGTGATATCCCCGGCCACGTGCTGGCGTCCTGGTGTCTTTCCACTAGCCACAGCACGACCGACGATGGGCACACGATACGAATCTGTTCTCACCTCCTGCAATGACTCACTCATCACCGCAGCATATTTAACTGGAGCGATGAATACACCAGGAGTTGTCTCAATTGCGATTCCTACTGAACCACCACCAGCAACATCAACCATTGTCTGTCCCTTCTGGCTCCGTCACTCCACCTGAGTCCGGGACCTTCTCTTTGTCTTCCTTGCTTGAGACCTTAGACCAAAGTCCTGTATTCGTCAGGGCCTCAACCTCTGTCTCATCTACATTCATATCATCTGGCCTGGTGCCTGGACCACGATAACGCATCTTAACTTTCGCCATGGAAGTTCTCCTCCGATAGTGCTTGCAGATTCAATCGACTGGCAGACCAAAGAGCATCAGTGCCCATGAAGACATTCGGGTGATCGAGGTTGGCCACGTATCCGTGAATCACCTTCTGTTTTGTTGGATCATTCAGGTCAATGAAGTTCCAGGTTCTGTCAGACATTATGTAATACTCAAGGGCCTCCGCTCTCTTATGGGTGCCTTCCTGAATCTCTCCCGTTGTAGTTATTTCTCCATGATAGAGAATCAAATGAATTTCGAAGATTACTTCGTACTTACGGGTAGTTTTCAATTCACGAGATTTGTTGATCGGCATAACAGAAAGCAGAGGCCATTCTAAAATCTGTGAGGGTTCTCCGTATATGACCTTTTGGAATGCGAATTCGGTGTCATCAGTTACGATAACTTCCTTATCACGGTCAAGTATATCTGTCAGATGACGTGTCATCCTTCGAAGATCAAATTCGTAGGCCATCATCCATCACCTGGAGTTCCAACATTGGTCACGACTCCCCTGACCTTCAAGCCGTGCCTAGCCAAATGATCGGCAATGAACTTATCGAAGAGGCCTCCAACCTTTCGTTGATCTCCGACCTGCAGATTCATCATCACTCTCTGCGGTAGACGTCCAGGTATACCACCCTGGTGAAAAATCCAATAACGAGGTCCAGGAGTGGCCTCGATGTGCAAAGGAGAAATTGTATAGTTGGCTGCGTTAGTAGCAGAATCCATCATAGCACCAGAAGCAACAAGAATCCTTTGAGGTGAATGGAACCCCTGCCTCATCTTACGCTCGATGGTCTGCTGCTGTAGTGGTTCCCACTTGGGGCGTCCACCCTCTTCGAAGTTTCTCATAATCGCAGGAGCTATTGCCAGTACTGCTATCTGCCTTAGCACAGGAGAGAAATCGTTAATGGAGGCAGCAGTCCTGAACCTTCTGGCATAGGAGGGAGCGCCTACGCCCTCCCATTGGATAACCAAATCTATTGCCATTACCACTCACCAGCTTGCGCCCTTGTGAAGTATGGAACGTTCTCTGTGGAGGGAGCCTTGTCCCGTACACCTGATGGATACGAACTTGGGCCTAAGGTGGAGCCGGGGGAGTCCACGATAGTGCCATCCGGCAGGTGCAGGAGATAGGTTCCCTCCACAATCCCGTTCAACCAGTTTTGTGCCATATCCCACCAGCGTTGGCCAGCAGGATTGTCGATATCAGAGAGTGAAGTTCTCTCATCGTACAGCTTATATCCAACGAGGTAGGCAGCTATCCACTGTATCAGAGCAGGCACTTCTGCGTAGAACACTATGTCATCAAACGGAATCGGATAGACACCGACTAGCTTTGCGTTGATCTCCGTTTCAGCGAAGTTCATATAGCTGGCCATGTCAGCCGGGTATATGAGGTAATCGTCCCTCAATACGTTCTTGATGAAGTCCAGTCCTACATAAGCCACTGGTTATTCCTCTTCGTCCTCTCCGTCTGCTTGGAACGAAACAATCTCATCTTCCAACTCAGCACGAGTCTTGCTGGAGTCCATTTCGACACCGTAGGCATCGTTGGCCCACTCGATCAACTCACCCTTAGTACGGAAGTTTGAGGCCAGAGCCTCACGGAATTCTTCTTCGGTATATTCCTTGTCCTCATCATCACTGGCTTCCGAATTAATCCCTGCCATAACAAGCAGTTGTTCTCTTGACAATGAATTCGGATTACTCTTGGCTACCTTCTCAAGAATGAAAGAATCATCCACATCCTTGGCGACCTTTGACGGGACTTCATCTCCTACTGCAAACTGGAGAGTGTTCTCACCATCTCCATAAATGAAATTCTTGGCTGCCTTCATGTTGTGCCTCCTGACACAGATAATGACTGGTGGACAACCGAAGTCATCCACCAGCCCTTATTCCTTCTGTTACGTACCGTCACTGACATCGAGAATCAAGTAGGCCACGTCTGGCGCAACCAACTTCTCATCTGCGACGTAGGAAGGCTCGATCCAGTCAGAGTGCTGACGGGTGATCACTTCCCTTCTCACCTGCCAGTCACGACTCACGAAGGTATAGCCGAAGCTAACCTTCTTGATTCCAGGAGACGGAGTGACATAGGCCAGAAGCACCTCATCGCCCCAAATGTCTGCAAAGGAATCTGTTCCACCAAGTAGACCTGTGTTCTGCACAGTATCAACAACTTCGACCTGAGTGATACCATACGGTGCGAACAACGTACGGGCCACGTCAGTGCTAATTGTTGGAGAACCCCAGGCACCACCAGGAGTCACGATTCGATCAATGATCTTCGTAACCTTGGTGAAAGCCAACCAAGCAGCCATACCAAAGACAGCCAGGTTCGGACGAACACCGGTGTCTGCACGGACTGCCTCAGATGCTCTTTCTACATCGAACATCGGATCGGCTGTAACACCAGAAGCACCTGCGTCCCGCCATTGGGCAGTACCTGCGAGGGTGATGTTCTTGGTGATCACAGCCGGGTTGGTAACCAGAGTCTTGACCCTACGCTCCCTATCCAGAACCAGAAGGTTCTGCAGGTTCTCCAAAGTGTCCCTCTGAAGATCGAGTGGCTGGTCAGCCTGCTGGTATTCACGCTCATCAATCAGATCGTTGAGAGCATACTCCTCACAACGGTAGGAATCCGTAGAAACCCTCCAGGTCGTGGATCGTGACTCAGATCGAATCTGCCTCTTCGTGAACGGAATGCGTGCTTGATCTCCCTTATCGTACTTAAAGTAAATGCCAGACTCTTTGCTGACACTCACCTTTGGCAGAATCGTACCAGCGATCTGACCAAGTCCGAGTGGATACTTGACAGAGATACCCGTAAGGAGGGCATCAACATGCGTGCTTGCGAATTGCGGCATCTGCTACTCCTCTCTTATGTGGCCTGGTCGTCAACTGCGACCAGCATCGGGATAACCTGTCCTGCAGCGGTAGATGCCACGAGGGCAACACCACAAGCGAAGTTGGTCGCTACTGCAGTTTGGCCCCTGCCGTTCACCGAAGGAGCAATCTTCGCTCCAAGGGCGATGGCGGCAGCAGCCTCAATGGGAACAATCCCACCCTCGTTCAAGAGCCAGACACTAGCTGCAGAGTTTCCAGCTGCAGGGTCCGCACTCTCTACTGCGATGCCAATAGCCCTATCAGTAATCGCAGTACATGGTGTAACTGAATTACCAACAGTGCCTAGCTTCACAAACCGATTGTGAACGACAGCAACTTGTGCCTCGAACGTCTTCGGTGCGGGTGGAGCAATGTCCTGGTAAATGGGCATCTACTACCTCCCTTCGATCTTGGCCATGTCAGCACCAAGGGACTTCTGGTATTCGTTCCATTCGTCCGGGTGCTCCAACGAGTACATCGACATTGCTTGTCCGATGTCTATCTTGTGCTCCAAAGCCAACTTGGCAGATTCTCCGAGAATCTTGTCAGCCAACTCTGTCGAACTTTCGGTGTCGTCTTCGTCTTCCCCACTGCGGCCTAGCTCACGCATGTCCACGGTGGCACTCTTCGACAAGAGTCCCTTGTGCAAAGCCAGAAGCTTCTCAGGGGTCTGCTCCAAAGCATACTCCCTGGCAAGAACCTGAACGGCGGGAGACAGCGCCTTGCCAGTCTCCACAAACTCGCCCAGTTGCTTGACCATCTTGTCAGCACGGTACTCAGACAGTAGTGCAGCCTCTTCGGTGAAGCCAGCCTCCTGTAGATTCCGGGCCTTGGCCTTGTCCTGGTCCTCGGTTTCAGCCAGTTGCTTCTCCAAAGAAGGAACCTTGGCAGCAGCCTCCTGAATTCCCTTGAAGAATTCATCGAGTTGCTTCTGCTGGTCTTCTGTCAGCTCTGACTGATCATCGGAGAGAATGATCTTCGCCTGCTCAGCGAGCTGGCGGAGAAATGGGTCCATAGGACTTCCTCCTTCGATTGGGTGGTCCGCCTTCCCTAGCAGGAACTGGTGTCCCGTCTCTTCGTTTAGAAGTGGGTTCATTCCCTTCAGGTGCGGTCTGTTTACTAGTGCAGCTGCAACGATCACGTCTTCCTGGGGAGTCTCGTGATGAGGGAGCTGAACTTGATCGAAATATTCTGCGCTTAGATAAGCGTACTCCTTCTTGCTAACGGCGTCTACGCCTTCCGGACTGAACTTGATGTCTACGAGAACCCCAAGCTTGTCGTCTGCCCTGACCTCTGTCATCCATCCTGCCGCCTTACCGTACTGGGGATTGGCGACGTTCTTTGGATCCGAATGAATCCAAAGCACCGGCAGATTCTGTCCCGTAACGTTCTGCTTGAACTGTTCTGCAAACCTCCTTGCTCTTTCTGGAGTGACTTTGATCTTGCCAAGCGGATGATTCCACTCGCCTATTGGCATCAACTGTGCTCCTCGTAGAACACCGTCATCGTCAATATGTCCGAGTGACATCAAAACTTCGTTAACGACGTTGATTTCTTCGCCCTCAACTTTCTTCTTAATCGTGCCACAATATGCCTCGGGATCGTTCACCTTGCCACGGTTTGCGGCAACGCATTCGGCGAAGTTTGCATATGAACCTAGTGGCATTTTCTTTCCTCCAAGAGTGGAGTCAACATGAGTGGTACTGAACTCTGGCATAGCACTGTCACACTATCATCGCCTACAATCGAGCCTACCTATCAAACGGTCGGGTCAGCACCTGGGGCATCAGCTACATTCCATTCATACACAGTCGATCCAAACCGCTGTGTTCCATTACCAATCCAGATGATTAGACGGAACCTTCCGATAGTTTCAAAGTCTTCGTCTACCCATTCATATGTAGCAGTCGCAGTTGGAATATTGATACCAACACTGCCATCACCAATATTAGGTGGTTGTGTAGTTTCGTGAAGTTGTTCGGCTCTGCCCTGACCAGTCCAAGTGCCGGAGGTAAGGTCTACCGGGTTGCCGTCTTGGTCCAGGTATTGATGGCTTATAGGCACGGCCCTCGTGCCCTTTGGTATGGCTAGGCCTCCGTTGATTTCCTTAACTGCGATATCTGAACTCATATCTTACCCTTAGACCTGAAGTCTCCTCCATGCTTGGATGAATCAGTATATGGTGTCATCAGCTTCGCTCGGAAGGTTAGCCGAGTGCCACCGACTACAACGGTAAAGAATAGCTTTGACTCGGCAATAGCTAGCTGCTCATTGATTACTTTGACCAGTCCCTTATGGGATGATCTCGTTTCTGCAATTTGAACGGCCTCGTTGATTACTCTTAGAATAGACGATGACTTCACCACACTCTCATTGATGGAGACTGATTCATTCTGAATGCGAACCAAATGCATCGGACGCAGAACAGTTTCGTTGATTGAAATAGATTCATTAATGATACGAACTCTAGCCATGGTCCTTATCAACTGCTCTGATATTTGTTCAGATTCGTTGATAACTCTGACCTTGCCTACGTGGCTTGTCCTTGTCTCAGCAATTTGGACAGACTCGTTTGCAATCTTGAGAATGCCACGGACATTAATGGTGGTTTCAGGTATCTGTACAGACTCGTTGACAATAACTGTTTTACCAATATACTTTTGATTTGCCTCGTTGATCGACACAGCCTCAGACACAAGCCTTACGATGCCCAAATGAAGTTGCCTTGTCTCTGCGACCTGCTCTGACTCATTGATTATTCGAACCAGTGCCTGGGCCTTTATGACCTGCTCCGCTATTTGCACAGATTCGTTAATAATACGAACCCTAGCCATCGTCTTGATAATTTGTTCTGCGATTTGTTCAGATTCATTTACAATCCTCACAAGTCCAAGGTGCCGTTGTATCGCCTCAGTCACCTGCACCGACTCGTTGATGACCTGTATTTTTCCAAGATTCTTTAGAGTAGTTTCTGCGATTTGCACAGACTCGTTTACAACTTGAATCTTACCCAAATTCTTTTGGTTTGTTTCTACGATTTGAATAGATTCTGCTATCTGACGTACAAGACCTACGTGCCTCGATCTTGTTTCTGCAGACTCTACAGATTCGTTCCTGAGTCGAACGAGTCCTAGGTTGCGTTGCGTAACTTCAGCCGATTGAACGGCTTCATTCATTAATCTTACTCTACCAATATTGCGTTGCGTTACTTCAGCTGATTGAACAGACTCGTTGGTTATTCTCGAAAGCCCGAGGTTTCTTTGAACGACTTCTGCAGATTGAACAGACTCGTTGATAACCTGAACTATTGCAGAACCGGCCACTTCTTGAACAAGGTAGAAGGATCCAGTTTCCAACGAAAGGAAGTCTCCGGATTCCTCGTTGAGAATATCTCCAGT
>Ga0137457_1000361_pt1 | contig 12076 bp, 6 predicted proteins | sample EasRivERMGT630_2_FD_102321 | JGI IMG/M metagenome (GOLD analysis project Ga0137457, IMG submission 102321) | Soil microbial communities from meander-bound floodplain in the East River, Colorado, USA - East River MetaG ERMGT630_2 | ecosystem: Environmental > Terrestrial > Soil > Floodplain ...
AAGCCGCCCATGGTCTCGGAGATCTTCTGCTTCGAAGCGACCGTGCCGTCCGCGTTCAGGAAGAGGATCCACACCGCGCCCTGGTCCGTGCCCCCGTCGTCGTCCGCATAGGCACCCACGGCCAGATCGCGGACGCCGTCGCCGTCGAGATCACCTAGCCCGGCGACCGAGATCCCGAACTGGTCGTTGGAATCGAGAACGGCCCCGAGGCCGCCCGCGGTCTCGCTGATCTTCTGCTGCGCGGCGACCGTGCCGTCCGCGTTCAGGAAGAGGATCCACACCGCGCCCTGGTCCGTTCCCCCGTCGTCGTCGAGATGCGCTCCGACGGCGAGGTCGCCGATCCCGTCGCCATCGATGTCGCCGAGCGCGGCGACCGTGATGCCAAAGTCGTCGTTCGCATCGAGCACGCCCCCGAAGCCGCCCGTCGTCTCGGAGATCTTCTGCTCCGCCTCGACGGTGCCGGTCTGGGCGGAGGATTCGTTCGACAACGCGAGGAATCCAGCGACTCCGAGGAACCAAGGGAACGTTTGCGGACGGCTCCAGTGACGCGTCATGATGGATCTCCTTACTATTCCCAGACTATTGCCAGCTTTGAGCCGCGGGTCTCTCGCGTTCTCGCTCGATTCGCTCTCCTACTGAAGCTGAAGACGGCCCGCGGAGGCTACCGCCACGCTTCACGGTCCACAAGCCCGGATCATGCGGAGTGTGGAGGCACGGTAGTCAATACCCGTTGCCATCTTCTCTGGGGTTTTCTCCCGCGAGCTAGAGGTAGTCGGGGGGCCGTGCGGCTCAGTGCGACGGGCGCCGACGGTGATCACGTGCCTGGCTACCCGATGCGCTACCCCTGGGGAGTCTCACACTGGAGCCGTCACGGCCTCGAGAGGTACAGCGTCTCGTGCGCGAAGTCGAGCTCGACGCGGAAGTCCCTCAAGACATTCCCGGCGAGCGCGCCGACGATGGGCGCCGCCATCATCGAGCTCATCCACCTCTCGAACGTGCCCTCGCCTTGCGAGGTGATGCCGAACTCGCCCAGCTCGTGAGACTCCCAGCGCGCGCCAGGAACGAACAGCGTCTCGATGGTCTGCCCGCCGAGCAGGCGCGCATCTCCGAACGCCCCGGAGTGGCGCGGCCAGTCGGTGTGCGCGCTTCCCAGGGCCTTCAAGAACACCTCCGAGACCATCGTGAACGCCGCGCCGGTGTCGACCAGGAATCCGTGCTTCGTCCCGTCGATCTCGAGCTCGGTGCGCGGGAAACCCGACACCCTTCCGACCGGCATCGGCAACGCCACGCCGCGTGGCGTCAACACGCCGGGCCGCGCGATCGTGAAGGTCGACTCCGGATAGTCGAAGACGACGTGATGGCGCGCGAGGACGTGTGCGGGGAGCATGCCCTCGGCGTGCCCCGGCGCGACAGGCGGGAGCAGGTTGTCCGTCCCGATCACGACCGCGACGCGTTCGGCGTCGAGCTCGAGCGCGAACTCCCCGACGAAGGCGTCCGGCTTCGACGTCACGCGCGCGAAGGCCTTCCCTTCCTCGTGTTGCACCTCGCCCCACTCCAGACCGAGGTCGCGCGCCAGAGGCTCGGTGATCAGGAACCCGCCGCCACCGGAATCGACCAGGAAGCGTCCCGAGCAAGTCGTGCCGTCAGCGCCGCGGAGCACGACCTCGACGAAAGGACGATTGCCCTCGACGACGAGCGGAACGGTCGCGCGGTCGATTGGACCCACGTGATTCCGGGGCGCTGCGCAAGCACCCAGGGACAGCACGAGAACGGTCCAGCATGAAGCGCGCGTCATCGGGCTCCTCGCGAGTGTGCCGCAAGAAGGGGATGGCACCAACTATCGCAGCCTCGATGGCCACCGGGAAGGCAGCGAGTCACTCGACGACGGACTTCGTCAAGATGAGGTACGGCGCCTCGCGAAAGCCGAAGCGCCGATACGCGCGGAGCGCGCGGGCGTTCGTGTCGTGGCCGTAGAGCCGGAGGTCGATGGCGCCGCCGGCCTGCGCCTGTTCGACCAGGTGGCGCAAGACGAGGTCCACGAGTCCCCTTCCGCGATGCTCCGGCACGATGTAAGGCTCTGGATCCACCAGTAGTCGCCGCCTTGGAAGTTGCTCCACTCGGTGACGATCGAGGCGCAGGACACGATGGCTCCGCCCGACTCGACCACCCAGTATCGCGCCCTGGGCGGCGTGGCGAATGCGCCGGCGATGCCGCGCGGCTCAGCGTGCGCCGCTCGGCGTCCAGCGCTTCGCTCAGCGTGAAGGCCACGAGCGTGTCGCTGTCGGCGGGCGTCGCCGGACGAATCGCGTAGGCCGCGGGAGTCGGGGCAGAGCTCGGAGCAGGCATCGCGGCAAGGCACACGACCAACGGCGGCCTCGAGATCGAGGTTGCAGACCGTGCGATGCACCCTGCTTGCCCCGGTGTGGAACAGGCGACTAGGCTCGCGCGGCCCGGCGGACCCGCTGCACATGCAACCCATCGGCATCCTCGCCCACAGCGCGGACGGCGCGGTGCTGTGCTTCCTGGAGATGGTCCGCGAGAGCGCGCGGCGGCTGGGCGAGCACGAGCACCCGGAGATCACGCTCTCGATCCGGCCGATGGGACCGTCGCTCCCCCGCTACGCGCGCGGCGACCTGGCCGGCGTTCACGCGGAGCTGCTCGGCACCGCCGGACGGCTGGCGGCCGCGGGCTGTGCCTTCTTCGCCTGCCCGGACAACACGGCCCACCTCGCCCTGGAGGCTGCGACCACGCCCTTGCCCCTGCCGGGCCTGCACATCTGCGAGGAGCTGGCGAGGTGCGCGACGAGTCGCGGACACCGCCGCATCGGCCTGCTCGGGACGCGCTGGACCATGGAGGGCTCGGCCTATCCCGCGGCCTTCGCTCGGCACGGGCTCGAGCTGCGGGTGCCGCCGGTGGAGGAGCGCGCGCTCGTCGATGCGGTCATCTTCGACGAGCTCTGCCGGGGACTGACCAGCGCGGCCTCGCGCGACCGCTTCGTGCGCATCATCGAGGGGCTGCGGGGCGCGGGCTGCGACGCGGTGGCCCTGAGCTGCACCGAGATCCCGCTGCTGGTTCCACCTGCGGCCTCGCCGCTGCCGACGCTCGATTCCACGCGCCTCCTGGCCCACGCCGCGGTGGCCGTGGCCCTGGGAGAGGCACCCCTGCCCGTCTGGAGAGGCGGCCCGTACCGGGCGGAGGCTTGAGCCGCAGGGATTCCGCGAAGATTCCGGCGCCGCGCGCCAACGGGGGGCCGAGCATGGCATCCACGGGTCGACGGTCATGAGCACGGCGGAAGGCATACCCACGGGCGAGGAGCTGGAGCGGCATGCGCGCTGGATCCGGCGTCTCTCGGGGGCGCTCCTGCGCGACGAGGGGGCGGCCGAGGATCTGGTCCAGGAGGCCTGGTGCGCGGCCCTGACGCGACCGCCGGGGAAGGAGCGCCTCCGGCCCTGGCTGCGCAAGGTCGCGCACAACTTCGCGCGCCAGCACCACCGCGGAAATGCACGCCGCGCGGCGCGCGAGGCGGTCGCGCGCGCGCCCGCCGTACCCGAAGCGCCCGATGCCTTCGCCGAGCGCCTGGAGGCCGAGCAGCGTCTGACGCAGGCGCTCGCCGGGCTCGCGGAGCCGTTCCGCTCGACCCTGATGCTGCGCTACTACGAGGATCTCGAGCCGAACGAGATCGCGGCGCGCCTCCGCATCCCCGGTGGCACCGTGCGCTGGCGCTTGATGCGCGGCCTGGCACTGCTGCGCGAGCGCCTCGACGAATCCCACGGCGGCGACCGGCGCGCCTGGAGCCTCGCCCTCGTCCCGCTGGCGCGTCAGGGCGGCGCGGCCGGCCTCGGGGCCGTGACCACGGCCGCCCTCCTGCCCGGAATCCTCGCCATGAATGCCCTCAAGCTCTCCGTCACCGCGGCGGCCCTGCTCGTGCTCGCCCTCGGGTTGTCGTTCTCCGGCTTCCTGCCCGAGTCGCTCACGCTGCGGCGCGAGAGGCCGCTCGCGGTCGTCTTCCGTCCGCTCCAGCTCGAACCCGACGAGGCGCCGGCGAGAGCAGCTCCGTCCGAGATCCATCCCGCGACCCAGCGCGTCGTGATCGCGACCACGAGCGAGCCCGCGGCGGTGCAAGTCGCCGCGCCCGACGAGACGACGATCGACGCGCGCTTCTACGCTCAGGGCCGAGCGCTGAGTGGAGGGCGGCTCGTCGTCTCGCATGCGGGCGAGTGGCTGGAGGCTTTTCCGGCGGGCCCTGACGGACTGGCGAGCCGTACGTTCGCCCTTGCGGATCGCGCGCTCGTGCGCATCCAGCTCCACGCCTTGGGCTTCGCGAGCCAGGAGTGTGAAGTCGTTTGCGAGCCTGGGCGCACGACTCATCTCGGGCGCATCGAGCTCGTGTCCGGGGGCGCCGTGTCGGGCCGCATCGTCGACGAGCGCGGAGTCGGGCTGGCGGACTGCAGCGTGACGCTCGGCTCGCTCGACGTCCCCTATCCCGACCTCCAAGCGGCGCGCCTCGCGCCGGCGGAAGGCGACTTTCCCCTGTGCACGAGCGACGGGAACGGCCGCTTCCGGCTGCTGGGCGTGCCGGCCGGCATGCTGCGGCTGTGGGCCCACGCCGAGGGCAGGAAGGCCGCCTACTCGCCGCCGCTCGAGGTGCGCGCCGGCCAGGAATCCACGGGCGTCGAGCTGGTCCTGGTTGAGCTCGCACCGGAGAACCTCTTGCACGGGATCGTGCTCGACCCGACGGGCCAACCCGTCGCCCACGCGGAGATCGACTTCCGGCACTCGTACAACGGCGGGAACCACGTGCGCGGCGGCTCGGCGAAGGCCGATGCCAAGGGGCGCTTCGAGTTCAAGCTGCCCGAGGGCGCGCTCTCGCGCCTGACCGCTCGCGATCCTGCCGGGCGCTTCGGGGCCGGCTCGGTGGCCGACGTCTCGAACAGCGAGCGCGAGGTCGTGCTGCAGCTGCGCGAGGTCCGGCGCGCCGAGCTGCTCGTGAAGAGCGGCGGTGCGGCCTGGCTCGGAGCCTTGGCGCTGGAGTTGCGCTCGGCCGACCGCGAGGCCCATCTCGGCGGAGTCGAGCGCGGGTCGCACCCGGAGGGGCGCTGCGCCTTCGTGGTGCCGGACGAGCCCTTCGTCCTCGCGGTTCAGGCGGCGGGCCATCGCGTGCTCGAGCTCGGGCCCCTCGATCCCGCCCGCGTGGGTCCGACGCTCGAGTGCACGCTCGAGCCGGTGGCCGGCTTGCACGGCATCGTCCTCTCCGGCCGGACGCCTGCGGCCGGCGTGCGCGTGCGGCTGCAGGAAGAGGTCCCGCCGGACATGAAACTCGAGGCGAACGGCTACCGCCTGCGCATCCATCCCGACGCCCACGACGAGACACGTACGGATGCGGAGGGCCGCTTCGTGCTCACGCCGCGCGCCGCGGGCCGCTACTTCGTGCGCGCCGAGCCCGCCGCCGGTGCGCCGGCCGAGTGCGGGCCCGTGGTCATCGACGAGGGCTTCGGCGGCGCGCCGCTCGAGCTCCACCTCGGCGTGGGGGGAGCGATCGAGGGCCGCGTCCGACTCGCGGATCCGGAGGGCGCGGTCGTCGGCATCACGCGCGGCGACGGCGCCGAGCGCACCCTGCGCGTCGCGAGCGACGGGCACTTCCGCTTCGAGCCGCTGATCCCCGGCGAATGGCGGGTCGAGCTCCGCGACCAGGAGATCTTCGGGGAACCGCGCTCGATCAGCACCACGCAGGGCCCGGGCGTGGAGCCCTTCGAGTTCGCCGCGAACTGCTCCGTGTACGAGGGCGAGACCACCTTCGTCGACGTTTCCGACGTCGCGTCCGAGTCGCTCGCCTTCGAGGGGAGCCTTTCGATCGACGAGCGTCCAGCGGCGGGCTGGGCAGCGCGCCTCGGGCCCGCGGGGCGTGTCGATTTCGAGAGTGGTGGCTGGACGCAGCTCGACTCCGACGGGCACTTCACGCTGCGCGCGCCCGGGCCGGGCGAGTACCGCCTCACCCTGCATCTGCAGGGCGGCGCGCACCAGGAGCAGTTCCTGTTCGACGACGTGGTGCTGAAGGGCGGCGACCCACCCTGGGAGCGCGAGCTCCACACCGGGAAGTTGCGCATCGAGGGCATCGGCGCGTGGCAAGGTGAAGGTCCGCCGCGCGCGGTGCACCTGTGGCGTGGCCCGGGCCAGTTCTTCAGTGTGACGGTGCCGGTCGGGAGCTCCGAAGAAGTCGCGATCGACGTTCCCGCCGGTGCGGCCGAGCTGCGCGCGCCCGGGAAATCCATGGACCCCGATTCCTGGAAGACCCTGCGCAAGATCGACGTCCCGCGCGGCGGAGAGCTGCGCGTGGAGCTCACGCCGGCCGAGCTCGAAGGGCGCTGAGCCGGGTCTCTGTCCGTCTGAAGCTCGCGATCACGGCTGGCGCAGGAGCTCCGCGACCCTGGCGCGGCCTCGCTCCACCTCGGCCTGCTCGAGCTCGAGCCCCAGGGCCCGGAGAACGAACGCGGTGGTCTCCCAGTCGATCTGCGTGACGTCGAGGGGCGTCTGTCCGGCGCCGTTCCGGATGCGCCGGTCGGCCTTCTCGCGGAGCAGGCGCTCGACCGTCTTCGCGCGCCCCAGGAAGGCCGCGGAGTGCAGCGGCGTCGAGCCCCGGCCGTCCAGCGCGTCGCCTTTCGCCCCGCGCGCGAGCAAGAGCTCGACCAGCGACACACGGTCCATGAACGCGGCACCGTGCAACGCGGAGCTCTTGTCCTTGTTGCGTGCATCGACCTGGGCGCCTTTCTCGAGCAAGAGGCGCGCGATGTCCTCGTGCCCGAGGAAGGCGGCCATGGAGAGGGGCGTCCAGCCCGCGGCCGGATCCAGGTCCTCGAGGCGGGCGCCATCGGCCAGGGACTGCTCGACGGCCTTCACGCTCCCGGCCGCGATGGCTGCGAACAGGCTTGCCGTCGGACTCCCCATGCACCGGGCCACCATCAGCAGCTCGGAGCAGTGCTTCCGTCCGGCCTCGACCGCGGCGCGCTCGACCTGGATCTGGAGCAGGCTCGCGATCGCCTCGGTGATCTCCCAGGGGACCTGGGTTGCGCCGAGCGCGGTGTCGCTCGCCGCGCTCTTCGCCTCGGGGTCGGCACCCTGGTCCAGCAGCAACTCCAGCGCCTCGATCCGCCCCAGGAAGGCGGCCCCGTGCAGCGGCGTGGAGCCGTCCTTGTTGCGCACGTCGACGCTCGCTCCGCTCGCGAGCAGGAGCCTGGCGAGCTCGAGATCGCCTTTCATGGCCGCCATGGACAGGGGACTGACGCCCAGGACTTCGTCCAGCTGATCGGCGTTCGCTCCGGCCTCCAGGCTTTGTCGGACTCGTCCGGGATCCCCCGAGTCCAATGCCTCCCAGAGGTCCGGCGCGGCCAGCTCCGGCTCGTCCTCTTCGCCCCCGATGTACCCGAGCGCGCGCAGCTGCTCGAGGACCTCCGGATCCTGGCTCGCCTCGCCCTCGAGGGGCGTCAGCTGCCGGTGGTCCGCGATGAACTGCTGGATCTCGCGCTCGAGCCGTTTCACGAGCTCGGGCTGGGCCTCGGCGACGTTGTGCCGCTCGAGCGGATCCGTCTCGAGGTCGTAGAGCTCGAAGCGCGGCCGCGCGAGCATCTGCGGGCTCTCCTGGTTCAGGATGAACTTCCAGGGCCCCCTCCGCAGGCTGAACATGACACCCGAGCCCTGTCCGAGGCGCCGCTGGAGCGGATCCTCGCGGTGCTCGGAGAAGATCGCGCGGCCCTCCGGCGACGCCTGGTTCGGCACTGCGGCGCGCACCAGCGGCACCAGGCTCTCCCCCTGTATGCCTGCGGGAACGTCGAGGCCGAGGAGCTCGCACAGCGTCGGATAGATGTCGAGCGAGCGCACGGGGGTCGTGATCCTCTTCCCCGCCGGCAGCAGTCCCGGCGCGTAGATCATCAGCGGGACGCGCAGCATCTCGTCGTAGAGGCTGTAGCCGTGGCTGGTCCCGCCGTGCTCGAAGAACTCCTCCCCATGGTCCGAGGTGAGCACGAGGACGAAGTCCTCGCCCCAGCCGTCCTCCTGCAGCTTGTTCCAGAGGCGCTGCAATTGGTCGTCGTTCGCCAGGATGTTGGCGTCGTACAGGTTGCTGGCGTGCGCGATGAACGAGGCCGAGTCGATGCCGGTGCGGTCGAAGTTGTCCTGGGTGACGTAGAGCCCGGGGATGGGCGGCCGGCTGGCGAGCAGCTTCTTCCACTCCTCGCGAAAGCGCGGATGCCGCTCCGGATCGGCGAATTGCTCGAGGTAGCCCGGCTCGGGTTCGTACTCCTCGTGCGGATCGACCGAGTGCATGTAGAGCAGCATCGGCCAGTGATCGGCGCGATCGAGCCAGGCGAAGGCGTGCTCGTTGAGCTTCCTGGCCGAGCCGCTCGCGAAGCGGATCGGGTCGCCGCGGTTGATCGCGGTCGACTCCACGAAGTGGTCGAAGCCCTGCGCGAAGTTCGACAGCGCCCCGCCCATGACGATGTTCGCGGAGAAGCCCGCGGTGTACAGCCCCTTCGCCTTCAGGACCTCGGGCCAGGTCAGGTGCTCGGCCGGCAGCACGTGCTCCATCCGGTAGACGCCGGTCGAGGACGGGTACCGGGAGGTGAGCATCGAGGCCATGGAGGGCTTGGTCCATGGCGCCTGGCTGTAGCAGGCCTCGAACACCACCGAGCGCTCGGCGAGCCACGCCAGGAACGGCGTGGTCTTGCGCTCGTAGCCCTCGAAGGCCATGCGGTCGCGGCGGCACGTGTCGATCAGGTAGAAGAGGACGCTGCGCGGACGGGGTGCGCGCGAGTCCTGTGGCCCGGCTTCCGCCGGAACGGGCGCGCCAGCGGTGGGCTCGGCCTCGGACGCCTCTGCGGCCTGCCGGAGCGCGCGGAACGTCGCCGCCCCGGCCGGAGGAACCGTCGAGGCGAACGAGAGCAGCGCGACCGCCGCGAATCCACTGGTGCGAGGCCTCATCTCGGTTCTCCGGTCTGCATGGAACACGCGTTCGACTCCTTCACGACGGTCGGCGCCGCTCGGCGCACGGCTCGTGGTTCGCACGAGACCTCCTGGAAGTCACGCTTCCAGCAGATTCTCTCGCGGCGCCCTGGCCCGCGCACACGCCGGTGCAGCTCGCCGAGCAGCCGCGCCTGGGGACCTCGTCGTAAGAGAGGGCGGACTCGACTCGGAGTCCTGCGCGAGGCACAGCGGGACGAGGAGCGCGATCCAGGGCGTCATCTTGGGTCCCCCGTCAGCATCCTCAGATAGAGGTTCAGCTCCGGGCGCGTCCACAGGTGCAGCGTGCCGGAGAACTCGACCTCGAGCTCGACCACGATCGTCGGGCCGCGGCCGTCGATCAGCGGCGGGTCGTAGGCGGTGAGCTCGAGCTCGTGGACCCTGTCGAACGGACTCGCGGAAACCGAGCCGTCTTCCTGCGGGAGCGAGACGGCGAGGGTCGCGAGCAGCTCCAGCATCAGGCAGGCCAGTCTAGGCGACCTTCACGGAACGGATCAGCTCCGGATCACCGTCCACACCGGCCCGGGCGCGCAAGGGCGCGCCTTCGTCGCGCGGGACGCGCCGAATCCCCGCGCGATCCGACAAGGACGCCAGAATGGGTGCATCCTTCGCGGGCAGGAGCGTAGCGTGCCCTCGTTCCCACCCTGTCCCCACGCTCGTCCCGGAGGTCGTCCGATGAACGCACGCATGCTCGCCCTCGTCGGCGTCCTCGCGCTGGGGCTCGCCCTGCTCGTCTGGTTCCTGCGCTCGGGCGCGAGCACGAGTCCACGAGGCGCGGCGCCGTCGCGCGCGGTGCCCGCGGCGGCTCAGCCCGCGAAACTGGAGGCACCCGCCGAGCTCGAGACGCCGGCCGCCCTGTCCGAGCCGCCGCCCGATCGCGAGGACACGCGCCATGCGCTGCCCGAGGCGAAGACGAGCGGCGCGCGCACGTGGCCCGCCGAGGAGACGCGCTGGGTCGCCCTGCGCCTGGTCGCCCCCGCTGGAACACCGGTCGAGGAGCGCGCCGAGGTCGTGGCCCTGGAGGAGAGCGGCGACTACGAGGACCTGTACGGCAAGGACGGCCCCGTCGCCGCGCTGCGCGCGGGGAAGCGGGGCAATGACCTGCGCGGAGTCCTGGGCACGGCCGCGTTCGAGCGCGACGGGACGGCGCGCATCGGCCTCCCGCCCGATGCCGCGGAGGCCTGGCTGATCGTCGCCGGAGACTACCTCTACTCGCTCGAGCCGCGGCACGTCGACCTCGCCGCGGCGGGCGGAGCACTGACCGAAGTCGTGGAGCTGCGGCCGGTGCTCGGCGCGCGCATCACGGGCAGCCTGCGCGCGCCCGCGGGAAGCCCCGCCGGTGGGATCGCGGGCGTGGAGCTCGAGCTCGACTGGTCCATCAACGCCGCCCTGCAGCTGGGCGCAGCCGGGCGCGAGAAGCTGGACCTCGAGACCGAGAGCGACGCCGAGGGGCGCTTCGAGTTTCGCGCGGTTCCGGTCGGGAAGCCCCAGACCCTCACGACCAAGCCTCCCTCCCTGGCCCGGACCTTTTCCGAGGACCTCGCGCCCGCGGCTGGCGAGCACCTGCGGGTCGAGCTCGTGCTCCTCGCGGGCGGCAGCGTGCGCGGCCGCGTGATCGACGAGAACGGCTCGGCGATCGCCGGGGCCGAGGTGCAGGCCCTCGGGCGCGAGTTCTTCGGGAACCCGACCAGCGAGCTGCGCGAGACGGAGAGCGACGCGGACGGCCGCTTCGTGCTCCCCCACCTGACTCCGGGCAAGGTCTGGCTGCACCTCGAGCACGCGGACTACCAGGAGCTCCTCAGCACGCCCTTCGAGCTCGGCGACGGCGAGCAACGCGACCACGGCGACGTCGTGCTGAGCGAGGGCCTGGTCGTGGCCGGCACCGTGGTGTTCCCGGACGGCGCGCCGGCGGGGGGCACGACCGTCTCGGTCCAGCCCGACCTCTCCGAGAACGTCGCCGGGAGCCCGATGGACCCGCGCGCCTACATCGGCGCACGCAGTGACGACGAGGCCGACGACTCGGGCGCCTTCCGCATCCAGGGCCTGGGCACGGGACCCTGGATCGTCGCGGCACAGCTCGAGCTCGAGAACGCAGAGGGAGCGCGTGCCCCCGGCCGCTGGAGCGCGAGTGTCGGCCTCGTGCGCGCGCCGGCCGTGGAGACGCACCTGACCCTGGAGCCGCCGATGACGGTGAGCGGAACCGTGCTCGACGGAGAGCAGCGCCCGGTCGCGGCCTTCACGCTGCACGCCGAGCGCGCGGGCAGCCAGTGGTACATGCCGCCCAGCGAGAAGAAGGACCAGCCCTTCGAGAGCGAGGACGGACGCTTCCTCCTCACGGGTCTGCGCTCGGGCGAGTGGACCTTCCGCGCCGAGGCCGAGGGCTACGCGCACTCCGAGAAGGTCGCGCGCACGCTGCCGAGCGACGAGGAGGTCGCGCTCGTGCTGCTGCGTCCGGTGCTGGTGGCGGGCACGGTCGTGGATCCCGCCGGGCTGCCCGTGGCGGGCGCCGAGGTGACCAAGGAGCTCGAGGGCGTAGAAGCCATCCTCGCCATGCAGGGCCGCAGCGACTGGCCGGTGGCGCGGAGCGACGATCAGGGCGCGTTCCGGCTCGAGGGCATGCCCCCCGGCGCCGGCTCGATCATGGCCAAGAAGGACGGCTTCGCCCCCAGCGAAGGCGTCTCGCTGGAGCTCGGCGAGGGCGAGCAGAAGCTCGACCTGGTGCTGACGCTGCGGCGCGGCGGCACGATCTCGGGCGAGGTCTACGACGCGGAGGGCGAGCACGCCTCCGGCTCGATGGTGATCCTGCAGATGCCCACGCTCCAGCAACGCCGCTTCACGAACACCGACGCGCGCGGTGCCTTCTCGGAGAGCGGCCTCGAGCCCGGCACCTGGCAGGTCCAGGCCTTCCCCGGCGTCGAGAGCCTGCAGGGGGAGAACGGCGAGACGCTCGACCAGGCGAAGCTCCTGGCGGTGCTGAAGATGGCGACCGTCGCGCTGGAGGACGAGGAGCACGAGCACGTCGTGCTGGGCGCGCCGCCGAAGGATCCCGTGCGCGTGCACGGCCGGG
>Ga0137457_1000363_pt1 | contig 12069 bp, 8 predicted proteins | sample EasRivERMGT630_2_FD_102321 | JGI IMG/M metagenome (GOLD analysis project Ga0137457, IMG submission 102321) | Soil microbial communities from meander-bound floodplain in the East River, Colorado, USA - East River MetaG ERMGT630_2 | ecosystem: Environmental > Terrestrial > Soil > Floodplain ...
GCTCGTGCGGAAGTAGGTGTCCCGACCGCCCGCGAGCACCGTTCCGCCGCTCTCCACCTGGTAGAAGTACTTCGTGTCCGGTCGCAAGCCGGTGAGCTCGACCGCGTGAGTGGTACTCGAGGGCAATGTGCGCGAGGCCTCCCAGGCCAGCCCCGCGTGCAGCCCATAGCGAACCGTCACCGCAGCAGGCGCGGACGTCCGGAAGACCACCGTGACCGTGGTAGCAGTCTGGTTCTGGAGATAAGGGCCTCGCGTGAGCGTCGGCGGAGCGGCATGCCAGGCCCATGCGAGCAGAATGCCGCAGAACAGGGGAGAGAGGAGGCGTAGCCAGCGCTGCTGCAAAGGGGTGCGATTCGGGTGGGATGGCAGGGACGCCGATGGGTCGAGCTGGAGGTGCTTCATTGCGCGTGTCCTGATCTCGCGGGAATCCGGCAAGGCGAAATCCCGCTCTTCGTGGCCTCGTCGCCGGAGATTGTCGTTGCACCCTCCTGAGCAGGGCATGAAAACTCTGACACCTGAAATCCTGACTCGGCCCCGAGCCGACGTCCGGCGCCGCGGCCCTTGTAGAGAGGACCTCCCTTCCGGCCGGCGGCCTGACCTCTTCGCCCGCCGTCCCCGCCTGACGGCGTAGGTGGCATCGACTCGTGCCTCCGCCGACGGGCACGGCGGGGAACGGCGGGGTGCGGAGAGTCATCGAAAAGAGGAGCGTGGAGGTCTTCGGCAGGGTCGCAATACAGCTCGGCTTCCTGTACGAGTCGTAGGGGCGGAACGGAGCGCAGCGGGGCTCGGGCACGACGGGGGACCAGTCAGGGCTGCACACGGAAGGCGCGGTCCGCTGGCGGATAGGATCGCCGCGACGCCATGAGCTGTCTCGCTCCTCCCCGCACGCGCAGCCAGCTCGTCGAGCAGGCGAGAGCTCTGCTCGCGCTGCACCTCGCGGGCCAGCCGCTCGTGCTGCCGAACGCCTGGGATGCGGGCTCGGCGCGCGCCGTCGAGAAGGCGGGCTTCTCCGTCGTGGCGACCACCAGCGCCGGCGTCGCGCGGAGCCTCGGGTTCGAGGACCACCAGGCTGCGCCGGTGGAAGAGATGCTCGCGGCCGCGGCGCGCATCGCGCGTGCAGTATCCTTGCCAGTCAACGTCGACTTCGAGGCTGGTTACGGGCTCGCGCCCGCCACGGTGATCGAGCGGCTGCTCGAGGCAGGAGCCGCCGGCTGCAACATCGAGGACACCGACCACGCTGCCGGTGGGCTGGTTCCTCCGGCCGCGCAGGCCGAGCGCATCGCCGACCTTCGCCAGGCTGCCTCGCGCGCGGGCGTGCCATTCGTGCTGAACGCGCGCGTGGACGTGTTCTTGCACGACTTCCCGAGCGAGGAGGCGCGGCTCGAGGAGGGGATCCGGCGCGCCGAGCTGTACCGCGACGCGGGTGCGGACTGCGTCTACCCGATCCTGATCCGCGACGCCGCTGCCATCGCCCGCTTCGTCCGTACCGTGCGATGTCCGGTGAACGTGCTGGCAATGGGGAGCGCGGCCGCTCTCCCGGCGCTCGTGGCGACGGGTGTCCACCGGATCAGCTTCGGCTCGTCACTGCACGCGCAATCGATGCGCGAGCTGCAAGGCGCGCTCGAGGCGATCGGCGTATCGCTCCAACCCTAGCGGCTGCGGCGGCCGTCGGCGTGGTGAGCTGGCCTCGCGCCCATGCCCCGCTCGCGCCCGCCTGCAGGGCGGTGAAGGGGAGACGAGGGCTCTACTCTTCTCCCTCGATCCCCTGGCTGATCCGGAACACGTGCCCATCCGGATGCCGCACGTGCATCTCGCGCACGCTCCAGGGCATGTCCGTGGGCGGCCAGGTCACGTCGAGGCCCTGGGAGAGACACCGTCTCTGGACCTCGTCGACGTCGGCGACCCAGATCGACATCCACGCGCCCTTGTCGGCCGTTTGGTCTCCCTCCGGGCCGAAGGTCTTCTTCGATGAGCCCTTGCCGCGTCCGCCCTGGCCGCCCTGGCACAGGAAGATCTCGCACTCGCCCGAGCAGACACCGCCGAAGGTCGGTGGATCGCCCCAGTCCCAACCCTTCCTCCATCCCAGCTTCTCGAACCACGCGAAGGACTGCTGGATGTCGGAGACGTTGAGGATCGGCGTCAAGCGCTTGGCGTCCATGAGACCCTTCGCCGCCTACTTCCGCCGAGCGCGAGGCCCCGGCAACGGCAGGTCGGAGCGCCAGTACTGGATCGTGCAGCGCATGCGGTTGACCTGCTCGTCCGTGAACTCCCAGACGCAGGGGTCGTCGGTGTAATCCATGTAGTTGTGGATCGCGTCCGGGAGGCCGCAAGAGGACTTGCTGCCCGGACACCCGGAGGTCGCCGAAGACTGGGGGTTGGTGTCGCAGATCAGGTCGCCGTTCGTGTAGCACCCGGAGACGGAGGGGCATGGCCCGGTGAACGTGTGGTCCAGCCCGAAGTAGTGCCCGACCTCGTGCGTCAACGTCCGGCCCATGTTCAGCGGCCAGCCGACCGTCGGGTCCTTTCCAACCGCCTCCCACCAGACCACGATGCGGTCGAGCTTCTGACCGACGATGCCTCCCTGCGGCCAGTCCGGCACGTAGCCGTAATACCCGCTGGCGAGGTTGGTGTAGACGTTCATGTACCGGCTCGTGTCCCATGCGAGGGCGTTCCAGTACTGGCCGTGGTCGCGATACCAGGTGTTGTTGGTCGTGTAGGTGATCCCGGTCGTCGGATTGCCGTCGGGATCCACCTTCGCCAGGTGGAAGCGGATCATCGCGGTGGTTCCCGGCCCGCCCGGAGAACCCGGGAGCGCCAGGTAGTCCTCCTTGAGCACGGCGACCTGATCACGGATCGTCTGCGCGCTGAGGAAGCCTTCGCCGCTCGTGTCCTGGATGACGTGAAAGACGACCGGGATGTCGTACGCGAAGAACGGTTCGTACACCGGCTTGATGGTCGTGGAGGTGTAGGCGCAGTCCGAGAGCAGAGCCGTCACCGACGCATCCGGCCCGAGCTGGCGATCGGGGGTGCCGCATCTCTCCCGAATCTGCGCGGGCACGAAGGCGGTAGGGACGCACAGCGCGAAGAGTGCGGATTGGCGGCGGATGGTCGTCATGGAGACCACCATACTCGCGAGCGGGTCAGCCCGGCCACGGGTCGCACGCGGGTGTAGGATGGCCGTGGATGACCTGCGCGGCATGACCACGATCGCGATCGCGACGTTCGATGGCTTCAACGAGCTCGACTCCCTGGTTGCGCTGAGCCTCATCAACCGTGTGCGCCGCCCCGGATGGCGCGCGGTGCTGGCCTGCCCGACCGAGACGGTGACGTCGATGAACGGGGTCACGGTCCGCGCCCAGCTACCGCTCGACGAGGTCGCCGGCGCCGCGGCGGTGCTGATCGGCAGCGGCCTCGAGACTCGGGAGATCGTTGCCGACGACGCGATGATGGCGCGGCTCGCCATCGATCCGTCCCGCCAGCTGGTCGGGGCCCAGTGCTCGGGAGCGCTGGTGCTCGCCGCCAAGGGACTGCTGCGCGGCGTGCCGGCCTGTACCGACCTGACGACGCGGCCGTGGCTGGCCGAAGCCGGCGTCGAGATCCTCGACCGCCCATTCCACGCTCGCGGCGACGTGGCCACCGCGGGCGGCTGTCTTGCGTCCGTGTATCTGGCGGCATGGACCATCGCGCGTCTCGCCGGTGACGAGGCCGCTCGGGCGGCGGTCCACTACGTCGCACCGGTCGGGGAGAAGGACGAGACCGTGCGGCGCGTCATGGCCGTGATCGCCCCCTTCCAGCAAGAAGTCAGGCTCAGCGGGCACCGCTGAACAGCGCAGCGTTCTGGAAGGGCGGCCGACGGCTTCGCTCTCGTCGTGTCACTGCCAGTCGCGTCGTTCGACCCAGCCCATCGAACCGAAGCCGCGAATCCAGCGTACGCGTTCGACGTGCAGGATGAACGGGGCGAAGTCGTGCGCCGTCGCCCAGTCCGCGGCGTCGGGAAAGCGGGCGAGGTAGCAGGCGAGGGCGTCGCGTCGCGCCTGTCCCTCTGGCGCCTCCGCAGTGCCCATCAGCGTTGCCCGAGCGCCGGCCAGCGGCTGATCCAGCGACCGGCGATCCTGTACGAGCAGACTCGCGCGCGCGTCCGCTCGCAAGTTGTGCGTATGCTCGGCGATGGCCGAGAACAAGAACACCGGGTCGCGTCGGGCCGAGTTCGCGTAGGGCGCGAGCGAACCGAACGGCCAGCCGCCATGGCGCGTGTGTGCCGTGCACAACACGCCGTGGCGCTCGGTAGCGAGCAACTCGTGCAGGGCAGCAAGGTCGTCCGGCGCAGTGTTCATCGCACCAGTCTTGCGCCGGCGGGGTGCGCTTGTCACCGGGGGATCAACCCTCCGCACCTGTGTTCAGCATTCGCTGCGTACCCGAGCTGTTGCCGTCCCCGGAGGCCTCGTGCGAAGCCTGGAGCAGGAAGATCTGCAGCCGCCGTCGGATGCGAACCGATGAAGGCTGCCCAAGAACCCTGCCATGCAGAAGCCTTCCACGCCTTCCCGCCGCAAGAGCTCCTCGATCCTGATCCTCGCCGCCCTGGGCCTCTTCGGCCTCGCCTCCGTTTGCCGGCTGAACCTGCCTCCCGGCGAGCCCGGCATCGCCTGGGTCTCGGACGAAGACCGCGCCGACAGCCCGAGGCTGGCCGAGTTCGTCGATGCCGGAGGCAACGCGCTCCTCTCCGCGGTCGGGACCTGGAAGGTCTACGACCTCTATGCCGTCAAGATGGCGCGCTGGGAGCCGGCGTCGTGGACCGCGCGCGAGGCCGACGCCGAGCCGATCTACGCAGTGGCCTGGCCGTTCGCCTCGGGCTGGAAGGACTACCGCAGGCGGGCTCGGACCTGACGTCGGCTCGGTTACCCGACCGTCGAGTGGCGAGGCGATCGGACGCGGTGCTCGCCTGAATGACTCGAGGACGCTTCGCGTGCCTGGAAGCGTCTACTGGCCGTCAACCAGCGGGCTGCTCCACTGCAAAGAGCAGCTCGGGGCCTTCTTGGGCGACGAGGGTCAACCCGCGTCGCCCGCCACCGGGCCGTGGTGGTGCGGTCCAGGCCGAGTGCTTTCTCGAGGGCAGCGACTGCGTGTGCACCCAGATCAGCGAGAGCCCCGTACTCTCCACGAGGTGGTCCAGCGCATCACGGGCCGGGAGGCGACCGGCTTCGGTGATGCGTTCCGGGAAACCGGCTGGCCAGTAGCTCGAGTATCCGTTCAGGATAGGACGCCAGTGCGAGATCGAGTGGAACATGGCGAGGGCGTGTCCGCTCGGATTGACGGGTGATACGAGCGGCAGCTCGATGAGCGCCGTCCGCCCCGACCGGAGGATCGGCAGGAAAGAGGCCGGAATCGAGGGCGCGGCTTGCAGCTGATACTCGGCCGGCATGGGCCCATTGCCGCCGTACGAAGAGTGCCAGTAGTTGTCGCCGTAGGCCTGATGAGCGAGATAGACCACCATCACAGCGAGCGCACCCGACAGGCAGGGTGCCCAGCGTCCTCGGCGCACGTACGTTCGAATCAGCGCGGAGATCTCTCCGAACGCCACTCCCGAGAGAATGCCGAGGCCGACGAGACCGGCGATGCCGATCCGACTCGGCATGCGAATCGCCTGCAGGCTCGGAAACCAGGCGGAGAGGTAGCCGATCGGCGTGCGGATCTCCATGCCTCCCAGGAGCACGACGGGAGGCAGCGCCAAGCAACCGCCGACAACTGTCCAGAGCGCCCCGTGCGCCCAGCCTCCAGGGACCCGCGGTGATGGCGCTCTCGAACGGTGGCGCCACACCAGGGCCGCGACGCCGAGAGCGACGAGTCCCATCATCGCGGGCGTGAGGAGGAAGGGAACCCCGCCGCGCAAGACCTGATCTGGCAGGACGGCCGGGTGGTCTGCCTCCGTGTACGGCCACTTCGTCTGCATCGCCAGATCGGGATTCGCGGCCCTCACGGTCAGGTAGCCGCGACACACCGGCACCAGCGGGAGCATTGCCAGGGCCAAGGCGACGATCAACCGGAGCCCGGCTGCGCGCGTGCTGCGTCGGACGATCCTCAGCGCCGCGAGGACGCCGAGCGGCCCGACCACGGCTGGCGTGACGTACACGATCTCGGTCAGGCTCTGCAGCGCCACGAGCGGCGCCAGCAACAGCACCCATCGCATCGAGTCCAGTCGAGTCGCAGCAAGGAAAGCGATCAGAGGCAGGTAACAGAGCGCGGACCAGTGCGGGGCGGTCGGGACGAACCCCCGGATCAGCCACTGGTTGAAGATGACCGTGACCGCCCCGACGGCACCCGCGAGATCGGAGCCGGTCCAGCGGCGCACGACCACGTGCATGGCCACGCCCGTCAGGGCAATGCCGAGAAGGAACGTCACGTTGATCGCCAGCACGGGGTTGCCCGTGGAGAGGAAGACCGGTGCGAACAACGGGAGCGCGCCGAGCGCGACCGGACCGTAGAACAGAGCGTCGGGAGCAGGGTGGTAGATGTTCGCTTGGGCGAAAGACGTCGCCGCGCTCACGAGAGCGTGGCTCTCGTGAGCGAGCACCCACACCGAGTAATACAGGTCGAACTGGTTGGCCGAGGGAGCGAACCCCTCCGACGGCATCGACGAACGAACGGATGCAGCCAGAGGCCAGGTCAACCACACCACCACCCCGAGGTAGCCCGTGACCAGCGCGAATGCATACAGGATCGCGCGCGCACGCAGCCTGTTCAGCATGGCGCTGCCGTATAGCACTCGGGCCAGAGTGCGTGCAACGCGCAGACCACACCGCGCCCGTGTCACGGACATCACCTCCCTGGCCGAGGAAGGGTGCTCGCCCTCGTCCTGCGCGAAGCCTGGATGTCCGAGGGCTTCCCGCCGTCAGACCTTCGGTCCCGAGTTCCCATCCGGCGGTCGGCCTCTTCGTGACCAGACGCCTCGCGACGGAGTGGGGGGCTTCTCTCTCCTCAGGTGCGAATCGATCGGCGCATGATCCAGAGGCGGAAGATGCGCCAGCGCAGGAGCATCGAGAGGAACCGGTGCTTGCTGCGCAGGAAGGGTAAGGGAGGCGTACGGGGCGCTCGAGAAACTGCGAGGGGCATCGGGAACCTGCGACGGATGCCTACGTCGCTCCCGACCCTCCGTTGCTGTCGGCTTGGAACATCTCCTGAAAGAACGGCCGGAGAAAGAGCGTGCGAGCTCATCGAGACGCGGACCGGCCTGGGCTTGTCTCGGCGAGCTGGAACGACGGATCACGCCCCTGCCGTCCTGAGGCTTCGCAGGGTGAAGACGGTGACCAGGGTCCCGGCGCCGGCCACCACGCTCGAGAGCAGGAGGGCCGCGTCCTGGTCGAGCAACCAGAACCCGAAGCCCAGCGTGGATCCGAGGATGGCGGCGAGCGACCCGGCCGAGCCGAGCAGGGCCCTGGCGAGCTCGCCGCGCGGCGCCGGCAGTCCGGCCAGGGCGCGCACCGGTGCCCAGGCTCCCAGGGGGCGCACGCGGCGATAGAAGGGAACCAGCGCGGCCGGATCCGGAGCCCTGGTCACGAGCAGGGAAGCGAGCGCGCACAGGGTCGAAACGATCACGGTCAGGATCAATCGCCCCTCGTTCGAGAGCTCGCCGCCGCTCGTGAGCGGACCCGGCGGCCAGCCCTGCTTGAAGACGGTGAGCGCGCTCGACGTGGCGCAGGAGGCCAGCATGGCCGTGATCTCGGTCGAGGCGCGCACGCGCCACCACAGCCAACGCAGCACGTACACCGGACCGACGCCCGAGAGGAAGGCCAGCAGGAACAGGAAGAGCTCGCTGATCGACGTCGCGAAGTACGCCATCGTGCCGGCGATGCCCAGCACCGCCACGCTGGCGAGGCGTGCGACGCCGATGTAATGGCGCTCGTCCGCGGCGCGCGCCACGAAGCGACGGTAGACGTCGTTGACGAAGTAGGAGGCTGCCAGGTTGATGTGCGTCGTCACGGTCGACATGAACGCGGCCAGGAGCGAGGCCACCATCAACCCCAGGAGCCCGACGGGGAGGTAGCGGCCCATCATGGTCACGTATGCGGCCTCCGAATCGGTGCGCGCCACGAGCGCGCCCTGCTCGACGCGCGCGCCTACCGCGACCAGCGGCACGGGCTGCCAGTCGTCGGCGCTACCCGGGGGCTGCAAGGAGAGGCTCACGTCGGCCTGACCCGAGCTCGGCGCGATCACGACGGTCTGGTCCGCGATCGTGCGCACCGTGCCGGCGGCGCTGGCGCGCACCTCGATCTCTGGCAGCAGGACCAGCGAGGCCAGGGCGGTCGCGATCCAGCCCCAGGGCCGCAGGGCGTAGTGGGCGATGTTGAACCAGAGCATGGCCAGCATGCCCTGACGCTCGTCGCGCGCGGCCGAGATGCGTTGCACGGCCGTGGCCGTGCCGTCGACGCTCTCGTGGGCCCACCAGGCGACGCCGAGGTAGACGAGGATGGCGGTGATCGGCGGTGTCCAGAAGGACGCGTCCAGCCAGGCACCGGGGCCGGGCGGGGGGAAGAAGTGCAGCACGTCGGGACCGAGCGCGCCGGAGGCCTGGGCCGAGGTGAGGCCCTCCATCCCGTGCACGGCCTGCCACGAGATCACGCCGAGCACGATCATCCCCAGCATGGCCACGATGAACTGGAACTGATCCGTCAGGATCACGCCCCAGAAGCCAGAAGCCGCGGTGTAGAGCAGGGTCAGGACGCTGGCCGCCACCAGGGCCGTTCCCTTGGGCAACCCGAACATGACGTCCAGGATCTTGGCCGAGGCGAGCAGCACCCAGCAGAGCGTGATCGTGTTGGTGACGAAGGCGTGGATCGCGCCCAGCGAGCCCCGCAGGAAGCGCGCGCCCGCTCCTCCGTAGCGCAGCTCGACCAGCTCGGCCTTGGTCATGACCTCGCCGCGCCGCCACCAGCGGGCGAAGAAGAACACGTGCAGCACGCCTCCCACGGCGAAACACCACCACACCCAGTTCTTCCACACGCCTCCATCGCGCACCCAGCCGGTCACCACCAGGGGCGTGTCGGCGCTGAAGCTGGTCGCCACCATCGACGTGCCGGCGAGCCACCAGCCGATGGTCCGTCCGCTGAGGAAGTACTGCTCCACGCTCTCGCTCGCCCTGCGCGTGTAGCGCAGGCCGATCCACAGCGAGTAGGCGATGAAGACGACGACCACGCCCCAGTCGATCCATGTGAGCCGCATGGGGCGCAGAGCCTAGCAGTCCGTTGAAAAAGGTCCCTGCTGCGGCTTCGCGCGCTTCGCCATGGCGTCGTCACGCTCGTCGAGCCGTGCTCGGCGGCCAGGAAGGCCGCCTGCGCCGTCTCTCCGTCGCGTTCCTAGCCCTGACGAAGCGCGCTTTGCCTCGCGACGGGACTTCTTCAACGGCCTGCTAGTGGACCGAGCAAGAGCAGGCGATCGAGTGACGGCATCCCGAGACCGAGGGACCGGCCCGCGGCCTCCCTCTCGGGCGGCCGGCGGCGCTCAGTAGCGCACGCTCTTCACCTCGCCCGGCACGAGGGTCACCGCGAGTCGCGTCACCTCGAGCCCGCCCTTGTAGAGCACGAGCGACTGCGCTCGATCCGTGCCCGCGACGACGTCCGATCGGCCTTCGCGAATCGGTGCTCGCGGACCATCGTGCCGGCCGTTGCCACGGAAGGTCGACAGCTCGACCTCGCTGCCTTCGGCGTCGACGAGCGCGAACTCGTCGGCCGCAGCAGGGTCATCGAGCTCGACCTGCACGTGCGCGCGCCGGTCGACGAAGATCTCGAGCGATTCGATGCGATCGACGGGCAGTTCTCGGACCTCCGTCCGCTGGAAGCGTTTGTCGCCCTCGACGTAGCGTCCGTACTCGAGCGGCAGGATGTCCTCGCCGTCGATGCGCAGGTACACGAGCGACTTCGGCACGTTCTCCAGCTCGAAGCGTCCGTCCGCATCCGTGCGCGCCCCCTCGAGCGAATCGTGTCTCGTGGCGATGGTGTCGCCCTGCCAGCGCGCGCGGAACGCGTCGCACATCGGTCCGATGAAGGCACCCGCGATGCCGCGGCCATCGTGACCGCGCACGACGCCCGCGACGCGCGGGTAGAGCGCGTTCCTCGGCATGCGCAGCACGACGTTCGTCGTCCCCGCGGGGACGTTCTCCTCCTGCGTGCGCAGGAGCGTCTCCGGCTCCATCGCCTCGAGCGTGTAAGCGCGATCGAGCAGGCCCTCGATGCGGAAGCCCCCGCCGTCCTGGGTCTCGACGAAGCGCCAGAAGTCCTCGTCGTGGCCGGCGAGCAAGCTCTCGAGCTGCACCGTCGCGCGACCGAGGGCACCGAACGTCGTCGAGTCCGCGAGCCACACCTTGAGCCCCGCGCGCGCCTTGCCCTCGTGATCGACGACCTTGCCCTCGATCGCGAACGTCGGCGTTCCGAGCTGAAGCTCGACGAAGGCCGGCCACCTCGGCTTCCCGCCCTCCAAGGGCGGTTCGTAGGTCGCGGGCAGGAAGCCCTCGTGCGCGGCGCGCAGATCGGCCGGCGGTCCGAAGCGCTTGTTCACCGCCCTCGGGTCGGGGATCAGGAAGCTGAACGAGCCGTCCGCCGCGCTGCGGGCCGTCTGCATCCCGAATGCGACGTATGCGGCCTCGACCGGCTGCTTGCCGGCATCCACGACTCGACCCGCGATCGTGGGCACCGTCGCGCCCGGCTCGAGGAGCGTGATCACGATCGGCATGCCCTGGATCTCGTCGAGCCGCGTCGACCAGGTCTGATAGCCATCGTGCTCGGCCACGAGCCGCGCATCCGGCACGCGCGGGACGTCCTTCAACGTGAACCATCCGCGCGGGTCCGTGCGCGTCTCGCAGCGCTCTTCGAGCGAGCGATCGAGCGGAACGCGGAAGCATCCGCGCAGGTCGTCGGGCATGTCCACGTGGATCTGCACGCCCGCGAGCATGTTGCCCGATTCGTCGGCGACCGAGCCCTCGCCCGCCAGCGCGAGTGCCACCACGATCACGAGCTCGTTCTCGTCGAGGCTGTCGCCGTGCACCCCGGCGAGCACCGTCGCGAGCTCGGGCTCGTTCGCCTTGATGCGACAGGGAGCGAGCGGGCCCGGGATCGAGAACGTGCCGTCGGCGGCGCTCTCGACGGCAACCGCCGGCGCTTTCTCGGCCCCGAGGGAGGTCGTGAGCCGGATGTTCGCGAGCGGCGTTCCATCGATGTCGAGCACGCGACCGCGCGCGCCCTTCGTGGCGGGCGCGTGGACGACCGTGGGTCTCGGGGCGCTCGCACTCGTGGAGCGCTGCGCTGCACGCTCGGGCTCGGCCCGCGAGGGCGCGAGCGTCGCGGTCCCCGTATCCGGCGTCGTGACGTGCTCCGCGCTCGCGCGTGGCGCCGCCGACGCGACCGCGGGCGCGGCCGGCGACGGGCTCGATTGCAGGGCGAAGTACGAGATCGCCGCGATTCCGAGGGCGACGGGAAGCGCGATCTTGAGCGAGGTGTTCATGGTGAGGAGTGCCGGCAGGGACGCGGGCGATGCAGCGTGCGTGACGAAGGGAACGAACAGCGCGCCCCATGCCTCGCGTCCGCCGTGCCGGCGATCGAGCCGTTCGCGCAGGCGCGCGAGACCGCGCGCGACGTGCGTGCGCACGGTCGCGGCGGGGACGCCGAGCGCGCGTCCGATCTCGCTCGGCTCCTTCTCGTCGAAGTAGCGCAGGAGGATCGCGGTGCGATAGGGCTCGTCGAGCGCGAGCACGTGCTCGACGAGCTCACGCGACAGGTTCGCGCGCTCGACGACGTCGTGCGCGGACGGCAACGCCTCGTTCCGCGCCGCGAAGGCTTCGTTGCGATCGCGCCGCTGGCTCGATCGTCGCGCGCTGTGCGCGAAGTTCTGGATGCAGCGGACGAGCCAGCCTCGCAGGGAGCCTCGCTCCTCGGGTGGGCGCAGCCACGCGGCGACGAGAGTGCGCTGGGCGAGCTCTTCGGCCATGTCCGGATCGCGCACGAGCGAGCGCGCGAGCGCGCGGACCCAGTCCGCGTGCGCGAGCAGCGCGTCGACCGTCGGCGGAGGTGCGGTGGGGGGCATGAC
>Ga0137457_1000365_pt1 | contig 12028 bp, 5 predicted proteins | sample EasRivERMGT630_2_FD_102321 | JGI IMG/M metagenome (GOLD analysis project Ga0137457, IMG submission 102321) | Soil microbial communities from meander-bound floodplain in the East River, Colorado, USA - East River MetaG ERMGT630_2 | ecosystem: Environmental > Terrestrial > Soil > Floodplain ...
CAGCCAGTCGATGACCTCGCTCACGACCGTCTCGGCCTTGACGAAGGACACGCGCAGGTGGGCACGCTCGAAGGCGCCGAGGAAGCACGGCATCCCGCGCAGGAGCGGATTGGCGCTGAAGGCGAAGTTCTTGTAGCCGCGCTGCGCGAGCCGCTGGGGCAGCGTGGCGAGGGCGCCCTCGTCGAAGCCGCGGTACGAGCCCTTGCCGTCGAAGACCTTGGGCTCCTCGAGCAGGCCGGCGCCGTGGGTGCTGGGCAGGACACCGGTCCAGAGCGATGCCATCGACGGGATGGTCCACGGCGCCGCTGCCTGGGCGCGCTCGAAGCGCACGCCGCTCTGCGCCAGTCCGTCCAGCGCCGGCGTGGTCGCGCGCTCGTTGCCGTAGCACGACAGCCGATCGGCGCGCACCGTGTCGAGCACCACGAGCACGATGTTGCGGCGCGTCGACGCAGCCGCTCCCGAGCCGGACGGCCACAGGAGCCGCGTCGCCGTGGCCGCGAGCGCCAGGACCAGGACGCCGATTCCAGCGAGCCGGGCTTTCCGCAAGGTGCTTCCGTGCGGGCGCAGCGTGCGCCTCGCGTAGCTAGCCCGGGTTATTCATGAGGCCTCGAGCGAAACGTCGCGAATGGCTGCAGATGCAGTGATTTGCGACCGAGAGCAGCGGAGACGACCTTCTGACAGGTCGTTGAGACCTCGCAGGGAGCAAAGCGCTGCAGATGCTGCCAGTCGCGACGCTGCAGCCGAGGGCTCATGAATAATCCGGGCTAGGGTAGCGTGATCACCGCGCTGGCGCGGAACGCGGAGGGCGTGTTGGCGATGTCGAACAGGCTCGTGTCGTCGAACAGCGGGGTGTGGGGATCGAAGCTCCCCGGATCGACGGGGCGGCCGGCCATCTCGACCGCCAGCTGGATCTGGTCGCCGCTGACGGCCGTGGGCAGCCGGAAGGTGAACGTGCTGACGCCGTCGACGCCGCTGAGGGTCCCGACCACGAACGGACCGAACCCGCCGAAGCCGGCGTACTTGTTCTGGAAGCCGAACTCGCTGCCGATGTCGACCACCGGCGGGCCGCCGTTCATGTCGATATTGGCGAGGATGGCGCCGTTCCTGATGACCTTGGCGCACACGGCGTGGTCGGCCAGGGGCGCGGGCGCGTCGAGCTTGCGGTTCTCGACCCGGGCGCTGAAGACGAAGTCGAAGCCGCCCGCGAGCGAGGGCGTGGCCGAGACGAAGCTCAGGTCGCGCAGGATGCACTCGATCTCGATCGGAGCCGGCAGGCCGAACTCCGCGGCGTTCGTGAAGGGCAGCGTCTCGAAGCCGGGCAGCGCGGCCTGCGCCTGGTGCCCGAACTCGTCCGTGACCGTGAGCGTGCCGCCGTAGACGCGGTGCACGGCCGCCGTCTCGTTCGAAGGCTTCAGGTCGCGCAGCGCGATCTCCCACAGCGTCTTGAACTCCGTGTCCTCCACGAACTGGCCCACGTCGCCGAGGTTCGAGGAGTAGTCGACCTGGACTTTCACCGGCCGATCGGCCTCGAGCAGGAGCTTCGCCACGCGCGTGGTATGGAACACCTTCTGGAGCCGCGTGATCGCGGGGACCTCGGCCGTGCTCGGCACGCTGGCCGCGCTGAGGGGATTCGAGCCGAAGTGCCGCTCGGTGCCGTCCAGGAAGCCGTCGTCGTCGGAGTCCGGGTCGCGCAGGTTCGTGCCGAGGTCGCGCTCCTGCTGGCGGAACAGGAGATCGTTGTCCGGGTCGACCGCGAAACGCCGCCCCATGCCGACCGGCAAGCCGACCAGGAGGCTCGAGCCCGGACCGATCTCGGCCTGCTTGATGAAGAACGAGAGCGGGCGCGGCGCGAGCGCGCTGTCCTCGGACACGAACAGCTCGCTCTCGCGATCCAGGTACCAGCGCAGTCGCCGCGGCTGGCCGGCGAGCTGCACGCGCCCGAGCACGACCAGGTCGCAGTTTCGCGACCTGGCCTGGAACGCCAGGTAGGCGAGCCCGGGCGGGCGCGGATCGGCGCGCGAGAGCAGCACGGCACGGTGCACGGCCGGAGCCAGGCCGGAGTCGAGCTGGTGCACGAAGAAGGCGATGTCCTCCTCGTCGGCCGCGGGCAGGTCGAAGTTGCTCAGGTTGAACTCGAACACGCCGTTCGCGAGCCCGGCGTGGGACGAGCCGGCGCCGAGCGGCGGGCGCATCTCGAGCGGGCCGAATTTCTCCTTCACCTCGACGCGCGTCTTCTGCTCCTTGCGCCACAGGCCGTTGAAGGCCGTGTTCTTGAAGACGTTGCGGTGCGCGGTGTCCTTCTCGCTGTCCGGGAAGAAGTCGTTGTTGGTGCCGGTCGGGAGGGTGTGGCAGTCCTGGCAGGAGTCGTTGCCGACCGAGGGCTCCGAGAAGTAGAGCTCCTGGCCGCGTACGGCCGAGACGCCGTGCACGTCGAAATCGAAGCCTTCGCGGCGCACGTCAGAGACGATGCGGCGCGGGTGCTCGAACGGGTTGGCGGGGTTCTGCAGGCCGAACAGGAACTCCTCGAAGGCCGCGAACTGGGTGGGCGTGAGCATCGCGCCGCCGAGCAGGCCCGCGAAGGCCCCGTTGAAGTCGATCAGCTCGCGCTCGCCGCGCCAGTGGTAGGGCTTGGTGAACTCGAGGCCCTTCAGGCTCTGCGTGAAGAGCGCGCCCTTGTCGTCGACCGGCATCCCGGAGAGGTTCCAGACGAGATGGTCGAACATGCCCTCGACGTGGCAGCTCTCGCACGCGAGGTTCTGCTTCATGGAGTTGTGGCCGTCGTAGAAGATGCGCCGGCCCTCCTTGCGCAGCTCCGAGGTCGGGTCGTAGCCGAGGTCGAGGTCGGCGATCTTGGGGAAGCCGAGCTGCACGCTGTTGCGCACCTCGATCTTGTTCGTGCCCCAGCAGTAGACGAACAGCCGGTGCGTGACCTCGTCGAGGAGCACGCCGCGCGGGATGGAGCCGGCCGGCAGGTTGAACGAGGCGAAGTGCGCGCCCGTCGAGGTGAGGATGCTGACGTTGTCGGTCAACGTCCCCACCACCGCCGCCGCGCCCGTGCTGGCGAAGGTGAGCGCGAAGGGCTTGCCGAGCGGATCGGGCGGCACGTCGTCGAGCGAGACGAGCGCGTGCGCGGTCGCGGGCGGCGCGCCCACCGCCGGCAGCGTGACGATCCTCAGCCAGTTGACGCTGAAGAGCCCCTTCACCTCGGGCTCGGAGTCGAGCACCTGGTCGGCGTTGATCGACTGCGTGGCGAGCACCCACAGCTTGCCCGTCACCGGGTTGACGCCGTGCGCGAACAGCATCGCGCCCACGCCCTTGGCCGCCACCTCGACGTGGCCTGCGCCCGGGCTCGCGCCGGGCACGAGGCGGAACACGTCCTCGTCCGGCAGCGGGATGTCGCTCTGGGCCGGGTTGCTCATGTCGAGCACGTTGCCGAAGGCATCGTTGGCCAGGGGCCCGGCCTCCGCGCTGCGGCGCGGCATGGTGTTGTTGCCCGAGAGGAGCGGCGTCACGAGCACGTTGCCGAGGCCGTCCGCCGACAGGAAGAGGAGATGGCGCGTGGTGTCGATCTCGAAGGTCTGGAAGATCGAGTTCGTGGTGAGGTCGATCTCCACGACCTTGTCCTGCGCGGAGCAGGCGACGAACAGATGGTCGCCCACGAGCAGCGTGCCGGCCGGCTCGGCGGGCAGCGCGAGGAAGCCGAGCACCGCTCCCGTCTTGGGTGTCAGGCGCGTCAGCCCATACGTCCCGCGCGTGACCACCAGGAGCTCATGGTGGCCGTCCACGCCCGAGACCCAGTACTCGATCGAGACCGGGTTCCACGGCACGGGGTACACCCGCTTCGGATGGCCCGAGGTATCGATGAAGCTCACCACCTCGGAGCCGTGCGTGTTGACCGCCCAGAGCGTGTGGTCCGGCGCCAGGGCCATCGAACGGATCGGGTAGTTCAGGAGATCGATGTCGTCGCCCTCGACGTTGTCGAGGACCCGGAAGGGCGCCTCCCGGAGGCGCGGGGCCCTCTGTTTGTTCTGGTGGCCCACGACCTGGGGCGCGGGATTCGGGGCGAGGAGCGCGGCGACGAGGAGGGAAAAAAAGGCCGTCATGGATCTTTGGTGGCGGAGCTCGGAGCGCAGGAAGGCCTGGGGTGCGCACCAGACCGTCTGGTTGGACGGGAACGCGGGCCTGGCCGCCCCGCTCCATCCGCAGGAATCTTACCGCGCCCCGCACCTCGTTCCCCCCGATCCGGACCCTCCCGGGCACGGCACCTCATCGATCGAGTCCAATAACGGGTCGTTCTGCAGCGGCCTGCCCCGAGGACTGTGCCTGCCCTGGAGCGAGACCTAGCGGGAAAAAAACAGGAGCGCCCACCCCTGAAGGTGGGCGCCGTCGATCCGCCTACGAGGATGCATCAGGCCAGATCCGACCGCGAAGGTGCTGCAGACCCGCTGCCCACCCAGGAGCGGTACCCCGGGCCCTCGGTGCGCCGCAAGGACTCCACCAGCACCGACCAGGGATTCCCGGCGCCCTCGAAGCGGTCTCCGGGCAGCCCGTTCTCGAGCTTCAGCACCCCGCGCGGGCAGACCGCCGCGCACACGCCGCAGCCGACGCACGAGGCGCGCACGATGTTCCTTCCCTGCTGGGCGTAGGCGCGCACGTCGATGCCCATCTCGCAGTAGGTCGAGCAGTTGCCGCAGCTCATGCACTGTCCGCCGTTGGTCGTGATGCGAAAGCGCGAGAAGGCGCGCTGCAGGATGCCGAGGATCGCGGCCTGCGGGCAGCCGAAGCGGCACCACACGCGCCCGCCCATCAGGGGATAGAAGCCGACCCCGACCACGCCGCTGAAGATCGCGCCGACGAGGAAGCCGTAGGTCAGCGAGAAGGGGTTCGACCAGGCCCCGAGGAACTCGCCGCGGCGCCACGAGTTCAGCCACAGGAGCCCCGTGGAGAGCGTCACGAACACGAGCACGCAGTGGACCATCCAGCGCTCGACCTTCCAGGACGCGCGCGTCTTCGACGACTGCTGGCGGAAGGGATCGCCGAGCGTCTCGGCCAGACCGCCGCAGCCGCACACCCACGAGCAGTACCAGCGCTTGCCGAAGCGCCAGGTGAGGAGCGGGGTCGCGACCAGGATCATCAGCGCGCCGAACAGGATCAGCCCCATCCCGAGCGTGCCGCTGGTCCAGAAGTGGTGCACGCCGTCGGGCTCGCCGTACCAGCTCTTCAGCGGCCAGAAATAGGTGAGGTAGTACTCGGGCTGGTTCAGCCCTTTCAGCACGTTCGGCAGGACCAGCGCGAAGCCGAGCTGGAAGAACATCACCGAGGCCGTGCGCACCTGCTGGTAGCGGTTGTGGCGGTACTTCAGGAACATCCGCAGGCCGAACACCCACACCGCGAGCGTGTAGAGGAGGCCGTACAGGAACCAGCGGTCCGCGTCCTGGCCCGAGAAGAGGCGCGCCAGCGGGTCGCACAGGCGCGCGGGGCGCTCGAGCACCGCGGGGAAGCCGAGCTTCTCGAGCTGCGGCTGGAAGTACAGGACGACGTAGAAGCCCGTGAGCGCGAGCCCGAGGGCCCAGCCGAGCAGGTTCCTGTTCTGGATCCCGCGGAAGAAGGTGTCGTCGTGGCGGATGCCCGGCGCGGTGTCCTTGAAGTCGACGTAGAACCACAGGCACGCGCCAAGCGTCGCGAGCCCGAGCGTGGCCGCGAGCGCGCTCCAGCCGCCGCCGAGATCGAGCCCGGTCGTGAAGAGCACGAAGGCCAGCGCGCCCAGCGCCATGAGTGCCGCCGCCACGCGATGCAGCGCCGTGCGTCGTTCGGGCGCGGCGCGCGCCGGCGCGTCGAAGCCGAGCGCCTCCTCGTCGAAGTCGTGGGCCAGCGTCTTGGCGTCGAGGGCCATCAGGCCGCTCCCTGGCGCGCGAAGGCGGCCGCGATCTCCTGCTCGTGGCGCGCGAAGAGCTCGGGATCGAAGCTGGCTTCTCCGATCCGCGGAAGGACGTGGGCGAGCCCACGTCCTTCCTCGATCCAGCGCTCGCACACCGCGTGGCGCCAGCGGACCCCCATCACGTTGCCGCCGATCACCTTCCCCCCGACGTGCACGATGCGCACGCTCTTCTTGCCGCCGGCGTGCTCCCAGTAGAGGCTCGCCTCGCCCGGCACGTTCCGGTTCACGCGCCCGTAGGTCTGGTACTCGAGGTCGAAGAACTTGGCCGAGTTGAACCAGACGCCGGGCTCGTACTCACGCTCCTGGCCCGCGATCACCTCGGCCACGAGCTCGCCCTGCTGCTTGCCCGTGTACCAGACCTGCTGCACGAGGCTCTTCTCGCCCGGCCGCTCGATCTCGGCGCAGTCGCCGGCCGCGAACACGTCCGGCACGCGCGTGCGCAGGTGCCTGTCCACCAGGATCCCGCGCGCGCAGGGGATCGCGCTCTCCTTCACGAGGTCGATGTTCGGGCTCACGCCCGGGGTCAGGCCGACGATCTGGCAGGGGATGCGCTCGCCCTGGTCGGTGCGCACGGCCGCGGCGCGTCCGCGACCATCGTCCTCGATCGACTGGAGCTGCGTCGCGAGCCGCAGGCCCACGCCGTGGGCCCGGATCTCGCGCCCCACCATGGCCGATTCCTCGGCCGGCAGGACGTTGTTCCAGTAGGAGCTCTCGCGCACCAGGAACGTCACGCCGAGGCCGCGCGAGTGCAGCATCTCGGCCAGCTCCACGCCGATCAGTCCCCCACCGACGATCACGGCCTCGCGCGCGCGCGCGCACGAGTCGTGGAGCGTCTTCAGATCGGCCAGGCCCCAGAGACCCTGCACGCCTTCGAGGTCCTGGCCCGGCCAGCCGAACCGGTTGGGCTTCGAGCCGGTGGCGAGCAGGAGCTTGTCCCACGCCAGCGGCGGCTTCCCGTGCAACACCAGGCGCTTCTTCTCGAGGTCGATGCGCGTCACCCAGGCGCGCACGAGCTCCAGACGCTGCTCACCCCAGAACGAGTCCTCGAAGGGCTTGGTGTCCCGGTAGCGCATGTGCCCCATGAACACGTACATCAGCGCCGGCCGCGAGTAGTGGTGCGTCGACTCGCCCGAGACGAGCGTGATGCGCCAGTCCGGGCGGCGCGCGCGCAGGCGCAGGGCGGCGCTCACACCGGTGACGCCGTTGCCGAGGATCGCGACGTGCAAGGGAGTCCAGTCGTCAGGGGTTCGCCCGCTACGGGCGCGGGATGGATCGGTGACCTCGAACGCCGGCGGCTACTTCGAGGACGGCGCGGGCAGGCCCGTTTCCCCTTCGGCCGAGACCCCGCCGCCGGATTCTAGCTCGGTCCCGGGAGCGAGCTCATCGCCCGGCTCCGGCCCGTAGAACTCCCCGAAGAAGCCGCGCGCGCGCAGCTCGTCACGGTAGTGCAGCACGCGGTGCGCGTAGGTCAGGATCGCGGACGTGCCCGTGCGCTCGCGCTCGTCGCGCCAGCGCTCCCAGCCGCCGGCGGCGTCGGCGAGATCCTTCAGGCGCCGCGCTCCGGCGTTGTAGGCGCACAGGGCGCGCTCCACGTCGCCGTCGTAGGTACGCAGGAGCCAGGCCAGGTTGTCCGCCCCGAGACGGGCGTTCAGGAGCGGGTCGCCGAGCAGCTCGGCTTCGGTGGGCTCGGGCAGGCCGAGCTCCTGGGCGCGCCACTTCGCGCTGACCGGGCTGAGCTGGAACAACCCCAGGGCGCCCTTCCGAGAGCGCGCCCCGATGCGCCCGCCGGACTCAGAGATCATGAGCGCCGCCAGGAGGCACGGGTCGACCTGCGACTCGAGCGCGGCGACGCGCAGCACGTCCTCGTAGTGCTCGACGCGCTGGTACGAGAGGTAGTCGCGCACCGCGGCACGCACCGGCGCCTCGTACTCGCGCCACGCGACCCAGGCGAGGCCCGCCGTCAGCACCAGCACGAACACGAGCCGCACGAGCGCGCCCGCGCCGGGCTTCAATCGCCGAGCCTCGCGCGCACGGCCTCGTGCAGCTCGGCGCGGAAACGAGCGCGCTCGGCGGCCGAGGCCGGGCGGCCGAGCTCGAGTGCGAGGCGCCGCTCGAGCTCGCGCGTGGCGCGCTCGCACGTCTCCGGCGCGGGGAGATCGGCCAGGGCCAGGAGGAAGCGCGCGCCCTCGGCGCCGAGCTCGCCCTCCAGCGCGGCGCGTGGCGGCACGGGAACGCCGGCGCGCTCAGCCGCGGCCAGGAGCCAGGCGGTGGCATCGTCGTGCACGACCAGGTCCCACCAGCTCCGGGCGGCCGCGTGGGAGTCCTCGGCGCCGGCGAAGTCCTGGCAGGCGAGCACGGAGAGCTCCCAGACCACGCGCTCGTCGGACGGGTTCTCCGCGAGCAGCGCGAGCAGGGCCGGAGCGGCATCGGGCACGAGCGCCTCCGAGAGCACGAGCGCCGCCTCGCGCTGCGCGCGCGCGCTGGACGAGCGCACCAGACGCCGGCACTCCTCGATCCCGGCCGGGCCCATGCGCACGAGGCCGCGGCGGGCCGACTGGAAGAGCGGAGACGCGGCACCGCGCGCGAGCAGCGAGGCGAGCAGGGAAGCGCTGCGCGGATCGGCGAGCTCGGCCAGCGCCGCGACGCCGGCCTGCTGCACGCTCTCGTCGGGGTCGCCCACGGCCTCGAGCGCCAGGTCGTGCGCCGCCTTGCCGCCCCAGCGCGCGAGCTCGCGCAGCGCGGCGGCACGGGCCGGGCCGGGACCGCTCTGCGCGCGCTCCAGGAGCTCGGGCCAGGGCTCGCCCGCGCGCTTGCCGGAGGAACCGGCGAGCGCCTCGAGCACGGCGAGCTGCACGGATGGTTCCGGATCGGCGAGCAGCGCGCGCACCAGGGCCGGCGCCTCCTCCGAGTCCTCGTCCACCAGCCCGCGGGCCGCGAGCGCGCGAGCTCCCGGGCGCGGATCGCGCGCCAGGGCACGCAGGGTTCCGAAATCGAGCTCGCGCGCCACGCGCCCGAAGGCCGCGCTGGCCTCCGGCCCGAAGCGCTCGAGAGACAGCGTCACCAGGCGCTCGCGCGGCCGGGACTCGCTGGCCGCGCTCTCGGCGCACCGGGCGGCCACGCGCGTCAGCTCCAGCAGGCGCTCGGCGCGCGGGCCGAAGGAGGGCTCGCTGGCGAGGAGCGCGAGCAGCGGCTCGAAATCCGGCGCGGCCGGGACGGCGGCGTCCCGGTACAGGCTCTCGAGCTCTTCCACGTGCGGGTCGCGCTCGGCGCCCCGCGCGCGGCGCGCAGCGTCGATCACGAGCGGCACGAGGGCGCGCGCGCGCTCGAGCGGCGCGAGCGCGGCCCAGTGCTCGTGCTCGCTGCGCCACCACTCGCGCGCGCTGGTCAGCGCGGGATCGAAGTAGAGCTGCCAGCGGTTCTCCTCCACCACGAGCTCGAGCTGGGCCCGCAGCGCATCCAGCCAGGCCGCGGCCGTGCTGGCGGTGCGCGCGAAGCACTTCTCCTGCTCGCCCACCGCCACGCGCAGGGCGGTCTCTCCGCCGCTGCTCGGAAGGCGCTCGACCCCGAAGACGCCCTCTTCCTCGAGGCGCGCGCTCAGGCGCTCGGCGGCCCCGGAGTCGAGGCGCAGCACGCCGGCCGCGCCGGCGACTTGCTCGCGGGCGGGACCGAGCAGGCACCAGGCGCCGCCGCGCCCGTCGCGGAAGGACACCAGGAGCTGCTCGGCCGCGCCGCTCGTGAGCTCGATCACCGCGTGGCGCGCGCGGAAACCCTCGGCGTGGTCGAGCCACCAGCGCCGCCAGGCCTCGCCGTCGGCGCCGAAGGACTCCCCGGTGAGCAGCGTGAGCGCGCGCAGCGCCGGTCGCTCGAGCGAGCTGAAGTCGTTGTGGAACTCGGCGCCCGTGCCGCTGCGCACGAGCAGGTGCGGGACCTCGCGGTCGAGCCAGGCGCCGCCGCGGCTCGGGCCGAGCCGAAAACCGACGCGCGCGAGAGCCACCGCAGAGGCGCCGGTGACGAGCGGGAGGGAGCTCCGCAATCCGGTCAGCAGGGCCTCGACGTGCTTCTCACCCAGGAGCGCGCGCTGGGTGCTCTCCTCGCGCTGGATCACGGCCAGGAGCGCGTAGGCCCGCGCGCGCTCCCAGGCCAGTGGACCCACGCGGGCCGCGCCGGGGAAGGCGCGCTCGAGCAGGAGCGGCTCGGCTCCCTCGACCGCGGCCAGGAGGTCGGCGGCACGCCGTGCGAGCTGCGCGCTCGGATCGCCGAGACGGCTGGCGAGCAGGTTCCAGGCCAGCGGATCGTCGGTCTTCGAGACCAGCTCCAGCGCCGCCGCGCGCGTCGCCGTGCGCGGCGAGGCGAAGAGCGGTGCCAGGCTGTTCAGCGGGATCCTGCCCGCGCGCAGCTCGAGCTCGGCCAGCACGGCGGAACGCATGGCCGCGCTCGGGTGGTCCACGAGCCCGAGCAGGTACTCCGGCGCCGAGAGCATCGGATCGCGTGCGACGAGCTCGGACAGGAGCGGCGCAGCGACCTCGGCCGGGAGCGCACGCGTCAGGCGCTCGGCGACGGCGGCGCGGTCCGTGCTCGTGCCGCCGACGAGCAGCAGGCGCCCCGCGACGAGCAGCGTCGGCGCGTGCTCGCTGGCGAGCGCGGCGCGCGCCGAGGGAACGACCGACGGGCCGAGCGCGAGCAGGCGCTCGAAGACCGGCGCCGTCTGGCGCACGTCGCGCATGGCCGCCAGGTCGCGGAAGAGCGCGCTCGCCGCCTCCTCGGGCGCGTTCGCCGCGGCCGGCGCCGGAGCAAGGGACGGCGCGGACAACCCCGGAAGGTCGAGCGGCGCGGCCCCGTCGCGCGGCGCCAGATCGCCCTTGGGCGGCACGGGCGGCTGGAGCACCTCGCCCGGACTCGCGGGGTGCGGGACCGGCTTCTTCGGCAGGTCGAGCTGAGCGGCTGGCCCGGCTGCAAGCGTCGCGGGCACGCACCCCAGAACGAATTGCGCGAGCCAGGGGATCACTGAGGGTTTCTACCGACGCTCGGACGACGAGGATACCGCCGGTGCTCGGGGGGGACGATCCAGCCCGCGTTATTCGTGGAACGCCGCGGCGAGCCCGCGAACACCGGCCGGGCAAGGCGCCGCCAAGGCTTCGATCCATGTTTTCCGCGCTGTTTTCCGTGCTCCGCCGCGATGGCTGGGCTGCACGGCCGCTCGCGGAAGCCGTGCAGCGGGAGCGATCCGTTGGGGCGCGAGGATCGAGCCGAGCAGGCAACGCCGCAGGCGGGCTTTGCGGCGGACTCGGTGGGCGGCCCTTGTACAACCCGGGCCGGGGGCCGAGTTTCCTCGCGCACTGTCTCAAGGACGGGCGGACCGAGGCCGATCCACCAGCACCCCCAGGTCCCGGTTCTTGGAACGGATGAGTCCCCACGTCTTCGAAAAGGAGCTGCCCGCGATCCTCACCCGCGCGGACAACCTCCCCAGCCTCCCGGCCGTGGCCCTGGAGGTCCTGCGCATCTCCCAGGACGAGGACGCGACGCTGGACGACATGGCGAGCTGCCTGTCGCGCGATCCGGCGCTGGCGGCGAAGCTCCTGAAGCTCGCCAACTCCTCGCTCTTCAGCACCGGCAAGTCGGTCACGACCCTGCAGCGCGCCACGATGCTGCTCGGGATGAAGACCGTGAAGCTGATGGCGCTGTCCTTCTCGCTGGCCGGCTCGCTGCCCAAGAAGGGCAAGCAGGGCAGCTTCGACTTCACCGAGTACTGGCACCGCAGCATCGTGTGCGCGATCGCCGCGCGCTCGCTCGCGCGCCTGGTCAAGAGCCCGCAAGGCGACGAGGCCTTCCTGTCCGGATTGTTCGTGCACTTCGGCAAGCTCATCCTGGCGCGCTGCCTGGCGGAGGAATACGAGCCCGTGCTGGTCGAGGGCAGCGGCTGGCCCTCCACGCGTCTCGAACAGCAGCGCCTCGGCTTCAGCAGCACGGACGTGTGCGCCACGCTGCTCAAGACCTGGGACCTGCCCGCGCTGATCTACGTGTCGGTGGGGTCCTGGTCGCGCCCGGAAGAAGTGGAGCGCCTCGCGGACGGGAACCAGCGGCAGCTCGCCC
>Ga0137457_1000368_pt1 | contig 12000 bp, 6 predicted proteins | sample EasRivERMGT630_2_FD_102321 | JGI IMG/M metagenome (GOLD analysis project Ga0137457, IMG submission 102321) | Soil microbial communities from meander-bound floodplain in the East River, Colorado, USA - East River MetaG ERMGT630_2 | ecosystem: Environmental > Terrestrial > Soil > Floodplain ...
CCCGGACGGGAGCCCCCAGGGCAGCGAGATCGGGCTCGAGGCTTCCACCCTGCCCGTGCCGGAGCTGGCGCAGAAGCTGAACGACGCCATGCGCGGCACCGGCGTGAGCGCTCTGGCCGTGGCCCACGGCAAGGCCGCGCGTCCCGGACTGCTCAAGCTGCGCGAGACCCTGCACCACCTGCAGGTCGAGGCGGTCGTGTTCCTGGTCAACGAGGCGGGGCTCTCGAGCTACGCCAACTCGGAGCTCGCGCGCACCGAGCTCCCGACGTTCTCCGCGCCCGCGCGCGAGGCCATCAGCCTGGCGCGCCGCTACCAGGACCCGCTCCTGGAGTTCCTCAAGGTCGATCCACGCCACCTCGGGCTCGGCCGCGAGCAGGCGGTGATCAGCAAGGCCGCGCTGCGGCGCGTGATCCACGACGTCGTGGAGTCGTGCGTGGCGCACGTCGGCTGCGATCTGAACTTCGTAGGCCTGAACTTCCTGCGCCACGTTCCCGGACTCGGCTTCGAGCTGGCCAAGAAGCTCGTCGAGCGACGCGGCGAGCGTGCCTTCACCTCACGCGAGGAGCTGCGCACCGAGCGCCTGCTCGACGACCTCACGTGGGTCAACGCGGTCGGCTTCCTGCGCGTGCACGATTCCACCGAGCCGCTCGACGCCACCGCCCTGCACCCGGAGCAGTACGACCTGGCCCGGCGCGTGATCCTGCAGGGCGGCGCGAGCGTCGAGGAGACCCTCGGCCAGCGCGACGCCGCCAAGGGCCTGCGTCGCGCCGATTTCGACCTCGACGAGGGCACCTGGCGCGATCTGGTGCGCGAGATCTCCCATCCGGGCCGCGATCCGCGGCCGAGGCAGTTCCTGCCGCGCCTGCTCCCTCCGGACATCGATCTGAAGAGCCTGACGAAGGACCAGGTCGTCGAGGGGATCATCTCCAACGTGGCGAGCTTCGGGGCCTTCGTGGACCTCGGCACCGCCAAGGACGCGATGGTGCACATCAGCGAGATCTCCAATCACTACGTGCGCGACGCGCGCGTCCTGCTCTCGATCGGCCAGGTCGTACGCGCGCGCGTGCTGGATGCCAGCGGGCCGCGCGTCGAGCTCTCGCTCAAGAACGTGCCCGATTTCAGGCGCGCGATTGGCTCCGGGCGCCGTCCGGAGAGACCCCAGAACGCCGAGGGCGCGGGCGTCGGCGGTCCTCCGGGCGAAGGTCCGGAGCGCGGTCACCGGCGCGGTCCGCGCCGCCCGCGCGACGGCACCGAGTCCTGGCCCGACTACCAGCCGGTCCTGCGCGCGGCGCGCTCCCGGCGCGACGGCATGGTCACGGGCAAGAGCGGAGACGGACGCCGGCGCGGAGGAGCTGGTCGTGGAGCGCGCGACGAGAACGCCGCCGGCCGTGGGCCCGGCCGCGCCGGCGGCGGCGCCGCCCGCGGACGACCGGGAGGACGCGAGGAGTACGACGCCGATGCGGTGCGCAGAGCGAGCCGTCCGACCGGTACGTACAACCCCTTCGCGAAGTTCTTCAAGGGCAAGGTGGACGGCGAGCCGGAGGTCCCGTCCGACGAAGCCGGCGAAGGCTCATCGCAATCCGAGCCGACGTTGCCCACGCCTTCTCCCTCTGCCGACGCGGATTCCGGAGCAACCCTCGGCGGGGAGTAGAGCAAGAATCCACGCCGCGTCCGCTGGCGCTTGATCCTTGCTCAGGCTCGGAGCTCAGTACCGGTCGCGGTACTCCTCGGGCAGCAACGCGTCGAGCGACTCGCCGTGGCCGTGGCTCGGCAGCGGGGGCTGGGGTTGCCGGCCGCGTGAGGCCTGCGGGTCCGCGTGCGTTTCGGCGGCGCCGGCGATCGCATCCAGCTTCTGCATCGTCTCGTAGAAGTCGATCCCGCTCTGGTGGTGGTGGGAGTGAGCGTGGCCGTGAGGGTCGTGGGCCTGGCCTTGCGCGAGGTGTTGATGGCTCGCGCTCGTCTCCATCGGTCCTTGGCCCAGGTGTCGGCGCACGTCGTGGCTGGCGTTGAGCAGCGCCTCGAAGCCGGAGCGCAGCTGCAGATCGACCGCGTGGACGCGCTCGTCGAAGTGCGCGTGCAACTTGTCGAGGCTCGCCGCCAGGCGGAAGATCGCGTCCTGCGCGCCGTCTCCCGGCACACTTCGCCCGCCCTGATCCTGCATGTTGGCTTGCTGCTGGGCCGAGACGGAGGACACGCTGTCGTTCACCTGCATGATCGCCGCGCGCAGCTGGGCCAGCCTGGTCGTGAGCTGCTCGTTGAAGAGGTTCAGATCGGACTGCAGGGCCTCGTATTCGGCGCGCTGGTCGGCCGGCGGATGAGCCGAGCTCGCCGAGCGCGCGACGATCCCGAGGCCGATGAGCACCAGCCCGCCCACCAGGAGCGCGCCGCTGTGCAGCCCCATCCCGGCGGCCGTGTGCGAGACCTTGGTCACCTGCCACGAGTAGTGCGGTGCGAGGGCGAAGCCGGCGCCCACCGCGACCAGCGCGAAGCCGAGCAGGAAGAGGAAGCGCTCGCCCTTGTGGGAGCCCGTGGCGAATTCGGTCGAGGCCATGTCAGGTGCTTGGTGAGTCGTGGAAGTCCCTCGGACCGCGCCCAGCTGCTTCCCCGGAGGTTCGAGCTAGGCACCCGGAAAGGAACTCCGGTGCGGACTCGGGTTGCGAGATCCCTACTCGAACGGCCGGCGCCACGGTCTTGAGCCCGAGACGGTTTCGGCGCGCGCATGGCGTGCCGGGGCCAGGCTCGCGCGGGCAGGGTCGCTGTCGCTATCGTTCTCCGCTCCCATGGCCTTCCCGCAGCCCATCCCCGGCCCGCGTGCGGCGCGCGGCAAGGTGCAGGGCATCGCCGTGGCTCCCGGACTCGCCCTGGGGCCGGTGCACATCGTCCTGACCGGGCCGGCTGACGTTCCGACCTGGTCGGTCAAGCGCGAGGACGTGCCGCTCGAGATCGGACGCCTGGCGGCGGCGCTCAACGCGGCGGCCGAGCGGCTGGAGGAGCGCCAGCGCGTGGTGGCCACGACGGCCGGGGCCAAGGACGCCGAGATCTTCGCCGTGCAGCGCACGATCCTGAAGGATCCGCACGCGATGAGCGACGTCGAGCGCATGATCTCGGAGCAGCGCATCAACGCCGAGGCCGCGGTGAAGCTGCTCATCGAGCGCTACCAGGAAGCGCTCGGGAAGCTCGAGGGCGCCAACGTGCGCTCCTTCGCTTCGGACGTGTCCGATCCGTGGCGTTACGTGCTCGACGTGCTGCTCGAGCGCGACCGCGAGCAGGCCCTCCTGACCGAGCAACCGGTGATCATCGCGGCTGCCGAGCTGACGCCCGCGGTCGTCACCTTCCTGGCCCGCTCGCGACTCCTGGCCGTGGTGGCCGAGACGGGCGGCCGCTTCTCGCACGGCGCCGTGCTGGCGCGCTCGCTCGGCCTGCCGTGCGTCGTCGGCCTGCCGAACCTGCTGGCACGCCTCGAGCAAGGCATGACGCTCACGGTCGACGGCGACCACGGCTTCGTCCTGCTCGCGCCGACCGACGCCGACGTCAAGGAATTCCTGGAGCGAAAGCGATCCCGCGAGGGACGGCGCGAGTCGGTTCGCGCCGAGGCCGGCCGCCCGGCGACCACCCAGGACGGCCACTCGCTGCGCGTGCAGGTGAACGTCGAGAGCGTCCGGGATCTAGACACCTTCGAGCTCTCCCACACGGACGGGATCGGGCTGTTCCGGACCGAGTTCCTGTACCTCGAACGGAACGAGTTCCCCTCCGAGGAAGAGCAATATCGGCTCTACCGCCGCGTGCTCGAGCGCATGAGCGGGCGGCCCACGACGCTCCGGCTGCTCGACATCGGTGGCGACAAGGCCTTGCCCTACTTCCAGACGCCGAGCGAGGCCAATCCGGCCCTGGGCTGGCGCGGGATCCGCATCACGCTGCGATGGCGGGACCTCCTGCGCGTGCAGCTGCGGGCCCTCCTGCGGGCCAGCACGGCCGGCGACCTGCGCATCCTGATGCCGATGATCAGCTCGATCGAGGAGGTGCGCGAGGTGCACCAGCTCTTCGACGAGATCCGCGCCCATCTCGGAGCGCAGGGCTACACCACGGCCGACGACGTCCCGGTGGGAGCCATGATCGAGGTCCCCTCCGCGCTGCTCGAGCTCGAACGCATCGTACGCGAGGTGGATTTCGTCAGCGTGGGTACCAACGATCTGGTGCAGTACCTACTGGCTGTCGACCGCGACAATCCCTGGGTCTCCGGACTCTACGAGCCGCACCACCCGGCCATCGTGCGCGCGCTGCAGCACGTCGCCGACGTCGCGCGCAAGGCCGGGAAGTCGTGCTCGGTGTGCGGCGAGATCGCCAGCGACCCGGCCGTGGCGCTCTTGCTGCTCGGTCTCGGGTACGACTCGATCAGCGTCGCTCCGCAGTTCGTGCCCGAGATCAAGTACGCGGTGCGGCACTCGCACCATGGCGAGCTCGTGCAGCTCGCGCGCGACGCGCTGGCGCAAGACACGGCGGCTGGCGTGCGTGCGCAGCTCGAGCAGGCGGGCCGCAGATCGCTCTCGAATTCGTGAGACGGTCAGGATCTCGGATTCGGCACCACGGCTGTTCCATCTTTTGGAAGTTAGTAGCAAGCGACTCGCCATGTCCGAGTTCTGAACTCGAAAGCGGGGATGGATCGGATTGCTACACGAGTCCCGAGGCGCTCGCTAGAATCCGCTCGCCCTGTCCCGCATCTCGCTTTGCAACCCGTGGTCGTGAAACGTCTCGAGGGACTCCGGGCCGAATACCAGCGACAGGACGTGGGGAAGTTGCGATCCACAAGAGTCGGATTGGGTCGAGCGCTTGCGCCGCGGCGCGGGCGCTGGTCCCAGGCGGAGCAGGCGCGTCTCAAGCAGCTCTACGGGCTGCGAGACGACGCGGCGATCGCGCGTGAGCTGAAGCGGCCCGTGGACAGCATCCGTCGCATGGCGGAGAAGCTCTTCGCCGGCCCGGTCCACACCGGCCCGTGGACGGCGAACGAGGTGATGGAGCTGCGGCGCTACCTCGGTGCGACCTCGCCCGAGATCATCGGGCGCATCCTCGGTCGTCCGGTCGAGGAGGTCAACGCGCGCATCTTCGATCTCGGGCGCATCAAGCAGGACGGCTCCTGGCAACGCGAAGACCTGGCGGAATTCAAGCGCATCTACGGCACGCGCACCGACGACGACCTGTCGCGCATCTTCGGGCGTTCGCTGGAGGACATCCGCAAGCTGGCCGACGAGCACGCCCTGGCCAAGGACAAGGCCTTCGTGCGCAAGCTGGTGGGCGAGGCCTCCACGCGCATGCCGCGCTGGCGCGGCGAGGAGCTCGATACCTTGCGCCGCGACTATCCGGTGCAGTCGAACCTCGAGCTGGCGCGCACCCTCGGCCGCTCGGTCAAGAGCGTGGTCTCCAAGGCCCACCACCTCGGCCTGAAGAAGTCCACCGAGCGCCTGCGCGTCATGGGGCGCGAGAACGTCAGCCTGCGCTACCAGGACACGGACTAGCGCGTCTTCCGCCTTCCATCGGAGGCGCGCACCGCGCGCTGGTGTTCCGGAGCGGCTGAGCGTGAGCGTCGTGCTCACAGCCCTCAGAAGTGTGCGCGAGGATCGCGCGTAGGACGATCGCTCGAGACTGAGCAACAATGCCAAGGGCATTGTTGCTCAGTCTCTCACCCGATGCGCTCGGCGTGCAGCGTGCAGGCGCCGAGGTGATCCTCCACGCGCCCCCGGATCCAGAACGGCCCGCGCCCGATCAAGCGGTGTCCGTCGCGCGCGTACACCGGCGGGAACACGACCACCTCGGCGATGCCGCTCTCGTCCTCGAGCGTGAGGAAGCGCATCCAGCTGCCCTTGCTCGTGCGCACCGGTCGTGACGCGGCCAACCAGCCGACGACGGTCACGCGCTCGTCGCGATGACGAGCGAGCTCGCCGCACGGGAGTACTGCCTCGCGCTCGTCGCGCGCCGGGCACGGGAAGAGCGCGGTCGGGTGCGCGCTCACGGTCAAGCCCAGGAGCTCGAGCTCGAGACGCCCGCGGCGCACGGGGTCGAACTCGGAGAGCGCCGGCAGCGCCAGGGCCGAGGAGGGCGGCGCCGGGAAGAGCGGCGCCTCCTCGCCGGGCGCGATGCGCCGGCCGTCCAGCGCGAGCGGCGAGCGCGACCAGCCGCTCTCGCGCTCGCGTGCGGCCGGCGTCGTGCGGCAGGCCGCCAGCGTGCGCGCGTCGAGGCCCTCCGGCGGGCGGCGCGCGGGCGACTGCAGGAGACGCAGCCGCAGCAGCATCTCGGGCCTCGTGCGGTCGAAGGCGTCGAGCGCGCCGGCGAGGATCAGGCGCTCGCACTCGTCGGCGCGTGCGCCGGAGCGCTCCAGGAAGTCCGGCAGCGAGAGGTACGCCCCGCCGCGCGCGCGCTCGGCGAGGAGCGTCTGGCGCGTGCTCTCCGAGAGGCCCTTGACGCGCTCGAGGCCCACGCGGATGCCGGCGGCGCCGCCCGTGCCGCGCTCGACCGAGAAGCCCTCGCCGCTCTTGTTCACGTCGGGCGGCAGGATGGCCACGCCCAGTCGCCGCGCTTCCTCGACGTAGACGCGCGTGTCGTAGTAGCCGGTCTGGCTGTTCAGGAACGCCGTCAGGAACACGGCCGGGTGGTGGGCCTTCAGCCATACCGTGCGATAGGCGATGCGCCCGTAGGTGACCGCGTGCGCCTTGCAGAAGCCGAAGGCCGAGAAGTTCGCGACGAGCTCCCAGATGCGCGCGGCGTCGCTGGCCTCGATCTCCTCGCGCGCGCAGGCCGCCAGGAAGCGCTCGCGCAGCGCCGCGAGCTCCGCGCCACGTTTCTTCGCGAGCGAGCGGCGCAAGAGGTCGGCCTCGGCCAGCTCGAAGCCCGCGAGCAGCACCACCGCCTGCATCACGTCCTCCTGGTAGAGCATCACGCCCTGCGTATCCCACAGGAGCTCGCTCAAGCGCGGGTGCGGCGCGTGCGGCTCCTCGAGCTTGCGGAAGCGGCGGACGTAGGCGTCCTTCATGCCCGAGCCCGCCGGCCCGGGCCGGATCAGGGCCACGGCCTGGATCACGTCGTCCATGCGGTGCGCGCCGATCTGCTGCAAGAGGTTGCGCATGCCCGGCGACTCGACCTGGAAGCAGCCCAGCGTGCGGCCCTGCTCCAGCAGCGCGCGCGTCTTCTCGTCGTCCTCGGGGACGCGTGCGAGCTCGGCGTGGCTCATCCCGAGCGCGCGCAGGCAATCGTCGATCACGGTCAGCGCGCGATTCCCGAGCAGGTCCATCTTCACGAGACCGATGGCCTCGACGCCGTCCTTGTCGAGCTGCGTCATGACGACGCCCTTCGTCGCGCGCTGCAGCGACACGAAGTCCGTGATCGGCCCCGGCGTCACCACCACGCCGCCGGGATGGAGCCCGAGGTGGCGCGGGCAGTCGAGCAGCACGCTCGCCATCTCCAGCACGAAGGCCCAGCGCGGATCCTCGCAGGGAAAACCGCGGCACTCCGGCGTCTCCGCCAGGGTGCGCGCGATGGCGGAGCGCCACGCTCCAGCGTGGCCCTGGGATCGCAACGCTCCAGCGTTGCACTGGGTCGCGGCGGGCTCCAGCCCGCCGCCTGGCAATCGAGATCGTTGCCCCTGCGGCGCAGGGCTGGAGCCCCGCGGATCCAGAGCCGGGCTGGAGCCCGGCGGTCCCAGGGCCACGCTGGAGCGTGGCGCTCCGTATTCTTCTTCGTCCGCTTCTTCCTCGTCCGCGCCATCCGGCACTTCCCCCGTGCCGGCTTCGGCTGCGCCGAGCTCCGCGCCCATGCCCGGGAGTCTCCGCGACCAGCGGTTCACCTCGACCGGCGGCAGACCCTCGGCCAGCGCGACCTCGCGAAACGCGGCCCTCATCCCGAAGGTCGAGAGCGTCGCGATCATGGCCGTGCGCTCGACGCCGAAGGCCGCGCCCACCTGCGCCAGCACCTCGTCGCGCCGCCGCCAGCAGAAGTCGAGGTCGATGTCGGGCCGGTCCTTGCGCGCCGGATTGAGGAAGCGCTCGAAGGGCAAGCGGTAGCGCAGCGGATCGGCATCGGTCAGCTCGAGGCAGTAGGCCACCAGGCTGTCGGCGGCCGAGCCGCGTCCGACGCTCGGGATCCCCTTGGCGCGCGCGAAGTCGGCGATCTTCTTCACCAGCAGGAAATACGGCGCGAAGCCGAGCCCCTCGATCGCCGCGAGCTCGTGGTCGAGCCGGCGCACGACCTCCGGCCGCAGCGGCGTATAGCGCTTGCGCGCACCGTCGAAGGCCAGGGCGCAGAGCTGCGAGTAGGGCGTCTCGTGGCCCTCGAGCTCGACCGAGGGAAACACCACTCCGCCGAGCGGCGGGCCGTAGCGGCACGCATCCGCGATCTCGAGCGTGCGCCGGAGCGTTCCGTTCGCGCCGTTCCGGCGCGAGCGGAACGGCCCGCGGCACTCCGGCAGTCCGGCGTAGAGCGCCTCCATCTCCGCCACGCCGAGCAGGTACGCCGGTTCCTCGGCCAGCCACTCGCGCGGCAGATCGCAGCGCAGCGCGTTGTGCTTGATCGCGGTTCGTACGCGGTGCGCCTCGTACCCCTCCGGGCGCGCGCAGTGCACGTCCGGTACCGCCAGCGTCGCGAGCTTCAGGAGCCGTGCGCTCTCCACGAGCTCCTGCACCGCCACCGCGCGCGCGGGCGGCGGCACCTTGGGGGCGGGCAAGGTCGGCCAGCGCTCGCCGTCGTCGAGCGGGCGCTGCTTGCGTTCTCGCAGCGGCCGCGGGCGGCGCGCCAGCGCGGCGGGGGAGATGGCGACGAGCAACCGTCGCGCCGGAACGCGTCCCGCGAGCGCGAACGCGAGCCGCGGATGATCGACGAGCAGGAAGAGTCCCTCCTGGAAGCGCTCGGCCGCCTCCACGAGCTCGAAGCGCTCCGGCACGAGCTCGGATCCGCGCTCGCCCGGATCGTCCCCGAGCTGCCGCGCCGAGACGAGCTTGCACAGGTTGCGATACCCGCGCTCGTCCTCCACCAGCGCGATCACCCGCCCCGGCCGCCCGCTCGGATCGCTGATCTCCGCCCCGACGATCGGCCGCGTGCCCTTCTCGCGCTCGGCCGCCTTCAGGAAGTCGACGATTCCTCCGAGCGAGTCGACATCGGTGAGCGCCAGCGCCGGCAGCCCGAGCTCCGCCGCCCGCTCGATCAACCCCGCCGGCGGATCGACGCCGGTCAAGAGCGAATGCCAGCCGTGACTGCGGAGGGGGACGTACATGAGGCGCTCGGAACGCCCCCCACGGAGACCACTCTAACAGCGGACAGAATGATTGAGGAACGCTCTCCACCCCGTCAGAATGCTCGGCCCTTCCTCTCTCTCCAGAACGATCGAGCATCCATGGGCAAAGGCGACAAGAAGACCAGGCGCGGCAAGATCTGGCGTGGCACGTTCGGCAAGCGCCGGCCGCGCGCGCGGAACGTGAAGCCGGCGGTGAAGCCGGCGGCGAAGTGACGGCGTAGGGGGAGGGGGAAGAGCGGAGCCGGGCTGGAGCCCGGCGGTCCCAGGGCCACGCTGGAGCGTGGCGCTCCTGGGCCCGAGGGGAGTTACGGAACGAGCTGGTCGGCCTGGAGCAGGGCGTAGATCGCGCCGGCGTCGAAGGCGACGCGCGGGGCGGCCTTGGTGTCCTCGTCGAGCGGCTCGCCCTCTGCCGGGATCTTGCCGACGTCGCCGCAGGCCTCGAGGCCGTCGAGCGCGACGGTCATGGTCAGCTCGGTCCCGACGATCACGGCCCCGCGCACGCCGCGCATCTTCTCGAGCGCCTTGAGCACCTTCTGGCGCACCTTGTCCTCCGGCGCGGAGGCGAGGGTCCAGGTGAAGCGCTCGAGCACGACCTCGCCCAGCTTCGCGCCGCCGTAGGGCGCGTAGAGCTTCTCGTAGCGGTCGTAGAGCTCGCGCGCCTTCATTTTCCCGCTCGCGCCGTAGAGCTGGCTCCAGGGTCCGACGGCGTCGTACCACACCACGTCGCCCGACATGCCCATCACGAAGTCGCGCTTGGTCACGCCATAGCCGCCGAGGCCGAAGTCGTGGTCCTTCCCGATGCGCCCGTCGAACGCGAGCGTGCTGAGCTCCTCCACGGCGCCGCCGCCCTTCTTCAGCGCCTGGGTGAGCTTCTTCACGTCGGCCGCGCGGGGCGCGCGCAGCGCCACGAAGGCGTGCCCCGGACGGCCCTGGGTGGTGCGCGGGCCGTAGGCGAGCTCGGCGCCGAGCTCGGCCAGCGCCGGGTTCATCTTGGCGAGCTCGGGCTTGTCGGTCTCGAGGTGGAAGAAGCGGATGAGCTTCTCGCTCGGCTTGCAGGGATAGAGCTCGTTCGCGACGCGCACGCCGCCGGGCAGGACCTCCTGCGCGCGAGCGCCGAGTAGCGTCAGAGCGAGGAGGGCGGCGCGCACGTCAGCGGACGCGGAAGCGCAGCATGTCGGCCTTGAGCAGCCCGCTCGCGCCCGCGTCCGTCGTCGTCAGGCGCAGGTAGAACGTGTCTTCGTCGTCGCGGTACAGGTTCGCATCGCCCGGCACTTCCACGGTCAGCGTCTGGAAGCCCGCGGTCGGCGCCGCGCCGGAGGAGAGCGTGATCCAGCTCCCGTAGGGATAGCTGTAGGAGCTCCAGTCGTAGAGCTCGACGGTCTCGATCGGGCTGGCGTTCATGCCGTCGTAGTCGCGCCGGAACTCGAGCGTCATGCGGCGGATGTCGCGCACGTGCACCTTGCGCACGGGGAACTCGCAGTAGATCTGCGCGCTGGAGTCCTCGGTGCACGTGAAGTTGGACCCGTCCGCGCGATGGAGCTCGGCCCAGCCGCCCGAGGCCGACGAGCCCGCCGTGTCCTCGGTGCCGCCGTCGGTGGCGGCGTAGAGCAGGCCCGGCCCGCTGTCCCAGGTCCAGCTGCCGACGAGGCCGCCGTTGCGCTTGAGCTGGAAGGCTGCCGCCGGCCTCGAGGGCAGGCCCACGAGCACGGAGTGGCGCTCCTGCGAGATGAGCCCGAGCGAGCTCGCGCCGCTCAGCACCTGGATCGTGTTGGGCGCCTCGAGGCCGACGCCGCACACCTCCAGCGCGACGCCGTCCCGGTTCCGGTTCTGGCCCAGCACCGCGGTCGCGATCTTGGGCCGCTCGCCGCCGCAGGGCGCCGCGAACAGGAGCCGCGCCGGCACCGAGCCGGTGGTGATCCCGAGGATCCGGTCCAGGGCCGCGTCCGCGTCCACGCGCCCGTAGTTGGTCCACTTGCCGTAGGGCGCCTGGTCGAGCAGCACGGCCGAGTCCTCGATCGCCGCGCGCACCTCGGCGTTGGTCGCCGACGGATCGGCGCTGAAGAGCAACGCAGCGATCCCGGCCACGTGCGGTGTCGCGCCCGACGTGCCGCCGAAGCCGCTCGTGTAGGTGGCGGTCGGGTAGGTCGTGGCCAGCGAAAGGCCCGGGGCCGCCACGTTCACCCACGTGCCCATGTCCGAGAAGTAGGCGCGCAGGTCGGTCATGGAGCCGGTCGCGCCCACCGAGAGCGACTGCGGGAAGGCCGCCGGATAGAAGGGCAGCACGCTGTTGTCGTTGCCGGCGGCGACGACCGGCAGGACGCCGCTGTTCCAGCAATAGCGGATGGCGTCGCGCTCGGCCGGCACGACCTCGTCCGAGAAGAAGCTCATCGACATCACCTTGATGCCCATGTCGGCGCAGTAGACATAGGCCGGCACGTTGGCCGAGGCATAGAAGTAGCCCGTCGAGAGCGCGGCCTTGATGGCCGCGACCTTGCAGCCGGGCGCGACGCCGGTGACGCCGGTCGCGTTGTCCTGCTCGGCCGCGACGATGCCGGCGCAGGCCGTGCCGTGGCCGTTGTCGTCGCTCGGATCCGAGTCGAAGTAGGCGAAGTCGTAGCCGTGCACGTCGTCGACGTAGCCGTTGTTGTCGTCGTCGAGCAGGTTGCCGGCGATCTCCCCCGGGTTGGTCCAGAGGCTCGCGAGGAGGTCCGGGTGCGTCAGCTCGA
>Ga0137457_1000371_pt1 | contig 11928 bp, 14 predicted proteins | sample EasRivERMGT630_2_FD_102321 | JGI IMG/M metagenome (GOLD analysis project Ga0137457, IMG submission 102321) | Soil microbial communities from meander-bound floodplain in the East River, Colorado, USA - East River MetaG ERMGT630_2 | ecosystem: Environmental > Terrestrial > Soil > Floodplain ...
ACGACCGACCACTCGCGGACTTGCTTGGCCTTCCCCGGATCCCACGGGCCGTTGAAGGTGTCCGTACCCACATAGACATGCGTGTGCGTCTCGGCACTCACGTCCAGCGTGTCGGTGATGTCGAGAACGTTGTCGAGATAGACGCGATGGGTCGTGCCTTCGCGGGTGTAGGTGACGTGGTGCCACCCGACCGACATCGCACTGCCCGCGGTGGCCTGGATCCCGGTGAGTTCGAGATGGAGCTGCCCGGAATCGTTCTGCCCGACCCAGGCGTATTCGGTGTAGAGCGTGACGGGATCATTGCCGAGATAGAAAAACGTCCGCTGCGTGCCGGCCGATGGCGTGCCGGCCACATAGAACCACCCCATGATGGTGTAGTCGCTCGACGCCGCCACGACGCCGGTCGTGCGCTCCAGGCCTTCGGCGGTGACATCGAAGACGGCTGCCACTAGGTGCGCCTCGTCATGTGGACCCAGACGAGCGGGCCGATGACGCCGCCGCTCCCGCCCCCGCCACCCACGGCCGCGGACGGCATGATCCAGAACGGACAGGAGATGGAGACGCCGAAGTCCGCAACGGGTGTCTCGGTTTCCTCCGCGATGTAGATGCCGCCCAGATAATCGAGATACTCAACTTCCGAGATTGTCGAGCCGTCACTGATGAGCACGTTGCGAAACTTGGTATACCCCGTGTCGTAGTGCAGGCGAATCCAGAACGACAGCGGATCGTCGAGGGCGCGCGCGATGCGCGGCGGCGCGTCCGCCGGGAACCACTGGTCCGGCTCAGCCGTGAAGTCGTAGGTGTCGAGCAGCGTCCCGTCAGGCTCCAGGTGTAGGACTTCCACCAGGAGCGGGGTCGAGCCGCTCGCCGCCACGAACAGCACGAGCAGCGTGTCGTCCGCCAGCGTGAGGATCTCCCAGACCAAGGCCGGTTCCGTGGCGTGCTCGTAGAGGTCTGACAGCGCGACGTCATTGACGAGATCCCAGCGATAGACGATCCCGGTATCTTCGATGCCGCTGGTCCGCCGACCCCAATAGAGAATGGTGCCCGCGTTGTTGATGGAGACGCAGCGTAGGTCGTCTTCTTCACCTGTGAGCGTGTGTGTGGATTCAACGGTCCCGTCGCCCAGGATAATCTTGACGACGGACGGCGTGGTGCCAGACCCAGCCACAAACTTGTTGACGGCCCAGTTCGCCCGGATACTGCCGCCGATGGTCGAGGTATCGAACGGAATCTCCGTCACGAGTCCGAAGTCGGCATCGTAGACGTTGACGTCGTTGTCGATGATGTCCTCGACCAGCATCTCGCCGCCTTCGAGCGTGTCGCCCGCCTCGCCCGGTGACAGGTCCACGAAGCGCAAGATGCCGTGGTCAATGGTCGGCGAGAGGATCGACGCATACGGGAACTCATCATCCGGGACCACGATGGACCCGGCCGCCACCACGTCGGTCGTGTGCGCGGAAACCTGGAGCGTCAGGATGGCCGGCGTCGGATTGCCCGCATTCGTGCGAATACGCAGGAAGTAGGTCTGCGCAGGTGTCGCGCGCCATTGCACTTGGCTATTGGCGTTGGAATTGATCCCGAGGTTGACCGGCGCCGAGGCGGGGCCGGTGAAGATGTCGACCCGAGGCTCATACCCGCCGATGGCCCCGAAGGGAAACGCCCGGAGGGTGGTATTGCTCGAGACGGTAATCGGCCCATACCAGACGGTATAGGTGACCCCGGCATCGTGGACATCCTGCGTCACACTCTGCGGCAACGTCCCGAGCGCCGTCGCCGTCAGGGCTGAGATATTGGTCGGCGCGGGCATGACCTACGGCCAGGGCAGACCGCGGGAGAGTTCCTGCACGCGGAACGGGAAAATGTTGTGCTCGATCATCTCGCGCGTGCGGCTCCACTTCGCCTCCTGAAAGCGCACGAACCAGGCGTCGTTGATGCCCTCATCTGGAATGAGCAGCCACGGAAGAATGCGGTTGCGCGCGGAACGGTGCAACGTGATCAGGTTGTTCGCCGCGCTGTTGAGTAGCGCCAGCTCGCCGAGGAACGACCGCCGCGGCCCCCAGAGTTCGTAGAGCGTCTCAACAGCGCCCTCGGTGCGGTGTTCGACTTGCCCCTGTTCTTCTTCCTCCACCACGCCCCACCGCACGTCGTTGTCGAGATCGCGCAAAGCCGTCAGGAGCAGGAACCGCCCCACCATCGGCGCCAGGTAGTTGTCTTCGTTGACCGACAGGCGCCAGGTGTCGAACGTCTGCGGGCTATCGAACAGCACCCACGGACTGATCGCCCAGTCGTTCTCGAAGGAGGCCGGGATGTCGATGGCTTGCGAGAAGGAGAGCGGCGAGCCCGTGCCCGCCTCGATCGTGACGTCGAGGCCTTCCTCGAAGTTGTGATAGATAATCGCGGCCCCGACAATCTCCACGGGTGCCGGGAACACGAGTTCCCAGTAGCCGCTCAAGGTGGTCAACTTCGCCGGCCGTGACGGGAGGTTTAGGTGGCCCGTGTTCGTCGGCGCGACGATGTTCTCGGCCGGATACTCGCTATCCTCCGCGCTCCCGATGACGGTGTCCGCCGTGCCCGCGACGTCATCCTCGGGCAAGGCATAGCGCCCGAAGGCCGCACCGGGGGAGAGGGTTAGGCCGGTCGCCATCAGCGGGCCATCGCCTGCTCGAGCACCGTCACCGTCCCGCGCTGGTTCAGCCGGAACTCCCACTGCAGCCGCGGCACAATGTCCCGAGCGAAGACCGCGTCCATCCCTTCCGCGTTGAGGGCGTTGGCGTGGATGTTGACCGTGTAGTGCTGGTTGACCGTGGCCGTTCCGCCGCTCCCGGCACTCGTGCGCGGGACGATGTCTTCCCCGAACCGGCCCCCGTGCAGGATGGCGGGCTGCACCACGCCAGGCGGGACAAAGCCGCCCGTGTTGAAGCCCTTGACGTTCTTGAGCCCCCCGGCCTGGAGGGCACTGACGAACGCCGCCTGCGCCGGGTCGTATTCGCCCTTGCTGTCGGCCCGGTAGACTTCCCCGATCAACCGCTCCGCGACGGGGCCGGAAATCTTGGCCTTCTGCGAGGCCTTGACGGCCGCCTCAAACTGCGTCCCCCCGAACATGTCCTGCAGTTGCCCGAAGAACCTATCCCGCCTCGGGCTGATGTCGGTCGCCTCTTCCCCGCCGCGGAAGAGGCCGCCCTTCCAGATCGCCACCCCGAGCGCCGCCCCGCCGAGCGCCGCCAGCGTGAACGGGTTCGTCGCGAAGGCCGCGAGGCCCGCCCCGCCACCCACGGCCGACGCTCCCCCGCCGAGCGCCGTCCCCGAGACACCCCCGGCAATCGCGTTGCCGATACTCTGCGCGAGGTTCGCGCTCGACAGGCTCTTGACGAGTCCGCCGAGGAATTGCTTGGTAAAGAACGACAGGATTTCGCCGAGGATGTTGGCGACCCCGGCCTGGATCGACTTCCAGATGTCGAGATAGCCCTCTTTGAAACTCTTCGCCCCGAGCATCATCTGGGCGAACGATCCCGCGATGGCCGTATCCATCATCTGAATCGAGCGGGTCATGCCCTCCGTCAGCGCCGTCCAGACCTGTTTCAGTTCCTCCGCGCGCTTCTTCCCGATGCCCGGGACGGTGGCCTCCATCGCGCCAGCGACCCGCTGTGAGGGGAGGAAAATCTGATCGTTGACCGGCGACAGGCCAGCCAGCGGGTCACCTGTGACCCGGCCCTGCCGCAACAGTTCGGCGTCGTGCTCGAAAAACGCCTGCCCCGACAGGTTCGCCATCTCGCTATTGAGGCTGGCGTAGGCGGCCGCGAGTTTCTCAGCCTCCGTCGCGGCTTTCTTCGTGGTGCCGGTGCTCTTGCCCAGGAGCGACTCGTAGTCGACGAGCGATCCGGTGTTCTTCCGGACTTCGACGTCGGTGCGGTTGAGCGCGGCCGTGCTAGCGTCCGCCGCATCCCGGAACCATTGGGCCTTCTGACGCACGGCGTCGATGCTGATCCCCAAGGCGCCCCAGAGCGCCGCCACGCCGGGGATCTTGGCCTGCAGTTCCATGACGCCCGCGATCCCGTCGAGTAACGAGGCCGTGCCGCGCCGAATGAAGTTCACAAACTGGTCGAACAAACGCCCGAGGAAGTTGTAGGACTCGGCGGCCCAGACCTTGAGCTGCATCTGGAACTTCCCAATGGCATCCCCGGCTTGGTCGAGGGCGCGCACGGTGGCATCGGACATCACCGGGGCCGCTTCGCCGAGCTTCTGGAAGTCCGAGATCAACGTCGGGAGAATGGCGGCGCCCGTGCGCCCGAACAGGTCGATCGCAATGGCGGCGCGCGCAGCCGGATCTGGGATCTTCGCGATCTCGGTCGCGATCATCTGGAGCTGCTCAAACGGAGACTGGGCCTTGAGTTCCGCGAGGTTGATGCCGAGCACCTTGACCGCATTGACGGCGCTCTTGTCTCCGCTGATCAGGTTGTTCTGCAGACGCGATACCGCGCCTGTCAGTTCGTCGATGCTGTTCCCCGACTGGCCCGCTATGAATTGCAGCTTCTGGACTTCGGTGGTCGTCAGGCCTGTGCGATCCGCGACCTTGACCAACTGATCGGCGGTGTTCAGGAGTTCCCGTCCGAACGCCACGACGCTGCTCACGCCAAGTGAGATCCCAAACGCGCCCAGGACGGTGCTGACTTGATTCAGCGACATCCCGAAGCGTTGCGTTTGGGCCGTCGCGCCAGCCGTCTCCTTCTGCAAGGCCACCATCGCGGGCGGCGCCTTCTGGCCCAGCGCGGTATATTTCGCGATAGCGTCCGTGAGGGTGCGGTTCGCCTTGGCCTGTTCGGCTTCAGTGAGCTTCGTCGCCCCGCCGATCTTGGTGATGGCCGTGACGAGGTTATTGGCGGAATACAGCAGTTTGTCGCCGCTGAACGCCTTCACCATCCGCTCGGCCTGTGGCGTGAGCTTCTGGACTTCGACCCCGACCTGCTTCGTGTTCTTCTCGACGAGCTTGAGCGTGGAGTTGGCCTTCGCCATCCCCGTGTCAAACTGGGCGGTATCCGCCGTGAGCATCGCCCGCAGGATGCCGACGACGGCCTGATTCGCGGCCGCCATTAGTGCACGACCTTCAGCGGAATCTGGTAGCGCTCACTCAAGAAATGAAACATCTGCCATTGTTCCTCACGCGACGACCGCCGCGGGCCGACGCGAATGTTCAACATCGTCTCCAGGCTCGGCAGATTCCCAGCCATGGCCTTCGCAAAGAACGCCGCCGAGCGCCACGCCATGACGAGATCGGGCGCCGCCTCACGGTCCCGGTAATACTCCCGCGGCGTCATCCGCCAGAACTCCGCTTGGCTCAGACCGATCCGACGAGCACCGACGATGAGGGCTCGCCAGTCCCAGACTGAGCCTCCGGAGGGTCCGCGGCTTTCTCCTCCGGTTCGTTCAGCCCAAACGCCTGATGAATGAAGCCGAGCACGGCGTCGGCCCCGCCCGCCTTCTCGATCCACTTGCTCGCGTCCTTGAGCGTCTTGATCTCAGCCGCGTGTTCGTCCTGCAGAAAGCACCACGTCACCGCCCGCACGCCCGAGAGACGCCCCTGCTGGATGCCGTCGATCAGTTCGTGCAAGGGCTTCCCGACGAGATCCTCCAACTCGCAGAGAGAGTCGAATGTCGGACGCAAGGTGTAGGGCTTGCCCCCGACCACGACGCCCACTTCGCCCTTTTCCTTATTCGCCATGGTTCACCTAGGGCAAGGTGTAGGCGGACAGCGGGGTCACCTCAGCCGTGAAGTCGCACTTCACATCCACGCCGAGGGCGCCAATCTGGTATTTGGTCACTACGCCCCGGAACGCGAGAATGATGCCGGGAGGTGAACCAGCACCGTCGCCCGCGGCGCCCGCCGGGAACTCGATCTCGAAGTCCACCTCGGTGACATCGCGCCACAGCGACACGAGCGAGCGATCCGGATCGAACCCGTCCCCGCCCGCGACGGTGTGCGACCCGTGCCCGGGCCGGTAATTGCCACGCAGCGCAAACGCCCCGGAGTCGCGCAAGGTCGCCAGCTTTTCACGATGCCGATCCGGGCTGCGCAGGTGCGTCTTCTCGAGCACGCCGGTCGTCATGTCTCCGGGCGTGATGAGATCGATGTCGGCGACCGCCACGAACGTCTGTGGGGAGTCGCCCTGCCCGATCCGCAGTTCCGAGCCATATCCGATGAACGCATCACCGGGGTAGTAGGTTCCAGTCACATCCATGGTCTTTTCCTCGCGTAAAAATGGTTACAATTTGTTCGTGAAATACCCTCTACTCGGACCCGTTCCTCCTGGTACTAGCGTTGGTCTTTGGACCGTGATCGCCGAAGCTCAACCGAGATACGGAGTCCGGCATTTGAGATGTCGATGTGCCTGTGGAACCGAGCGCGAAGTGTTTATCGGGAATCTCCGAAAGGGACTCTCTGAGTCCTGTGGCTGCGTTGGATTCAGGCGTAACAAAACCCACGGACTTAGCCACACGAGAGAACACCGCATCTGGCGAGCGATGAATCAGCGGTGCCATAACCCACGAAATAGTCATTACAAGAACTACGGTGGTCGAGGCATTCACGTATGCGAGCAATGGCGATCGAGTTTCTCGACGTTTATTACTGACGTCGGCCCGTGCCCAGACCAGTCGTCGCTGACACTGGACAGAATCAACAACGATAGCCATTACGAACCCGGCAATGTTCGATGGGCGACACGAGTCCAGCAAGCCAACAACTCGAGATGGACCGCTGAGGCCCGTGCTCGGCACGGGCGAATCAATGCGATGAAGCGTTGGCATCCTGAACTTCACGTCGGGCTCCAATGAAATAGAAAGTCCGTCCGCACCCGGTCGAGGCGCATCTCATCCGGGAAGTGCTCAAGATCCCCGGCGTGGAAGAGTTCGACATTGTGGACGGTAATCAGCGTGGGGCCGTCCTCCAGCAAGCCGCTCCAACCGAACAGGCCGGACGCCGTCGGCCCCAGGCCGTCCCCGATCACCGCCATCGCCAACTCCTGCGCCGTGCCGAGCGGATCGGCGCCGGAGGTTTCCGCGGAGCAACAATCCACCTGAAACCGATACCGCGCCGGATAGTCAGGCCCCCGCAAGTGCTGATCGTGCGGGGTGGAGATGCGCTGCACCCGGATATACGGCGTGGTCGGCTGCTGTGGCGCCTTCAACGCATACAACCGATCGCCGACCAGCATCGTGACCGCGCTCACGGCTTCGAGCCGATCGATGACATAGGCTTCGGTCACGTGGCCCTGCCGGTCGTGCTGCGGCCACCGAACGACTGCGGGAGCGCCTTGCGAATCGCCGCCCACAGCGACGCCAGAATCACGTTCATGCTTGTCTGCTTCTGCGCATCGAAGGCCGGACGCATGAAGGGCTTGGCTTCGTGGTGAATCGTTCCGTATTCGAGAAAGTAGCCGTAGAAGTGATCGGACGGAGTCAGCGCTGGCCCGACTTCCACGATCGTCCCCGCCCCAAGGATGTCCTCTTCTGCCGCGCTCAAACCAGCCGCTTTGAGTTTCCGTTTCGGCGGCACCCCGATCACGATGTTGTCCGCCAGATGCGGCCCGCTGCTCTGCGAGTCTCTCGGCGCCAGGGCCGCCGCGTGCGCGCGCATGGGTTCCGCCCCGGCGATGAGCGCCTTGCGCTGCACGGACACCCCGACCGCCTCCGGCAGTTCGCGCAACCGCTTCATCAGGTCCGCCGAACCCTGCAGCGTGACGGACACTCTCATGTGAGCAGCCCGCCCGCGAGGGTCATCACTTCGACGCCCCGCTTGCGCCCGAGTTCCTGTGCCGCGACGATGTCATGGATCCGGCCCCCCACGACGAGTCGTCGCGTCTTCCGCACATCGACCAGATCCGGATCCCATTCGGAGGAATACGGTAGCGCCCACTTCGTGTCGTAGGGCGCTGACACCTGATCCGCCACGAACCGCTCGCGCCCGCCCATGTCCATCTTCGACGCCCAGACAGAGCGCAGTTCGTCCCACGTCTCCACGGGTCGCCGCGACGCGCCGACGCTCTCCGTCAAAGCCTGCACCGTAATCCACCGATCGCGCGCGCCGTGGGCCGTCATGCGATCACGCGATCCTTCAGCATCCCCAACGTCCCGTCGAGGCCGAGAATCGTCTCCAGCCCGGGCGTCTTCTCATCGTCGCCGCGATAGCGGTAGAGCCACGCCAGCACTTGGAGCACGAGACTTTGCGCCCGTGCGAAGTCCGGATCGGATTCGGGGTCCGTGTCGACGTCCCACTCCCCCGGCCGTTCCATGCGCCAGACCACAATCGCGGAGGCCTGCTCCATCTTGAGCAACAGGTCGGCGTCCTCGTCCGGTGGCGATCCGACCCCCACATCGAGCACGCCGTTCTGCTTCAGGTGCGCCACTGCTTGCGCGTAGGTGATTAGGGCCATGCGTGTCCCCCAATGAACTCGGCATCCTTGCGCACGCCGAACCGATGCAGACTGCTCTGCACGCCCAGGTGCTTGACGAAGAACGGCCGAGACACGAGCCCGGTCGTCATCGAGGGCCGATCCTGGAGCGCCCAGTAGCCGAGCAACTTGTCGAACCCGTCATGCGGCCGGTCCTGAAATGGTGCGCCCTTGGGTCGCCAGTTCAGCGGGTGCGCCTTCGCCCAGGACGCAAACCGCCGCGCATCGGCCGCCCGCATGGCCACGGCCTGCGAGCCCCGCATTTCCCGCAAGGGTGCCGTCGCGAGGTGCGCGCTGACCGGCTTCAACGTGTCAAACGCGAAGAACCGATAGATCGACACGTCCGGATGGTGATACGTGCCGAGCCAGCGCGACATGCTTTCCAGCGGATCCGGGCACCATTCGAGGTCGTCTTCGCTCATCACAATCCAGTCGGCGTGAATCTCGTCCAAGATCGAAATCTGCCTGACGGCGTTCGCGTTCGGACGCTGACGCACGGTGGGCGGATAGATAAGCCCGGTCTGATACGGGCCCCCCTCACGCGTCATCCACCCGATGTCCGGGTCCGTCGGAAAGACGTGAATATCCGTCCCTGACACGCCCCCGCCCCGCAGGCTGTCCACGGTCGCCCGGAGATAGTTCTTCTTCGGTGAGCGGTCGGCCGTGCGAATCGTCAGGACGAGACTCACGCCGCCCTCCAGAACACCATCGCATTCGAGCCATACCACGGCGTGCGCGGCGAACAGCGGAGCCAGCGGCGCCGCAACTCCGACGACACTGCCTCGGCGTAGGTCAAGCCATACGCCCGAAACAACCCGCGCCAGAACGACGGCTCCGCGCAATGGATGTGCCCCGGCCCGCGCTGCCCTGGCCCCGCGGCCGTGAACAGGATGCGCCCGAGCGGATCCATGTGCCGCACGAGCGTCTCGACGAGCGTCTCGGCATACTCCGAGTCGAGATGTTCGGCGACTTCCCAGCAGATGACCCAATCGAAGCGCCGCTTCAGGTCAACCGGCGTCCGGAGGTCCGCCCGCACCAGGACATCGATGCCCTCCGGCACGGCTAAGTCGATCCCCATCGCCGCGATCTCATGCGCCAGCGCCCATCCGACATGCACGCCTTCGGCGCACCCGACGTCCAGGAGACTCGCGGGCCTCCCGAGCACCTCGCAGGCCGTCTCCAGGCACCGAAGCGAATGCGGATGCGTCCACCGTCGCGCGACGTGGTAGGACGACCCGGGCGCGTAGAGGTCAGGCCGCGACATGCCGACTCCCACCCCCGATGAGTTCTACGGAAAACGGCGCCCGTAAGGTCGTCGACACCTGGTCGATGACTTGCCGGTGGTCCTTCCGGAAGTTTGGCCGCGCATAAAAGGTCTGCGCCCGCACTCCGAGGAACGGCGCCAGATACGCAAAGCCGCCATACGTCCCGATGTAGCCCTTGGCCCGTGCGACGATGGCCGTCTGCGTGTCGAGGTTCGTCACGGGGTCCATCGGCACGCGATGCACGCGTGGATGCGGGGCCACGTCAAACTCCCCATGGTCGTCATACTGCGTGCCGCTATGCAGCAACACGACATCTGTCGTCGCCACGACTGCCCGCACGATGTCATTGACCATCTGCGTATGGAGATGGTTCTTCGAGCACGCCATCGAGTTGTAGAACTTCGCCGCCACATACGACGCGGGCAAGTCCACGGCAGGTGCCGGCGGGTGCAACCGCTTCGCCACCGCCATCTGCCGGTAGAGGTTCGGGAGCTTGCGCCGCCAGAAGGGCCGGAACACGGCATACATCAGCGACGGATGCAGGAGCCGCGTATCCGAGAGTCCCGCCACCTGCTCGACGTGCCGCAGAATGTCACGGTCGAACGTCGAGACGATGTGCTGCTTGGTGGACGGGCGCCCGTGCCGCACCCCGCTACAGGCCGCCTGCTCGGCCATGCGCTTCTCGTTCTTCTGCCGGAACCGATCGGGCGGATAGAACTGAAACACGTCGACATAGTTCGGGCTGAGGTCCGCATACCAGGAGCGGCACCCCCCGCGCGAGACAATCCACAAATCCTCACGGTGCAGGTGCCCGAACGCGACCGCCCACCGCAGGAACGGAATCCAGTAGAGCAGCTCGAAGCCAATCTCACTGAGCCATGGCCCCACGATGATCGGGCCGCGCCGCTTGCCGAGTGCCGTGATGGCCTCGCGCGTGTCGCGCACGATCTGGAGGTCAGGCGTCATGGATAGACCGCCCACTTGCGCTGCTCAGGGTCCGGCCGCTTGCGCTTGATCGGACGATTTACGGCAGACGGCGTGATCGACGGCTGGAGGCCATTCCGCACAAAGATGAGGTTCGAGCGCGTCCAGGACACGAGGTCGTAACCCTTCTCGAGCCCGACGCGGGTCAGGGCGAGGGCGCTTGCACCGTAGAAGTTGGTCCCGTCCCACCGCCGGTCCGGGTCGTAAGGCACCGTCCGCGACTTCGAGGCCGACCACTTCGGGTTGTATTCGATGATAACGACCCGCGGCCGAGACGTGAGGGCCTTCCACACCCACAGGTCGTTGCCGTCGATGTCGATCGACAACAGGTCAAACTCTTTCGGGACGCCAGCGCTCCGAAACACCTGATTGACGTTCTCGGCCGTGATGTCCGCTTGCCGCACGATGGCGTCCAAGGGTTCCACGTCGAACAGATGCACCGTCCATCCACGCGCCCGGAAGTAGGCCGTGTTCGACTTGCGCCAGCCGTCCGCCGCGCCGAACTCGACGGCGACCTGATTGGTGGTGCCGATGCGGCGGAAGATGCGCGCCGCTGCCCGATCTTCTTTCGATTGCGCGAGCCACTTGCTCATGGGCGCAACCCCCATGGGCCGGACGTGGTCACGCCATACGGATGTCGCGGCGCGATATACCACGAGGGCGGGACGACCGTGACCTTGATCCCGCGCTCGCGCGCCATGGCGATCCAGTAAACGACTCCGACGTGCGCGATCATGTGCTGCTGCTCTCGGCTGACTCCGTGTCCGTGCAGGATGATGTGCTCGTAACCTTCGAGGATGGCGTAGGCCATCATTAGGTCGACTTGGCAGGTAAACCACCCGTGACCCTCGCCGGGAATCTTGAAGGCGTCCAGGACGCGCTCCTTCGGGAACAGCACGCCAGCTGGAATCGTCGGGTCGAGTTCGGCGAGCCACAGCGGCCGATACCCGGGCTGGTCCGGCCCCGGCAACGTCTGATACCAGCGGTAGGTCGCGTGTCGCTTGCGTTTGATGCCGTCATAGGACTGACTGCGCTCAAACGGGTGCAGATCGAACCACGCATCCCAGTCATCGACGGTGCCATACCGCTTGGCATACTTCTGGTTGGAGTGCGTCGTGCCCCAGAGCGTGGCCCCGGGCCACTGCTTCGTCGGCGATCCGGCCGCTTTCCGCTTGCCCAAAAAGATGACGCTCTTCACGCCGCCACCGACTCGAGAATCGACCCCGACAACG
>Ga0137457_1000372_pt1 | contig 11922 bp, 35 predicted proteins | sample EasRivERMGT630_2_FD_102321 | JGI IMG/M metagenome (GOLD analysis project Ga0137457, IMG submission 102321) | Soil microbial communities from meander-bound floodplain in the East River, Colorado, USA - East River MetaG ERMGT630_2 | ecosystem: Environmental > Terrestrial > Soil > Floodplain ...
AATCAAGCTAGAGGTTGTGATGAAGAATGGATGGAGAAGGTAAGGGAAATGAGAGAGTTAATGAGCAAAGCATATAGCATTAAATAACAGAGAGATAACATAAGAGGACAAACGAATATGAAAACATGTGAAAGCAGTGATTGTTTAGATTGTCAGGATATATGCGCAAGATGTGGTGATGAAGACTTAGATAGTCCTTTTGTTGGAATATGCACTGCATGTTTAGATAAGGAAATAGCTGCATGATAGACCTACTATGGATGATAGCCCTTAAGCTATTTGAGCTATTCATGTCTGGAATGATATTTTTCTTCGTGGGCTATTTAGTTTGGGCGATATATCACGATGCTAAGTGGGCTTTGGTTAAATATAAAAGAAAGAGAGTAGGGGTAAATATAAATGAACCCTAGAGACCCTGACGATGAAGACTATTACGAAGAAAAGCACGAACAGAGCGAATGGGATGAGTGGAAACAAGATGATGACGCAAGGCGTTATCGAGAATGGGAATCAGACAATAGGAGGCCGTATTAATGATTTACATAATCACCCCCTATTTAAACGACTTCATGGAAGTATGCAGACGAGAGGGTTTTAACTGTCCTATTGTTCGTGGAAGGCTAGAAAATAGAAACATATTACAAGTCCACCATTGGATGCAATTAGTTGGAAGAAGGATATTTAAAGCAGATAAAATAATCTATGGCGATTTAGTAAATAGATTTGATGTTGAGATGTTGGAAAGAATTAACATGGAAATTAAATTAAGGAAAAGGTATGAATGATGCAATAAACAAAGTGATTCACGATTTAGAAAATCAATTAACCGCAGCATTAAGAGATGCTGATTGGTATCAAACCAGAATGAAAGAGGCAGAAGTAAAAATAATTAACTTGAAGAACACATTAGCGGAATTGGAAAGCTTAAAATTAAGGAAGTAAGTATATGAAAATCTATATTATCTTAGAAGGTAGCACTGACCGAATTATTCGAGGCGTTACAATATGTCCCAAGTTAGCTGGTAAAATCTGTAATTCATTTAGTTATTTAGGTTTATTTGTAGAAGAATACGAAACATTGGATAATGAAGAGTTAAAAACCCTTTTAGAGGTAAAGAAAAATGGCTCTACATGAATTGAAAGAAGATGAAATGAGCGATGAAATAAAAGCATTAGATAATATACGTGCTGAATTAGATTATATGGGAGAAATATTACATGAAATTAAAGGATGTTTAGAAGAATTGCTACAAATATTAGGTGATAAGTCATGAAACTGTACTGGGCATATGTTGATTATGAAGAAAAGATTCATGTGAAACTTTACAGGAATGACAGATTAATTCGTAACGCACAAGATTCAGGTACTACTATTGCTATTGCAGACCCTTTTTACGCAGCAAACATAGAAGATGCTACTCATATTATTTTAGACAAATGGCGAGAAGAACGTATATTCATAAAAAAGGAAACGCATTAATGAACGTAGAAATAATATTAAATGATGAAAATGGTAATCAAGCTCTGATAATTTCTAATTCTAAAACTGAAAGATTTGTAAATCTTACATTTATCGGAACTTGTGAAACCACCGAAGTTTCAATAGATGAATTAAGAATTGCATTGAGGAAATTGGTGGCGAAATGACATTTGAATTAAAAATTAAAATAGAACCAATTTTATATCGTGAATTAAATCCCGGAGAATTATATTCCTGGTACCCAGCATCTTATTGGCATACAAGGAAAGGGGATGATGATATGGAATTAAAAGTGAGAGGAAAGAAACCAACCAGTGATGAGGAATATTTAAAAAGTCATTTCAAAGCAATGGGGAAATTAAAATGTACTAGGATAACATTTAATTATGAATGGATATTCAAGGAGGAAATAAAATGAAAGAGAAATTTAAAATTATTAAGAAGCATTCACAAAACAAATTAAGGGATGTAGAGATAGCTATAGCAGTCGCATTAAAGGTAGATAAACTAGAGCTAGCAAGTAAATACAATCTTGAAAAAAGTCGCATACGTACTATTTATAGAATCTACATGGCTCATTTAAATGAACAATTGTATGACATTCCTTATTCCAGAGCAGTTAATGATAAGCATTATTACAATAGAAGTAATGCATTAGATATGTTAACAGCGTACAAAGAATTTTTAATAGATTATTTAAGTGAAGTAAAATAATGAAACCTGGCGTATACACAAATTTAAGTAGTGAAGAATATCATGCTCATAAAGAATCAATTTCACGCTCAGCTATAATGGATTTTGCACAATCCCCTTATACGTATTGGGCTAAACATTTGAATCCAGATAGACCCATTAAAGAAACAACTCCTGCAATGCAATTCGGGACAGCATTTCACATGTATTGCTTAGAGCCTCAATTATTTTGGGCGCATTATGCGGTTAAAACAGAACATTTTACTTTAAAACATTTGCAGGAAGTTCATGGTAAAGACAAGGGCAAATTTTTATTCGAAGAACAAAAACTTTCAGTGCTAAATTTATCGAAAGAAAATAAAGCTATTTTATCTGCTGATGAATATACCAACTTAAAAAATATGTTAGACAGAATAACTTTAAATGATTCGGTTATGGAATTGTCAAGAGGAGGAAAAATTGAAAATAGTTTTTTCTGGCAGGATGAAAACTCAGGATTACTATTAAAAGCACGACCAGATATTCTTCATGACAACATGATTGTAGACCTCAAAACATGCGCTGACGCTTCACCTAGAGCATTTCAGAGCTCGATGGTAACAGGAGGCTACCATATTCAAGGAGCTATGATACGTGATGCCGTGGAAGCTATAGAGGGACATAGAATCAATAATGTAATTAATATCTGTATTGAAACTAAATATCCATACAACATGGCTATATATATCATTGATGAATTTGCAATAGATGCAGGTCAAGAAAAGTATAAACAAATATGTTTAGACCTGAACGAAGCTAAAGAAACAAATACATTTGCTGATTACGGAATTATGACTATAGGATTACCAAAATGGGCTTCATAAAATTTATAATTAAATTAATAGTCGTATTTTTACTGGGTTGTTGTGCTGGCTGGTTTTTCCATGCTGGATTTAATCAAGTAAATAGTTCATCCGCAGATATTTGTTACGGGCTTTCTGTTTTATGTTTAATGACAATATTTGCGATAATTATGTCTTGAATATTTGTATTTAATCCCGTTATCGGTTATAATTTATGCTTACATGGCCGACGATAAAGTTGCTTTTAGAAAGGTTCGAGTCGTGCGGTTAGAATCCGCTCCAACTTGAAAATAGGCCGCCAATTTAATAAGAGGACAAACCATGAATGATTTAATGTCAGTAAAGAATGACGATTTAGGATTTACGAAAAAAGAAGTACAAAACGATGAGACTGGTTTGATGGGGGCAACTGAAGCGAGAGCGGTTGCTGAAGTACAGGCCGCATATGTTATCGCGAAGAAGTTCCCCCGTAACCAACATGAAAGTTATATGGCTATTTTGGAGTCATGCAAACGTCCTTTCTTGGCCGAACAAGCGATGTATGCCTATCCACGGGGTGGCACATTGGTAACTGGCCCTTCTATTAGGCTTGCTGAAGTATTAGCTCAGAATTGGGGAAACATTGAGTTCGGCATTAGAGAAATATCTCGTTCCAATGGCGTTTCAGTAGCTGAAGCATACGCAATTGACCTTCAAACGAATGCTAGAAAGCCTTTAATATTCCACGTTCCACATACGAGAGACAAGAAAGACAAAAAGACAGGACTAATGACAAAGGTTAAACTTACTGATGACCGTGACATTTATGAGCTAGTGGCCAACATGGGCGCTAGACGTTTACGTAATTGCATTCTGGCTATTTTACCTGGCGATGTTATTGAGGCCGCTGTTATTCAGGTCAAGAAAACTCTCGAATCCGGAGACATGCCAATTACTGACAGAATCAGAATGATGGTTCAGAAATTTGATGAGCTAGGTGTTAAGGTAGAACATTTGGAAAAGAGATTAGGGCATAAGCTTGATGCTACTATACCCCAGGAAATTGTAACTCTACAGGGTATCTATAAAGCGATTAAAGATGGCTTCTCAAGTAGGGAGGATTTCTTTGAGATTGGAGACGTACAAAGAAATAATGCTGAAGCCAAAAATGATTTAGACACCATGCTTGCAGAAAAGAACAAATCTGCACTTAAGAAGGATAAAACAAACGATGATAAGAAATAAGTCTAGTTATGTTACTAGCGCAGAGGCGGCCAAGATAATGGGCTTCTCTGCTGACCACGTGAGAAAATTAATCATTCGAGGTAAACTTAAAGGAGAAAAGTTTGGGCGGAATTGGATTATCAACAAAAAGGACCTGCTCAAAGTGAAAAGACAAAGGTTTCCTAAGGAGAGTTTACCGGATGAGCGACGCGGCAGTGAATGAGAGCTTAAAAAATGTTTGTCGCATAAAAGAACTTATTAAGACATTTTTAGAACTAGCGAACATGGATAATATAGCGTTATTGATTTTAGCAATAGAACTGTTAGACAAGTCAGAAGATATACTAGCAAGTAAACTTTAAGAGGGTTTAAGCATATGACTGCGCCAGTAAGAAAAGCTAATTGGGGAATTAAACGCTGTAGAGCTTGTGGTGCGTTTACGCGAGTTAAATGTGGTGACTGTGAACATTGTGGATGCAAACCACGTGCGCCTAAGAAGAAGGCTTAAAAGAATCGTCAAGAGTTTGTCCTCTTATGCTGCATCGGTGGCGTGCAGACGATAAAAGCCACCTTTTATTAATTTTATAGAAAGGCAACATTATGAATGTGGAACCAGAATGGGAACATTATGCTTCCGGTATTGACCGGATTAAAGTAGAAGGGGGTCATATTTACAATTTTGATATGTCATTATGTTTTGTGCCCGACATAGATTTAAAACGCTATCAAGCTCATTTAAGAGATGCTTACAAGAAAGGATTCGAAGATGGTAGTTATGAAGCTCTAAAAGGAATCAAAGAAGATGTTCAAACAGAGAGAGAGAAAGGAAGCTAAATAAATAATGAAATTATTAGATTTATTTTCGGGAATAGGTGGATTTTCCATTGCCGGACAATGGGCAGGATTTGAAACGGTTCACTTTGTAGAAAAAGATAAATTTTGTCAAAAAGTTTTAAAAAAGAATTTTCCAACTATTCCCATCCATACTGATATAAAAACATTTAATTATTTTGATAAAGTTAATTTATTAACGGGTGGCTTTCCCTGCCAAGGTTTTAGTATTGCAGGAAAAAGAAAAGGAATTAAAGATGATAGATATTTATGGCCAGAAATGCTTAGAATCATCAAAGAATGTAAGCCTAATTGGATTATTGCGGAGAACGTTAGTGGAATCGTGGCAATGGAACTCGATAATATCCTTGATGACTTGGAAACAGAAGGTTACGAATCGGAATCATTTATTATACCAGCTTGTGCCGCGAACGCTCCACACAGACGTGACAGGCTATGGATTGTTGCCAACAGTTATGGCAAGCGATTCAACTTGTGGTCAGATTATTGGGAAGAACGACAAATTTCAAAAAACAAAATCTGGCACTTGGCGGAGATACAATCAGAATGGGAAAAACTCAAGCCTGAGTCTTGGGCGTCTATGTCTGCTAACTACTGGCTCAAAAATAACGCCTATTTTGTGCGAGCTGATGATGGGATACGAGCCAGAATGGACAGAAATAGAATAAAAGCATTAGGGAATGCAATAGTTCCACAAGTTGTATATCCAATGATAAAATTAATATCTGCAATAGAGGAAACCTTTTGATGCATAAACTGGATGTGGGCACACTCAGATACGACGAAGACCATCCCTCATCCTTCATAGCTCTTAACAATGGTATTTAAATGATTACATCAAGCAAGAAGAAATTAAGCTAGAACGTAAATAATTTAATCGGTATCCTGTGTTAAATGTATTTTTAATTAGGATAAATCAATCATGAAACCTATGAAACCTGAAAGAGATAAGAAAAAAACTTACGATGATAAAACATTAAAAAGAAATTCTTTCCATTTTTGGGCTAATGAGGGTCATCCGAATGTAACTCATTATCCTTTTTCCAAAGATAAAATATTCGAACCTAAACTAGAAACTATTGCCGAAGAATCAAAAGAGATACCGGAAGTCAATAAACTGAAAAAATAAAAAAGCCAGCTGAACGCACATCAGCTGGCTCTCTTAAAGGCTATCAGAAGATTATTTCTTCTTGTCGCCATCCTTACCTTTATGTCCTTTCTTCTTCATGATACATCACCTTAAACAATTATTGGAGTAAACTATTTAGGCCAAGCTCTTAACAGTTCAATCTTCAATTATGCACTATTTGTTTGATGATTTGTATCTAAACCTGGCATCAAAATAAAGATGCCAGGATTTTTATATTACTAGTCAGCTCTCAACAAAATCAATTTGAGATATGCGGAACTGGTAGGTGCGTTTGTACCTAAAGTTGGAGCGGTTAGAAATAGCGTAGTATCAGTGGTATTTGCTAATTCTATCGTATCGCCAACATTAAAGTGTACGAACACGTTTGCTACATTTTGGTTTGACTTTTGTTCTGGTGATAATGTTTGGTTAGCAAATGTAGAGCCAGGGACATAAACACCATTTCTAAATAATGAAACTGTCCAACAAGGTATTGGTGAAGGAATTGGATTTAAGAAACCGCAAACGCCAGTTTCCATGTCATACCATCCTGCTCTATTAACAACAATCTGACCATTAATCCCCGCATTAGCAATGTTAATGTTAGGTGTTGCAAAGCTGATACTTTCCAGAAGAACAGTTTGTCCTTTTAGAAGCGCCCCTGGTGAAGCCGCTAGAGTTTGTGAGGCAACTGAGAAGATTTGCGCAAACTCTGTAACACAATCACATGGACATTCTACGCAATCGCCTGGAACACCTTGTAAACCTTGTAAACCCATAGGACCTTGTGGACCTGCTGGACCTACCGAACCGTTTTGACCTGCTTGACCTTGAGGGCCCGCAGCGCCTGGGTTACCTTGCGCTCCCATAGGGCCTGGTTGACCATCATTACCCGCTGGGCCTTGTGCACCTTGTAATCCTTGTGGGCCTTGTAAGCCATCAATGCCGGGAACACCTTGTTGACCTGGCTGGCCTGCTTGACCGGTAGGGCCTGGAATTCCTTGTAAACCTTGGGGACCTTGTGGGCCTAATGGGCCGGTGGGTCCTGGACAACAACATTTTTTGTGATGTTCTAAATCTTGGCCTGATGCGCTCATTTTATTTCTCCATAATTAAAAACACAAAAATAGAATGAAATACATCATGTGCTTTTTGTATTGAAAGTAAATATGGTATGAAATAAATATTTTTAGACGCAGATTTACAGCAATCAATCAATGAGTTAGACTTTTTAAATTATTTAAAACTGCGATTTGAAGCAGAAGGATGCGGGGCGGCGTTCAACCACCCACACGGATACAACAAATACAAAACATATCCTAGCATCCTTCTACTAAAAATCAATAGGTTTATTCTATTTTTTTGTGTTTATCATTGTGATAGACATCCTAACGACTGGTAGAGGGAATTTACTATGTTTGAGCTTAATCTAGCTTCACTTCCGAATCGTATATTTTATCTTGATGGTGTTCAATTATCTTACATTAAAGTTTATGTCCATATTTTTAATCTTTGGCATAGTGATAAACCTTGCTTTATCAGTAATCCTCAATTCTGTGAAAGAACAGGTTTAAATAAAGATACTGTTAGTAATGCTATTACATTTTTCGAAAGACATGGTGAATTAAAAAGAGTCACTAAAGGCAAAAAAAGATACCTGGTTCAGCCTACAAAGTTCATAGAAACAGAATCCCCACCTGTGGATAATTCAATTCAAAATAGCTCAAATGATGCTCATGCGCCGGAGTTAGACCGTTCATCCGCCGGAGTTAGACCGTTGCATCCGCCGGAGTTAGACCGACATAATAATAAATATAATAATAAATATAATAAAAGCTCTTGTCGTTCCGACGAACAAACAAAAGCCAACGAGAAAAAACATGATTGGGCTGACCAGAAACAAAAGGTGCCTTTAGCAGATGTAACAAAACAATCCAACAGTCATAATCCTTCAAAGTTATATCAACGAGGTGAGCCCAGTGATTTATTAAAAGCATTTACCAACAAAAAGGAATCGCACACTAATGAAACAAATAAGCTTCTTACCAGAGCCACCGTACAAACCAAGATGGCCGAACCCGAATACGCTTGCCCACAAAGCTCTCCAGCTCCTACTATCAGGCAAAAGAATATCGCACCCCCGATTCGAAGCCTTAACAGGGTCATGGAGGCTTGCAGCGCACGTTTTTATCTTGAAAAGGTTGGGTTGGCCAATCACCAAGGACATGCTAGCCATGCAGGTTCATAACGACGATATGCGGCATAGGCACTATGATGTTTACTATTTACCGCAAGATATGTTGGATTTTATACATGGTGTTTCAAAAGAAACCAATAACCACACACTAGATAGTATGAGGTATCTGAGTAGTAATTAACGGTTGTCCACTGAGTTACCCACAGAAACTGTGGATAAGTATGAGGTTGTGAATATGGAATTTAAGTTAACGTTACCTTGGCCACCTAGTGTGAACCATTACAAGAAAGTGGGCGCACTTGTGAAAACGAAAACAGGTAAGATGTACCAAAAAAGAGTCAACTCAAGAGAGACCGTGGCCTTCTATTACCAGGTGTACATGATATCCAAGATGAATATGCCATCAGAATGGCTCAAATTTGCTTGTAGCGACGAGATTACATTCGAGGTGTGCGTTGACCTATACCCACCTAATAAACGTCGCTACGACCTCGACAATCGGTTGAAGGTTTTGCTTGATAGTTTTGTGCATGCTCATATCATCAAAGACGACTCACAAATCACTAGACTTGTAGTAGAAAAAATGGATAACATTGAGCAAGGCCAAGTCATAGTCAGGATTAGGGAGTTTTCTCATGCACCTCAATGAAGTCAATGCTTATCGACAAGATAAAGACCATCTTATGCGTCATGAAGGTAAACATCCTGCTAATTATTCCCGGGAAGAGAAAGCACCTCAAGTCAAGCCTGAGCATGAAACTATGAAGGAAACCTACTAATGAGCTTATCACCTGAACAAATGCGCAAGAAATCCTTAGCAATGGATGAATCTGAGCGCCATGCTCGCTATGCTCAAGCTGATGGTTCCATGAAGAACATGAACACTCAGCCTGCGCCGTCTAAACCGATTGAAGCTGAAACACGCCGAGTCAAGGCCGCTACCGACAAAGAAACTGCTTCCATTGGGCCACAAGACCAAAGCCCTAATGCCAGTATTAGATTTGGAGACAAAGGATGACCCCTAACCAACAAGCACAGAAAGACAGAGCACGTGCCGAAGCTGAAGAACATCTAGACCATAGCGCTGTAGACAGAAAGCGTGAGGCTAACATGATGGAAGGCATGCGCAAAGATGCTGCTATCAATAGTAATGATTTAGCTCGTACTAAAACTTATCGTGATGCTAACAACGCTTATGCTGGTGAGGAATAAACTATGTCTATTTCAGCTGAACAACAACGTCAAAAAGATGAAGCTCGCCGTGAATCGATTGAAAAGACGTACAACGTTTGTGCAACCGGCGAAAAGAAAGCTAGCGAGTATAGTGAATCCTCCAATCAAATTAACAACGAATAATAGGACACGCAACCATGGATAACAAAGTAAATGAAGATAGACCGATGCTAGGCAACCGTCATCCTAATCCTGAAAGAAATGATTCGGCTGATTCTATTCGTCGAGCTGGCGGGGAAGACCCACGCCGTTATGATGCCAAGATTGCCATTGACCGTGTAGTTAAAGACAATGACATGTCAGGCTACAACCACAATGCAACCTCAACTCAACCTGCTAACAATGGTCGCGAGAATGAAATGCAAATGAACCGCATGGACAAGAAGACCAACATGATGGGTACTCCTCATCCTGATGGTACTTATTCTTACTAAGTTCCGCTGCGTGGCTTGAGCAACTCAGGCCACCTTTTTTTTCAACTCTTGCTTTCAAAATCAGCTGCGTTTACTTTTGCTTTCACAATCTCTTTGTTAGAAGGATTAAAAGCAGCAGCAATCGCCCATTCATGGTCACGGTCTGGCACAAACTGCATTGATTCTGTTTGCACCATATCTCGCTTCTTACTATCTGTAATCGTCGTATGATTAGTATGTAAAATTATCCATCCACCAATCACTTTCGCTCTGTAAGTGGATTCATCTAATCGTTCCCACGACCATTCTATCTTCTTTCTCATATTTTCCCTTATACTAAAAGTAATTAAGGAGCATTCATCATGCGTAAAAATAAACTTAACAAAGTGCTCATTACCATGATAATACTTTTAATCTACATCATTATGAAGCAGTATGTTTCAACCACACATACTCTTGATGATGACGTTACCCCTGATGTGACTACACAAATGCTTGCAGATGATGATAGCTAACAATCAGCACCCCATTCGTTGAGGATAACTTCACCAACTTCATGGCTTTTACTATCATTGAATAGTGCTTTTAATTGGTTATACTCTTCGTCTGCCGCTGCTATCATTGCTTTAGATTCAGCTGTAATAAAATTGACAACGTCATCATCTTTCAATCCTAAACCCTTTGCAAAGTCAGCTTTGTTTAAAACATTATTCAATGCCACCATATAACCTTTAAGCCAATTAAGCCTATGGGAACGTTTTAATAGAGCATTAAACGTGCTTTTACCTTCACGTCTCTGATTGTGCATCTTCTCTCGCCTTATAAAATATAATCGCACTTCGTAAATTGTGAGCTAGCTCACCTTCGCTAATAGTATATAACTCTGGTTTCTTAATAATTTCATTCGAAAACAGTACTAATGAATCAACTACTGAGTTCAATTTCTCTTTTACAAATGGTGGTCTATTTTCCATATGCTATTTTCCAAGTGTCTACTGCTTCAGTTATTGCTGAATTTAATCCATTCATACATAGCTCGCACAAGTGATTAACCTCAATTGCTCTGCGTCTTACTATCTCTTTTAATGTCTCATCCACATAATATCGTGGTAAAAGGTGATAATTAACTTCGTTCTCACACATATCACAGTAAACGAAATACTTCTTCATTGTGTGTCCATTTAACGTGTAACAGATAAATTTGAATTAAAATTGTGTGCTGCACCATTCATGCCATTAATTTTAATTGATGAATGTATTTTAAAGTTTCCTGCTTCAGTAGGTGTATAACCAAATGAAATGAAATCACCATTTTCACTCTTAGTGCTATATGGCCCAACAGTAAAACTAAGAGGATGCTTTTGTGATTTCCCATTCACTTCTAGTTCTTCAAAGCCAACATACATTTGTGGTGTATTACTGTTGTTATCAATTCGATACTGATACATCGATTCTATTTTAATGTTCTGTCCTACATGTCCGCTAGCATCATGAGGGATTACTATCGCCATTGATGCATTTGCTATTCCGCTTGCTAAGCTTAATGTAATTACTGCTGTTAATTTTCTCATTTCAATCCCTTATTGTGTTGATAACAGTTCTTGTGTTTGCTGATTATCTTCTAACTCTTGTAATCTATTTTGCATTTCTTGCATTTGTAATTGGTTATTAATCTCCCTATCTTTTTCAGGATTTTCACCTGGATACCATGCAAATGTATTTATGCTGATTATTGATAGTGCTAGTAGCGTTATTAGTTTCATATTCGTTTGTCCTCTTATGTTATCTCTCTGTTATTTAATGCTATATGCTTTGCTCATTAACTCTCTCATTTCCCTTACCTTCTCCATCCATTCTTCATCACAACCTCTAGCTTGATT
>Ga0137457_1000374_pt1 | contig 11860 bp, 7 predicted proteins | sample EasRivERMGT630_2_FD_102321 | JGI IMG/M metagenome (GOLD analysis project Ga0137457, IMG submission 102321) | Soil microbial communities from meander-bound floodplain in the East River, Colorado, USA - East River MetaG ERMGT630_2 | ecosystem: Environmental > Terrestrial > Soil > Floodplain ...
GAAGACTTCGATATCCAGCGCAATCGCATGACGGAGATGGAGAAGGAGGAACGCCCCAAAACAGCGGCCAAGATCTTCGACCTGCTCCGTAAGATTACGGATAGCAAAATTGATTCAGGTTTATCTGCTGTTCTGCTCATCGATGTCCGCGATACCCTTGATGGGGCCGTTGAACGGACCGGCTCGCTACAGTCTCAGGAGGTGGCGCAGGAGTTAAAGAACCGCCTATCGTCCATCCGTAGTTTTGCGGAAACAATCGGCAAAAACATTGAGACCAATCGGGCGTTGTTTAATTGGCTGGTTAACCCGACATCCCAACGGGAATTCTCGGTGGCCAATGCTCGGGCTTATGGCGTCGACCAGCAGACGTTGGAGATGATCCTTTCGGAGGTTAAGCGCAACCCGGACTTCTCCTCTGCCATCGTCAACCTCATCCAGGCTTCAGACAAGAACCTATCCCAGCTCCCTGTTGCCCAGCTTGAGCGCATCCAGCAGCTGCTGGCTGAAGGCAAGCCAGAGGAGGCTCAGCAGGTGGCAGCGAACTTACAGCGTCATGCGCTGTCCCGGGCTTCCTCTGCCAATGCAGCGTTGCGTTCGTCGATGAAGGAACTCGATGCCCTGGAGATTCAGCAGAAAACCATGGAAGAGGGCAGTGCCATGTTCGATGAAGTGGCGGGTCTCCCTGAGTATACCCAGATCCGTGACATCGTTAACAATTCCCCCTACGGGCTGACCGAGCCCATGGTCGAGCAGAACAACACAGCTACCACCTTCAAGAGCTTCGGGACGAAACAAACCCCTACACATCCGGGGCTGGTTCTGGGAGCGGAAGACGACTACGTCCTCAAGGGGGAATGGTTTCAAGAGGTGGCAAAGTGGCACCGTGTAGCTCAGGAATACATTGATGGCTACGAGCAAGCCATGACGGCACACACTGGAGACCCGATAAACAATCCAACACCAGAAGTTCTGGGCTACGATCCGGCTACCGTCCGGGGATTGAGAGATGCCACCCAGCGCTTCATCCCTGGCAGTTTCCTGGAGATATCGCTCTTGTCAGAGAACAAACGCTGGAAGGTGCCAAAGCTGGTTCGTTGGATGTCCAAGGCGTCATGGTTCCGGCAACATGATTTTGTCGCCAAGATGGTGGGCGGCATCGTGGGCACAGACCTGCGTGGGCGGCTGGGTGATTTCGTCAACCACTTCCTGGAAGCTCGTTCCGTTATCCAGAAGTATCAGAACATCCCGGTCCTGATTAACAAGGCGATGAAGTCGCACCCGGAGGTGCAGCTTAACCTGGCCAATTACCGGGAGCTGTTCAATGAGCTGGCTCACTGGGGCCGGCAGTTTGGGTCCCCGGTTCGGGCCGGCTTTGTCCTGCCTCTCTCCGGCACCATCGTCACCAAAGAGGACATGGCGTTGCTCCGAGAGCAGAACGCTTTCGAAGAAGATTTGCGCCGCCGGGTGACTGAGACCCGGCCCGTGGAGGGTGTTCGCATCAAGTCCGGCAAGCGCACCCTGGTCCGGCCCGGTGCTTACGTGGGTGACCCGGACAAGGGTCTGCCCCGACATCTCAACCGCAAATCCAATGCTTTCATAGCCGATATCCTGGCTGCTTACGGAGACAATCGTGCCGGCTTTACTGACACTGCCGCCATAGACGACCCCATCGTAGCCTTTTGGAATAAGCGGTTGCCCATGCTTGTCCAGCACGTCCTGGATTACGGCCGGCAAGACAGGGCCATGCGTATCAGCCCTCAGATGCAGCAGGCTTATAGAGACTTGGCCAATGAATGGATGGGGACAACTGGGACAGCTCCCACCGTTACCAGCATCGATGAGCTCGTGACCCTGCTGGAGGCTAAGTATCCGCACAGTCCCGGGATCAATTCCCGTGATGCGGTGATCCGTGGCCTCAACTCTGAGCTGCGCCAATACCGGGACGCTGCCAACACCATCAATGCTGACCGAGCGGAAGCCGCTCAGAGCCGTCACGGGCGGGTGACCATACCTTTCTCTGCCGAGAACGAGTTCACGCGTCCTGCGGCACAGCTGGAGCTTCCCAGCAGCCTCTACGATTATGGTGCCCTGACCCAAGGGGAGCACCTGGCCATTACCTCCCGGGCCAACCACGAACGGGTCGTGGCCTACGCCACCGCCGTGCAGCGGGCTGTCAACGAGTTACAGAGCCGAGTCGATCGGGTGGAATCAAAGGAGATTACGCAGGAAGAGGCCGCTGAATCTTATGGAGGGAACTTCACCGAGTTGACGGAGGTGCTTGCGCTCCTTCGCGCCATCCTGGATGACTTCACCCAAGCTTACCGTCTTGGCAACCCGGCATTAACCCAGTCGGAGTGGTATCGGGAAGGGTTTGGATCCCTGACCAGTGCCGTGCTGGCTCTGCCTACCGTGGGTTTGCGCAACATGACCCAAGGCCAGTTTGAGGTTTACATGATGAGCCGGGCCATGGGTTTGTCTGGCCAGCGGCTCTCCTTTGTGCGGGCTCTCAAGAACATGCCCCGCACCATCACCCGGCTGGCCTTGAACATCGGCTATGACATCGCCAAGAAAGGTGACGGGCTGGGCTCCCTCCTGACGGGCAAGAACCAGGACATCTTCCAGAAGCTCGTCGAAGTCATGGCCACGATGGTCTTTCAGCCAGACTTCCGGGCTTCCGGCCAGCGCGTTAACCAGCTGGGCTATGACACTCGTGATCGGTTCCTGACCCGGCTCTCCCGTATCTGGCAGGACACAGCTGAAACGTCTACTCAAGAGGAGTTAACGGATGCTAAACGTGTTCGCCGCAACAAGCTGATCCTGGCTGGGCCCAAGGCCATCCGCGCTCTCTTCGATAAGATCGGTGTCCAGCAATACGACCAGGCCATCAACTCCTCGCTCCTTACCTACTCCGACTGGCTCTCCAAACGGCTGGAGGAGGTGGCCATGAATTATGGGGCTGCTCGGGAAGCTGCCGGCCTGACCACGTTCGATGTCACTGACCCCAAATGGCAGCTCAAGCCAAATGAGTGGGCAGCTTTTAACAGCAGCCGGTCCAATGAAGATTCCCTTGGGTTGTTCCGCACTTTCCTGGAAGCCTCCGCTAATGCCGAAGGATTCCAGCTGGAACGCAATCTGTGGCGTTACTATCAGGAAGCCAAAGCTGGAAAGAACCCCAAGATATTCACAGACAGACAGTTCGATGCGGTGAGCCGCCGGCTGTTAGCTGAATTCAATGCCAGCACCCCTGCTAACCGGGCCAGTGCCGCCGCCGGGAATCGACTTATTCGCAACTTGTTGACACTGCAAGGGTATACGTCTGACGGACTTCTGAAACTTATCAACAGTTTTGGGGCTATTCGTGAACGGGGTGCTCTGGCTCAGACCATGACTAAGCTCCCGCACATGGCGGTCCTGGCATTCGTCTCCATTCTCATCGGTGCTTTCTCCCTTTCCTTAACGGGTGGCTGGGAGAAGGTCATGCGCGGGCGCATGCCGACGCTGGCTACCCCGCTGGACAAGGATTTCTACGCCAGCCTGGGCAAGTTCGGCAGCGGCGTCACCAACTTGGGCCTGGCTCAGCTGTTCTATCTTGGCGATATCCTGCTTGGCTTTAAGGGCGATGTCGTTGGCAACAGGGGCTTTGACCCATTGGGCCGTGTCTTCCCCGTATCCATCGCCCAACGTATTTGGCGCACCCTGGTCGGCTCCTGGAATACAGCTAAGACTGGTCAGGCCGATGTGGGCCAGGTCATGCAGCCAATGGCTGACTTCGGCCGGAGTGTGCTCCCCTATTGGGCTGAAGCCGAACGGGTGTTCGGACTCCAACAACCAGTCATCAAGCAGGGCGAACGCATGTTCCGGACCGAAGGCCAGGCCCAGGAACTCCTGCCCGAAACCCGCATGACGTCCGGGGGCCCACTCTATGGGCCTACCACCATCATCCGCCGGGACCTGGGACAAGCTGTGTCCGACCTGGGGGCAGCCCGAGATGCCAGGAACCCAGCCAAAGCTCAGGCCGCTATCGTAGAGGCCCAGCGGCAGATGAAGAAGCTGGAGGATTTCTATACTGCCAAATACGTGGCTGCCGGCGATGACGAACTCACCGCCCGCGAGAAGGCTGGTCGCGATGTCTGGAATGATTATCAGAGCATCAACCCGGTCGTGGCTGGTCTATTGGGCAAGCGCCCCACGCAGGCTCAATACGAGCTGTTGCAACAGAACATCACGGGCCAACGTGGGGCTGTGGCCAAGAAGGCGGTGGAATACTGGCAGAATGGGGCCTGGGAACTTTTCGGTCGCGAAGGTTTAGTAAGCAGAGAGGAGGTGCAGACAGCTCGGGGCGGATCCGCCAGGATTGCCCCAGTCACCAACCCCTACCAGATAGTCGGTGCGGCCGGCAGGACTCGCGGAGAAATCCGCACTGCCCCTATTGGCAACACCGGCTATCTGCGTCCTGCTCGGGCTGCTCGCCCACTGCGTCCACTGCGCCCTGGCAGGGGCCCTGCCCGTCCACGCCTGCGTCGTCCTCGCCCAGGTGGAGCCAGACCGTTGGGTGGCCCATCTGTGTCACGACCCCGTTCAAGACTAGGCCGGTTGCGCCGCTTGAATCGGCGCTTCAGACGGCGTATGAATCGCCGCCAGACCTACGTCTTTGAATGACCATTGCGTTCACGATCAGTTCATACCGCCTTGTTCCATTCGTCAGACTTGGTCTGGCTCAGCTGCGAGCTCTGTCCCCTGATAGTCCTATACTTGTCTCCGATGATCCTGCCCCGGAGTCGACTGAGATTAAGAAAGCCGCCGAAGAATACGGCGCAACCTACCGCTGCCCGACTAAACGCCGGGGGCATTTTGCTGGGGACTTTCAATCTCTGGTCAACGCACTGGCCTTTGCCCAAGCCGCCGGGGCCGACGTCGGGCTCAAAGTCTCCCAACGTTTCATCTTCCGGAAACCCGAATCTATCGAGGCCATTAAGCGGACATTCGCTGACCCCAATATCTGCGTGGCTACACCCGGTCAGCCAGCCAAAGGAGGTGCCTTCACCAAATTCACCACGCTCTCTGATATTGTGGCAATTCGGGTGGGCTGCATAACCCCAGACGAACTGTTGCAAATGTATCGTGGCCGCCTGCTCAGGGAACGGGTGCCATGGGCTTCCTTCATCGAATGTGCTGTGGACGACCTGCATCACAGCAGATTCCCGGGGCGGACCGTGAAGATGCTAGAGCTTACCAATCCAACGCCAGACCCTATCTACCTGCGTCGCTACCAATCCACCGAAGCGCAGTATCGCGAAATTGCCCGCACCCATGGGCTTAACGGGCTGTATCCCACGGAGGAGTGGGGGAAGATTGAGGGCCGTCGTTACATGTGCAGGCCAGTTGTTATATGAGTAACTATACCGACAGCATAATCCTGTGGTTACTAAGGGGGATGTGTTGCCTTGCCATCGTTGCTGGCTGGTTTCATCCAGTGACGTTGGTCAAATGGTTTTATATCAGCTGCGGAATTGTCGGGATGATATTTGTGCAGCTCTTAATCATCGCTGAGTGCATCGTCAAATGTGCAAGGTGCGGATGCACAGTTCCGCACCATGAGGTTAAACGGTCTATGACTGGTGACCCATTATGCAGGCATTGCTACGCCAAATCAGTCACACGAAAATGATTGGTATCGGGTTTGGGTTAGTCCTGATGGTCCTGGCTGTTCCGGTTATCGTGGAAGCGACCAAGCGTCTACGTGATCGGCCTCCGTTCTGTCCATGTTGCGCCGATAAGGTTGGGATGGGAGAGTTACTCATGGAGTTTACGACTGGAACCACTAAGTGCGATAAGTGTGGGCGAGAGTTCAAAATGCGGCCGGGCGCATGAGGAGCCAGGGAGTAGCTTGTTGTTTCTTACGATAACAACGTGCCCGGCCGCAAAGCTAATAACGCTTCTTCTTGCGTTTCTTTTTCATGGTCGCTTAACCAGTCGCACAAAGAAGTTACCCGTCCATGGCACTCCAGGTCCAGTGGTATAGACCGTCGTGATGACGGCATCATTCCAGTCTGCCATGTTGGTGCTCCACTGGGGGATCCATCCAGGCTCTACTGGCGGCGTCCAGTAGGCCGCAAACACCAGCGGCACCTGCGGCTGGGCTACAGTTAGGCTAACGCTAGATGATGTCGCTAATGACTTGCGCTGTATAATGGATGGAGGGAGCGGATTCTTTGGCTTAGCTGATTTTGGAATCGGAGGCTGTTTGGCTGTTGTGACAGGCTTGGTGGTTTTGCATCCAACCATCAGCGATAGCGCCAGCAGAATCACGGGTGTTTTCATATTATTCATCGGGCATGTAGCTTAACATGCGACTTCCAAATACTCTTGTGGAATTACCCTGGCCAATGGCTGGCATTGTGTTCGCCCTGAACAGTGAATAAGAAAGTCTGGATGGATTGTTATTCGCAGCATTTTGACCACCAGTTCTCATGGTGTCCCACGTCATGTTGAACACACACAGTTTGGGGTGAATAACGTAAGGGAGACCATGTGTTCTGGTCCTATAAAGCCTTTGAATCTGGTGGGCTGTTAGATTGGTTATCCATGCCATTACCGGACCCTCTTCCCCCATCAGAATTGCACCACCAACTGATTGTGCAGTTGGACCAGAAATGCTGAACTCCTGCGCGTTTGGTAGATTGTTACTGTTTCCATTCCCTGCTGTCCATGATCCGGATATAGGCTCTCCATCCAAATACATCTGCATCGAAGCGGCATTGGTATACGTATATGTTAGCGCCACAAATCGAAGCACGTTGGTCCACAGGTATGTGCTGGTGCTGGTGTATGTGTGCAGGCCATCAACCTGGTCAGTATAATTAAACTGCAATTTTGAACCAGAGATTCTTAGGAGATATGGGCAAAGAGGCCCGAAGTCTAGTCGTCCCTTACCGAAGAACATGTTCTTCTGCTCAAGCCCTGTGCCGGTGTTACGAACCCTTAACCACACCGCGATAGTGATGTTGTTGCTGAGGATGTTCATTGTGTTTGTCATGAACTGTCCACCATAGAATAGGTTAAAGTTCCCATCCCCAAACCAATCCGCTTTCAGGCTGGAAGCAAACAGTAGCAGCGCCAGTAATATTTTCATGGTCGAGTATACTCCAGTTGCAGGCCATGCACCGCTACATGCCCTCCGTAGGTGTCGTTAACTGCATCGCGTTGGATCTTTATCGTGGCCAGATCCCGTGCCTTTATGCCGGCATTGGTTCCCAGGTTGATCAACAGGTTGGTGACGATGTTGGTCCCGTCATACTTGGCGATCCAATCATTTGTCCCCCAGGCTGTGAACCCAAACAGGTTGGTGTGGACGTTGTTGGTGGTGCCGGATCTGGCTACCAGAATCGATGCTCCAAAGATGACGTTGCTTGTGTTGGGTCCATTGGTGGCCAACAGGGAATAGTTGATCAACAAGCTAAGGCTGTTAGTGGCGTAATCGGCTGGCACCATCAACTGGTAATTCGCAGTGAGGTTTGCCCTGCTCCCCTCAGCGTTGGTCTCAAAGTAAACCGACTCCCATGAGTCCCACCCACCGTCGATGGATGGGTAATTTGTGAATGGCAGTTTAGCCGCCTGCACCGACAGGTTGAAGACGTTGGTTGTGCCGGATAGGGTTGCTCCAATGCTGGAGATTGTAACTTCACCAGTAACGAAGTTTGTCGTGAAGGATACGTTGCTTCCTGGGATGACGTCCAGGTCGCGAGTCACCACCGACACGTTGGTGGCTGCTACAAGCGGGTTCCGCGTCACCGTCACCACAGACGGAGCATTGCTGTTTATGTTGGCAGCAAAGCCATTGTTTCCTAGATACCAACTGCCCGGTATCTCGGTTGTGTTTGCCCACAGCCGGACGGTGGTTCCGTTGGTCACGAAGGTGGACAGGTGAATGGTCTGTCCAGCCTGGATGTTGGTGAAGACGTAGTTAGTCTCCGGTCCGGTGTGCGGGTTGAACTGGAACCAGGAAGAGATAGACCCATCGAACACCACGTTGGTGCCAAGGAACTGAGGGGCAGTCACGATATTGGTCACAGCCCCTAGGAACCCAGCCCCATGGTTGACGGTGTTTGTAAGCAATGCCGAATCCTTGAACGACAGCGGAACCCCAAGGAATTGGTTGGCATTAGTTGTCAGGCCACCTCCTCCAACACCTGTCTGGTCTGTGTTCCAACCCAGGTTTCCGGCCCCATCATTGGTTAGCACGAACCCATCAGATCCATAGGAAGCTGGGAAACGATAGGCAATACCATTTAAGAAGATGTTTGTTTCAACCACAGCAAATGACGTGATGCCATTTGTAGACGTTACGATGATGGTGCCACCTGGCTTATCGGCCCCAATTTCTGCGAAAGCTGTATTACCACCTTCATCAAGGTGCGTGAAACGCCATGAAGCCTTATCTCGACTTAACGTTGAAGCGATTAGGGAATACACCGCGTTGCTGGCCACCGCGAATTCAATCCTGGGGTTGTAATCCTCATCCTTTGTTATGTCCCGGACACCAAAGATGAAGTCATTTGTTCCTGGAGGACCACCGAAGAAACCTTGAGCATTGGTACCAATGGTGAATGATCTCTGCAACTCAACCCTGTTGGTAAATTCTATAGGATGAATCCTTCCAGAGGGTTCATTTGTCCACAAACTGTCTCCACCACCGCCACCACCAACAACGGAGATTGGCCACCAGCCAAGCCCACCAGATCCGTCATTGGTTAACGCGGTACTGACTGCTCCCTGGGCGCTTGGCCACAGGTATGGAATCCGCTTGATCATCCTTAAGTCCCCTACGCCATCCACCTCCAGTACAGGCGTGTTGCTGTTCTGAAGCGACATCAGTGTATGGATATTCGTAATACGAATACTGCTGCTGAACAGGTAATTGGTCGGGGTGAGCAGGGTGAAGTTTGGGTCCATGTGCATGTAGTCGGCCCCATCGACTAATGCCTGCATGGTGAATGTATTGAAGTTCTGTGGATTATCTCCTGCCCCAGCTTGAATGCCAAAGCGTGTGAACTTCGTTCCGCCTTCCTTGTTGGCGAAAAGGATCAGCGCCCCATAATTGGTGTCGACAAGCAGGTCGGCCGCACCGCTGTATCCCACGGTGCTGTTCTGGCTCATGATGAACACCTCTTGCTGGTTGGTCTCTCCAAGTGCTGTGTCAAAGATTCCGTATAGCACCACCCCTGGCAGTGGGTCCTCATTGCCTCTGCCCTGGAAGATACCGCCGTTAGGACCAATGGTTACTGCGTTACTGCCTCCATTGTAGATGGCGAACAGCTTGCTGGCAGCATTTGTCCGGTGAACCCTGGAATCGAAATAGAAGTTAGTCCCGGTCCCATCGTCTGGAACCACGACTCGGTGCATGATGTTTGTCGGGAAGTCGATCGGCCGCAGGGTGCCGTTGTCGTTGGTGAATACGTGAGGTGTAAAGGCCAGCCCATTGGTCAGGTCGCGACCATCGATGATGACTCGGCCCTGTGGCGGGTTAGAGGTGATGGTTATGCCGTTAGTGCCAATGAACGCTGTGTATGATGGGTTGGCACCAAATGCCGTTACGCACAGTAAAGTGCACAGGAATGTGAGGAATGATCTCATCGTCGTAGTGGTATTCTGAGTGCCCGCAGTTTTTGAACTCTAACTACCGCATCTACGACTTCACCTTCTCCTTGGCTTCGGAGTGGGTGCGGATAAGTATAAGGAGCCCAGCTCCATTGATTGGAAAGGAAGTAATCCCGGTTCAGTGTGATGAATGCATCGGGGTCAGCACAGGAGTTGTTTGGGTTTTCGCTGATGACCAGGAAATTAGAGTCATCGGTTCCGTCTCCGGTGTTACCGAAGATAAGAACTGGAAAATCAGGGGTGGCGTCAGCTGGGGAATAAGTGGTCTGCCCAACCTGATAAGGCCGTGGATAAGCTCCCTCATCGCACCCCACCGACAGCTCCAGCTCCAGCTTGTTTGGGAAATCCCCAGAGGTGTTGGACGGGATAACGTTGCTGATAATCACGCATCCACCACCCCGGATCTGCACCCACTCGTTTAGGTTGGCCGATGCCAATTGGCGCACGAACGTGTTCTTGTAGATTTCGGTGTGCTTGTTTCCAGTCAAGGAAGTGTCATTGCCTCCGTCTGAAGTGCCGCCACCATGGGCAATGATGCTGGAATCCTGAATGATGGAATGCCTGATAACCGAACGGCCACCCTCATCGGTGTCACTGATGCTCTGGAGGATGTTGGTGTAGTAACAGTCTTCGAAGTAAACGTTGGACTCTCCGGTGGTGTCCAGTGCTCCAAGCGTGGGTGAATCTGACCATGACGTGGTCTGGTTGTCTGACTCCACAGTTATCCCGGTGCCCATGAAGGGAGAGGCCGCAGCGAATGAACACTCAGCAAACACCCCACCGTTCTTTAACTGTAATGCGTGTGAATAGCTGGCGTTGAAATGGTTGCTCTCGCAGATGTAAGCCTTAAGACTCGGGCCCCCGCTTGCTGTTAGCACGCTGCCCACCCCGCCAGAGGTGCGCGTGAACTTAAACCCTATCATCCGGGTGTAGTGGGTGGCGTGCTTGGTGATGGTGACAGTGCCATCTGTAATCGTTACTCCACTGGCTGCGTTACGGCCGGGACCCTGGAGGGTGATGCCGCTGATTGAAATCCCAGGAGACCAGTCCCGTGGGGTCGGGTCAGCTGGGACGACGACGGTGTCACCAGGGCTAGTGCCAGCTATTACGGCTGCGACTTCAGCCTGGCTGGCGTCATCGCAGATAAAGGTCGCGGCCCGCAACGAAAGGCATAGCAACTTGAGGCAGCAAATTGCTAACAAGACTTTCACACAAAGTTGGGGTGCATCATCTCCGTGGGTTGTGGGATGGGAGCGCCATCCACGATTTGCTGTAGAAGTTCGTTACTGCGCGTGAACACGCAGCCGGGGCATTGCTTCGAAGGATTCTTAATCAGGCTTCTGGCCGGATTGGAATAGAGCTCCCCGATCTCATCCCATCGGCACACCCGCCAGGGCACGGCGAACTTGTGGTGTGCGGTCTTGTTTAAGACGCAGCTGTCACAGGGATAGACATACCCGTCAGAGTTTAATACTGGGTGGAGATAGCCTAACCAGCAGTTCTTCGGCGCGGCCGGCGGTTTGTATTGGACGAAGACGATCGACGGGTCGATGGCGTCGGCCATCTCTTGGAGCTGTTGGCAGCGGCCTTTAATCTTTTCGACTTCGAGGCAGTTCGGGAGGAGGCGGACATACGTAGGATCATATCTTTCAACGATCTCTCGAATCTCTTCAGTAAGCGGTCCTCTTCGTTCGTCAAAAGTTCTGATGCGAACGGCATTTCCTCCGTGCATGGCGAGATCTTCTGGCGTGCTGACCTTGCCGTGATTGGGTTCCTCTGGGACTTCATAGATGTCATGGGCAACGTAAGAAAAGCCTAGGGTGGTTTTGCTGCTATCTACTTCCGGCACATAGACACAGCCCTCCTTGTGGTCCAGGCCGCTCATCGATATGCGGACCCAGGTCAGCTTGTCTAACGTGGCGGGCTTGACTGTCTTCCAGGATTGGCGGGCTCGGGCGAAGTTCCCATCAGCTGGATACTCCACCATCGGCATGCCATTGGTGATGACGCCAATCTCCAGGCCCTGCATGTGCAGGTAGTCGACGACGTCATTAAAGTCCCAAGACTTGAACCCTCCACGATTGGTCTTGTCCTTGTAGAGGATTGGGTTTCCGCCTCCAGATAGAATCACCGCCTTAAGCCCCAGCGGGATGAGCTGTTCGATATACCCGATTATCGTCTCCGCCGTAAGGGTGTTGCCCTC